>Ga0335070_10003385_pt1 | contig 18637 bp, 20 predicted proteins | sample Lox_Sample_13_FD_206722 | JGI IMG/M metagenome (GOLD analysis project Ga0335070, IMG submission 206722) | Soil microbial communities from Loxahatchee National Wildlife Refuge, Florida, United States - Lox_Sample_1.3 | ecosystem: Environmental > Terrestrial > Soil > Wetlands | place: USA... | reverse complement strand
GACTCCATCTCGGTGTAGACCTCGTCCTTCGGCGGCAGGGCGACGTTGTGGTCGTCGGTGATTACCGGACCGGGCTCGAGCCGCTGGAGCGCCTGGGCGACCAGGCTCAACGACTGACGGATCTCCTCGACGCGCACCAGGTAGCGTGCGTAGGTGTCGCCCGCGTGAGCGACCGGCACCTTGAAGTCGTAGCTCTCGTACCCCATGTACGGGTACGCCTTGCGGACGTCGTACGCGACGCCGGTGGCGCGCAGGCACGGTCCGGTCCACCCCCAGTCGATCGCCTCCTCCGACGAGATCACCCCGACCCCTTCGGTCCGGTCTCGGAAGATGCGGTTCTGGGTGATGAGGGTTTCCATGTCCTCCAGGAGCTTCGGGATACGCTTCAGGAGGTAGCGTACCGACTCGACGAAGTCGGGAGGGACGTCGTGCGAAAGGCCGCCGATCCGGACGTACGACATCGTGAGCCGGCTGCCGCAGCACGCCTCGAGCAGCGAGTACATCTCCTCGCGCGCCTCGTACATGTAGAGGAACGGCGTCATCGCCCCGAGGTCGTTGAGGTTCGCGCCGATGTCGACGATGTGGTCCATGATCCGCGAGAGCTCGGAGAGGATCAGCCGGATCGTCTGCGCGCGCGGCGGGACCGCGACGCCGAGCATGCTCTCGACGGCGATCGCGTACCCCACGCCGTTCATCATCGCGGAGCAGTAGTTCAACCTGTCCGTGTACGGGATGACCTGGTTCCAGGTGTGGCTCTCCGCCATCTTCTCGAAGCAGCGGTGGAGGTAGCCGATCTCGACCTCGGCCTTCGTGATCACCTCGCCGTCGAGCCTGACGACGGTGCGGAGAGTCCCGTGCGTCGCGGGGTGCGACGGGCCGAGGCTCAGCACCTGGGTCTCGAAATGGTCATCGTCTTCCTGCGTGTCCCTCGCCCACGACGGCTCGTCCTGCTCCCCTTCCCGCAGCAGCCACCGTTGCCCCGGGTCGTAGTCCTTCCGGAGGGCGTGGCCGACGAACGAGGGGTGGCACAGGATCCGCTTGAGGTTCGGGTGGCCTTCGAAGCGGATCCCGAAGAGGTCGAACGCCTCGCGCTCGAACCAGTCGGCCGCCTTCCACACCCCGAAGACGGAGGGCACGACGGCGTCGCTCTCAGGGACCGGGACCTTCAAACGCAGCCGGCTCCCGTGCTCCAGCGACGCGAGGTGGTACACGACCTCGAACCGCTCCGCCCGTCCGGGGTAGTCCACGCCGCAGACGTCCGCGAGGAGGTTGAAGCGCAGCCGCGGGTCCGCCTTGAGACGGCGGGCGAGCTCCACGAGCGCGCTGCGGTCGACCCGGAGCGTCAGCGAGTCGAGACCCGGGAGCTCGCGCACCGCCCCGCCTTCCGGGAACGCGTCCCTCACCGCGGCAAGAACCTCCGCACGCCGGTCCGTGGTCGCGGCGCTCACGCTCCGGCCGCCTTTCTCGCCGCGAGCGCGCGTTGGTAGCGGGTCTCCCCCTTCGCGATCATCTCCTGCAGCTTCACGAACCCTTGCAGCAACGCCTCCGGGGTTGGCGGGCAGCCGGGAACGTAGACGTCCACGGGGACGAACTCGTCGATCCCCTGGACGACGTGATACGCCCGGTAGAAGCCTCCGGTGCACGCGCACACTCCCATCGAGATCACGTACTTCGGTTCGGCCATCTGCTCGTAGATCCGCACCATGACGGGCGCCATCTTGTCGGTGACGGTGCCGGCGACGATCAGGAGGTCCGACTGCCTCGGGGAGAACCTGACCACCTCGCCCCCGAAGCGGGAGATATCGTAGTGCGCCATCATGAACGACATGAACTCGATCGCGCAGCACGCCGTGCCGAACGGGAACGGCCAGAGGCTGTTCTTCCGCGCGGCGTCGATCGCTGCATCCAGCCTGGTCGTGAGGAACGCGGGGCTGCCGTCGAGCTGATGTGAGCCGGCGCGCGCGGTTTCGGCCCCGCCCAGGCTCGGCAGGGTCGTCTTCACAGCGGAGTTGCCCATCCCACCCTCCCACAGGTTCCAACTGAGGCCAGGTGCCGGGTGTTCCCCGGCGGATAGCGCACCGGCATTATATTGGCTTTCCGCCCGGCCGCGCGTTGGGCCGCGTTTCGGGAACGCCGCCCGGGCAGAACTCCCCGAGGACCTCACGGACGAAGTCACGCGTCTCCCGATACGGCGGCACGCCGCCGGACCTCTCGACGGTCGCCACGCCGGCGTTGTACGCCGCGAGCGCTTCCGTCACGGTTCCGAATCGGTCGAGCAGGGCGCGCAGGTGCCGGCACCCGGCCTGCAGGTTCGGGACGGGGTCGTAGGGGTCGGAGACGCCCTGCTCGAGCCACACCGACGGCATGAGCTGCATCAGCCCGCACGCGCCGACCCTGGAGACCGCCCAGGGCTTGAACCCCGACTCGGCGCGCACCACCGCGACCACGAGCTGAGGGTTGATTCCGGAAGCGCGCGCCGCGGCGGCGATCTCGGTCGCGAATGGGGCGTGCGGATCCACGGGCTGGGCGGCGTAGTCCGCCTTGCAGGCAACGGGCGGGATCGGCTTCGGCTCCGTCTCGACTTGGTCGGCGATCACCCTGTCGAGCCTCGAGAGCGGGACCTCGATCGACCCGCCCCCCGGAAGGTCGAGGTGGTACCTCGAAGCGTCAACGACCTTCGCGCCGGTCACGGGCAGGATGCGGCCGTCCACGAATACCGCGAGGTACTGCGCCTCCGCCACCCCGCTGCCACCCACCCAGCCGCCGAGCGCGACCGTGAGTGCGATGACGAGCTTCCAGCTCGCGCGCCGGAGGTGACGGAGATCTGCCCCCTCCCAGCTCAGAGCCGACAGCCGACAGCTTGGACCGGGCGGCGCGGCTGGCGACCCACTTCCCGTTAGCTGTGAGCTGTCAGCTGTCAGCTGTGTGCTTTCTCTCATGCGCGGGGGTGCTTGCTGTCGTAGAGGGCCCGGAGCCGCTCCCGGGTGACGTGCGTGTAGATCTCGGTCGTCGAGATGTCGGCGTGCCCCAGCATCGCCTGCACCGCGCGGAGGTCCGCGCCGTGCTCGAGGAGGTGCGTCGCGAACGAGTGGCGAAGAACGTGGGGCGACAAGTGGGAAGTGATCCCGGCCGCACGCCCGTACCTCTTGATCAGCTGCCAGAAGCACTCCCTCGTCATGCCGTGGCCGCGGATCGTCAGGAACAGCTTCTCGTCCCGGCTCCGGTCGAGGTGTGGCCTCGCGCTCTCCAGGTAGCGGGCGAGCCAGGCCCGTGCCTGGGAGCCGACGGGCACGATCCGTTCCTTGCTGCCCTTGCCCCAGACACGAACGTACCCCGGGTCGAGTCGGAGCTGGTTCAGATCGAGACCCACGAGCTCGGAGACTCTCACTCCCGTGGCGTACAACGTCTCCAGCATCGCGCGGTCCCGGAGGCCGAGCGGCTTCGCGACATCGGGCGCATCAAGCAGGCTCTCGATCTCGCGATCCGTCAGGAACCGCGGGAGCGACCGCATGAGCTTCGGGGACTCCAGGTCGAGGGTCGGGTCGTGCGCCGCGAGGCCCCGCTCCACCAGGTAGCGGTACAGCCCGCGCAGCGCGGCGAGAGCCCGCGCCGCGGAACGGGCCGCGAGCCCGCGGCCTCGCAGGTCCGTGAGGTAGCGCCGGAGGTCCGACCGCTCGCATGTGACGGCGTCCTTGCCGCGCCGTGCGACCCAGGCTCCGAACTCCTCGAGGTCGCGACGGTACGCCGCGACCGAGTTCGCCGCCAGCCCGCGCTCCACGAGCAGGACGGCGAGATAGTCGGGGAGCGTGCGCCTGAAGAACTCGGTGTCCGGAAGAGCCCGCGGCATCGCCTGATTCTAGCCTCGCGAGCCGCTACCCCTCAGCGGCGCGCCCTGACGTTCTTGACGACGGGCTCGTACCGGTAGCGTGCGAGGTCGATGGTGCCGTCGAGTCGGAACCCGACGCCCTCTGCTTCCAGCAGCTGGCGCTGCAGGCCAGGCGGGAGGTCGCCTCGCCTGTCCGTCGAGCAGCCTCCGGACGCGTTCACCACCCGTTGCCACGGGACGTCGTCCGGACAGGTGTGCATCGCCCACCCCACGGCCTTCGGGGAGAGGAGGTTGCCGAGCGTCGCCGCGACCTGCCCGTACGTCATCACGCGCCCCTTGGGGATCGCCCGCACGATCGCGTACACCGCGTCCCACGCGCCGCGACGCTCGACGGCGGGGACGTCGCCGTGGACGCGGGCCGTTTGCGGGCGGCGGGCGTGGCGCCCGGGTTGGGGCGCCGGCCGACGGGCGCGCGCCGCATCGCACGGTTTCCGGCCCGCGCTCATCGGGCTGGACGCTGAGGAGAGGCCGGCCTGCCCGGCTCCGCCGGAGCCCCGGACCTCGGAAAGTCGGGCCTCTCCCTGACGGTGCGCGCCTGTGCGAGGTGCCGGCGCCAGTGGGCGGCGAACAGGAGGAGGAGCTCGAACACGTTGACCCGGAAGAGCCCTCCTGAGGGAGCCGGGACCTTGGGCTTCGTGAGGTCGAGTCCGTTCGCCGCCTGGATACGCGTCGTGAGCTGGCCGACCAGGTCCTGGAGCGCGGGGAGCGCGACGGCGATCGCATGGTCGGTTCCGGGAACGTGCTCGGGGAGCGCCCGCCGCCTCCGCCGAACTGGCGGCTCGGTGCCCCGCAGGAGCCACTTCGCCACCAGGCCGGCGTCGAAAGGCCCGTTCGCGTACCAGGCGTTCGCGCGCGCCTCGGTGATCGCGGAATCGATGACCGGGAGGAGGTCCGAGCCGACGATGTTCAGGTGACCGAGGCAATCCCCGACCGACCACCGGCCCGGCGCAGGCCTCCAGTTGAACTGCCGGTCCGACAGGCCCTCCGTAACCCGATTCGCCTCACGGCCCAGGTCGTGGAGCTGCCTGCTCACGGCCCGGAGGCTCGGGTTCAACGCGGAGGGCTCGCCCTGGGCCGCCGAGGTCCCGGCCGCCCGCCGCCCGAACGGACGACCGAACAGGTGATCGAGATCGCCCGGCAAGTCTCTCCTCGTCGACATCCTCATCCCTCCCGCACTGTGGCGCCGCACGCGGTCACTCGGACTTGAGCCCGCGCTTCCGGGCGAACTCCAGGAGCGCTCCGCGGTGCCGCTCGTCCCCTGCCTGGAGGCTTGCGAGCAGGCGCGCGAGATCGGGGCTCGCCTTTGCGATCGCCCTCCTGGAGTGTACCTCCGCCACGCCGCTTTCGAACTCGACGGCGATCACCACCGCCTCGTGCAGCGAGAGTTGGGGCGCCGCCCGGCGCACGCCCTCGAGTTGCACGACCTCGCGTTGGAGCGCGTCGACGTCCACCTCGACCTCTGCGAACGCAACCGTGTTCTGCCGTGCGAGTCGCCTGAGGAATTGGACCTCTCCCAGGTGCGAGCGCTCCTCGAACGCGAGCCTCGCGAACAGCGCCGCCGCCTCGCCGTCCTCCGCGAACGCAGCGCTCAGGCCGGTGTAGATCTCGTGCATCAGGGTCTCGAACTGCTCGAGCGACTTCAGCACGCTTTGGAGCTCGGCCACCTCACCCCCCGAAAACCGGAGACACGGACCGCGCGGCGTGTCCCCGCATCGTCACGGCGCGGGCCTCGCGGCCCGCCGGCCGATTCTAACCCGGCGACCGCGCCGCGGGCAGAGGCAGGGCGGCTGTGCGGGTAGAATGGCGCGGGTGGCGGTCCGGTTCGACCTCGACAAGCGGCGCATGACGTGCTCCGTGCACGACCTCCTGCCGGAGGGCCTCCGTCCCGGACTCGGTGTCCCGGGCGAGGGGCTGAGCCGCCTCTCCGTCGGCGCCGAGATGCACAGGACGGTGCAGGGGCGGCGCCAGGCCGAGGACCCGCGCTACGCGGCCGAGGCTCCCGTCGACGCGACGGCCCGCATCGACGGGTGGGAGCTCAGGATCGTCGGCCGCGCGGACGGTCTCACCAGGACCGAGGCCGGCACACACGTCGTCGAGGAGATCAAGACGCTTCACTTCCGGACCGAGCTGCACCACCCGAACGCCCGGGAGCGGCTCGAGAGGTTCCGGTGGCAGGCTCGCATCTACGCGTGGTGCCTGTTCCCGGCCGGTGACGCGACCGCACGGCTCCTCCTCGTCGATCTCGGCGGGGACGAGCACCGCGTCGAGGATGTCCCGTGGTCGCCGCGCCAGGTCGAGGCGTACCTGCGGGCCCGCCTGCACGCCCTCGTCGGCGCGGAGGAGGCCCGCGAGAAGACCCGGGCCGCGTGGCGCGATGCGGCGGCGGACCTCCCGTTCCCGTTCGACGCGCCGCGCCCGGTCCAGGCCGAGGCGATGGAATCCGTCGCGGAAGCGCTCGAGCACGATCGCCACCTCCTCCTCGCAGCCCCCACGGGAGTCGGCAAGACGGCGGCGGCGCTGTACCCGGCGGTCAGGCACGCCCTCGCGACCGGCCGGCGTGTCGCCTTCCTCACCGCCAAGACGATGCAGCAGCACCTGGCGGTCGAGACGCTCCGCGCGATGCAGCGCGGCGGGTGGCGCTCGATCCAGGTCCGCGCGAAGGCGAAGATGTGCGCCAACCGGGAGGTCGTCTGCCACGAAGAGTTCTGCCTGCACGCCCGCGACTACAGCAGCAAGCTCGTCGAGCGGGGCGTCGTCCCCGCGCTGCTCTCGGGGCCTCCCCACCTCGACCCCGACCGGGTGTTCGAGGTCGCCCATGCCGCGGAGGTCTGCCCGTTCGAGGTCTCCCTGGAGCTCCTCCGCGACGCGAGCGCCGTGGTGTGCGACTACAACTACGTCTTCGACCCCTCGATCGCCCTCCTCGGCCTCGCGTCGGATGGCGCCATCGAGGACACGATCCTGATCGTCGACGAGGCGCACAACCTGGTCGACCGTGCCCGCGAGTACTACTCGCCGCGCCTCCCGCGCCGCGCCGTCCGCGAAGCCAGGCGCCTCGTCGAGGGGCACCGGCACAGGGTGTGCCGGGAGCTCGACGCGCTACTCGGCGAGTTGGACGGCCTGATCGGCGCCGAGGTATCGAAGGCGCTCGGGCCGCGCCCCGGGTGCCGGAGCGTCGCCCTCGACGCGCAACCGCTGGCGGAGTTCCGCCTCGCCCTGGACGCCCTGGTCGCCCCGTACTTCACGTTCAAGCGCGACGCCGACCTGTGGCTGGCGAAGGACCCCGTCATCGACGTCCTCCTCGCCGTCGCCCGCGTAACCGACCTCCTCGAGGACGGCGGCCGCGAGCTCGTCCCGCTCGCCGACAGGCCGAGCGAGGACGCGGCCGACGAGGCGCTGCGCATCTTCTGCCTCGACGCCTCGCGGTTCACGGGGGAGGTGCTCGGCAGGTCCGCCGGCTGCGTCGCGATGTCCGCGACCCTCGAGCCGTTCGACTTCTACCGCGACCTGCTGGGGTTCGACCCGGAGCGCACCGACACCGTGGCCCTCCCGTCCCCGTTTCCGCCCGAGAACCGGCTGATCGTGGCCGTGGACGAGGTGGACACGACGTTCCGGGCGAGGTCGCGCTGGTTCGGGCGCATCGCGGAGCTCGTCGCCGAGCTCGCGCCCCCCGACCGCAACGCTCTTGTCCTCTTCCCGTCGTACGCCTTCCTGCAGGAGGTCGCAGGCCGACTCGTGGCGCCGGGTCACGCAGTCGAGATCCAGCGCGGCACGGACTCCGACGCCGTCCGGAGGGAGGTGCTCGCCCGGCTGCGGGCCAACCACGAGCCGGTGCTGCTCCTCGCGGTCCTCGGAGGCGCGTTCGCTGAGGGTGTCGACTACCCCGGCGAGATGCTCTCGGAGGTCGTCGTGGTCTCGCCCGCCCTCCCTCAGGTCGGCCCCGAGCGGGAGCTTCTCAAGGGCTACTTCGACGACAGGTACGAGCGCGGGTTCGAGTACGCCTACCTCGTCCCCGGCATGACGCGGGTCGTCCAGGCCGCCGGACGGCTCATCCGCTCGGCCGAGGACCGAGGCGTCATAGTACTGATCTGCAAGCGGTTTCTCATCGAGCCCTACCGCTCCCTGCTCCCCGACGAGTGGACGGGGGGCGACCCCTCGTCGCTCCGGCGCGAGGACCCGGCGGCGGCGGTACGGGCGTTCTTCGTCTCGGGAGGGGAGGAGTCGTGCTAGCCTAATCTCAGTTGTCCACCCTGGGGGGGAGCCATGGACACGGTTGCTCACATTCTCAAGGAGAAGGGGTCGAAGATCCACAAGGCCGCTCCGGGCGACACCGTCCTTGACGCCGTCGAGAGGATGTGCGCGGAGAAGGTCGGCGCCCTGCTGGTGTGCGACTCCGGACGCCCGGTCGGGATGTTCAGCGAGCGCGACCTGATGACCCGGGTCATCCTCGGGCGGAAGGACCCGGCGGCCACCACGCTCGGCGAGGTGATGTCGCTCGAGGTGGTCTACGTCGAGCCCGGCACCTCCGCCGCCGAGGCGATGGCCGTCATGACCGAGCGCCGGTGCCGCCACCTGCCGGTGGCATCGGAGGGGCAGCTCCTGGGCCTCGTCTCGATCGGCGACCTCGTCCGGTGGGTGAGCCGGAACCACGAGTTCGAGATCCGCATGCTGACCGACTACATCTGCGGGCGGTACCCGGGCTGATGGGCCCGGCCGGGCTGCGGCTGTTCGACGCGGCGGCGTTACGTCGGGCCATGGCCGCGGCCGCCTCCTCGCCGCGCCGGCGCGCCAACCTCAACGTCCACCCCACCCTCGACGCTCCCGTCCAGCGCATGCTCAACGTCTTCCAGCCCGGGACCTACGTTCGCGCGCACCGGCACGATCCGGGGTGCTTCGAGCTGTTCCTCGCGCTCTGGGGGAAGGCCGGCGTGCTGACGTTCGACGATCGCGGCGGCGTGCTGGAAACCGCGGTTCTCAAGCCCGGCCACACCTGGGCGGTCGAACTCGCGGGCGGTGTCTGGCACACCGTCGTCTCGCTCCGCGAGGACACCGCGCTCTTCGAGGTCAAGCCGGGTCCGTACCGGCCGCTCGAGGACAAGGACTACGCTCCGTGGGCGCCTCGCGAGGGGAGCCCGGAGGCCGCCGCCGTTCTCGAAACCTGGCGCCTGCTCGTCCTGGACCGAGAGGAACCGAGGCGCGGCCGCTCGCCGCGGTAGCTCCCTCTCCGAAGCCGCGACGACGCCCCCCGAGACCCCCAGGGGGCTAGCGAAGTGAGCGGGTCACCGGTTCCAGACGTTGAACTTGAGGATGCACCAGATCGCCTCGAAGCCGTCCTTCCAGCCGATCTTCTTGCCCTCGGCGTACGTCCGGCCGTGGTACGAGACCGGCACCTCGTAGATCCGGACACCCAGCCTGGCCACGCGGGCCGTGAACTCGGGCTCGAACCCGAACCTCTCGGACGTGAGGCGCAGCCTTGCGAGGACCCCGCGAGTGAATACCTTGTAGCACGTCTCCATGTCCGAGAGGTTGAGATCGGTGAACATGTTGGAGAGCATCGTCAGGAACTTGTTCCCGATCGAGTGCCAGTGGAACAGGACCCGGTGCGGGCCGCCGAGGAACCGGCTGCCGAACACCACCTCGGCCCTCCCGTCGAGGATCGGCTTCAGCAGCGTCGGGTAGTCGGCCGGGTCGTACTCGAGGTCGGCGTCCTGGACGAGCACGATCTCCCCGGTCGTCGTGGCGAACCCGGTTCGGAGCGCGGCCCCCTTGCCGCGGTTCCGATCGTGCCGCAACCACCTGAACTCGCATGGCTTGGAGGTGGTTGTGGGCGGCGAATACGCCGCGAGCACCTCGGCGGTGGAATCTCGCGAGCAGTCGTCGACGGCCACAATCTCGACCTCGCGGACCTGCTCCGGAAACGGCGCGGACGCGACGCGGTCCAGGACCGCGCTCACCGTGCCGGCCTCGTTGAACACCGGAACGACGATCGAGACCTTCACGGACGCCATCGCGCCTCTCCCCGTACCTGCTCACCCTTGCCGTCGTTGCGGCTCGAGAGTAAGTTGCCGGAGTGAGCTGGGTTCTCTCCCTTCCCGCGCTCCTGCTGCTGGGCTGGGGAATCGCCGGCTTGCTGTGGTGGCACCGCCGCCGCGGCGTGATCTTCGAACCGCTCCTTCCGTTGGCGACGACCGGCCTCGGCCTGGTTTCCGCGGCGATGGGCCTGATGCTCGTCACGGTCCCCGCGCCATTCACGGACCAGGTCGTGCGGTCTGCGCTCCTGGTCGAAGGAGTGGTCGGCCTGGCCATGCTCCGCCGGGATCTCAGGAAGAAGTCCGGCCGTGACCGAAGCTGAGCCGCCCGTCGAGCTACCGATCGGGGACACCCTCGACCTCCACGCCTTCGCGCCGCGCGACGTTCCCGACGTAGTCGCGGAGTATCTGGAGGCCGCCCGCGCGAAGGGGCTCCGCCAGGTCCGGCTGATCCACGGCCGGGGGCGCGGGTTCCAGCGCGCGGTCGTGCACTCGCTCCTCGCCCGCCTCCCCGGGGTCGTGCGGGCGGCCGAGGCCCCGCCCGATCGCGGCGGCTGGGGGGCCACGATCGTCGTCCTGAGCGCGGAGGGGGACGACCTCACCGCCGAGCCCCGCTAGTCCAGGTCGACGTCGCGAACGGGCTTGGTCACGGGCTCGCTCTTGGCCGTCTCGAGGAGCTTGCGGAACTTCTCCTCGCGGATCTCGGCGCCGGCCTTCTCGGCCCGCATCGCCTCCTCCATCTTGGCGCGCGCCGCCGCCTTCTCCTTCTGCAGAGCCTCGAGCCGTCCCTCCAGCGAGGCGCCGGAGCGGGGCTCCTCGGGAGGCTTGCCGCCCACGACCACCTGCTTCTCGCCGTCGATCTCGAGCAGGGCCCGACAGTGGGGGCAGGTCACAGTGAAGCTCGCCATCGCCTAACCTCCACGCCGATTGTACCCGCCGTCGCCGCCGCCTGCGGCCGGTTGGACCGCTGCCCTACCCGCCGACCTTCACCGGGACGAGCCGGTCGAGCGCCGCGAGGAAGCGCTCGTTCTCGGCGCGCGTTCCGACCGAGACACGCGCGCAGTTCACGAGGCCGGGGCCGCCGACGGGCCTGATGATCACCCCGCGCTTCTGGAATTCGAGGAAGAGCTCCTTGACGTCCGACTCGAACTCCACGAGGACGAAGTTCGCCACCGAGGGCGTGAAGACGACCTTGCGGCGTGTCAGCTCGCCGTGGAGGAACGCGAGCTCTGTCGTGTTGTGTTCGCGCGAGCTCCGGACCCAGTCGGCGTCGTCGAGCGCGGCAATCGCGGCTGCCTGCGCCAGCGACGATGTGTTGAACGGTGACCGCACGCGGTTGACCGTGTCGACGACCTCCGGGGACGAGACGCCGTAGCCGATCCTCAGGCCCGCGAGCCCGTACACCTTCGAGAACGTGCGCAGGACGATGACGTTGCGCCCGGCCTTGACGTCGTCCAGGGCGTCGGGGTAGTCGGGGCGCTTGACGTACTCGTGGTAGGCCTGGTCCACGACCACGAGGGCGCGGTCGTTGACTTCGGCCAGGAAGCGGTCGAGCTCCTTCCGCGTGAAGTACGTGCCGGTCGGGTTGCACGGGTTGGCGAGGTAAACCAGCTTCGTCCTGTCGGTGACGGCCCTCGCGAGCGCGGGCATGTCGTGGGCTCGGCCGGCGGTGGTGGGCGGCGTGACCGCGCGTCCGTTGACCTGGTTCACCGCGAGCTGGTACGAGACGAACGACTGCTGGGAGAACACCGCCTCGTCCGCGTCGGCCATGAACGCGCGCGCCAGCATCTCGATGATCTCGACCGAGCCGCTGCCAAGGATGACGTGCTCGATGTCAACGCCGAGACGGGCCGCGAGCACCTTGCGCAGCGCGTATCCGCTTCCGTCTGGGTAGCGGTTCAGGGTCGGAAGCGCCTCCCTGATGGCGGCGACGGCCCTCGGGGACGGCCCCAGCGGGTTCTCGTTCGACGCGAGCTTGACGATGTCGCTCACGCCGAGCTCTCTCTGGACCTCCTCGATCGGCTTTCCCGGCACGTACACGGCCAGCCTGCGGATGTACTCCGGAACTCCCGGTCCGCGCATACCTTGTCCTCCCGACCTCGCGCCCGCCCCGACGCAGGCTCTCGATCTCGTCCGCCTTCAGCTCCCGCCACTGGCCCGGCTTCAGCGACGCGTCGCGCACCTGGCCGATCGCGACCCGCAGAAGGCGCTGCACCGGGTGTCCGATACGGAGGAACATCTCCCGAACCTCGTGCGTCTTCCCCTCGCCGACCACGATCCTCCACCACGAGTTCATCCCGGTGGCCGTCGGGCGCACCATCGCGATCTCGTGCGGGACGACGCGTTGGCCGTCCAGAACCGCCCCGCCGGCCAGCTTGCCGCGGTCGCTATCGTCCGGGACGCCCCTGACCTTCGCGAGGTACTCCCGCAGGACGCCGTACCGCGGGTGTGCCACCCGGAGCGCGAACTCCCCGTCGTTGGTGAGGATGACGAGCCCCTCGGAGTGGAAGTCGAGCCTCCCCACGGGGAACACCCGCTCCCCGACTCGCCGCGAAACCAGGTCCAGCACGGTCGGGCGGCCCTCCGGGTCCTCCGTCGTGGTCACGACGCCGTCGGGCTTGTGGAGCAGGATGTATCGGAGGGTCTCCGGCGCCTTGAGGCGCTTGCCGTCCACCTTCACGGAATCGACCGCCGCGTCGGCCTGGTCGCCCAGCTCCGCGCGGCGCCCGTTCACGGTCACGCGTCCCTCGCGGATCAGGGTCTCGGCCTCGCGACGCGAGGCGACACCGGCCCGCGCAATCAGCTTTTGGAGCCTCTCAAGGCCCACTGGCACCGCCCCCGGAAACCTGCTCGGCCTCCTCCGGCGTTGGGAGCGCCGAGAGGTCGGGCAGCCCGAAGTGTACCAGGAACTCCTTGCTCGTCCGGTAGAGCAGCGGCGTGCCCACGACCTGCTTCCGGCCCGCCACCACCACCAGCTTGCGGTCGATCAACGTGCGGACGACGGCGGCGGAGTTCACCCCGCGCAGGAAGTTGATCTCCGGCATCGTGATCGGCTGCCGGTACGCGATCACCGCGAGCGTCTCGAGCGCCGCCTGCGACAGGCGGGCCCGCGAGCGGTATCCGAGGAACTCGCGCATCGCGCCCTCGTGCTCGGCCCGCGTAACCAGCCGCCACCCGCCGGCCACGTTCTCGAGCCGCAGCCCGCTCCCCTCGGCCTCGTGCCGAAGGCGGACGAACTCGAGCGCTTCCTCCACGTGCTGGCGCTCCACCCCCTCGCCGGCGACCGCGAGCAGAGCATCGATCGGCACGGGATCCCCGGCCACCGCGAGGATGGCCTCGAACGTCGCTGCGAGGCTCTTGATCTCAGGCATCGGTAAGGGCGTCCATCGGCAGGGCTGCTCCCGTCGGAGTGAGGTAGATCTCTGTGAAGGGCCGTCGTTGGTGGGCGCGCGCGGCGCCGAGCCGGACGAGCTCGAGCGAAGCCAGGAGGAGCGTCACTCCCTCGAGGCGATCGGGCCGCGTCAGCAGGTGCGACAGCAGCGGGAAGCTCCGCTGCCTGCGGATGAGCTCGTACAGCTCCACGATCTTGTCGCGCACCGAGTAGCGGATCGGCTCGAGCTCGAGCGACGGGGGGTGCTCGCGGGCGTGGCGCTCGAGCACCTCTTGCATTGCGCGCGAGAGCGCGAGGACATCGACGTCCTCGAGGTCGAGCTCGACCTCTCCGGGCTCGGGAGGCGCGGCGAAACGCCCGGCCTCCACGCCCTGCCGCAGCTCCGCCAAGCCGGCCAGCTCCACGGCCGCCGCCTTGACCTTCTCGTACTCGATGAGCCGTTCGACGAGCTCCTGTCGCGGGTCCTTCTCCTCGCCCTCGTGGCGCGGCAGGAGCATCCGCGACTTGATCAGCAGCAGCCACGCGGCGTACACGAGGTACTCGCCGGCGATCTCGAGGTCGAGCTCCTCCATCTCGCGCAGCGCCTCGTGGTACTGCGAGCAGATCCGCGCGATCGGGATGTCCCAGATCGACACCTTCTCCTCGCGCACCAGGTGCAGGAGGAGGTCGAGCGGCCCCTCGAACACCGGGAGGACCACGGAGGGCCGGAGGGGGGCTTCGCCGCCTACGACAGCAGGATCCATAGCAGTCCGGTCCAGAACGGCCGCAGGATGACCCCGAGGAACCCCGTCCAGAGCAGGGCGAAGAGGAGCAGGAACCCGTACCGCTCGAGCTGGGCCCATTGCCAGTGCAGGCGCGGCGGCAGCAGCGCGCCGATCACGTGGCTCCCGTCGAGCGGCGGGATCGGGATCAGGTTGAAAACCGCCAGGACGACGTTGACGGCCGCGATGGAGAACAGCAGGTAGATGAGGGGAGCGGCGACCCCCGACGCTCCGAGCGCGCCGTGCTGCAGCATCGCCGCCAGCATCGGCCGGAAGTCGGGCATCACGGCCTTCACGACGAGGAGCACGCAGGTGACCGCGGCCGCGAGCGCGATGTTCGACGCCGGGCCCGCGAGCCCCACGAGCGCCGGGTCCCTGCGCTGGTTCCGGAGGTTGCGCGTGACGAACGGGACAGGCTTCGCCCACCCGATGATCGGCGCGCCGACGACCGCGAGCATCAACGGGAACAGGACCGTCCCGATCGGGTCGATGTGCTTGAGAGGGTTGAGGGTGATCCGCCCGAGCAAGCGCGCCGTCGGGTCCCCGAGACGGTCGGCGACCCACCCGTGCGCGGACTCGTGCACGGAGAGCGAGATCGCGAACGCGAGCAACTGGATCACGATCTCCGGGAGGCGGACGACCAGGGTATCCATGCCGCCGCCATCGTACCAGACGGCCACCCGCCGGCCCCGCCTCATCTGCGATAATCGCCGCCAGGCACCGCGCCGCGGCGCCTGCCCCACCGGAGGGGATCGTGCCCCATCGCCTGGCCCCCAAACTCATCCTTGCCCTCGCGCTCATCGTGCTGATCGTCAAGGTGTTCGCGATGTACGTGAACGTCCGCGCCCAGGAGCAGCAGCTGCTCGAGAGCATGACGCTCGGGGCCGACCAGCTCTCCCGCAGCATCACCGCCGCAACCTGGCAGATGATGCTCGCCGACCGGCGCGACGCCGCGTACTCCGTGATGCGCACCATCGCCCTCAAGCAGGGTGTCGACCGCATCCGCATGTTCAACCGGGACGGCGAGCTGATGTTCTCCACCGTGCCCGAGGAGCGCGTCCTCGTCGACGAGCGCGCCGAGGTCTGCAATCCGTGCCATGCCTCCTCGCAGCCGCTCGTGAAGGTCGACGTGCCGAACCGCGCCCGCACGTTCCGGGACACCGACGGCCGGCGCAAGCTCGCGATGATCACTCCCATCTACAACGAGCCGTCGTGCGCCAATGCGCCCTGCCACGCGCACCCGGCCAGCCTGAGCGTCCTCGGCGTCCTCGATCTCGGGATCAACCTCTCGAGTGTCGACCGCGAGATCAACGCGATCCGCTTCCGCACGCTCGGCCTCGGGGCGGTCGAGATGCTGCTGATCGGGGTTTTCATCGTCTTCTTCACCCGGCGGTTCGTTCAGACGCCGATCCGTCGGCTCATCGAGGGCACCCAGGCGATCAGCGAGATGCGCCTCGACCAGCCGATCGCCGTGCACTCGAGCGAGGAGATCGAGCGTCTGGCCCACTCGTTCGACGCCATGCGAGAGCGCCTGCGGGCCGCCCTCGCGGAGAACGCCGAGTTCACGCAGCGTCTCGAGAGCAAGGTCGAGCAGCGCACGGCCCAGCTCAAGGCCGCGCAGCAGAAGCTGCTCCAGAGCGACCGTCTCGCCTCGCTCGGCCAGCTTGCCGCCAGCGTGGCGCACGAGATCAACAACCCGATCTCCGGCGTGCTCAACCTCTCGATGCTGATGCAGAGGATCCTCAAGGACGATGGGGTCCCGCCCGACCGCGTCGAGGATTTCCGCCGCTACCTCGGGCACGTCGGGAACGAAACCGCGCGCGTCGGCCGCATCGTGTCCGACCTGCTCTCGTTCTCCCGCCGCTCCAAACCCCAGAGTGTCGAGGCCGACCTCAACGCGATCGTCACGACGACAGTCTCGCTCGTAGCGCACAAGCTCGAGCTCGCACGCGTCGCGATCGAGCTCGACCTCGCCCGCCCCCTTCCAAGCGTGCGGTGTGACGCGTCCCAAATCCAGCAGGTTGTGATGAACCTGGTGCTCAACGGGGCCGAGGCGATCAAGGGCGGCGGCAAGGTCACCGTCCGGACGCGACCGGCCGAGAAGGCACCGGGCGTCGTGCTCGAGGTCAGCGACACGGGCGCCGGGATCTCGGCGGAGTTGTTGGGGAAGATCTTCGACCCGTTTTTCACGACCAAGGAAGAGGGCAAGGGCGTCGGCCTCGGTTTGGCCGTGGTGTACGGCATCGTGAACGCCCACGGGGGCGAGGTCGAGGTCGCGAGCCTCGTCGGCGACGGCAGCACGTTCCGCGTCCGGCTCCCGCTCCAACCGCCGGAGGCGACCGCCGCGACGCCCTCGCAGGGGAACGGAATCTGACGCGTGGGGTATCTCGCACTCGCGCCGGCCGGTGTGGTGGAGCCCGAGGCGATCGGATTCGCGAGCGCCCGCGTGGCTGCGGCGCTCCGGCTGGAGACCGTGCTCCTGAAGCCGTTCCCTGACCCCGAGTACGCCTACGACCCCGGACGCGGGCAGTACAGTTCGACGCTCGTGCTGCGCGACGCCCTGTCCCGACGTCCCGCCGGAGCACTCCGGCTCCTGGTCGTGACCGAGCACGACATCTTCATTCCGATGCTGTCGTTCGTCTACGGCCAAGCCCAGCTCGAGGGTCCGGTCGCCGTCATGTCGCTGGCGAGGCTGCGCCAGGAGTTCTACGGGCTGCCGTCAAACAAGCCGCTGTTCATGGGTCGCGTCGGCAAGGAGGCGCTCCACGAGCTCGGCCACACCTTCGGCCTCACGCACTGCGACGAGCCGGTGTGCGCGATGAGGCTGTCGACCGCGATAAGTCAGCTCGACGCCAAGGGTGGTGACTACTGCCCGAGCTGTGCAATCCTTCTCCGCGAGGCCGTTGCCGCGGCGCTTGCCACGGCCGGAGGCGCGCAGACGTCAGGGGGAACGAGGTGAGAAAGCACTGGGAAATCCTGGTCGTGGACGACGAGGCCGTGATGCGAGAGTCTCTGGCAGCCTGGCTCGCCGAGGACGGTTACTCCGTGGACACCGCCGCGTCGGGCGCGGAGGCGGTCGCACGTGCGCGCGCGACGGACTACGCGATCTACTTCGTGGACCTCAAGATGCCGCCCGGGATCGACGGCCTCGAGGCCATGATGGAGATCCGCAAACTGCACCCGGACGCGGCGGTGATCATCATGACCGCGTACGCGACGGTGGACACGGCGATCACGGCGATGAAGGAGGGCGCTCTCGAGTACATCGTCAAGCCGTGCAACCCGGAGGAGATCTCGCTCCTGGTCGCCCGGACGATCAAGGTCAAGAACCTCGAGCGTGAGAACCTCATCCTCCGGCAGCGCCTGGAAAAACAGTACAGCTTCCACGACATCATCTCGAAGAACCCGAAGATGAACGAGATCTTCGAGCTGATCAGGGAGATCGCGAGCATCAAGAGCACGGTCTTGATCGAGGGCGAGAGCGGCACCGGCAAGGAACTCGTGGCGCGCGCGATCCACTTCTCGGGCGACCGCGCCGGTCACCCGTTCGTCGCCGTGTCATGCGCGGCCCTGGCCGAGACGCTGCTCGAGTCGGAGCTGTTCGGGCACGAGAAGGGGGCGTTCACCGGCGCGAACGAGCGGAAGCGCGGGAAGTTCGAGCTCGCCGAGGGCGGCACCCTATTCCTCGACGAGATCGGCGACATCCCGCCGAAGCTCCAGGTGGACCTGCTCCGCGTGCTTCAGGAGAGGACGTTCTTCCGCGTCGGCGGCACCGAGGAGGTCAGCGTCGACGTGCGCGTGATCGCGGCCACGCGCGTAAACCTGCGCGAGGAGGTCGCCGCCGGACGGTTCCGCGACGACCTGTACTACCGGCTCAACGTCATCAACGTGCATATCCCACCTGTGCGCGAGCGCCGCGAGGACATTCCCCTGCTCGCCCACGCGTTCGTCGAGCGTCTCTCCAAGGAGCTCGGCAAGGACGTCGGGGAGATCTCCGACGGCGCACTGAAGATGCTGATGGACCACGAGTGGCCGGGCAACGTGCGCGAGCTCGAGAACGCCGTCGAGCGCGCGATCGTGACCGCGAAGACACACGTCCTGAGCGAGGACGATTTCTCGTTCCTGCGCGGCGCCCCGCCGGCGCCCGGCGGCTGGCTCCCGCCGGACGCGGTACCGCTGGACGAGGTCGAGAAGCAGGTGATCCTCGCGACGCTCCGTCGTACCGGCGGGAACGTGAAGGAGGCGGCCGATAGTCTCGGCGTCGACCGTTCCACTCTCTACGACCGCCTCAAGCGGTACGGCGTGACGCGCTGAGCCCCAGCCGGCCCACGCCGGCGCCTCACCGCTCCGGGAACACGACCCCACACGCCTCGTCGAGCTCGATCGGGGAGAGCGTTTGCGAGAGGTCTGCAGCCGCAGCGCCGCGGTTCGCGAGCCCCGCCCCCGTGAACAGCCGGGCGACGCTCGCGTCCCGCCGGGCCGTGACATCATCGTCCGCACGGTCTCCTCCCCCTTCGGCGGGACCGGTATCCCACGCCAGCACTGGGTCCAGGCGGCGACGTCGTCGGTCAGC
>Ga0335070_10003384_pt1 | contig 18640 bp, 15 predicted proteins | sample Lox_Sample_13_FD_206722 | JGI IMG/M metagenome (GOLD analysis project Ga0335070, IMG submission 206722) | Soil microbial communities from Loxahatchee National Wildlife Refuge, Florida, United States - Lox_Sample_1.3 | ecosystem: Environmental > Terrestrial > Soil > Wetlands | place: USA... | reverse complement strand
CGCTGTGGTTGAGCTTTCCTCCGCATAGCGACGGAAAGCTCAACCACGGTGGGGTTAGATCGAAACGATCGTCATCGACTTCACGGCGCCGGGGGTCGACGCGCTCCCGGACAACGCCAGCCCGACCCGCGCCCCCGGCACCTGCCGGTGGCCGGCGCGGTCGCGAAGCTGCAGCGAGAGCTCGACCAGGGGGAGGATCGCGCCGGCGCCGGTCACCTGGCCCTGGCAGAGGGCGCCACCGCTGGGGTTGACGGGGACGACGCCGCCGAGGGCGGTGAAGCCGCTGTCGACCAGTTCGGGGCCCGAGCCGGGCGGGGCGAACTCGAGCGCCTCGTAGGCTTCGAGCTCGTCGACCGGGGTCGGGTCCTCGATCTCGGCGAGGTCGATCTCCTCCGGCTCGACGCCGGCGGAGAAGTAGCCGAGGCGGGCGGCGCGGGCGGTCGCGGCGCCGCCGGTCGAGTCCTCGTCGAGGAGGACCGAGGCGCGCACGCGCGGCGCCTTCGGGCCGCGGCTGCGGCCCGCGTCGTGGGAGCCGAGGACGACGGCCGCGGCGCCCATCGACGGCTCGGCGACCATCAGTCGCCGCAGCGGCCAGACCAGCAGCTCGGAGGCGAGGATCTCCTCCGGCTCGGCGGCGACGCCGAGCAGCGCGTGCGGGTTGGCGGCGCCGTGGCGGCGGTTCTTCGCCGCGACCCGGGCGAGGTGCTCCTCGGTCGCGCCGGAGTGCTGCATGTACTCGCGGGCGGCCGCGGCTTGGGTCTCGATCGAGACCGGCGCGGCGGCCGGCGCGGCGTCGTGGCCGACGCAGACGACGAGGTCGGAGGCGCCGGCGGCGACCGCGTTCCAGGAGGAGTGGAGGGCGATCGCACCGAGCCCGCAGCGGCACTTATATGGACGGTGCGCCTTGCCGAGCACGTCGTAGCAGCCGAGGTCGAAGCCGGGATCGGCCGAGGCGATCGCGACGCCGTCGACCTCGGCGGCATCGACGCCGGCATCGGCGAGGGCCGCGGCGACGGCCTCGCGGGCCAGGTGGCGCGACCCCCGCGGGCGGCGCGAGAGCGAGGTCGATCCGACTCCCAGGAGGTGAACCCCGGACACCTCGCGACTATAGGTAGGGGCAAGCCCGCCGCGCTCGCGCCCGCGACGACCCTCTCGGGATTCCCCCAAACCCGCCGGGGATTTCTGCCGACGGCGGTCAGGAGATGGCGGCGGGCACCTCCAGCTTGTCCTCGTCGAGGATCGGGGCGGGGACCGAGGGAGCGCGCATGCCCTGCGGCAGCCGGCCCTGCAAGAGCAGGACGAGGAGCGAGAGGCGAGCGCGCAGCTGCGCGTCGGGGTCGTGCATGACCGCCAGCCCGGTCAGCTCCTCGATCCGCGAGAGCCGGTAGCGGATCGTGTTCTCGTGGACGTCGAGCGCCGCCGCCGAGCCGCGGATGCTCCCCATGTTGTCGAAGAAGGAGCAGAGCGTCGTCAGCAGGTCGGCTTTCGAGTGCTCGCGGACCAGCTCGCCGACGGTCTCCTCGGCAAAGCGCTCGACCGCCTCGCCGTCGGAGGTCGAGAGCAGCAGGCTGCCGACGCCGAGCTCGTCGGAGCTGAACAGCGCCGGCCCGTCGGCCGGCGAGAAGCGGCGAATGCACTCGAGCACCTGCCGCGCCTCGCGATGGGCGGCGCGGTAACCGTCGCGGCCGCGGTGGACGCCCGAGATGCCGACGATCAGCCCCGGCGCAGGGTGCAGCGCGCGGCGAACCGCGTCGAAGCTGTCGCGGTTGTCGTAGGCGAAGGTCTCCGACTCTTCGTGATCGGGGACCTCGATCAGCGCCGCGGCCGAGCCCTCGACCGCGGTGACCTGGACGCTCAGCTCCGGCGCGACCCGGGCGAAGGCGTCGGCGACGGCGCGGAAGTCCGGCACCTCGCCCTCGGCCCCCGAGCGCGAGCCGACCAGGAGGACAACACGGCGAGCGTCGAGGCTGACCCCGAGACGGTCGGCGCGACGGCGGGCGACGGCGGTGTCGGAGCTGCCGCCGAGCAGCTCGGCGGCGAGCGAGGAGCCGGCGTTCCAGTCGGCCTCGACCGCCTTGCGCTCGGAGCTGACCTGGAGCGCGATCAGGGTCGCGGCACGGCGCACGGCGACGACGTCGCCGCCGGTGAAGCGGGTCTTGTGCTCCATCACGACCAACCGTCCCCAGACCTCTTCCCCAAGGACAATCGGAGCGACTACGTGTCGGTGCAACACCCCGGCAGCAGGAGTCGGCCCAACCAAGAAAGCCCGATTTCCGTCGTTGGCGGCGAGCGCCTTGGCGACCTCGGGCTGGCTCGCGACCTCGGGCTCGAGCAGGCGCGGAACCGCGTTCTCGCTCGCCCCCTCCGGCAGCGCCATCGCCACCCGCTCGCCACTTGGACGGAAGACCGCGCAGGGCTTGGCCAGAAGCTGCGCGAGGCTGCGGGTCAGGTCCTGCAGCGAGCGGCCTTCGAGGACGAGGTCGGAAAGCTGCTCGTCGACCGCGGTCGCCCGCCGCAGGGCGCCGAGCTGGCGGCTCGCCGCCTCGAACTTCGAGTGCAGCTCGAGCCGCACCCGGGTCTGGGTGATGGCGACGGCGGCGAGGTCGGCGAAGGCGCGAGCCAGCTCGACCTCCTCGTCGCTGAACTCGTGGCGGCGGTCGGGGTCGTCGAGGAGGATCAGGCCGACGATCTCCTCGTTGTAGATCATCGGCACCTCGAGCAGCGAGCGGATCTTCCAGTGGCGGACCGTCGCTTTCACCATCCGCGGGTCCTGACGGGCGTTGGCGACGATCACCGGCCGTCGCGTTTCCAGCATCTCGCGGGTGACGCCATCGGCGGGGATGCCCGCGGTCCAGCGCTTGATGTCCTCGGGCAGGGCGACGCCGTCGCAGCAGCCGGCGCAGCCGCGGAACAGGTTCTGCCGCTCCTCGCGCATGTAGACGCTGCAGCGGGCGACCCCGACCAGCGCCGTAACCTGCTTGGCGACCAGGTGCATGAGGTCGTCGATGCAGGTCACCTTGGCAATCGCCGGGGTGACCTCGGACAGCGCCGAAAACGCGCGCCGCATGTGACTGTCGGACATCAGACGCTCCTCTCTTGCTGGCTCAGCAGTTCCAAGGTCGCCGCGGCGTAGATCTGCGCCGCTTCGGCCACTTCTGCGATTGGGATGTGCTCGTCGACGGTGTGGGCGAGTTCGAAGTCGCCGGGACCGAAGGTGATCGTCGCCGGCGCGTCGAAGCCGTCGCCGGTCGGTCGCATCAGCTCGACCGCGTCGACCCAACCGCCGTTGAACTTGCGGACCTCGGGCTCGTTGCGACCGTGCTCGCGGATCGCCGCCGAGAGCGCCTTGACGCCGGGGTGCTCGGGGTCGACTTCGCCGGGGCGCAGCCAGAGCCGGCCCGAGCCCATCGGCAGGATTTTCCGCTCGAAGCGGACCTCGCCGTCCTCCTGCTCGAGCATCCGCAGGAAGGCGTCGATTGCGTCGCGCACCTCGTTCAGCGTCGCGCCGGGGGGCGAGAGAACCGAGAGCACCGCGTCGCAGCGGGCCGGGATCGCCCAGCCGCCGCCGGGACGGGTGCGGATGCCGTTGATCGTCACCCGCGGCTCGAACCACTGCGAGTCGCCCTCGGGCAGCTGCAGCCGGCCCTGGTCGACGGCCTCGACCAGCTTCGCCATCTTCGTCACCGCGTTGATCCCGTGCTCGGGCTCGGTCGGGTGCGCGGTCTTGCCGACGGCCGTCACTTTCCAGGTCGAGATCCCGGGGTAGGCGATCTCGACGCCCTGGTTGGAGGTCGCCTCCGCCGACCACATCGTCCCGATCCGGTCGACGATCCCGAGGTCGGCCATCAGCGCGGCGCCGCGGAAGCCGTCCTCGCCGTCGGAGTCCGACATGAAGTAGATCGGGCCGCTGCGCGGGGCACCGGAGTCGACGACCGCCTTCGCCGCCATCAGCATCGAGACCATCGTCCCCTTGCTGTCGACGGCGCCGCGGCCGTAGAGGACGCCGTCCTTGACGATCGGGTCCCAGGGGTCGTGGGACCAATCCGCCGGGACGGCGTGGACGGTGTCGAAGTGGCCGTCGAAGAGGACCCCGGGGCCCTCGCCCTCACCCTCGATCACGCCGAGCACGAGCGGCACCTTGCGCCCCTCGACCGGGTAGGTCTCGACCGTCATCCCGATCTCCTCCATCTGCTTCGCCATCCACAGATGAGCGCTGGTGTCCTCGCCGACGACGCTGCGGATGCCGACGATCTCCTTCAGCAGCTGCTCGGCGCGCTCGGGGGTGATGCCGGGGAGGCGGGACGTTTGCTCGGTTGCCATGTCTTCGGGGGGTCCTTTCCTGGGTCCTGGGCTAGAGAAGCTTTGGGTGCTCGGTCAGCGTCATGCCGCCGTCGACCGGGATCGAGGCGCCGGTGATCCAGCGCGCCGCGGGCGAGGCGAGGAAGGCGACGACGTCACCGACCTCGGCGCCGGCGGCGATGCCGCGCAGTGGCGTCTGGGCGACGAAGGCCTCCTCGACCCCGGGCTTTGCCAGCATCGGCTCCATCAGCGGCGTGCGGACGACACCGGGCAGGACCGCGTTGCAGCGCACGCCGGCCGGGCCGAGCTCGAGCGCGGCGGAGCGGACGAGCGCCTCGAGGCCGGCCTTGGTCGCGCAGTAGTGGGCGAGTCCGGGTACCGGGCGGCCGGAGTCGATCGAGGAGATCGCGATGTAGGAGCCGCCGGCGGGGATGTGGGGAGCGGCGGCCTGCAGGCAGTTGAAGGCGCCGCTGAGGTTGACGCCGAGGACGAGGTCCCACTCGCCCGGCTCGATCTCGAGCACCGGCGTGACGCGGGCGGTGCCGGCGGCGTAGACGAGGCTGCCGACCGCGCCGTGGCGCTCAACCACGGTGGCGAGGGCGGCGGCGACGGCCTCGCGGTCGCGGACGTCGAGGGCGATCGCCGACTCGTCGGCGGGGTCGGGCTTGAGATCGGCGACGACGGTCGGCCAGCCGGCGGCGAGCAGCGCCTCGGCACAGGCGCGGCCGATCCCGGAGGCGCCGCCGACGACGAGCGCCGCGCCCTCGACCCCCGCGCCCTGGGGACTCACAGCCGCCACTCGATCCCCCCTTCGAGCAGCTCGGCCAACTCGGTGAGGGCGGCGGCGCCGACGGCGCCGTCGACGACGCGGTGGTCGAAGCTGAAGGTCATCGCCATGGTCGGGACGACGGCGAGGCCGCGATCGCGGGGGACGACCTTCTCGACCGTGCGGCCGACGGCGAGGATCGCGCTCTCGCCCGGGTTGAGCATCGCCGTGAAGCTGTCGACGCCGAAGCTGCCGAGGCTGGAGAGGGTCGCTGCGGCGCCGCCCATGTCGCCGAGCCCGAGGCGGCCGGCCCGGGTCAGCTCGATCAGCCGCGAGCGCTCCAGCGCCAGCTCGGAAAGAGTCCGCGCGTGGGCGCCGCGGATCACCGGCACCAGCAGGCCCCGATCGGTGGCAACGGCGAGGCCGAGATCGATCCCGTCGGGGTGGCGAAAAGAAGGGGGCTCGCCGCCGTCCCCGGGGACGAAGGAGGCGGCGAGCTGGGGGTGGCGGGCGAGCGCCTCGGCCAGGCCCGCGAGCAGCAGGTCGACGACACCGACCTTGACCGGCCCGGCCGCACTGAGGCGGTCCTTCTCGGCCAAGAGCCAGCTCGCGTCGACGTCGCGGGTCAGCGTGTACTGCGGCACCAACTGGCTCTCGCTCAACCGCCGAGCGATCGCCTGCCGAGTAGCCGAGAGCGGCTCGAAGCGCTCGCCGGAGGACGCTTGAACAACAGGAGCTTGAGGAGCAGGTAGGTCCGCAGCAGCCCTCTCGACGTCGCCGAGCGTGATGCGCCCCGCGGGTCCGGTCCCGACGATCGTTTCGAGCGACAGCCCGAGCTCGCCGGCAGCACGCCGCGCGATCGGCGCCGCCCTGCGACGGCCCGAACCATCGGCAGTAAACGCCCGGTCCCCGTTCTCCCTCGAAGCGGGACGGGCCGCCTCCTCCGCGGGTCCTGTCACTGCAGGGGACCCCCCACCCCTTCCGGTAGCTGAAGCTTCCTCAGGGGTGGGCCCCCCTACAGTGCCACCCCCGGAGGAGGCGGCAGAGGCGGTCGCGTAATCCGTCGCAGCCTCGGCGTCCAGCTCGGCATCGACTACGGCGGTCGCAGGCTCAGCGGCGGATGCCTCGGCGGCATCGTCGGCGATGCGCATCAATGACGCACCGACTGGGACGACGTCGCCGACGGCGATTTCGATGGAAGCGACGACCCCCGTGCGGGTGGCTGGGATCTCAGCGATGGCCTTGTCGGTCTCTACCTCGGCGACGGTAGCTCCCTCTCTGACAGGGTCGCCAACTGAGACCAGAACGGCGGTGACGGTGCCCTCTGATACCTCCAGGCCCATCTGTGGAAGGACCACCTGGGTGACCACTTGTGAACTTCTCCCTCTCGATTCCCCGGACGAACTGCGCGCCTCCCACAGCGACATTATCGTCTGACTATCGACACTACACGTCGATACTTCCGCCGTCAAACCCGATCTTTGTTGCGACGGTCCGACAATCTGGGGTAAGGTCGCGAATCAATGAGCACAAAGTCAAAAGGCCCGCCCAGCGCCGACCTGTACGCGACGATGGCGCTGATCCGCGCCTTCGAGACGCGCGTCGCCGAGCTCTATCGCGACGGTGAGATTCCCGGCTTCGTCCACACCTCGCTCGGCCAGGAGGGGGTCGCCGCCGGCGTCGGCCTCGCCCTCGAGGAGGGCGACTACGTCGCCACCACCCACCGCGGCCACGGCCACTGCCTGGCGCGCGGGATGGAGGTGGAGGGGATGATGGCCGAGCTCTTCGCCCGCGGCGCCGGCATCTGCCACGGCAAGGGCGGCTCGATGCACATCGCCGACCCGGCCAAGGGCGTGCTCGGCGCCAACGCGATCGTCGGCGCCAGCCTGCCGCTCGCGGTCGGCGCCGCGCTCTCCAGCAAACGGCTCGGCCAGGGCCGGGTCGCCGTCGCCTTCTTCGGCGAGGGCGCCGTAAACCAGGGCGCCTTCCACGAGGCGGTCAACCTGGCGGCGATCTGGGAGCTCCCCGCCCTGCTCGTCTGCGAGAACAACATCTACGCCGAGTTCAGCGACAGCCGCACGATGGCCCGGGTGCCGAGCGTCGCCGCCCGCTGCGCCGCGTATGGGATCGAGGCCGAGGTGGTCGACGGCAACGACGCCGAGGCGGTCTGGGGCCTGACCGTGCATGCGGCCGAGCGCTGCCGGCGCGGCGACGGCCCGTTCCTGATCGAGGCCGAGACCTACCGCTGGCACGGCCACTACGAGGGCGACGGCCAGGAGTACAAGCCCGACGATGAGGCCAGCGCCTGGCGCGAGCGCGACCCGCTCGAGGTCGCCGCGGCGCAGTTCGCCGAGCGCGGCGCCCAGCTAGGCGCCGAGGATCTGGAGCGCATCCGCGAGCGGGCGGCGGAGCAGGTCGAGGCGGCGATCGAGCACGCCCGCTCCCTCCCCGCCCCCGACCCGAGCGAGGCCTACGCCGACGTCTTCGGCGAGGCGGAGGTCCCGGCGTGAGCGGCGAGGCGGCGGTCGCCGCCACCCGTTACATCGACGCCCTCAATCAGGGGATGGCGACGGCGCTGGAGGAGGACGAGCGGGTGATCGTGCTCGGCATCGACGTCGGTGCCGGCGGCGGCATCTTCCGCGTCACCCGCGGGTTGCACGAGCGCTTTGGCTCCGAGCGGGTGATCGACGCGCCGATCAGCGAGATGGGCTACGTCGGCGCTGCGGTGGGAGCGGCGATGACCGGGCTGCGGCCGATCGTCGAGATCATGTTCATGGACTTCGTCGGCGTCTGCATGGACCCGATCCTCAACCAGGCGGCGAAGCTGCGCTATATGACGGCCGGGGCACTGGAGATCCCGATCGTCTTCCGCATGCAGACCGGCGCCGGTAAAGCCGCCGGCGCCCAGCACTCCCAGAGCCTCGAAGCCTGGTTCGCCCACGTACCCGGGCTGAAGGTCGTGATGCCGGCAACCGTTGCCGACGCCCGCGACCTGATGCTTGCCGCGGTCCGCGACCCCAACCCGGTCGTCTTCGTCGAGAACCGCCGCCTCTACGGCAGCAAGGGCGACGTCGACGCCGACCCGCTGCCGCTGGGAAAGGCGCGCGTCGCCCGCGCCGGCGAGGAGGTGACCGTGGTCACCTGGGGACAGATGCTGCGCACCTGCCTCACCGCCGCCGAGGAAAGCTCGGCCTCGCTGGAGGTGATCGACCTGCGCTCGCTGGCGCCGCTCGACCTGGAGACGGTGCTCTCCTCGGCGCGCCGCACGGGTCGGCTGCTGATCGTCCACGAGGCGGTGCAGGACTTCGGCGCCGGCGCCGAGATCGCCGCCCGCGCCGGCGAGCAGCTCTTCGACGAACTGCGCACGCCGGTGCGCCGGATCGGCGCCCCCCCGGTCCCGATGCCTTTCAGCCCCGATCTCGAGCGGGCTTTGTTGCCAACCTCCAAAGCCATCTCAACCGCGGCGGAGAGCCTCGTATCTGAGGGATAGGGTTTTCTTTACACATGGCGGAATTGCGGGAGCACGGCGATGAGTGACGGGCAGGGACGCCTCGTCCAGCCGATCAAGATCGCCCGCGCCTACGAGCAGCTAGCCGGGCTCCTGCGCGAGCGGATCACCTCCGGCGAGCTCGGGGTCGGCGACCGCCTGCCGTCGGAGAGCGCGCTTGCCAAACAGGCCGGCGTCTCCCGCTCGACCGTGCGCGAGGCGCTGCGGATCCTCGAGCAGGGCGGCCTCGTCGAACGGGCCTCGCCGCGGATCATGGTCGTCGCCGACCGCTCGGACGTCCCCGCTTTCCGCGAGCTGCGCCGCGAGCTACGCCGCCACAACGTCACCTTCCACCACCTGCACGAGGCGCTGCTGACGCTCGACCCCGAGCTGACTCGGTTCGCCGCGATCCGCGCCGACCGCAGCGACCTGGAAACGCTGCACCGCAACCTCGACGAACAGGAGGAACACCTCGACCACCTGGCCGAGTGGAGCCGCCTCGACGTCGAGTTCCACGGCACGATCGCCGAGCTCAGCGCCAACCCGGCCCTGATCATCGCCCGCGAGCCGATCAGCCACGTCCTCCTCCCCGCCCTGTACCGCTTCATGGACACCCGCGAGATGGCCAAGCACGCGACCGAGTACCACCGGCGCATCGTCAGCGAGATCGAGGTCCACGATCCCGACACCGCCGCGGCGGTCATGCGCAGGCACATCAACGACTGGCGCGCGGCCTGGGAGAACCGCGGTTTGGATCTCCACCAAGAGGTCCTCGATCTCGCGTATACCGGCCAGGCAGAGCCGAATACGGTGGTCTCACCCCACCACGAGGAGGAGAGACCATCATGGGCTTCGTCAAGAGCGCCGAGGAGATCGCCCGTATAGAACACGCCCTCACCTACCCGCGGTTCACGGGAGGGCAGATGCTGTCGGTGGAGTTCCTCACCGACGAGAGCGTCGTCGCGGAGGTTCTGCCGCCGCCGCTGGAACCGTCTGACGCCCCCGCCGTGCGGGCGATGGTCGGGCGCTGGCAGTCCAACTGCGTCGGCGACTTCCACGGCGGCTCGATCTACGTCGCCGCCAGGCACGACGGCGTCGAGGGCGAGTACGTGCTGGCGATGTACATGGACGGCGACATACCGACGATCTACGGCCGCGACCTCTTCGGCGAGCCGAAGAAGATCGCCGAGTCCAACCTGGTCCGGCGCGGCGACAACTTCCGCGGCTGGGTCGAGCGCGGCGGCGTGCGGATCATCGAACTGCAGGGCGAGATGACGAAGGACAACGGCGGCTTCGACGCCGAGGGCTATAACTTCAACTTCAAGGCCCGCCCCGCCGCCAACGGCGCCGGCCTCGAGGAGGACGCGATCCTCACCCGCGCCCACTTCGACGTCCATGCAACCGCCTCGATGGAGGGCGCCGGCAGCGTCGTCCTACGCGGCAGCGTCCACGACCCGCTCGACGAGATCCCGATCCGCTCGGTCAAAGGCGCCAGCTACATGGAGTGCGACCTGATCGGCGCCTGCGAGGCCGTCGCGACGACCCCAGCCGACGTCTTCCTCCCCTACCACCACGGCCGCCACGACGACTGGAGCGCGCTCGACACCGAATCGGCCGCCGTCGTCCCGGTGGCCTAGACGGTCGACCCCCGCGACCGTCCAGCCAGGAGTCCAGCTCGTGCAGGCAGGCTCGCCGGTACTCATCTGCGGAGCGGGGATGACCCGCTTCGAGAAGAGCGCGGCGAGCCTGCGCGAGCTGGCCGGCGCCGCGGCGCGCGACGCGCTCGCCGACGCCGGCGTCGAGGTCGGCCAGATCGAGGCCGCCTACGTCGGCAACGCCGCCGCCGGCCTCGTCACCGGCCAGGAGATGATCCGCGGCCAGGTCGTGCTGCGACCGCTGGGAATCGAGGGAATCCCGATCTTCAACGTCGAGAACGCCTGCGCCTCGGCCGCCAGCGCCCTGCACCTGGGCTGGCAGGCGGTCGCCGCCGGCGCCCACGACGTCGTCCTCTGCCTCGGCGCCGAGAAACTGACCCACGAGGACAAGACGGTGGGGATGCGGGCGATCGGCACCGCGATCGACGTCGAGTACGCCGCCGACCTCGCCGCCGAAGTCGGCGTCCCCGCCGGCGAGGGCGAGGATCGCTCCTTCTTCATGGACCTCTACGCCGACATGACCCGCCGCTACATGGCCGGCTCCGGCGCCAGCCGCGAGGACTTCGCCGCGGTCGTGGTCAAGAACCAGCACAACGGCGGCCTCAACCCGCGCGCCCAGTACGGCGGCGAGCTGAGCGTCGAGCAGGTGCTGGCGAGCCGCACCGTGGTCGATCCGCTGACGCTGCTGATGTGTTCGCCGATCTCCGACGGAGCCGCTGCGGTGGTGCTGATGAGCGAGGCGGCGGCGCGGCGCGCGGGCCGCTCGGGGCCGCGGATCCGGGCCTCGGTGGTGCGCTCGGGCAACGTCCACGACCGCAGCGACCCGACCGCCGGCTCGACCGCCCTCGCCGCCCGCGAAGCCTTCGAGCGTGCCGGCCTCGGCCCCGAAGACGTCGACTGCGCCGAGGTCCACGACGCCAGCGCCCCAGCCGAGCTGATGGTCTACGAGCAGGTCGGCTTCGCCGCCCCCGGCGAGGGCCCGGCTCTGCTGGAGTCCGGCCGCACCCGCCTCGACGGCGACCTTCCGGTCAACACCAGCGGCGGCCTCCTCTCCAAGGGCCACCCGATCGGCGCCACCGGCATCGCCCAGATCTGCGAGTCGACCTGGCAGCTGCGCGGCCACGCCGGCCCCCGCCAGGTCGACGGCGCCCGCGTCGCGCTCACCCAAAACGGCGGCGGCTGGCTCGAGGGCGACTCCGCCGCGATGGCCGTCCACATCCTCACCGCGGACTGACCCGGCTCACAGATCGAGTGGCGCCTTTTGATCGCTATGCGATGCAAAGGCGCCACTCGATTTGGGTACGAGCTGCAGTGAGCGTTAGACGTCTTCCTGGACGCCCTGCTCTAGCTTCTCTTCGCCGGCCTTGATGTCGCCGCTGGCGCTGAGGTAGGCCTCTTCGACGTCTTCGATCCTGGAGCGGGCCTGCTCGCCGGAGAGGTCGAGGCTGATCCGGCCGCGGCGCATGACTATGGCGTGGTCGGTGTAGTTGAGCGCCTTGTGGGCATGCTGCTCGACCATGACGACCGCGGTGCCCTGCTCGTCGGCGGCGCTGCGCACCGCCTGCAGGAGGCGGTCGACGACGAGCGGGGCGAGGCCGAGCGAGAGCTCGTCTGCCAGCAGCAGGCGCGGCTTGCGCCCCAGCGCCCGGGCGAGGGTCAGCATCTGCTGCTCGCCGCCGGAGAGGAGGCCGCCGCGGACGCTCATCCGCTTGCCCAGCTCGGGAAAGAGGGTGACGGCTTCTTCGACGTCGACGCCGCCGATCCGCAGGTTGTCGCGCAGGCTCATGCCCTTGAACACCGAGCGCTCCTCGGTGACGTAGGACATGCCGCTGCGGGCGCGCCTGAAGAGCGGTGCCTTCGGCTTGATCCCGGCGAAGGCGACCTCGCCCTCGATCAGCGGCAGTTCGCCGGCGAGGGCCAGCATCGTCGTCGTCTTGCCGGCCCCGTTGGGACCGAGCAAGCAGAGGACTTCGCCCGCCATCACGTCGAAGCTGAGGTCGTGGACGACGGGCTGGCCGGCGTAGCCGGTGCTCATCCCCTTGACCGAGATCACCGGCCCGCCGTTGTTCGCGCCGTTCTCCATCAGGCACCCTCCGGGTTGGCGATTCCAGTCGGCTTGACCGCCGAAGCGGAGGCGGCGGTCGTGTGCGCGTCCTCCTCCTCGCCCAGGTAGGCGGCGATCACGGCCGGGTCGTTGCGGATGTCCGACGGCTTGCCGGTCGCGATCGTGCGGCCGAAGTCGAGGACGACCAGCTCGTCGCAGACCGACATCACGAAGTTCATGTCGTGCTCGACCAGGAGCACGGCGATCCCCCACTCCTTGGCGAGGCGGCCGACGAGGTGGGCGAGCTCGGCGGTCTCGGCATCGCCGAGGCCCGCCGCGGGCTCGTCGAGCAGCAGCACGCTCGACTGCGTCGCGACCGCCCGCGCCAGCGCCAGCAGCCGCCGGCGGCCGTAGGGCAGGTCCTCGACCATGCGGTCGAGGTCGTCCTCGAGTTCGAATTCGCGGATCGTGCTCAGCACCGTGTCGGGCAGCGGCACGTTGACCGGCCAGACCAGATCGCGCACGTAGGAGCCCATGTCGCGCGGGTCCGAGGCGGCGCGCAGGTTGTCGAGCACGGTCGAGTCCTCGAACAGCTCCAGCGACTGGAACGAGCGCGACATCCCCGCCCGCGAGCGCTTCGTCGCCGACCAGTGGCTGATGTCGGTGCCGTCGAGCAGCAGCTGGGAGCCCGGCGCCATTTTGGTGAAACCGGTGACGGCGTCGATCAGCGAGGTCTTGCCGGCGCCGTTGGGCCCGATCAGCCCCAGCACCTGGCCCGGCTTGACGGTCAGCGAGACGTCGTCGACGGCGGTCGTGCCGCCGTATTTGACGGTCAGGTTCTTGACCTCGAGCGTCATCGGCCGCTCGACCTTGTTGTCGGCTTTGGTTGGCCGCGGCAGCTCGCGCTTGGGCGCCTGCTTTGGCGCCAGGAACGGGATCAGCCCACCGAGCTTGTGGCGCAGGAAGGCGATCTGGGCGATCTGCTCTTTGACGATGCCGTTCTGGTTGACGAGCACCAGCAGGATCAATGAAACGCCGCCGATCAGCGGGATGTACTTGCCGATGCCGCTGTCGATCGAGTTGAGCAGCCGTTCGGAGAAGGCGCCCGGGGCAAGCGTCGCGCCGATCACCGGCCCGAAGATGTAGCCGATGCCGCCGATCATCGCGAAGGCGACCATCGTGATCGAGTTGAACGAGGTGAATTCGGCGAAGTTGATCGAGGGCGTGCGGAAGGCGAGCAGGATGCCGCCGAGGCCGGCGATCGCGGCGGCGACGCCGAAGGCGTAGAGCTTGGCGCCGGGGACGCTGATCCCGAGCGCGGCAGCGGCACGCTCGTTGGTGCGGACCGCGATCAGCCTGCGCCCCGATCTGCCGCGCCGCAGGTTGGCGACGATCAGGCTGGCGACGATCAGGCAGACGAGGGCGAGGATCCCGTAGCGGGTCGGGTGCGCGGCGGCGTTGATGTTCATCCCGAACAGGGTCGGTTCGCCGATCTGGGTGCCGCCGAAGCCGCCGGTGAAGTCGGTGTTGCCGAACAGCACCAGCTCGACCGCGCTGCCCAACCCCAGGGTGACGATCGCCAGGTTGATCCCGCGCGTTCGCACCGCCGGCAGGCCGAAGAGGACGCCGAGCGGAACGGTCGCGGCGATGCCGATGATGACGCCGAGCCAGAGGGGCAGGCCGGTGGTCGCCAGCAAACGCCCCGCGACATAGGCGCCAAAGCCGGCGAAGGCGAACTGCGCCAGCGAGAGCTGCCCCGTGTAGCCGGTGAGGACGACGATCGAGAGCAGGATCACCGCGATGCAGATCGTCACCGTGAAGGCGTCGATCCAGATCGGCGGGGTGCTTGCCAGCAGGAAGACGGTGACGACGGCGCCAAAGCCGATCCCGCCCCAGCTGATCCGGCCGGAGCCGATCGTCGGCAGCCGCTGCAGCAGGTAGTCGCGCAGGGGCAGCGCCTGGCCGCGGATCACGAGCCAGATCACGATCAGGATGAAGGGCACGGCGGTGCCGACGCCGGTCTGTTCGACGTAGCGCGTCACCTCGGTCTGGGCGATGCCGACGACGAGGCCGGCGAGGAGCGCGATCGGGAAGGAGCGGAAGCCCGCGACCAGCGCCGCCGCGGTGGCGGCGAGAACGAGGTTGGTGAGGACCGCCGGCTGCAGGGTGACGATCGGGACGATCAGGATCGCGGCGAGGCCGGCGAGGCCGCAGCCGAAGCCCCAGTTGAGGGCGGCGATCGTGTCGGGCGAGAGGCCGAGCGCCGAGGCCGAGCGCTCCGACTCGGCGACCGCGGAGGTGGCGAGCCCAAATTTGGTGTAGCGGTAGATCAGCCAGAGCCCGAGCGTCAGGGCGCAGGCGATGCCGAGCAGGATCAGGCGGTCGGCCGAGATCACGATCGCCTTGTGGATGTGGACGATGTCGGTCGGCAGGTCGGAGGGGACGAACTTCGAGGTCGCCGTGTAGCGCAGGATCGCGATCGACTGGATCGTGATCAGCACGCCGAGGGTGGCGATCACCCTGACCAGCGGCGCCGCGTGGCGCAGCGGTCGCATGATGAAGAGGTGAACCAGAGCGCCGAGGACGGTGGCGAAGGCGACGCCGGCGACGAGGCCGGGGAGGAAGGCCCAGCCCTGGTTGGTGGTCAGCTCCCACCAGACGTAGGCACCGGCCATTCCGATCGCGCCCAGGGCGAAGTTCAGGACCCCGGAACCCCTGTAGATGATGATCAGGCCCTGGGAGGCGAGCGCGTAGGTGGCGCCGATGCCCAACCCCAGGAGCGCGAAACGGATGACTTCTTCCACTGGTGCTCTCTTTCGGTGCTGGAAGTCATCGCAGGCCCCGGGCGCTCTGCCCGGGGCCTGCGACTGGTTGGATCAGCCGAACGGAGGGCCGCAGTCCATCGGCTGCGTGCCGCCCGCGATTTCGGAAACGTCGGTGAATTCGGTGCTGGCGGGGACCAGCTTGCCTTCTTTGAATTCGCTGAAGACGACGCAGCGATTTACGAGGCGTTCGAACCCTTCAGGACCACCGGTTTTGCCCCAGTTTTCCGCCATGTTGAGCGGCGGAACCATGCCCGGCAGGTCGATTTTGGCCGTTTCGGCGGCCTTCAGGAACGTCTGGTTGTTGATCGCACCGCTCATGCTTTCGACGACCTGTTTGAACCCTTCGTAAGCGGCCCAGGTGCCCATCCCGCCGAGGCTGTTGTAGTCCTGCGCGGGGTCGGCTTCGTACTGGGCCAGCGCTTCCCGGTATTCGCTCCACGCGGGCGTGGAGATGTCCGGGTACATGCCGGCGTTGACGTCGCCTTCGACAACTTCTTCGAAGCCCTTGACGGCGTTTTCGTTGAAGTTGCCCTGAGGGCCGTACATTTTCGCTTCCGAGCCCGACTGAGCGAAGGCGGGCATCCAGGCGATGTACGGGGTTTCGGAGACGATCATCACCAGGCAGTCGGCTCCGCCCGACGTCGCTTCCGCGACCTGTGGGCTGTAGTCCTGCGCCGTCGCCGGCAAGGTCACGAACTTTTCGATCTTCGTGCCTTCGGCTTTGGCCGCGTTTTCCATCAGCGGGATGAAGGCTTCCGCGCCTTCGATGATCACGCCGTTGATGTGCTTGCACCCGTCTTCGACCGCTTTTTTGACCAGGCCGACCGAGTAGAGGGGCTGGTTGCCCATCGGGAAGCTGATCTTCGAGGTCAATTCCGTCGGCGCAATCGCGCAGCAGTTACCCCACTGGGCCGTCTTCCCCTTTTCGAGGATCGGGATGATCGCGTCGCCGGTGAAGGTGAAGTTGCCGACGACCGCTACCGCGCCTCCGGCGACTGCTTCACGTCCACACGCCGCGACCCCGGTGGGAGTCCCGTGCGCATCGCAGAAGTGCGCCTCGAGAGGCCGCCCGGCGATGCCACCGTGCGTGTTGATCCATTCCTGGTAGACGCGCTCGGTTTCTTCGATGTTTTTGTACTGCGGGCCTTCGGTGTTGACGTCCGTGTAGGTCCAGGTGACGATCGGTTCGCCGCTGACTTTTTCTTCTTCGCCGCCGCCGGATTCTTCAGCGGTGGTCGATTCAGGTTCACTGCTCGACGAACTGCCGCCGCCTCCACAGGCCGCGAACACCAGAACGCACGCGAGCAGGGCGAAGACCACCAACAGCGGCAGTTTCGACCACCCCGCTATGCGACTAGCGTGTTGCTTCATCGACTCTCCTCCTCGGGTAGCAAGCCGGACTTGAGGGCTAGCGTATGAGCGCGAAACAGAGAGCGCGCGGGCTGCCCGGAGGCCCGTTGGAGAATCGACAAGGGGGGCGCAAAGCCCGCCGTGAAGCCAGATCAGAGCAAGCGGTAGACGCGGTATTCGACCACCGGACCGGGGTGCAGACGACCCTCGCCGACGAACGCCGTCCGGTTGACCCAGGCGTAGCGCTCGTCACCGGTCTCCAGGCGCGGTGCGGTGCGGAAGTAGTGGTCGGCGTACTCGCTGGAGCGCTCGCCGGCGTTGGCCGCAAGGGCCGCCTCGTTGTACTCGATCAGGCCGAAGTACTGGACGTAGATCGCGGCGCCGTCGTCGGTGAGGATCGTCAGCCGCACGTCGAGCCGGCCCCAGCCGTCGGGCCCGACCAGGATCCAGTCCGAGCCGCCGCTGCCGACCGTGCCGTTGATCCGCTCGCCGCTGACCTCGCCGCCGAGCACCTCGCGGATGCGGCGATTGCCGAAGGGCCCGTCGCCGACCTGGACCTTGGGCGCGAGACGGGCGTTGAAGGTGAACTCGTGGGCGAGGTCCATCGGCGCTCCTCCCTACCGCCGCAGGGTGACGCTGACGCCGCCGCGGGTCGCGCTCAGCCCGCGCGCCTCGCCGTTCGCCAGCAGGTCCTTCAGCCAGGGCAGCCCACCAGGGGCGCCGAGCGGCCGGATCGGGGCGATCGGGTTGTCGGCCCGGTACATGTTTTCGACGTCCTCGCCGGGGATCAGGTAACGCAGCAGCAGCTCCTCGTCGCTGAGGTTCTCACCGTACTCGGCGCGGATCTCCTTCAGCTCCGGCTGCGGCGCGTGACCGGCGTCGATCATCTCCTTGCCGCGCGCGGTCGCCGCCGCCTTGTCCAGGACCTCGGGGTCGACAGCGCCCGGCGGCGTCCCGTACCAGCCCGCCAGGTACATCAGGTTCTCGTCGGGGATCGTCGCGTAGCGCTCGCCCTGGACGACGTTGAGCAGCGCCTGGATCCCGACCAGCTGCGAGAACGGCGTCGCCATGATCGGCCAGCCCATCTCCTCGCGGACGCGGATCGCCTCCTCCAGCACCGCCGGCAGCCGCTCGCTCATGTTCACCTGCTTGAGCTGTTCGCGCAGGGTGCCCATCATTCCGCCGGGGAACTGCTGCTGTATCGCCGCCACCGAGTACTCGACCGGGGCGCCGCGCTGGAAGCCTTCGTCGTCGGCGAGGCCGCCGAAGTGCTCGGCGACCTCGGCGAAGCGGCTGTCGTCGACCGCGACCTCGTGGCCGAGCCGGCGCAGGTTGTCGACGGTGACCTCGGTCGAGGGCATCGAGACGCCGTTGGCGAGAGTCGAGATCGCCGAATGGAGAATGGTGACCCCCTGCTCCACCCCGATGATGTGGTTGAGGTTGGCCATCGCGGTGCGGTTGTGGAAGTGCATCTCCAGCGGCGTGGCGCCGGCCGCGGCGCGCTCCTGGCTCTGGCGGATCCAGCGCCGGGCGCGCTCGGGGCCGAGCACGCCGGCCTCGTCGCCGAGGATGATCGTCTCCGCCGCCTCGCCGGCGATCATGCGGTCGATCACGTCGGCGTAGTAGTCGTCGGTGTGAACCGGGGACTCGGAGAAGTTGAGCTGCGGCGAGGGCGCGAGGCCGGCGTCGCGAGCGACCTTGGCGACCCGGATCATGTTCTCGGCGTCGTGCAGGCAGTCGAAGATCCAGAGGCTTTCGATCCCGTGCTTGGCGAGGGTGCGGATCCAGAGCTCGACGATCGAGTCCGGGGTGACGTTCATGCCGACGATCCCGTTGGTGCGGGTGCCGGCACGCAGGGTCGAGTTGGGGAGCGCGGCGCGGATCGCGTCGAGCCCCTTCCAGGGGTTCTCCTCGCGGAAGCGGACCATCACCTCGAAGATCGAGCTGCCGGTGAGGTCGACGACGCGGTAGCCGGCGGAGTCGATCGCCTCGGCGACCGGCAGCACCTGGCCGGCCTGCATCCGCATCCCCCAGTAGCTCTGCTGGCCGTCGCGCAGGGTCTGGTCGACGATCTCGATTCGGGCCATCGGGTTAGTGCTCCTCCGGGTCGGGATCTGCCGCGGGGCCTGTCACTGCAGGGGACCCCCCACCCCTTCCGGTCGCTAAAGCGTCCTCAGGGGTGGGCCCCCCTACAGTGCCACCCGCGGCAGATCC
>Ga0335070_10003383_pt1 | contig 18641 bp, 16 predicted proteins | sample Lox_Sample_13_FD_206722 | JGI IMG/M metagenome (GOLD analysis project Ga0335070, IMG submission 206722) | Soil microbial communities from Loxahatchee National Wildlife Refuge, Florida, United States - Lox_Sample_1.3 | ecosystem: Environmental > Terrestrial > Soil > Wetlands | place: USA... | reverse complement strand
AGCGCCTCGATCCCGCCGATCTTCGCGGCCCGGGCCGAGCCGTCGGTTCGGGACGCGCGCGCGAAATCCGCCGAGGCGCGCGCCGTGTCGCCGGCGAGCAGCGATTTCCACCCTTCCCCGATCGCGTCGTCGAACGGGCCGGGGAGGCCTTCGCGGGGATCGAGCGGAAAAGCGTCGCGCGACGCCGTGGACGACGAGCTCGCGCACCGGGACGCCGCCGCCGCGACGAGAAGCGCCGCGCCGAAGCGCCCGGCGCGGCGAACGAAATCGATCCGGGGCCGCCCGGGGCCCGGCCGGGTCATGCGCCGGGCGGCAGACTCTCCGGCCGGATCGACGCGATCGCGTGCTTGTAGATCATCTCTTCCCGGCCCTCGACCTCGAGCACGAGCGCGAACTTGTCGAAGCGGCGCAGCCGCCCCATCCGCTCCTCGCCCGAAGTCAGCCGGACCGTGACCGGAACGTTGTCCTTACGCAGGTTGTAGAAGAACGAATCCTGGACGTTGATCGGGGCCTTGTTCATCGCCTCTCCCCTTCCCCCGTCTCGCCCACGAGGGCGAGAATGACATCGAGGGCCTCCTCCGGCTCGACGCGGCGCGCGTCCCGCTCGCGCCCGAACCACGTTCGCTGGCGCTTGGCGAGCCCGCGCGTCGCCTTCACGATTCCCGCTTCCGCCTGTTCTCTCGAGGTGCGTCCGAGCACCCACTCGGCCACCTCGCGATACCCGATCGCCTGGAAGGAATTCGATTCGGCGGAGAGACCGCGGTCGAGAAGTCGCCGGACCTCTTCGCCCCACCCCGAGTCGAGCATGCGCCGGACTCGAGCTTCGATCCTAACACCAAGGGCGTGCGCGTCGGGGCTCAAGGACAGCTTCACCACGCGGAAGCGATCGGCCCAGCCGTCGGCCGGACGCAGCCGCGCCGAGGCGGGCGCGCCCGTCACGAGAAGGATCTCGAGCGCGCGCAGGCCGTACCGGAGGTTTCCGGCGGGAATGCGCGCGGCCGCCGCGGGGTCGTTCAACGCGAGGACCCGATGGGCGCGCGCCGCGCCGCGGCTCGCGGCCCAATCGAAGAGGCCCTCGCGGAGGCGCTCGTCGCGGGCTTCCCCGGGGGGGAGGCCGTCGAGCAGAGCCGAGACGTAGAAGCCGCTGCCGCCGCACACGATCGGAAGTCGTCCGCGCGCGACGATGTCTTCGACGGCGGCGCGCGCCTCGGCGGCCCACCGCCCCGCCGAGAACGCCTCCTCGGGGTCGGCCACGTCGACCAGGTGGTACCGCACGGCGGCCCGCGCCTCGGGCGACGGCTTGTCGGTCCCGACGTCCATGCCGCGGTAGACGGCAAACGCATCGGCCGAAACGATCTCGCCGGAGAGACGGAGCGCCGCGGCGTGCGCGACCGCGCTCTTGCCGGACCCGGTCGGGCCGACGATCACGACGAGGGGCGGGCGCGGATCGTCCGTCATGGCCGCATGGCGCCGCGCCACGAGAGGCGCGTCGCGTCCGGGAGCAGGTCGACCCGCGCATCCGAGCGTTCATCGGTCCGCAGCGTCCGGACACAGAACCGCGCGAGGGTCGCGACGGTCTCCGGCGCCGGATGGCCGAAACGGTTGCGCCGGCCGCACGAGAGCAGCGCCACGCGCGGCCGCACCGCGCCCACGAAGGGGCCGCTCGTCGCGGTGCGGCTCCCGTGGTGGCCGACTTTGAGGACGTCCACGCGCGGCGCCCCGCCGGCGCCGACGAGCTCGGACTCCGCCGGTGCCCCCGCGTCCCCCGTCAGCAGCGCGCTCCGCCCGCCGCGCTCGAAGAGCGCCACGACCGACTGGTTGTTGACCCCGTCGGTCTTCCGCATCGGACCGCCGGACCGGAGCACCGACAGGCGTGCGCCCTCCCGCTCCCAGACGTCGAGCGCCTCGAGGCGCCGCACCCGGATGTCCCGCGCGGCGGCCTCCTTCTCCAGGCGCGCGTACAGGCCGTTCTCGTCCTCGCCGCTCGAGCGCCAGAGCTCGCCGACCGGAAGCTCCTCGAGGACGGCGACGAGCCCGAGGGCGTGATCGGGATGGGGGTGCGTCGCGAGCACCGCGTCGAGCCGCGTCACGCCGCGGTCCAGAAGCTTCGGCACCACGCGGGTGCGCCCGAAGTCGACGGCCATCGGATCGAACGTGCCTCCTCCGTCCACGAGGACCGCCCGGCGGTCCCACCGCAGGAGTATCGCGTCTCCCTGCCCCACGTCGAGCGCCTCGATCGAGAAGCCCTGACGCGGACCGGACGGCCCGCGCCGGAGGGCGAGGACGAGGAAAACGCCGCCGGCCGCCGCCGCCGCGGCAGCCCGCGCCCGTCTCGGGCCGAGACCCGCCAGCGCGAGGAGGGCGCCGACGGCGAGGACGGCGGCCAGGGGCGGGGTCGGCCTCAGGAACGCGCACCCGGCCGCACGCTCGGCGAGAAACTCGAGCGCGCGGCTCCCGCCGGCGAAGAGAGCCGGCAGCGGCCCCGGGGGGACCCCGGCCGCGAAGAGCAGGAGCAGGAGCGCGCCCCCGCCGATCAGGGCGCCGGCCAGCGGGATCGTGAACGGCGCCGTGAGCCATGCCCCTGCCGCGACGACGTTGAAACGCCAGAAGAGGACCGGCGCCGTCGCCGCCTCCGCCGCGAGCGCGACGGCGAGGCCGCCGAACAGCCACTCCGGCCGGGCGGGAAGCCGGGCTCGGATCGGTCTCGAAAAAAGCGCGATGCCGCCGACGGCGGCGAAGGTCAGGATCGTGCCGACCGAAAACACCTGCCCCGGCGAGGCGAGGAAGAGCCCCAGCGCCGACAGGCCGATCGCCTGGGCCGAGGTGATCGGCCTCTCGACGAGCCGCGTCGCGACGAAGACGCCGACGACGAGCCCGGCGCGGACCGCCGGCGGGTTGGCGCCGCCGACCAGCACGAAGAGAAAGACGGCCGCGAAGAGAGAGGCGTCGCGCGCCTTGCCCTCCACGCCGAACCGGCCGAGGACCGCGCCCGCGAGCCCGGCCGCCAGCACGACGTGGAGCCCCGAGACGACGAGCAGGTGGTAGAGGCCGCCCCGCCGATAGCGCGCGACCATCCCCCGGTCGAGCTCCGCCGTCCGCCCGAGCAGGAGCGCCGCGAGAGGGCCGCGCACGTCGCGGTCGAAGGCGGCGCCGCGCCCCTCGGGAATCGAGGCGAAGAGCCGTCGATTCGGCCAGGTGAACCACGTCGCCACCGTCGACCCCTCGCGTTCGACCAGACGCGCGCTCTTGACCGAGAGGCGGTAGCGCGGCGCCGGCGCCGGAACCTCGCGCTCCGAGGCCGGCAGCTCTTCCTCCTCGAGGTGGCCGGTCAGCCGAACACGGTCGCCGCGGTCCGCCGCGGCCACGGCGGACCCTTCCCCCGACACGAAGACGGCGACCTCGGCCGGAAAGGCGAGCGCGCCGGCGGCCGTCTCGAGGCGCTCGGCGTCGAGCGTCGTGCGGGCCCGCGGCGGCTGCCCGCTCCAGAAGTCCGCGAGGACACCCTCGACGACGACCGCGTGGCGGACGCCTTCGTCGAGGGCCGCAAACTGCGCCCGGGCCCGCGAGGCCGGGAGCGCGATCCGCTGCCGGCCCGCGAGAAACCCCGCGGTCAGCCAGAAGGCCAGAAACGCCAGACGCGCGGAGCCGGACCTCGAGCGCCCGAGAGCGAGGGCGGCCGCCGAGACCGAGAGCAGCGCCCAGCCGGCCGCCGTCCCCGCGACCGACCACGCGCCGGCGAAGATCCCCGCGACGAGGAGAACCGCCGCCCGAGCCGCCGGCGCCTCGCCTTGCGCGAGGACCGGCCGGATCACGCCGCGCGCTCGAGCGCGACGATCGCCTCCACGCGGTGCGTGAAGGCGAAGAGATCGTAGAGGCGGGCGGCGCGGAGCACGAACCCCACGCCCGTCAGGACGGCGAGGTCGCGCGCGAGGGTCGCCGGATCGCACGACACGTAGACGAAGCGCGTCTTCGCCCGGCGCGCGAGCTCCCGCGCGAGATCCTCCCCGAGGCCCGCGCGCGGCGGGTCGACGACGACGACGTCGAAGCGCCGGTCGTCCTCGTCGAGGAATCGCTCCACCGGCGCGCTCGCGATCTCCCACCGCTCGGCCTCCGGCCACTGCGCGCGCGTGCGCCGGGCGTCCGCGACGGACCCCGCGTCCGCCTCGACGGACTGGACCCGATGCCCGGCCGACAGGAGCGCCCCGGCAAAGAGACCCGTGCCGCCGAAGGCGTCGAGCGAAGAACCCGGCGGCACGCGCCGCGCCTCGGCGGCGACGTCCTCGCAGAGGCGGTCGAGGAGGAACCGGTTGCCCTGAAAGAACGTGTCGACCGAAACCGCGAAGGTCCGGCCGCCGGCCGGAAGCTCCAGGGTGCGCGCTCCGCGTTCGACCTGAAGCCGCCCCTCCGGCGTCCGGACCGTCACGCCGTCGAACGCCCTCCGGAGGCTCTCCCCGAGCCGCGCCGCCGCCGCGGGTGCACCCGCCGCCGTCGCGCGCACGAGACGCCGGCCCGCGTCCCGCGCCTCGAGCAGAGCCACCTCCGTGATCGACGCGCCCGAGGCGGCGGCCGCCTCCTCGAGGGCGGGCAGCAGCGCGCGCGTCGACGCCTCGATCGCCTCGCAGGACGCCGCCGACACGACGCGGTGGCTCCCGGGCGTGTGATATCCGACGCGGCCCCCGGCCGCGTGGAAGCGGACGCGCAGACGGTATGCCGGAGGGGACGCTTCGATCGGGAGCTCGCCGAAGAGATCCGGGTCCAGCCTGCCGATCCGGCGCATCGTCTCGAGAAAGAGCGCCCTCTTGGCGTCGCGCGCCGCCGCCGGCGCGACGTGCGCCCAGTCGCAGCCCGCGCACCCGGCGTGCGGACCATCCACCCGCGCGGGCGACGGCTCGAGCACGGCCTCGAGGCGCCCCCGCCAGAAGCGTTTCTTCACCTCATACTGTGTTGTCGCGACGAGCTCGCCCGGGAGCGCGCCCGCGACGAACCCGACGCCGTCGTCGTTCCGGACGATGCCCTCGCCCGTCGGCGCGAGCTTCTCGATTCGGACCTCGAGGAGCCGGCTCACAGCAGCGACAGGCGCGGCAGGTCGAGCCGCTCCCGCACGGCCCGGCGCGTCAGGGCGCGGGTCGTCTTCTCCGCGGTGGCCGCGTCCATGCGCTCGAGCGCGGCGCCGAGCTGCGCCTTCACCTCGCGGTCGACGGCCGCCCGCTCGTCCTCGGGCAGCGCCTCGTACAGCTCGCGGGCGAGCTTGCGGTCGAGCCGCGCGAGCGAGGCCTCCGCCTCTTCGGGGGTCTTGCCCGAGGTCGAGAGCCGCGACAGCGACGCGAGCGCCGCGTCGAGGACCCCCGCCAGATCCGGCCGGCGCGCGCGGCTGGCGTCGAGGCTCGCCGCGAGTGCCGCCAACGCGGCCCTCGGGTCGGGGTCGCCGCCGGCGCGGTCCGACCCGTCGCCCCGGCCCCGGGCCGCCTCCGCGCGCCGCTCCCAGGCCTCGAGCACGGCGTCGCGGCAGTAGGACAGCGAGTTCACGCGTCCGACCGCCCGGCGCTCCTCGCGGCGGGTGAACGCGTCGTCGATGCCCGCGGCGACGGCCTCGATCGGGATGCCGAGCGCCCGCCACTGCTTGAGCAGGGCGAAATCCGTCGGCGAGAGGAGAAACGGCGTGCCGCGCCGCCGGATGAAGGCGGCCTCGGCGGCCGCGTAGTAGGCCCTATCCTCCTCGGTTGCGCTCATCGATGAGCCGCAGGCCCTTCAGGGTCAGAAGCGGGTCGATCGCCCCGATCTTCTCCGAGCCGCCGCCGAAGAGCTCGGCCAGGCCTCCCGTCGCGATCACGCGCGGCCGGCCGCCGATCTCGTTCGCAATGCGCTCGATCATCCCCTCGACGAGAGCGAGGTAGCCGAAATAGAGGCCCGACTGCACCGAACCCGCCGTCGTCTTCCCCACGACGCGGTCCGGCCGGCGGATCTCGACGCGCCAGAGCCTCGCGGCCTTCTCGAAGAGCGCTTCGGCGGAGATCGCGATCCCCGGCACGATGACGCCCCCGGCGTACTCGCCGCGGGCCGTCACCACGTCGAAGGTCGTGGCCGTCCCGAAGTCGACGACGATGCACGGCCCGCCGACCGCCTCGAACGCCGCCACGGCGTTGACGATGCGATCCGCCCCGACTTCCTGGGGCACCTCGTACAGCACCGGCATGCCGGTCTTCACCCCCGGTTCGACGAAGAGCGGTTCGCGGCCGAAGAGCTGCCGGAGCGCCTGCCTCAGCGGGAACTTCAGCGACGGCACGACGCTCGCGACGATCACGCGCGTCGGCTCCGCGGCCGCCGGTCCGCCCGAGGCGAGCAGGCCGCGCACCGAGAGGGCGATCTCGTCGGAGGTCGCGTCCCGCCGCGTCGTCAGCCGCCAGTGACGCTCGAGCTCCGCCCCGTTCCAGAGGCCGAGAACGGTGTTCGAGTTGCCGACGTCGACGGCGAGCAGCGTCTCGCCGCCGGGCCGACTCACCACGCGGCGACCTCTCCGGTCGCGACGGTGGTCTCGCCCCGGCCCGTGTCGAGCCGCAGGAACCCGGACGCGTCGAGGCCGAGGTACGCGCCGGAAATCTCCTCGCCGTTGCGGTGAATCGTGAGCCGGTCGCCCGGCCGGTGCGCCGCGACCCGTTCCCACTCCCGAGCCTCTTCGCTCCAGCGCGGCGCGGAGAGCTCCCGGTCGAACCGGTCGAGGATCGCCTGGAGCAGCGCCGCGAGCGGCGTCGGTCTCCCCGTCTCCTCCTCGAGGGTCGTCGCCTCGGGGAGGCCGAGGGCCTCGCCCTTCCCGAGGACGTTGATGCCGACGCCGACGGCGATCGCCGTGTCGCCGCCCTGGGTGCGCGACTCGGCGATCACGCCGCCGAGTTTCCTGCGCCCGACGTACAGGTCGTTGGGCCACTTCAGGGCGATCGGGGCGCCGGTCTTCTCCGCGAGCACCGCCCGCGTCCACCGCGCCGCCGCGATCGGCACGAGCGAGAGCGGCTCGCCTTCGACCGCCGGCCGCAGGACCGTGAAGTAGAGCCCCCGGCCCGCCGGCGCTTCCCAGCGGCGCCCCTGCCTCCCGTAGGCTCCCGGCTGCGCCTCGGCGACGAGAACCGTCGTGCGGAGATCCAGTCCCTCTTCGAAGTAGACGTCGATGATCTCGCGCGCCAGCCCGTTCGACGACGGCACGGCGTGGAGACAGACGCAGTTCTCGAGCGTCTGCCAGCGCTCGGGCTCGAGCGACCCGCCGACGACGCCGATCACGAGCGCGACGCTCCCAGCGCGGCCCGCTTCTCCTCGAGCTCGCGCAGGCGGCGGCGCGTCTTTTCGACGACGGCGGCGGGAGCCTTCTCGAGATAGGCGCCGTTCTCGAGCTTGGCCTTCAACCCCGCGATCTCGGCCTCCGCGTCGGCCAGGTCCCTGGCGACGCGCGCGCCGCCGTCTCCCGCCGCGCCGGAGGGCAGCGCGAGGCCGAGCGTCACGCCCGCCACGACGTCCTGAAAGCGGCCGGCCGGCGGCGGCTCGAACGCGAGATCCGAGAGCCGCGCCAGGTGCGACAACAGCGGCGAAAGCGTCCGGAGCGCCGGAATCACGGCCTTCGCGGGGGACGCGGGTTCGAGCGAGAGCGCCACGGGCTCCGTCGGGGACACGCCGCGCTCGGTGCGGTAGGTGCGCACGCGCGTGACGATCGCGCGCAGGGCCTCGACCGCGGCCTCGGCCTCCGGGTCGCGGAGCTTTCCGGACGTGGTCGGATAGGGCTCGACCACGAGCGTTCCCGGCCGGTCCGTCAGCTTCTCCCAGATCTCCTCGGTCAGGAACGGCATGAACGGATGGAGCAGCGCGAGCGACTGGCCCAGGCACCGGCGCAGCACGCCCCGCGCCGTTTCGGCGGCGGCGTCGTCGGTCGAGCCGAGCACCGGCTTGACCATCTCGAGGTAGCCGTCGCAGAGCTCGTGCCACAGGAACCCGTAGATCGCGCCGGCGGCTTCGTCGAACCGGAACGCCTCGAGGTGGCGGTTCACGTCTCCCGCGACGGCGTCGAGGCGGGACAGGATCCAGCGGTCCGGCAGCGACAGGGAGCGGCCGCCGAGGTCTTCCGCGGCGGCGCGCCCCGACAGCTGCGCGAGCGTGAAACGCGCGGCGTTCCACAGCTTGGTCGCGAAGTTGCGCGAGCCGGCCATGCGTCCGCGCTCGACGGACACGGTCGGGCCCGACGACGCCGCCGACGCGAGCGTGAACCGCACCGCGTCCGCGCCGAACTCCTCGATCGCCTCGAGCGGGTCGATGACGTTGCCCTTCGTCTTCGACATCTTCTCGCCGCCGACGCGCACGAGCCCGTGGAGATGCACCGTGTGGAACGGCGCCTTCCCCGTGAAGCGCAGCCCCGCCATGATCATGCGGGCGACCCAGAAGAACAGGATGTCGTAGCCCGTCACGAGGACGTCCGTCGGGTAGTAGGCGGCGAGGTCGTCCGTCTTCTCCGGCCAGCCGAAGACGGAGAACGGCCAGAGCTGCGACGAGAACCACGTGTCGAGCACGTCGGGGTCCTGGACGAGCGGCGACGCGCCGCAGGTCGCGCAGGCGCGGGGATCCTCGTCGGTCACGGTGAGGTGGCCGTTCGGGCAGGTGAAGGCGGGGATCCGGTGGCCCCACCAGAGCTGGCGCGAGATGCACCAGTCGCGGATGTTGCGCATCCACGAGAAGTAGGTCTTCGACCAGGATTCCGGCGCGAAGCGCACCGATCCGTCCTCCACCGCGCGGATGGCGGGCCCGGCGAGCGGCGCGACCTTCACGAACCACTGCTCCGACAGGTACGGCTCGATGACGTCGTCGGAACGCTGGCAGACGCCGAGCGCGATCTCGTGCGGTTCCGCGGCGACGAGGCGGCCCTCGCGCTCGAGCCGCTCGACGATGCGCCGGCGCGCCTCGAAGCGGTCGAGGCCCGCGTATTCTCCCGCCTCCGCGGTCATCTTTCCGTCGGGGCCGATCACGACGACCGAGGGCAGACCGTGGCGCTGCCCGACGGCGAAATCGTTCGCGTCGTGCGCCGGCGTCACCTTCACGACGCCGGTGCCGAACTCGCGGTCCACGAGGATCGCGTCCTCGACGACCGGGAGCTCCCGGCCGACGATCGGCAGCACCGCGCGACGGCCGCGCAGCGCGGCGTTGCGCGGATCCTCCGGGTGGATCGCCAGCGCCGTGTCGCCGAGCATCGTCTCGGGGCGGGTCGTCGCGACGACCGCGCCCTCGGGCACGCCGGGCACGTCGTACCGGATCCTGTACAGCGTTCCGGCCGTCGGGCGCTCGACGACCTCGAGGTCGGACACGGCCGTGCCGCAGCCCGGGCACCAGTTGACGACGTAGCGGCCCTTGTAGATCAGCCCGTCTTCGTAGAGGCGCACGAACGCGTGCCGGACCGCGCGCGAGAGGTCGGGATCCATCGTGAAGCGCAGCCGGCTCCAGTCGAGGGAGCAGCCGAGCTTGCGAAGCTGGGCGAGGATCGTGTCGCCCGACTCGCGGCGCCACGCCCACACGCGTTCGATGAACTTCTCGCGGCCGAGCTGGCGCCGGTCAAGGCCCTCCTTCGCGAGCTGCCGCTCGACCACCATCTGCGTGGCGATCCCGGCGTGGTCGGTCCCCGGAACCCAGAGCACGCGATGCCCTCGCATGCGCTTCCACCGCGCCAGGATGTCCTCGACCGTGCGTCCGTAGGCATGCCCGATGTGGAGCCGCCCGGTGACGTTCGGCGGCGGGATGACCATGACGTACCGCGGCGAGCCCGCAGGCCCGGCCGGCTGAAAGCGTCCGTCTTTCTCCCACCGCGCGTACCAGCGGTCCTCGAAGTGCGCCGGATCGAAGGTCTTCTCGAGGACCCTGGCAGGCGCCGGCTCGGAATCGACGGTTTTGGACATGAAAAAAGGGCTCTCGGAGCCCTTTCATATATCAGAAGGCGGCGGGGTTCTATTCCACGCCGGCCTCGAGCTCCTTGATGCGCTGCTTGATGACGACCTCGGCGACGTCGGGAATGACTTCCCAGGCGATCTCGCGGACGATCCGCTCGGACAGGCGCTCGACGACGCGGGCGGCCAGGCGGTCGATCTCGTCGTCGGTCAGGCCGCCCTCCGGGCGCGACACGGAGGACAGCATTTCCTTGAGCTGGCCGATCGACGTCGACTGCGCGAGCTCCTCGATGTCCGCGGGAACGGCCGCCGCGGGCTCGGCCGGCGCCGGCTCGGCCGGGGACGCCGCGGCCGCGATGCCGAGAGGCCCGCTCTCGCGGAACACGGCGATCTCCTCGGTCCGCTCCGTGATCTGGAGCTTGGGGTGCGTGGGATCGGTGTCTCGCTCGGCCGGCGCTTCGACCGCACGCGACAGCGCGGCATATTCGGCGGCGAGGGGGATCTGCTGCGTCGGCGCCTCGTCGGCGCGCATCGGCTCGGGCGAGGCGGCCGCGGTCGGCACCGGTCCCGTCGGGCGGCGGTTCTGCGAGTCGTCGGCACCGAAAGGAATCGGGGCAACGTCCGGTTCGGGCTCCCGCGGCACCCAGAAGGGCGCGGGCGCCGGGAGAACGGGCGGCGGCACTTCGGCCTCTTCGGTCATCCATTCCGCGTCCTTCGAACCGGGCGCGTGCGACTCTTCCCGCATCGGCTCGCCCGATCCCGCCGGCGCGGCCGAGCCGTCGTCGGCATACGTGAACTCGGGGTGGGCCTTCTCGAAGGCGGCGATCGCCGACTCGACGTCGGCCTGCCCGTACTCCTCTTCGAAGAGGTCCGCTCCCCCGGCGACCCGGGCGGGCACGCGGATCGAGCCGGTGAAGTCTTCCGGCTTGAATCCGGACTCGGTGACCGGGGTCTCCGGCGGCGGGGGCGGCGGCGCGACCAGGTTCGGCATGGTCGGGATGGCGACCGTGGCCGCGACCGGCGCCTCCGAGGCGGGCCGGGACAGGAGAACTTCCACCTGGCGGAGGAGCTGTTGCGAGTCGAACGGTTTCGAGACGATCGCGTCGCAGCCCAGACGCTCCGCGCGGTCGCGGTCGAACGGCTCGAACGTCCCGGACAGGAGCACCACCGGGATTCGAGCCGTCGAGGGATTGGCCTTGATCGCCTCGCAGACCTCGTAGCCGTTCTTTTCCGGCATCACGACGTCGGCGAGGATGAGGTCCGGATGCTCTCCGGAGGCGATCCGGTCGAGGGCCTTCTGTCCGTTGGAAACGCAGACCAGATCGTATTCGCTGTCCGAAAAGGTCAGCTCGACTACCTTCTGAATCGTGAGGCTGTCGTCTGCGAGAAGGATCTTCTTAGTCACAGGTAACCGTCGTTAGGTCAGAAGGTTACACGCCCGGGCCCAATCTGTCAACCGTTCGCGCCCCACACGGCCGCGAGATAGCGCCCGGGAGGCCGGTGTCCGAGCGTTCCGGCCATCCGCCGCGACGCCTCGACGACGCGCGCGAGCGTGACGCCGGTCTGGATCCCGAGGCCGTCGAGCAGATAGACGAGATCTTCGGTGGCGAGGTTGCCCGAGGCGCCCGGCGCGTACGGACACCCCCCGAGCCCGCCGGCCGAGGAGTCGTAGGTCGTGATCCCGCACTCGAGGCCCGCGAAGACGTTGGCGAGCGCGGTGCCCCGCGTGTCGTGGAAGTGAAGCGCGAGAACGCCGCGGGTCACGCCCGACTCGTAGAGGACCTCGACGACGTCGAAGACGTCGGCCGGGGTGGCCACGCCGATCGTGTCGCCGAGCGAGATCTCGTCGATCGAGAGGTCGAGGAGCTTGTGCACGACTTCCCGCACCGCTTCCGGTGCGACGTCGCCCTCGTACGGACAGCCGAACACCGTCGAGACGTACCCGCGCACGCGGACCCTCTCTTCCTTCGCGCGCGCGACGACCGGCCGGAAGCGCTCGATCGACTCGTCGACGCCGGCGTTGATGTTCCTGCGGTTGAAGGTCTCGGAGGCGGCGGTGAAGACCGCGATCTCGCGCACGCCGGCCGCGAGGGCGCGCTCGAGCCCCTTCAGGTTCGGGACGAGCGCCGGGTACCGGACACCGCTGACCGGATGGATGCGGCGATAGAGTTCCTCCGTGTCCGCGAGCTGAGGGATCGCCTTCGGGGACACGAAGGAACCGACCTCGATCGCCGGCAGCCCCGCCTCCGCGAGCGCATCCACGAATTCGGCGCGGGTCTGGAGCGGCACCGTTTCCGCTTCGTTCTGGAGCCCGTCGCGCGGTCCCACCTCGTACACCGTGACCCGCTCCGGCAGGTGCGGCCGGCGGATCGCATGTTCCTCCCAGGGCTCCATGGGGAGATGGTAAACCGATCTCAGCCGAGCTCGACGAGCTCGGCGCCGGCGTCGACGAGCGAGCCTTCGGCGACGAGGACGCGCCGGACGACCCCGTCGCGCGGGGCGCGGATCGCGTGCTCCATCTTCATCGCCTCGAGGGCGAGCAGCACCGTCCCGCGCCCGACCGCCTGCCCGGCGTCGACGAAGACCCGGCGCACGCGGCCCGGCATGGGAGCGATCAGGTCCGCCCCGTGCTCGGCGGCACCGGCTCGCGCGCGCGGCGCCCGGTCGAAGACGAAGATCCGGCCGTCGCACCAGACGAAGACGCGGTTGCCCTCGCGCGCGGCCCGGACGCGGTGGACGCGCCCGCCGATCGCGAGGCCCTCGATCCCGCCGCCCTCGGCCGACCGGCGGAAGGCGACGGCGCGGCCGTCGAGCACCGCCTCGCCCGCGTCCGAGAGGCGCACCTCGCGCGTGTCGTCGCCGAGCCGCAATCGGACGGACTTCATCGGCCGGGCCGCCACCCGGTGAGCGCTTCCCAGGGGTCCGCGGCCGCCGTGGCCGGCGCACCGGCCGGGGTGTCCTTCGCCGGCGGGAGCTCCGCCTCGGCGAAAGCGGCGGCGATCCAGGCCGCATCGGGAGCGCCGCCCGCGACGCCGGCCGGCGAGAGCTTCTCGACGAGGTCCGTCGCGTAACGCCCCGACTGGAACTCCGGCGCCTCGAGCACGCGCGCGAGCACGGACAGGTTCGTCTCCACGCCCAGCACGATCCACTCGGCGACGGCCCGTCGGGCGCGCGCGATCGCGGCCGGCCGGTTTTCGGCCCGGACGATCAGCTTGGCCAGCAGCGGGTCGTACTCGACGCCGACCACGCTCCCCTCTTCCACGCCCGTGTCGACGCGGATGCCCGGGCCTTCGGGCGCTCGCCACGCGACGATCCGGCCCGCCCGCGGGAGAAAGTCCACCGGATCCTCGGCGTAGAGACGCAGCTCGATCGCGTGGCCGCGAGGCGTGAGCCGCCCGTCGCGCCACGCCTCGGGAAGCGTGGCCCCCGCGGCGACCTCGAGCTGCGCCCTCACGAGATCGACGCCGAGCGTCTCCTCCGTGATCGCGTGTTCGACCTGGAGGCGCGTGTTCATTTCGAGGAAATGGAAATTCCCGTCGGGCGCCACGAGAAACTCGACGGTTCCGGCGCCGACGTAGCCGACGGCCCGCGCGGCGGCGACTGCCGCCCTCCCCATCGCCTCCCGTCGCTCGTCCGTCAGCGCCGCGCTCGGCGTCTCTTCGACGATCTTCTGGTGCCGCCGCTGCACGCTGCACTCGCGCTCGAAGAGGTGGACGACGCGGCCCGCCCCGTCGCCGAAAACCTGGAACTCGACGTGCCGGCAGCCGTCGAGCAACCGCTCGAAGTACACGGTCCCGTCGCCGAACGCCGCTTCGGCGAGACGGCGCGCCTCCTCGACCGCCGCCGCGAGGTGCTCGGGCCGGTCGACGCGCGCCATGCCCTTGCCGCCGCCGCCGGCGGAGGCCTTCACGAGGAGGGGGTATCCGACGCGCTCCGCTTCGGCCGCGAGCGCCCGCGCATCGCCGGAGAGCGCCGCCGAACCCGGGACGACGGGCACGCCGGCCTGCTGCATCCGGGCGCGCGCCCGGAGCTTGCCGCCCATCTCCTCCATGGCCGCGGGAGGGGGCCCGACCCACGTCAGGCCCTCGCCGGCGACGGCGCGCGCGAAGGCCGCGTTCTCCGACAGGAATCCGTAGCCGGGGTGGACGGCGTCGGCGCCGCTCTCGCGCGCGGCCGCGAGCAAGCGCGCCGACGACAGATAGGTCTCCGCCGGCGGCCCGTCGCCGAGCGATACGCTGCGGTCGGCCGCCCGCACGTGAAGGGCCCGGGCGTCTCCCGCCGCGTGCACGGCGACGGTCTCGAGGCCCATCTCGCGCGCCGTCCGGGCCACGCGCACGGCGATCTCACCGCGGTTGGCGATCAGGAGCCGGCGCATCGCTTCGGTGACGTCAGCCTTCGTCCCGTCACTTCTGCCGGCCCCGGGCTCCGCTCTCCCAGTCGGCCCAGATGCCGTACAGCTTCATCTGCTCTTCGAGCTTCCACCGGGGGTCGGCGAGGATCCGCGCGATCTCGGCGCGCGACTGGCGCGGTCCGAGGCGTCCCGGGGCGTTGGCGATGGCGCTGACGACGACCGCGGCGACCGCGGCGTTGTTGCGCGCGAGGTCGAGGTCCACCTTGTCGAAGGTGTCCGACTGCGCGTGGTAGTCGGCGAGATAGCGGCTCGTGTCCTGATTGGCGACGAGGTTGGGGACGCCTTCGAGCAGGAAGTCGAAGTTGTCGGTGCCGAGGATCGCCTCTTCGACGACCTCCGTCGCGCCGCGCGCGGCGACGGCCTTCATCGCCGCCTTGACGGGGGCCTCGAGGTCAGGCCGGCCGTTGACGTAGTAGCCCGTGATCCGGCCGTCGCCGATGTCGTGGATCACGGCGGCGACGTGGCGGTCGAGCTCGGCGCGGTGGGCGCGCGCGTAGCCGAAGGAGCCGAGCAGGCCGTTCTCCTCGCCCGTGAAGAGGACGAACCGGATCGTCCGCTTCGGGCGCGGGCCGGCCGCGATCGCCCGCGCCACGTCCACCACGAGCGCGCAGTTGACGCCGTTGTCGAGCGCCCCGGTGCCGAGGTCCCACGCGTCGAGGTGCGCGCCGAGCAGGACGATCTCGTCCGGCTTCTCCGATCCCCGGATCTCGGCGACGACGTTCCGGGCCTCGCCGGGGCCGCCGACCCTGTTGCGGATGTCGAGCGTGATCCGGGGCGCCGCGCCGGCCTCGAAGAGACGCGACAGCCGCAGCCCGTCCTCGCGGGCGAGCTGCGCCATCGGGATCGGCGCGATCGGGCCCCACGTGTTCGTGTGCCGGTACATGAGGTCGCGGGCCCGCGTGGACGTGAACAGGATCGCCGCGAGGCCGTGGTCCGCCGCCGCCTGCATCGTCTCGGGGCCGTTCGCGTACTCGGCGAAGAGGTCGTCGAAGGAAAGCATCGGCTTGCTCCGCACGAGGGCGATCGCCCCGCGGGCCGACTGCCCCAGCCGGTCGAAGTCGGCCCGCCGGCCGTCACCGACGTCGACCACCGCCGCCGTGATCGGGCCCGGCGTCGACGGCGCGAGCCCGAGCGAGACCGCGCGCAGCGGCACTTCCGAAGGCGAGACGAGCGCCGCCGAGATCGAGACCGCTTCCCACGTCGCGGGCACGGGGTACGCCTCGAGACGGACGTCGTCGACGCCGGCGCGCCGGAGCGCCGCCACGCCCCACTGGAGCGCCTTCTCGTAGCCCGGGCTGTTCGTGACGCGGCCGCCGATCTCGTCGGTCAAGACCCGGAGGTTCGGGCCGAGCTGCGACGAGGGTCCGGTCGTGCGCTCGATGAGGACGGCCGCGTCCTGGCCGAGGGCGGACGATGCGGCGATCGCGAGGGCTGCGAGAACGAAGCGGCGCATGCCGGCTCCTTTCAGTTGGCCTTCGGCTCGGAGGCCGCGGCAGGCGCCGGGGGCGCCGCGGGGGGCTTGCGCCGCGCGGCCTCGTCCTCGAACTGGTTGCCGCAGAAGTAGCACTTGACCGGCGCGCCGGGCAGCTCGGCGGGCCGCCACGCGAAGAACCCCTTGCCGCACTTCGGACACTCCATCCGCTTCTGTGTTCCCTTCACGCACGCTCCTTCGCCCAGGACGGCTTCCGTTTCTCGAGAAACGCCGTCAATCCTTCCCTGGCCTCGGCGGAGGCGCGCCGCTCGGCGATCGTCTCAACCGTCAGCGGCAGCGCTTCCTCCGGCGTCTGACCCGTCACCCGCTCGATGAGCCGCTTCGCGACCCCCACCGCCTCCGGGCCGGACGAGAGGAGCGACGCCACCTTCTTCTGACCCGCCTCTTCGAGCGCCGCGGCCGGCACGACGCGGTGCACGAGGCCGAGGCGGAAAGCCTCCGCGGCGTCGAAGCGGTCGCCCGTCAGGAACAGGTCCCGCGCCGCGCGCGGCCCGATCGCCCGGAGCACGTACGGCGAGATCACCGACGGCAGGATCCCGAGCTTGACCTCGGCGAGCGAGAAGACGGTGCCTTCGGCGGCGATGGCGATGTCCGCCGCGGCCACGAGGCCGACTCCCCCGCCGATGGCCGCGCCGTGCGCGAGCGCGACGACCGGCTTCGGGCACGCGTCGATCCCCCGGAGCATCCGCGCCATCCGTTCCGCGTCCGCCTCGTTCTCGGCCCGCGAGTAGCCGCCGGCCTGGCGCATCCAGTTCACGTCGGCGCCCGCGCAGAAGGTCGGCCCGTCCCCGGCGAGCACGACGACGCGGACCACCGGGTCCTCGCCCAGCTCGCGGAACGCCCGCGTCAGTTCCTCGATCAACCCGTCGTCGAAGGCGTTTCGGACCTCGGGCCGCGCCAGCGTGACCCGCGCGACCGGGCCCTGCGGCGCGACGTGGAGACTGCGATACCCGGCCGTCACGACGCGTCCGACAGGTTCCCGGAGAGGGCGAGCGGCACGGTCACGTCGCCGCCCTTCAGCCGGACCACGAGCCTGCCCTTCAGCCGGACCGCGACGTCGCCCCCCGAGACCAGCGCCCCGCCGGCGGCCGCCAGCAGATCGGCATGGTCGACGTCGATCGGCAGCGCCAGGACGTTCTTCTGTCTGGGGTGCAGGATCATCCCCTGCGTCTGGCCGCTGCCGACCTCGCGGCCGTTGGCGTACAGAACATATTCCGTCGAGGCGATCTTCAACGGGAACGCGAACGGATTGCGCACCGTCACCTGGGCGCGGGCCTCGCTCGAGAGCAGCGACATCTGCGTGAGCGTCACGTCATCGAGCGCCACGTAGCTCGCCATCGCGTCGCGGTCGCCCGCGAGCTCCACGTCCTTCCAGCTCCGCGTGCCCGCCCACTCGCGGCCGGAGGCGGCGCGCAGCCGATACGTGAAGCCGTCGGGCTGGAAGCGGTCGGCCCAGTCGGCGGGAACGTCGGTGTAGGCGACGACTGCCGGCAGGCGCCAGCGGTCGCCGTCGCGGACCACGGTTCCCGACAGCGGCAGCTCCGCCGCCGAGCCGTTGATCGCGATCGTGCCCTTGAACGGCCCCGGCTCGAGCTCCGCCGCGGGCCCCGAAAGGACGACTTTCAGCGCCGTCTCGTTCTCGACCGCGAGCGCGAAACCGAGCGGCGACGCCGGCGCCGCGCCGGCGAGGCGCCACAGGAGGCCGAGGATCGCGAGCGCGGCCACCGTCACATCCGGAACACGCCGAACTCCGTCTCCGGAATCGGCGCGTTGTAGGCGGCCGACAGCGCGAGCGCGAGCGCGGCGCGCGTCTCGGCCGGGTCGAGGACGCCGTCGTCCCAGAGCCGCGCGGTGGCGTAGTAGGGGTTGCCTTCGGCCTCGTATTTCTCCCGAGTGGGCCGCTCGAATTCGGCGACCTCGTCCCCGGTCATCGGCGCCTTGCCCGCGCGGACGAGCTGATCCTGCTTGACGGTCGACAGGACCGCCGCCGCCTGTGGCCCTCCCATGACGGAGATCCGCGCGTTCGGCCAGAGAAAGAGGAACCGCGGGCCGTACGCCCGGCCGCACATCCCGTAGTTGCCGGCCCCGAAGGATCCGCCGAGGATGACCGTGAATTTGGGCACGGCCGCGTTGGCGACCGCGTGCACCATCTTCGCGCCGTCCTTGGCGATGCCGCCCCGCTCGTACTCCTTGCCGACCATGAAGCCCGTGATGTTCTGGAGGAAGAGGAGCGGCACCTTGCGGCGCGCGCACATCTCGATGAAATGGGTCGCCTTCAGCGCCGATTCCGAGAACAGGATCCCGTTGTTGGCGACGATGCCGACGAGAAAGCCCGAGAGCCGCGCGAACCCGCAAACGAGGGTCGTCCCGTAGCGCGCCTTGAACTCCTGGAAGCGCGAGCCGTCGACGAGACGCGCGATCACCTCGCGCACGTCGTAGGGCTGCCGCAGGTCCGTCGGCAGAACGCCGTAGATCTCCTTCGGGTCGTAGGCCGGCTCCTCGGGCGCCTCGCGGTCGGCCGGCAGCGTCTTGACGCCGCCGAGCGCGCCCACGATCGAGCGCGCGATCTCGAGCGCGTGCGCGTCGTCCTCGGCGAGATGGTCGGCGACGCCGGAGATCCGCGTGTGCACGTCGCCGCCGCCGAGCTCCTCGGCCGTGACCTCCTCGCCCGTGGCGGCCTTGACGAGCGGCGGCCCCGCGAGAAAGATCGTGCCGGTCCCCTTCACGATGACGGCCTCGTCCGACATCGCCGGCACGTAGGCGCCGCCGGCCGTGCACGAGCCCATGACGACCGCGACCTGGGGAATGCGTCGGGCCGACATCCGGGCCTGGT
>Ga0335070_10003382_pt1 | contig 18643 bp, 13 predicted proteins | sample Lox_Sample_13_FD_206722 | JGI IMG/M metagenome (GOLD analysis project Ga0335070, IMG submission 206722) | Soil microbial communities from Loxahatchee National Wildlife Refuge, Florida, United States - Lox_Sample_1.3 | ecosystem: Environmental > Terrestrial > Soil > Wetlands | place: USA... | reverse complement strand
CAGGTCTTCGACGTGCTGGCGCGCCTGGTCGCGCGTTTCTTCGTGCCGCGCCTTGCGTGACGTCGCGCGTGTGCGGTCCTCGTCGAGCAATAGAAGGCGACGCTCGATGAGGCCGAGCTTGAGCCCGGCGAAGTAGGGCTTCAACGCTTCACGGCAGGCTCGCCAGCTATCAAGAGTTTGTCCTTGTTCGCCGTGGCGATCGCAGTCCGCGACGAGCGGTGTCAGTAACTCCACCTGGCTCTTGGCTTTGAGAACCGCCTCATGAGCGCGATTGAGATCGTCGAAGTGGGTGATCAGCGCGTCGACGCGCGGTGCGACGTCGAATGGCTCAAGCATGTGACTGCGTACAAAGTCGGTCAGATTGCCGACCGACTTCATCGAGACGGTCTGGTGAAAGAGCTCGAGCGCTTGCTCGTTTTCGATCCCGAAGCGCCGCCGGAACCAGGCGCTGTATTTGGGGAAGGTATCCTCGATTTCGGCGCCAAGCCCACGTAGTTTCTTGCGCAACTGGGTGATGTCGGTGCCGAAGCGAGAAAAGTCGGCAGCGATCGAGAGATCGCGTTCGGCGCAGACGAAGAACCGCGCGGGCTGGGCCTGCGCGTCTTTCATCCAGAACACCTGCGCGAGTGTGACGGTCGTATCGTACCCCGCGTTACGGAAGACGCCCAAGACCACCGAATAGCTGTTGTGGTCGCGCAGGCTGACGGGCTTTGCGCTCCCCGTCATCTCGTTGCGCTCGGACTTGTAGTAGCCGAGCACATAGGAACGGAGCGTGCGCTCCTTGCTGTCTGCGCCCGCAGCCTTGTTGTAGGCGATCCGCTGCGCGGGCACGAGCAGCGTCGTGATCGCGTCGACCAGTGTCGACTTGCCTGAACCGATATCGCCCGTTAGCAGGCCGTTGCGGCCGTTCACCCCCAGGACCCAGATCCGGTCGTCGAACGTGCCCCAGTTGAAGACCTCGAGCCGCTCGAGGCGAAAGCCCGTCAGTGTATCGTCGGCCGAAAAATCGAGGCCAAGCGTGCGTGGCTCATTCATTGCTATCCTCCTGTCGCTCTGAAACCGTCGAGCTGTCCAGGTGTGCTTGGTAACCCGCAAGGCGCGCGTCGAATTCGAGCAGCCATTGCGCATCGACGAAGGCTTTCAGGATGCGCCGCACTTCGAATGCAGGCGGGCCGCCGGTGGTTTTCATCCGGCGCAGGAAACCGAGCTCAATGATCTTGTTCACGTGCGTATCGATCTGGTCGACGAGGCGCGCCTCGTTGGTGCTCGCGGGAAGGAACACGCGCATGAGTTCGACGATCTCTTCGCGCGTCAGGACGAGCCGGGTGTCACCGCCACCGGCGTCCCATTCCGCGAGCTTTTTTCGCAGCAGCGCGAGCAGCAGGCTCACGGGGAACGAAAGCGGGCGGCGGGCGACGAGGCGCGGCAGCTTTGCCGGTTCGCCGTTCTCGACGTCAGTGTCATGCCCGGAACGGCTTTTCACGAAAGCGTAGCCTTCCGCCTCGTCCACCGCGAGCTCGAGCCCAAGCACGGCAACGTAGTCGCGCACGCGCGCTTGCAATTCGAGCAGCGAGGCCCAGAGGCGCTCGTTTCCGTCGCGATACACCACGCCCTTGAGCAACGTGATTGCCAACGTCGGCAAGTCGTCTCGACCGAGTGTCGAGTCCTTCTGTTCTTCGGTCATCTTTACCGGACGAAAATTACACGCGGCATCCGTGCGCGTTTGATTGTTGTCGCTCCGTCTGCATTGTTCGCTAGCCATTCGATCGTGTCCGAGACGGATTCATCGACAGCAGCTCGAAACGATTCTCCTTCGGCGCTCATTTGCAAATACGCGACGAGTTCGGCAAGTCCGTGTTCGAGCGGCCGCGATTCGACCAACTCTGCGAGCGTCACGTGTGGCCGATCCTGCAGGCATTGGCGGATGTGACTCGCCAGGCGCGCGCGGTCAACGACGATCTGCGCGTAGAGCGCCGAGGCGTCAAGGTCCGCATCGCCGCACTCGAGCGCGACGTTGGCGAAGATGGGGCGCAGCGTCGGGACGTACAGCGGACGTTCCATCGGCAGCTCGATGTCGGCCGAAGCTGTCTCGATCTCGACAATCGCCCCGGCAGGCGGCGTTTCACGTAGCGCAAGCGCCTTGGCTTCTATGCCGCGCAGGATGTCCATGATGCGGCGATTTTCGAGCCAGGCCTGATCGTCGAGGAACCGCCGCAACTGCTGTGAGAGCTGCGCGACCGTGCGCTGCGTGTGTTCGCCTGCCTCGAGCCAGTCGTAGTGGATGCGCCGTGTGCGTGCGCCCGGTGTCATGGTCGCTATGGCGGGGAGGGCGAGCACGCGCTCGAGACGCTCCGAGAGCTCCTCCTGACGGCGGCTCGACATCAGGAAGTCCCAGAACGCCCGGAAGCTGCTGCCTTGATCAGAATCGGCGATTGCGTCCCGCTCGCCCATGATTTCCGCGATGAGCGCGCCCTTCGAGCCCTCCCAGAGCGTGATTCGCTCGCGTACGTGGCGATCCAGCAGCCGGAAGTTCTGCTCGACTTCGCGGAAGTCCGTCAGGAGATCGCGTGCCATCTGGATGAATTGCTGAAAGCGGTCCTTGAGCGCAGCGTCATCTAGCAGCCGAACATCGCCCGCTTCGACCCGAGCGATCTCTTCATCCATCTGGGCGCGCCGTGCACGCAATTCGGCAAGGCGCTTTTCCTGGTCGGGCTCGCTGCCCTCGCTCATCTGCCGCAGCAGTTCGGAAAGCGTCAGCAGGCGCGATTCGGTGCCTACGAAGCTGCGTTCCGTTAGCGTGCCGAGCCATGCTATGGCTTTCTCCGCCGCGGGCGTCAGGTCGAACTGCGGTTCATCCGAACCCTGGCGATAGAATTTTCGCAGCCATCCCTTCTCGGGACTGGCCCAATCGTTCAGGTATTCGAGCGCGTGCTTCGGGAAAGCGCCATCGCCGAGTTGCTCGCGCAACGCGTAAAGCTCGTCTTCGAGCGCTTCGGCAAGAAGCGGAGCCGCCATCATGCGCACGTTTGGCGCGACGAAGACGCGATGCAGGACGCTGACCACGAGCGGCGCGTGGTCGGAGCGCAAGAGGCGCCAGGCGGGGTGGCGCGTGCGCAGCGCGTCGAGAGTAGGGTAATCGAGGGACATCGGTGCGGGACAACGGATTCAGCGACTTTGAGGCGATCGTCGGCTGAGGCTCGAAAGGCCATCATCGTACCGCAACTGTTACCCAACTTTGCCATACTTCAGCGCGGGAATGGGGCGCGCTGGCGGTATGCATGTCGTTTGGCCGAGCGGAAACGCCGTCCAGTCAAGGCTCCAACGGCTGATTGACAACCGGGTGGGGATATTGGATCTTGACCGAAGGTATTTTGCTCAGTGACCACTTGTCCGGTCATGCAGGGGCAAGTCCCACATTATTGTTTCCTCTGTTGCTGAAATACGACATTAATATGTCAGGGGATTGGGAAATAATCCGGCGTAGATTTTGGCGTAGGTTTCACGGCGGATGCCCGCCGCAAAAGGCCTCTTCACTACTTCGAGGAAAACGAATAGCCGCGCAACGGGCGGGCACGCAGATTGCGCAGCGGCAGAATAGAATAGCTGGAAAAGGGAGAAACAATGACAAAGCGCCCCATGACGCGCCCGCGTTCGCTTGCCGCCGCGCTCGCAGCCGCGAGCGTCATAACGGGTCTCCTGCTCGCCTCGACCGATGCCAGTGCGCAAACCGCAGCCTACACGAGCGAACCCGTCGAACTCTACGCCGGTCCCGCCGGCGACTATCCTGTCGTTTCCGAACTCGGCCCCGGGGTGCCTGTCACCGTGATGGGTTGCGTGAGCGACTATTCGTGGTGTGACGTCACGGTGCCCGGCCTGCGCGGCTGGGTCTACGCGGCTTACCTCAGTTACCCCTACCAGGGCGCTTACGTGCCGCTCGCCGGCTACGGCGCGGTGATCGGTCTGCCGATCGTGGCGTTTTCGATCGGCAGTTATTGGGGCAGTTTCTATCGTGACCGGCCGTGGTATGGCGAGCAGGGGCGCTGGGCGCATGTGCCGCCGACCGGCGGAGGCCGACCGCCAGCGCCGCCGCCGTGGCACGGCGCGCCGGGCGCGGGCCGGCCTCCCGTCAATGGGGGCGAGCCGCGTCCGCCGGTCAATGTGCCCGGCAACATGCCGCCGGGTGCGGGACATCCGCCGGCCAACATGCCGCCGCAGCCCTATGCGCCGCGTCCGCAGGAAGCAGGCCGTCCGTCCGCGCCCGAACCGCATTACGGCGGCCGTCCGCCCGCCGGAGGCCCCGCGCCGGGCTACGCTCATGCGCCGTCTGCACAGCCGCCCGGCGGCATGCACGCCCCGGGACCCGCGCCCCAACAGGGCCGGCCTGAGCCGCCTCAAGGCGGTCATTCGTCGGGCCAGGGCAACGGTCGGGGCGACGATCGGGAGCACTGATTCTCGTCCCGTTGCTTCGCGGCCACGTAAGGGATGCCCGGTATGGGCATCCTTGTGCGCATCGTCGGGAGCGGCCTTTTCGTGATGACTTAGGAGTGTCAGCTAATTGAGCCGCCCGGAGGCCAATGCGCCGCGTTGCGCGCTCCTCGAACGAGGCGGTCGCGCCATTGCGGCATACCCGGGGCCATTGAAACGAGACGATTTGACGCGAGCTGGATGAGCCGCTCTTCCTACGAATTCATCTCATCATCCTGACGGATTTGACAATCTCTGACAGTACGTTCTCGGCGTTCGGGTGAGAATGCTTTCAAGCGGCCGATTGAGGCTCGAGATAGAAGCCCGGCTGCGCGACGCCACTGGCGCGCGAGCTTGCATCTTGCGTAGTGAGCGGTGGGGAAAGGGATTGTTGCTGCGGGGGGCTGGCGCGTTCGGGACTTGGCGACGTGGCCGGTATGAGGAAGCCAGAGCGAACTCGAGTTCGCCGGATAACGCTGGAAAACCGGCGCTTTGAGGTGGATGTGGCGATGGCAGCACGTGCCTCGTCGTGCAAGGGAGGCGCCTGCGGCCCGCAGGCTGGCGTCGGGCGGTGACGCCGGTCAGCGGGGCTCGCGCCGGCGCGACGATGACTGCGCTGGCGGTCCGATTCCGGGGGCGGAGTCCGGAGACCACGAAGTGCGTAGCACGCCGCTGTCGCCACCTTTTTTCCATGTATCTGAACGAACTGCTTGCCCGCGCGTGCCGCGCGCGGCGTGGCGTTGTTCTGCTCGCGCAAGCGGCTTGCGCTTGTCTGCCGAACGGGGGCTACACGATTTCCCGAATCGGCTCGTCTACCGCGCTGTGCATGTGCGCGGCCGCGCAGGTGCGCGCGGTTGCGCGGCCGGACCAGGCTCACGCGGCGTGGAAGCATGTGCGCTTCCACTTCACCGCGCTGCGTTCGGACTCGCCGGTAGCGGCAGGCGCGATGGCGGTTGGCGAAACGAACGCGCAAGACGCGGCAGATGGCACGTCGGCCCATGAGCGAAAGCCGGCTCGAGGCCATGGCAGCGCGCCGCCGCCGACGGTTGGGCCCGGTTCGGACGAAAGCATTTTCGAATACCATGAGCGATTACCATGCGTGCAATCCGATCCCCGAAGGCGACGATGGCGCCGCGCTCCCATTTGTTTCGAGACGCGGCGAAAGTAGTGGTTTTTGGCGCGCGGCTTCGGTTCGCAGGCCGCAAGCTTGAGGGGGTATTCGTTTGAGCTGGCGATCAGGCGCATGTTTGCGCGCTTCGCCTGGTGGGATGGCGGCCGTCGGTGCGTCGTGTGGCGGCAGGAAGGCGGTCCATTCTCAGAAGATGACGAACAATCCTGGTTGCGGGGTGTTATGAGAATTGCAGTACTGGAAGACGACGCGGCACAAACGGATTTCATCTGTGAGGCCTTGACTGCGGCGGGTCATGCCTGCCACGCGTTCACGAAAGGCGGGGAACTGGTCCGGCAGCTTCGGCGGGAGACATTCGATTTGCTCGTGCTCGACTGGAACGTGCCGGACATGGCGGGCGACGAAGTGCTGCACTGGGTGCGTCAGAGCCTCTCCGCGCGGTTGCCGGTGCTCTTCATGACGAGCCGCAGCCGCGAAGCCGACATCGCGCAAATGCTCAACGCGGGCGCGGACGACTATGTCGTCAAGCCCGTCTCCGCGACGGTTCTATGTGCGCGCGTGAATTCGCTGCTGCGGCGCACCTATCAACTGCACGTGCCCGCGTTGAAGGAAACCTTCGGCGAGTTCGAGTTCGATCTCAAATCGCGCCGGGCTTCGGTGAACGGCCGGCTGGTCTCGCTCACGCAGAAGGAATTCGATCTCGCGCTGCTGCTTTTTCAGCATCTGAGCCGCCCGCTCTCTCGCGCGCACATTCTCGACGTGATCTGGAAGCAATCCGACGACATCCCGTCGCGCACGATGGACACGCACGTATCCATGCTGCGCTCGAAGCTCGGCCTGCGTCCTGAGAACGGTTATCGTCTCACGCCGATCTACGGCTACGGCTATCGCCTCGAGCGCATCGAGGGGGAGGGCGCGTGAGGGGCGCGCGTGCGCCGCGGTTCGCCGCGAAGTGGCGCGCGGTAAGCTCGTCCGCCGCCCCGTTCTTCGCTTGCGCGCTTGCGCTCGTCCCCGTTGCCCGTGGTGCCGAGGCGCGCGGGAGCGTTCCGCGCACGCAGGCGCATCCGCCTGAAATGACCACTTACGTGACGCGGCAAGGCGACTCGCTCTATGACATCGCCGCGCGTTATCTGCGCAACCCCGGCGACTGGCAGCAACTCGCGAGCATCAATCACGTGAGCGTGCCGCTGCGCCTTCAGCCGGGCACGACGCTGCGCGTGCCGGTTGCGCTGCTGCGCCAGGACGGCCTCAACGCGGAGGTGATCGCCGCGAACGGTCCCGCACAGCACGCGTTCCGCAACGGCCCGCTCCTGCCGCTCAAGGTCGGCTCGCGCCTCGTGGAGGGCGATCGCGTGGTGACGGGCGACAACGGCTTCGCCACGCTCGAACTGGCGGACGGCTCGCACATCGTGTTGCCGCCCGATACCGCGCTCGACCTCGCCACGCTGCGCCAGACCGCGCTCACGGGCGCGACCGACCGCATCGTCGACCTCCGTCGCGGCGAGGTGAGCAGCGAAGTCACGCATGCGACGAAGAAAGACGACCGCTTCCAGATCCGCTCGCCTTCCGTGGTGGCCGGCGTGCGCGGCACGAAGTTTCGTGTGAGCTACGACGGCGACAAGCGGTCGACGGCCGTCGAGGTGCTGGATGGCGCGGTGGGCGTCGACGCTGACACGCTCGCCCAAAGCCGGCGCGGTGCCTCTACGGCGCCCGCGCCGGGCACGCCGCTCGCCGCCTCCGAGCAGCTCGTCGCGGCGGGCCACGGCAGTCTGACGCTCGCAGGCGCGCCGGCGGGCGCGCCGGTGGCGCTGCTCGATGCGCCCGAACTGCTGCATCCGTCGAAGGTGCAGGACGGCGACGAGGTCGACTTCGATATCGCGCCGCTCGAGCACGCGCGCGGCTACCGCCTGCAGATCGGGCGCGACGCGGGCCTGCTCGACATGATTCGCGACACGCGTAGCGCCGACCCCCATGTATCGACCGGCGCCCTCGAAGACGGCACGTACTTCGTGCGCATCGCCGCCATCGACGAGCGCGGCCTCGAGGGCATCCCTGCCGCCTGGGCCTTCGAGCGCCGGCACATGGCCCTCGGCGCCAGCGCCGGGCGTATCGACGGCTCGCGCGACTTTGCGTTCCGCTGGTACGTCGGCCGCGGCGCGCAGAACACGCGGTTTCGCTTCGTGCTCGGCACGACGCCGGATCTGCGCGCGCCGCTCGTCGATCACACCGACATCACGACGGGCCAAGCCGTCGTGAGCGACCTGCCGAAGGGCGTCTACTACTGGACGGTGATCGTCGAGCAGTTCGACAACGGCCACTACTACCAGAAGGCGAGTCCGACCCAGTCGTTCAGGCTCGACTGGTGACGGAGCCACGCATGAGCGTGAGGCCGCCCGCGCGCCTTGGTCGCTCCGTCGGGCGTCGCTTTTTGTTCGAGTGGGCCGGGGTTGGCTGCGCGGGCATTGCCGTAGTCGTGCTCTGCGTGATCTGGCGTTTGACGAGCGGCGCCGACAATCTCGTCTACGACCGCTTTCTCTCCGCGCGCACGCTGCCGCTCTCGCCCGACATCGTGCTCGTGGAGATCGACAATGCGAGCGTCGCCGCGCTCGGGCGCTGGCCGTGGCCGCGCGAGGTGCATGCGCGGCTCGTGGATCGGCTCGCGAAAGCGGGCGTGGCCGCCATCGTCTACGACGTGCTCTTCACCGAGCCCTTGCACGACGACGAGCGCTTCGCGCAGGCGCTGCACGCGCGGCCGGCGTTCCTTCCCATCCTGCTCACGCCGGCCGACGACACTGGCCACCGCGACGCCGTGCGCCCCGTCGCGCCGCTCGCGCAGGCCGCGGCAGGCATGGGTCACATCAACCTCGAAGTCGATAGCGACGGCATCGTGCGCAGCGTCGCGCTTTTCGAAGGCGACGCGCAGCAGCGCTGGCCACAATTAATGGTGCCGGTCTGGCGCGCGGTGCGCAGCGGTGCGGTGGCGCTCGCGCATGGCACGCCCGCCACCGCGAACCGCGACGACATGTTGCGCGCTGGCGCGCCCGGCAGCGAGTCGCGCTTCCTGATTCCGTTTGGCGCGAATGCGCAGGCCTACAGCAAGGTCTCGTTCGCGGACCTGCTGGCAGGCCGCGTGCCGCCCGAGCGGTTGCGTGGGCGCGTGGCGATCGTGGGCGCCACGGCCTCGGGGCTTTACGACCGATTCGCCACGCCGCTCTCGGGCACGCTCGGCCCGCTGCCCGGCGTCTATATCCACGCCATCGTGCTCGACACCCTGCTTACCGGCACCGCCATGCAGCCCGCGCCGCCGCTCGCGATCGTGCTCGCCTCGCTCGTGCCGCTCGGGCTCCTGCTGACGGGCTTCCTCGTGCTCTCGCCGCTGCGCACGCTGTTGCTGCTCGCGCTGCTGATCGTGCTTTCGCTCGGCGCGAGCGCGGGCCTGCTGTACGGCGCACAGCTGTGGCTCGCGCCCGTGCCTGCGATCGTCGCGCTCCTCGTCGTCTATCCGGTGTGGAGCTGGCGCCGCCTTGAAATGACGATGGCGTATCTGCGCAAGGAGCTGCGCCAGCTGGCCGACGAACCCTATCTGCTGCCCGAGGCGCCGGTGCCGGGCCGCGAGTTCGCCGGCGATGTGCTCGCCCAGCAGATGGCGCTGATGGCGCAGGCCGCGCAGCGGCTGCAGGACATGCGCCGCTTCGTGTGGGACAGCCTCGATTCGGTACCGGAGCCGATTCTCGTTGCCGATCTGCGTGGGGTCGTGCTGATCGCGAACCACGCGTCGCGCGCGTGGCTCGCGCGCCTGAACGTGAGCGCGGCGGAAGGGCGCTGGATGCGGGACGTGTTCGGCGATCTTGCGCTCGTCAAGCCGATCGATCCGAGTCCCGACGCCATGACCTTCGCGCACGCGCACTGGCCCGCGCCGCTCGACCCGGCGCGCGGCGAGTTCGCGGAACTGATGGAGCGCGGCGTGGAAGTGCGCGCGCGCGACGGCAGCGACTACCTGCTGCGCTACGCGCGTTGCACGAACGCGCAGGGGCAGGCGGTGGGCTGGATCGCGGGCTTGGTCGACGTGACGGCGCTGCACGACGCCGAGCGCCAGCGCGAGGATGCGCTGCGCCTGCTGTCGCACGACATGCGCTCGCCGCAGGCCTCGATCGTCGCACTCGTGGAGACGGAGCGCGAGCGCGGCACGTTGGCCGCCGAGCCCGTGCGCGGCGTGATGGAGCGCATCGAGCGCTATGCGCGCCGCTCGCTCACGCTCGCCGACGACTTCGTCCAGCTTGCCCGCGCCGAATCGCAGGTGTATGCGCTCGAACCCACGAGCCTCGCGGAGCTCGCGGTGGACGCGAGCGACGAAGTGTGGCCGCAGGCGCACGCGAAGCGCATCCAGATCGACACGGTGTTCGAAGGCGACCAGATGGGCTGGATCAACGGCGATCGCTCGCTCATGACGCGCGCGCTGGTGAACGTGCTGAACAACGCCGTGAAGTACAGTCCCTCCGATACGCGCATTCTCTGTACCATCGCGCTGAACGATGAAACGCCGCCGCGCGTGATCTGCTCGATTCGCGACCAGGGCTACGGCATTCCGTACGAGGATCAGGCGAAGCTGTTCGAGCCGTTCAAGCGCTTTCATGCGGCCGAGCGGCCCGAGGTGAGCGGCGCGGGGCTCGGCATGGCCTTCGTCAAGACGGTCGTCACGCGCCACGCCGGCGACGTTCACGTGGAAAGCGAGCCGGGCAAGGGCACCGTGCTGACGATGTTGCTGCCCGCGATCGACGCGCCGCCTTGAACCGCGCCGAGACCCGACCGAAGCCACGGAGAGATGTCGGCCGTAACGCCCAGGCGCCGGCCGACACTGCGCAACGCCTAACCCGAACCCCACTGGCCGCGAGCCGGCGGCGACCCCGATGGAGTATTACGTGAAGATCCTGTTGTCGATCTGTCTCTTGCCGATGCTCTGCGCGCTCGCGGGTTGCGCGGGCGTGACGACCGAGGTCGAGGCCACGGGCGCGTTGCCCGCCGAGGCCGCGGCCGCCGTCAACTACCGTTTCGCGCCGACGCCCGCCCAGGCCGACGCGGGCGAGATCCTGCCATACCAGGCACTGCTTACCGAAGGTCTCGCGCAGCGCGGCTTCAACGCGGGCGCGCCTGAGGCGGCTCGCTATCTCGTTTCGGTGGCGTGGGCCACGCGTCCCGCGGATGTGAAGGTGAAGGCAGGCGACTGCAGCGGCGGCTGCCCGCCGGCCGAAGGACCGTCGTTCCCCTGGTTCGGGCGGCCTTACGTCCATACGTTGACGCTGCGCTTCTTCGCGTTGCCGGACGGCGGCGAGGTCTACAAGGTGAGCGCCGTCAAGCACGACCGCAATGCCGACGCGCGCGAGGCGCTGCCGTATCTCGTGGCGGGCGCACTGGCGCGCCTGCCGTATGCGGGTGCGCCGCAATGGCGCGTCAAGCTGAAGGGCGCGGCCAACGCCAACGCAGCGAGCGAGCCGCCTGCCATGCCGCAGGTGCTCTCCGTCTCGCCCGTCGCCAGGCCGTAATGCTGCGCAACTTTCCCCAGGCCGCGGTGGCGGCGCGAGCGACAACGGCGGGCCCGGACTGCGGCCCGACTACAGCCCCGACTACAGCCCCGACTACAGCCCCGACTACAGCGCCGACTACTACGCCGACTACTACGCCGCGTTTCTGATCGACCCCAAGGCAACAACGTCGAGGCCGTTTGCGACGCGCGCGAGGCGTGAACGGTCGTCAGTCTCCTGGCGCTGCGTGCGGCGCGGGGGCCGATGCGCAAGCGGCTTCGTCCTGCGGCCAACGATTCTCGAATACGCATTCGCCCAGCGCCTTGCGCTCGGCCCATTTCTCCATTTCGAGCATCGGCTGCGGGTAGAACTCGTCGACCTGACCCACGCAGAGTATCGCCACCGGCTTCGCACCCGGCGGCATGGTGAGCAGAGCGCGCACTTCGTCGACATCGAAGATCGACACCCAGCCCATGCCGAGCCCTTCGGCGCGCGCCGCGAGCCACATGTTCTGGATCGCGCAGGCCACCGAGGCGAGGTCCATCTCCGGCAGCGTGCGTCTGCCGAAGATGTGCGTCTCGCGCCGGTCCATCAGCGCGACCACGAGCACCTCGGCGCAGTCGCGCATGCCTTCCACCTTCAGCTTCATGAACTCGTCGCGGCGTTTGCCGAGCGCGTCCGCTGTGGCGATGCGCTCGCGCTCGACCGCCGCATGTAGTTGCTCGCGCAACGATGCATCGGTGATGCGCACGATGCGCCACGGCTGCATGAAGCCCACGCTTGGCGCGTGGTGCGCGGCGTCGAGCAGGCGCGCGAGCGTGGCGGGATCGATTGCGCCGGGCACGAAGTGCCGCATGTCGCGCCGCTCGTAGATCGCGCGGTAGACCGCCGCGCGTTCGGCTTCGTCAAAGGGCTGTGCCATGGAAGAGGGCGGCCGTGAAAGCCGGGTTGGAGGGCCAGTATGCGTGCATGTAGGTCGCCACGATCGAGCCGTGGCGATAGAGCGCCTCGCCGTGCGCGCCGGTTTGCGCATGGCGCGCCGTGAGCGCGGGCGCAAGCGGCGTGTTCAAGCGCGAGTAGTGGAACGTGTGGCCGCGCAACTCGCCATGCGAGCCGTCGAGCCGCTGCATGCCGAGCGCCGCGAAGCGCTTTTGCATGGCCGCCTCGCCGGGCAGGAGGCCGAGCATCGGCGTGCGCTTGCCTTCGACGTCGGTGAGCGCATCGAGCAACCAGAGCATGCCGCCGCATTCGGCGACGAGCGGCTTTTGTGCGGCCACGTGGGCGCGCAGCGAATCCGCGCTGTGCGTGCTGCGCGCGAGCGTTGCCGCATGAAGCTCGGGATAGCCGCCGGGCAAATAGATGGCGTCGGCGTTCGCGGGGGCGGGCTCGTTCGCAAGCGGCGAGAAGTAGCTCACGCGCGCGCCGAGCGCTTCGAGCAGCGCGACGTTCGCGGGATAGAGGAACGAGAACGCGGCGTCGCGAGCAATCGCGACATGGCGGCCTTCGAGCAGACGCGGCGTCGCTTTGCACGTCGCTTCGTGGCGCGCGGGTTCGGCGAAATCGACCGCTGGCGGCAAGCCGGCGAGTGTGGTTTGCGCGAGCGCTTCGGCGGCGCGTTCGATGCGCGCGTCCAGGTCGGCGATTTCACCGGGCTGATGAAGGCCGAGATGGCGATCGGGCAGCTCCATGGTCGTATCGCTCGCCACGTGGCCTAGCCAGTGCAGGTTCGCGGGCAGCGCCTCCTCGAGCATTTGCGCATGACGCGCCGAGCCCACGCGGTTCGCGAGCACGCCGTGAAACGGCACCTCGGGCCGAAAGTTCGCAAGGCCGAATGCGATTGCGCCGAAGGTCTGCGCCATCGACTTCGCGCTGATCACGGCGGCCACCGGCACGCCGAAGGTGGTCGCGAGATCGGCGCTGCTCGGCGTGCCGTCGAAGAGCCCCATCACGCCTTCGATGAGGATCAGGTCGGCTTCGCGCGCGGCCTGCGCAAGCATGGCGCGGCACGCGTCCTCACCGACCATCCACAGATCGAGCGAGAGCACCGGTGCGCCGCTCGCGCGCGCGAGGATCATCGGGTCGAGAAAGTCGGGCCCGGTCTTGAAGACGCGAACGCGCCGCCCCGCTCGCCGATGCAGCCGCGCCAGCCCCGCCGTGAGCGTGGTTTTGCCCTGGCCCGAAGCGGGCGCGCTGATGAAGAGCGCGGGGCAGGCAAGCGTTGCGCTCATGCGTCAGAACTCCACGCCCTTTTGCGCCTTCACGCCTTGCTCGCGGTACGGATGCTTCACGAGGCGCATTTCGGTGACGAGGTCGGCGGCCTCGATGAGGGCGTCGGGCGCATGGCGGCCCGTGACGACCACGTGCAGATGCGGCGCGCGCGCATCGAGCACGCCGAGCACCTCGTCGATCGGCAGGTATTCGTACTTGAGCACCGTGTTGAGTTCATCGAGGATCACCATCGCGTACTCGCCGCTTTCGATCATGCGCTTCGCCTCGTCCCAGCCCTTGCGTGCGGTGGCGATGTCGGCGTCGCGGTTCTGCGTGTTCCATGTGTAGCCGTCGCCCATCGTCACGAAATCGCAGTGCGCGACGCTGCCGAGGAAATCGCGCTCGGCCGTGTGCAGCGCACCCTTGATGAACTGCACGACGCCGAGCTTCATGCCGTGGCCGAGCACGCGCACGGCCATGCCGAACGCAGCCGTGCTCTTGCCCTTGCCGTTGCCGGTGTTCACGACCAGCAGGCCCTTTTCGTGCGTGGCGGCGGCCTGCTTTTTCTCGTGGCCTTCGCGGCGGCGTTGCGTCATGCGTTGGTGCGAATCGGGATCGGTTTTCATCTTCGAGAGTCGGTGTTGGTGATGCGATAGGGGCGGCGTTTGCGGCGCCGCGCCTGGGTTTGCGGCCGTATATTCTGGCGCCTACGACGCTTCGCTCGACAGCAGACCAGCGATCGCCACCGTCACGCCATCGAGCGCGCGCTTGCCGCGCATAAGCGGGCCGCCGCCGGCCGCAAGCCGCGCGCAAGGCTCGCATACGCCGTCCACGCCGAAGCGCGCTTGCGCGGCGGCAGAGGGCGGCGCAAGCGTTGGCATTGCGGCGAGTTGCTCGCGCGTGTACGTGTACAGCGGCAGAGCATGCGTCGCGCAAAACGCGCGTAACGCGGGCTCGTCGGCTTTGACGTCGAGCGTCGCTACGGCGCTCACGCGTGCGAGCGGCCAGCCGCCCAGCGCCGTGTTCACCGCCGCCTCGATTTGCGCGAGCGCGACGCCACGCTTGCAGCCGATGCCGAGAACGAGCGGCAATACGCTTTGCGTGGATTCGAAAGGAGCGGTCGATACGGCGGGAAGCGGAGCGCGATTCACGGCGAGAGCGTCGATTGAAGGCGTGACGTAAGAAGCGAGCGGAACGAAGTCAGCCAAAATCCGGCGCGTGCCGGATGCGCGCTACGATAGCACACGCCTTTGCGCGTTCGGACGCGAAGCCGCGCCGCCGAGGGTAAACCGGCAGGCACAGGGCTTCCTTGACGCGCGGGCGGCCCACGCCTACACTCGCACGCACTCTGGTGCTCGCGCGCGATTCACTGCGCGCAGTTAAACGGGAATCAGGGAGCCATCCCACCTTGGGCACGGCCAACCTGAACTGCACCCGCAACGGTACAACGAGCGCGGCGTTCGAACGAATGCCGCAAGCCGCTTCAACGCTCCATGCAATACACGCCACTGTGCGAGCCGGCCCGCAAGGTCCTGGCCTGTTCGCGCGGGAAGGCGAAGCGGCGTTTCGTCAGTCCGGATACCGGCCAGATACGTGGGATTCGCGCTGCGGGGAAGCGGTGACGGATCCGTGATTTTCATGCATCTGCCGGGCGTGGCCCGCCGTGCGTTCCAGGTCGTTCGTCCCCAGGTTTGTCTCGTTGCGCGAGCTTTGCGGTTCGTTGTGCGCCGTCGCGAATCTGGAGAGCGCGCTCTCGCGAACGACGTGCGGCACGGCGCGCCGCGTCTTTCCACCCGGCATGGCGCCGAAGGAGCACTTCATGCAAATGCGCAAGATTCCGGTCACGATCGTGACGGGCTTTCTCGGCAGCGGCAAAACCACGCTGCTGCGTCACATTCTCCAGCACGCGGGCGGCCTGCGCGTCGCGGTCATCGTCAACGAGTTCGGCGAGCTTGGCATCGACGGCGAGATCCTGCGCGGCTGCGGCATTGGCTGCGACGAGAACGGCAACGAAACGCAGGGCCAGCTCTACGAGCTCGCGAACGGGTGCTTGTGCTGCACCGTGCAGGAAGAATTCTTTCCGGTGATGGAGCAATTGCTCGAGCGCCGCGACGCGATCGATCACGTGCTGATCGAGACTTCGGGCCTCGCGCTGCCGAAGCCGCTCGTGCAGGCGTTCAACTGGCCGTCGATCCGCAACGCCTTTACCGTCGATGCAGTCGTCACCGTGGTGGACGGTCCCGCCGCCGCGAGCGGCCAGTTCGCCGAAGATCCGCAGGCCGTCGACGCGCAGCGCCGCGCCGATCCGAATCTCGATCACGAATCGCCGCTGCACGAGCTGTTCGAAGACCAGCTTTCGGCCGCCGATCTCGTCATCCTCAACAAGACCGACTTGCTCGACGAAGCGGGCCAGGCCGCGCTCATCGCCGAACTGCGCGAGGAACTGCCCCCGCAAGTGAAGATCGTGCGCGCGCAGCACGGCAAGCTCGACCTGCCTACGCTACTCGGGCTCGAATCGGCTTCGGAGGAGAGCATTCATCTGCGCCACGATCACCACGGTTCTGCCGACGACGCCGATCACCACCACGACGAGTTCGATTCGGTCGTCGTCTCGGGTGCGGCCGCTTCGCGCGAGTCCGTGATCGAGGCGCTGCAGCAGATCGTCGATGCGCATACGATCTATCGCGTGAAGGGCTTCGCCGCGCTGCCGGGCGCGCCGATGCGCCTCGTCGTGCAAGGCGTGGGCCGACGCTTCGACAGCTATTTCGACCGCCGCTGGAACGCGCAGGAAAGCGCGGCGCAGCCGCTCGCGAGCCGCTTCGTGCTGATTGGCGAAGACCTCGACGGCGCTGCGCTGCAAGCCGCGTTCGAAGCGGCGCTGGCGAACGTGCAGACCGTAGGCGCGAAGTGAGCGCGCTCTTCGTGTTCTTCGTGCGCTCCGTGCCCTTCATGCCGTTCATACTCTTCGCGCCCGCGCGCTGAACGCGGCGAGGCCACATCATGCACTTGCTGCGCACCACGCCGGGCGGCTTCGTCGACGACACGCAGGGCGTCATCCGCATCGACCAGCAGCCTGCCGAAATCGTCGTGCTCAGTTCGGCGGACACGACGCTCGCACTGCTCGCGAGCGTCGTGCCGCGCCTGCCCGAAGGCTTCCCGAGCGTGCGGCTCGCGAACGTCACGTATTTGCGCCAGCCCGCATCGGTCGACTTCTACGTCGAAGACGTGCTGCAGCACGCGCGCGTCGTGGTGGTCGATCACCTGGGCGGCGAAGCGTACTGGCCGTATGGCATCGAGCAGGTCGTGTCGCTCGCGCAGCGTCGCGGGCAACTGCTCGCGATGTTCTCCGGCGACCTCCAGGAAGATCCCAACCTCACCGCGAAGAGCCGCGCCGAGCCCGCGTTTTGCTACCTGCTGTGGCGCTATCTGCGTGAAGGCGGCGCGGCCAACGCCGAGTCGTTCCTGCGTGCGCTCGCGTGGCGCGCATTCGACTGGGGCAGCGAGCCTGCGCCGCCTGTCGCGCTGCCGGCCGCCGCGCTCTATTGCCCGCAGCGCGACGTCGCGACCATCGACGAATGGCGCGCGCGCTGGCGGCCCGGCGCGCCGGTCGTCGCGCTGCTGTTCTACAAGGCGCATTTGCAGGCCGCCAACACGGCCGCATTCGATGCGCTCATCGAAGCGCTGACCGAACGCGGCATGAACCCGCTGCCGCTCGCGATCACATCGCTGAAGGACGCGCTGAGCCGCGACGTGCTCGACAAGCTCACGGCCGAGCACGACATTGCGCTCGTGCTCAACACGACAGCGTTCGCGGCCTCGTCGCTCGACGACCCCGAACCGCTCGCAATAGCCGGCGACGCGCCGGTGTTCCAGGTGATCCTGAGCGGCGGCAATCGCGAAGACTGGGTCAAGGACAATCACGGCCTGAATTCGCGTGACATCGCCATGCACATCGCGCTGCCCGAAGTGGACGGCCGCATCATCACGCGCGCGATCAGCTTCAAGGGGCTCGCGTATCACTGCAAGCACACGCAGGTGGATGTCGTGCGCTATCAGCCCGATTCCGGGCGCGTGGCGTTCGTCGCGGAACTCGCGCGCCGCTGGTGCCGCCTGCGCACCGTGCGCAACGACGAAAAGAAGCTCGCGCTCGTGCTCGCGAACTATCCGATGAGCGAAGGGCGCATCGGCAACGGCGTGGGCCTCGACACGCCGGCTTCCGTGGTCGGCATCCTGCGCATGTTGCGTGACGAAGGCTATCGCGTGGCCGAGCTTCCCGAAGACGGCGAAGCGCTCATGCGCATCCTCACGCAGGGCGTGACCAACGATCCCGACACGCGCGCGCTGCGCCCCGCGTGGCAGAGCCTTTCCGTCGATGACTACCGCACACGCTTCTCGCAGCTTCCCGCCGAAGCGCAGAACGCGCTGATCGCGCGCTGGGGCGCACCGGAGCAGGACCCCACGGTGCGGCGCGGACGTTTCATGATCGCGGGCTGGCGCTGCGGTCAGGTGTTCGTGGGCATCCAGCCTTCGCGCTCGCGCGGTGACGACACCTACGCGAACTATCACGACGCCGAACTCGTGCCGCCTCACGCATATCTCGCGTTCTACTTCTGGCTGCGCGACACGTTCGGCATCGACGCGATTGCGCACGTGGGCAAGCACGGCAATCTAGAGTGGCTGCCGGGCAAGAGCGTGGCGCTCGCCGACACCTGCTGGCCCGACATCGCACTCGGGCCGCTGCCGCATCTGTATCCGTTCATCGTCAACGATCCGGGCGAGGGCAGCCAGGCCAAGCGCCGCGCCCAGGCCGTGATCGTCGATCACCTGATGCCGCCGCTCACGCGCGCCGAAAACTACGGGCCGTTGCAGGACCTCGAACGTCAGGTCGATGAGTATTACGAAGCATTGATGGTGGACCCGCGCCGCGCGAAGCTATTGCGCCGGACCATACTCGCGACGATCATCGAGCATCGCCTGCATGAAGAACTGAGCGTGGCGGCGCCGCAGGATCAGGCGGGCGAGGACGAGTTGCTCACGCGCGCCGACGCCTACCTCTGCGAGCTGAAGGAAGCGCAGATACGCGACGGTCTGCATACGTTCGGCGCATCGCCGCAAGGCCAGCAGCGCCGCGATACGCTGCTCGCGCTCGGCCGCTATGCGTGCGGCGACGGGCAGGGCGCGAACGCGGGCCTCATCGACGCACTGGCGCGCGACATGCGCATCGATCACCTGCTCGACGCGGCCACCGTGGATTGGGCCGCACCCTGGAGCGGGCCACGTCCGCCGCTACTCGCCCGTGTGAGCGACGCGCCGTGGCGTCATG
>Ga0335070_10003381_pt1 | contig 18644 bp, 14 predicted proteins | sample Lox_Sample_13_FD_206722 | JGI IMG/M metagenome (GOLD analysis project Ga0335070, IMG submission 206722) | Soil microbial communities from Loxahatchee National Wildlife Refuge, Florida, United States - Lox_Sample_1.3 | ecosystem: Environmental > Terrestrial > Soil > Wetlands | place: USA... | reverse complement strand
TCACCAGGCGGCGGAGCTTCCAGCCCGCGGAGGTCATCCGGACCATAAACTGGCTCAACAGGAATTCCGCTGAGCGTCTTGCGCGCGACCGCAGGCGCACTGGTAAGCTGTGCCATCACTCTCATTGTAGGCGTATTCTACCGGGACGCGAGTGATTAAGCAGTTTCACTGAGGAACTCTTAATGGTCGGGACACAGGACAAATCGGTACTAGAGGACCATTTTCCTCAGCCGGGGAACCTAGTACGTTTGTTACTGAAGTGATGGCAGCACCAAGCCGCGGTGGAGGCACTACTTCCCCCGTCACATGGCGTTGTTATGCAGAAGCTTTCGCTATGTATATCCGATGATCGAAATTCTAATAATTGAAGAAGATCGTAGACGCGCCCTGTTAGCGCAAGAATGCCTGACGCGCGACTTTTCCGCAGGCGTGACGGTGGCGGGCGACGGAGAGGAAGCCTTGCGGCTACTGGCCGCCGATGGGTACCGTCCCAACCTGGTTCTTCTGGAGCTTACCCCCAAGAGCCTGCCGGGACATCACGTTTTGAGGCGGATCCGGCGCAGTAAGCCGAAACTTCCGATCGTCATCCTCAGCCCCTCCAATGAGGTCGAGGATGTCTGCCAGGCTTACGCAGAAGGCGCCAACATGTTCGTCGAGGAACCTGCCGATCTCAACGCATTTCGGAGGACGATTCAAACTATCGCGCGCTTATGGGTCGAGCCGCTCGCGCAGCGGCGCGCGGCCACCGCTGGATAGACGGCTCGGCGGCGGTCGCCGGATAATTCTCCTCGCGGGATAATCCTAAGAGATGAATCGCCGCGAACTGATCAAGACTGCGCTGCTGGCGCTTCCCGCTGCGCGAGCCGCTTCGGGCCAATCGTTCGATCTCGAAGAAGTCACGCTGGCCGATCTGGATCAAGGCTTTCGCTCCGGCCGCTTCACTTCGCGCAAAGTCACCGAGTGGTATCTCGCCCGCATCGACTCGCTGGACAAACGCGGGCCGCGCGTGAACGCCGTGATCGAGCTCAACCCGGAAGCGCTCGCAATCGCCGACGCGCTCGACAGGGAGCGGGCCTCGAAGGGGCCGCGCGGGCCGCTGCACGGTGTTCCCGTCCTCATCAAGGACAACATCGACACAGGCGACCGCATGATGACCACCGCCGGCTCGCTGGCTCTGGCGGGATCGATCGCGGCCCGAGATGCATTTGTCGCCGAACGGCTGCGAGCCGCGGGCGCCGTGATCCTCGGTAAAACAAACCTCAGCGAGTGGGCCAATTTCCGCTCCACTCATTCGGTCAGCGGCTGGAGTGGCCGCGGCGGGCTCACTCGCAACCCCTACGCGCTCGACCGCAATCCGTCAGGCTCCAGCTCCGGGTCCGGCGCGGCTGCGGCGTCGAACTTCTGTGCGCTCGCGGTCGGAACCGAGACCGACGGTTCGGTGACGTCGCCGGCGTCGGTGAACTCGCTCGTCGGCATCAAGCCCACGGTCGGGCTGATTTCCCGCTCGGGCATCATTCCGATTTCGCACAGCCAGGACACCGCCGGTCCCATGGCTCGCACGGTTCGTGACGCGGCCATTTTGCTCGGAGCGCTGGCGGGCGTCGATCCGCGCGATCCAGCAACCAGCGCGAGCGCCGGAAAATTGCAGACCGATTACACCAAGTTCCTCGATCCCCGCGGCTTGAAAGGCGTCCGCCTCGGCGTAGAGCGCAAATTCTTCGGAGGCAACGCCGGCGCCGACCAGGTCATCGAGCAAAGCCTTGCCCTCATGAAGAAGGAGGGCGCTGTGCTGGTTGACCCCGCCATCCTGCCCAGCCATGGAACCTACGACGACACCGAGTTCGAAGTGCTTCTCTACGAGTTCAAAGCCGACCTGAACGCCTACCTAGGCAGTTTGAATCCCAAGATCCGCGTCCGAACGCTCGCCGACCTCATCGCGTTCAACCGTGAGCATCGCGACCAGGAAATGCCCTATTTTGGCCAGGAGATTCTCGAGAAGGCGCAGGAGAAGGGCCTGCTCACGGAGAAGGCCTATCTGGACGCGCGGGCTCGTTGCGTGAAACTGTCGCGGGCCGACGGGATCGACGCGCTGCTTGCGCAGCACAAGCTGGACGCCATCGTCGCTCCCACCCAGACACCCGCGCATCTTACCGATCTGGTTCTCGGCGATGCTAATTGGCCCTCGTGTACGACACCGGCCGCGGTGGCCGGCTACCCGCACATCACGGTTCCGGCGGGATACACTCGCGGCCTGCCGGTCGGAATTTCATTTTTCGGCGCGGCCTGGAGCGAACCCGCTCTGCTTAAGATCGCCTACGGCTTCGAGCATGCAACGAAGGCGCGCAGGCGTCCGCGATTCGCACCGACAGCTGATTTGGCTGTCTGACCGCGCTGTCGCGCGTTAGTCCTTGAAGCCGAACGGCAGCGGAACACTGATCGAATTGCCACCATTCAGGAACAGATGAAGCGCCCCGGTGGTGGAGTCGAAAAGTTCGAGCGTATCGACTAGCGAGCACGGGGTGCCGTGAATGATGTTCAGAGTAACCACCGCGCGAATCTCTGCGCGTGAGCCTGTGGTCGTGCTGCTGTTCGCCTTGTTGCCCATCAAGCTGATCGGTTGCGTAACTCCGGCGGCGACTGTGAACGTGCCGCCCGCGCCCGAAATCGCCTTGCCGCTCGCGTCCACGAACGAGACGGAGCCCGTGCACGACGCTGCCGTTCCATTGGAGCTGTTGCTCGCCTGATTGAACAGGTTTACCTGCATCGTCTCCGTGAGCGCCACCCCAACCGGCGCAAAGCTTGCCTGGCGCGTCACTACCGTGGGCGTGGTCTGCGCCATCAGAGCCGATAACCCGCAGGAACCGAGAATCAATGTCAGAAAAACTTTGTGAATCGACATGGTTTTGCCTTTCTTTCGATCGAGCGCCGGCAGCCCGCGGGATAGCGGCAGTCGCTCGTTACCTGTTTCAATCTAGACGACGGATTACACCGGGCAGTTTCCTAAGGTTTATCCCCGAGCCGCCGCAGGCGAAGGCCCCACGCCCGGTCGGTTTCAAACGCGCATGCACCATCTAGGCTCTCGGCGAACCGAGCAAATTCTCGCCGACTATGCTGACATGCCGATCACCCGCCACCCGCACGACGCACTGCTGGGTTGCATCTGGGAACTGCGGCACAATTTGACAGCCTACGACGCGACATACGTGTCGCTCGCCGAAGCGCTGGATGCTCCGCTGGCAACCTGCGACGAGGCCCTGGCAGGAGTCGCCCGCATTCGCGCCGAGGTCTTGGTACGGCGGCAATGACGTCTTGCTAACCTAGATTCTTCCGCCCCCTATGTCCAAAGACCTCCGCAATGCGATGCTGCTCGCGCTCGTCATCGTGTTGGTCGGCCTCGCCGTCTTCACGCTGCTGCCGTTTTCGGCATCCAAGCCGAACGATCTGGGCTACGTCTCCACGTGCCCGTTCGCGCCCTCCTGCTCGCCGCAGGCGTGATCTGGGCGATTCGCCAGTACTTGATGACGCGCGCGGACTGACCCCTCAGCTCCCGAACATGCTGCGGAAGGCCCAGAACAAAAAGCCCGATAGAACGATCGACGCCGGCATAGTCAGCACCCAGGCGAGCAACAGGTTCCGCACTGTGTCCCACTGCAGTCCCGACTGATTGGCCGCCATGGTTCCCGCGACGCCCGACGACAGAACGTGCGTTGTGCTCACTGGAAGGCCAAAGTAATCCGCCGCGCCGATAGTCGCCATCGCGGTGATCTCAGCGGCCGCGCCTTGCCCGTAGCTCAGGTGCTGCTTTCCGATCTTCTCTCCCACGGTGACGACGATCCTCTTCCACCCGATCATCGTTCCCAGCCCCAGCGCGATCGCCACGGCAACCTTGACCCAGGTCGGGATGAACTTTGTAGAGAGATCGATATGCTTCTTGTAATTCGCGAGCACCTTCAGGTCGTCGGAGCTGAAATTCGCCTTGCCGGTCTTCTGAATGATTCGGATCGCTTCGCTCACTACATACATGTCGTTGCGGAAGTTGCGCACCTGATCCGCGGGCACCTTCGCGAGCGCCTTGTAGATCGCCGTCTCATTGCCGATATCGCTGATCATCGACCGCAGTGCGAGCATCGTGTTCTTGTTGAAGCTGCTTGTCCTTATGTAGTCCGTAAGGTCGTTTCTTGGATCGCCGACCACCGCGTTCGGATCCACGTGACGGCTGACTACTGCGACGGTTTGCTGTGAGACCGCGAGAAAGTCCGCGGTCTGGCTGGGCGTCACCGCGCGGTTCAGCGCGTACGCGGTCGGCACGGTACCGATTAGGATCAGCATGATCAGACCCATACCTTTTTGACCGTCATTCGATCCGTGCGCGAAACTGACGCCCGTGCAGGTCAGAACCAGCAGCGCGCGAATCCAGAACGGAGGCGGCTCTGCACCCTCCGGCGCATCATACAGACGCCGATCCTTGATGACCGCCTTGGTGATCAGCAGCAGCAAACCCGCCACACAAAAACCGACGACGGGCGAGATTAACAGCGACCGCCCTACTCCCATGGCCTGTCCCCAATCCACGCCGCTGGTTCCCGTCCGAGCCGACATGAGCTGATTCGCGATGCCCACGCCGATAATCGAACCAACTAGGGTGTGCGAGCTGGACGACGGCAGGCCGAAATACCATGTGCCCAGATTCCAGATGATTGCCGCCACCAGCAGCGCGAACACCATCGCAAATCCCGCATTGCTGCCGACCTGAAGAATCAACTCCACCGGCAGCAGCGAAATGATGCCGAAGGCTACCGCGCCGGTCGAAACCAGCACGCCGATGAAGTTCCACATGCCCGACCACACTACCGCCACGTGCGGCTCCATCGAATGCGTATAGATGACGGTGGCAACCGCGTTCGCCGTGTCGTGGAACCCATTGACAAACTCGAAACCGAGCGCTACCAGCAACGCAACTCCGAGAAGCAGGAACGGGAAGAATGAAGTCGTCTTCTCGGCAGCCAAATCCTGAATCAGGTTCGAGCCGGAATAAATTAGGCCTACCAGCAGGGCGACACCAAAAACCAACATGCCGATCATGCCCGGCTTTTTCGCCATCTTGTGTTCTAACGTCATTGCGCCCGGGCGAGCAGGCGCTGCTCCAGCAGCCATAGGTACCTCCTTTGTGCCGAATTAGTGTACTTGCAGTATGTGTCTTAATCTTGAGTATTGAGTTACAACCTCATTTCAAACACATTCATGACGTTGTGACAGTCCAAGCGCTAGACTGTTTGGTTCGGGCCCGTTTCTGAGCTCTAAGCGCAGCCGAGCCTGGAGAGTAAATCATGAACCCAGTCCAAGGCTTAATTCCCCCGAAAGTCTCCATAGGCGATGTCGGCGTCCTCAATCGCGAAATCTCGCCTGCTCTCTACGACGTCTGGATCGACCGCGATTTGAGTTGGCTCGATTTCAACGACCGCGTTCTCGCCGAGGCGTTGGACCCGCGCACTCCCCTGCTCGAGCGAGTGAAGTTTCTCGCGATCTTCACGTCCAATCTCGACGAGTTCTTCATGAAGCGCATTGCCGTGGTGAGGAAGGGCTCTACGCGCGATCGCGTCGACCTGCACGCCCGAATCCGCGAGCGCTTGATGAATAGTCTCCAGCGCCAGGCGAGCTGCTATCGCGATACCATCGTTCCGCAGCTTGCGCAGAACGGCGTCCACCTCCGGAACTGGGACGAACTGACACCCGGCCAGCGCGACGAGGCCGGCCGCTATTTCGACGCACAGGTTTCTCCGGCGCTGACGCCCTTGGTCTTCGATCCCTCGCATCCTTTTCCGTTTCTTTCCAATCTCTCGACGTCGCTTGCGTTTCTGCTCCACGACGAAGAGCGCGACACATCCTCCTACGCGCGAGTGAAGGTTCCCCCGGTCCTCAAGCAGTGGGTGTCGCTCGAGACGGACGTTCCTGCGGGCAGCATGGTCTTCGTACCGCTTTATGAGGTGATTCGCGGAAACATTCACAAGCTGTACGTGGGCATGCAGCTCTCAGGCACCACGATCTTCCGGCTGACTCGCGACGCCGAAGTCGAGATCGATGACGACTCGGAAGAGGAGCTTCGGGAAATGGTGCGCGAGCAGGTGCGGCGGCGGCGCTACGAACCCGTCATCCGGCTCGAGTTCGGCCGGAATCCGGATCCCGCCATCTGTGAACTGTTGCGCGATCGGTTCCAGCTCGCACCGACGGACATCTACGACATGCCCGGCGAACTGGACTACACCTCGCTGTTTCAGATTGCCGGGCTGTCGCTTCCCGCGTTGAAAGATCCGCCCTGGACCCCGACGCCGCCGCGATCCATCGATACCAGCACCGACATCTTTGCGGCCATTCGCGCCGGAGACGTGCTGGTCCACCATCCCTACGAAAGCTTCGACGACAGTGTGGAAGAATTCATCGCGGCCGCTGCCTCCGATCCGGCTGCCGTCGCCGTGAAAATGACCGCATACCGGATCGGTGACGATACGCCGTTTGTGAAATCGCTCATCAAAGCTGCCGAAAGCGGCAAGCAGGTGGCCTGCGTGATCGAGATTAAGGCGCGTTTCGACGAAGAGCGAAACTTGCATTGGGCCAGCGAGCTGGAGCGCGTCGGCGCCCACGTCACCTTCGGTGTTCCCGATTTGAAGACCCACGCCAAGGTGGCTCTCGTGGTCCGGAAAGAAGCAACCGGATTACGGAGCTACGTCCATATCGGAACCGGTAACTATCACGTCCGCACCGCCCGCCTGTACGCCGATTTCGGGTTGTTCACCTGCACTCCAACCATCACGAACGACGCGGTCAGCCTGTTTCATTACTTGACCGGCCACTCTCAGGCGCCGGTCTGCGGCGAGCTGCTCGTGGCCCCAACCACCATGCGGCCGCGGCTGCTGGCACTGGTAAATCGCGAAATCGAAAACAAGCGCGCCAATCGGCCGGCGCGAATCGTCGCCAAGATGAACCAGCTTGAAGATCCGGAGTTGATCGAGGCCCTGTGCGATGCGTCCAGCGCCGGCGTGCCCGTCGACCTGATCGTGCGCGGATTCTGCTGTCTGCGCCCCGGAGTCCAGGGACGTACCGAGAACATCCGCGTCCGGTCCATCATCGGGCGCTTTCTCGAGCACTCGCGAATCTTCCATTTTGCCGCCGCGAGCGAGGACCCGATCCAAGGCGAGTTCTACATCGGCTCCGCCGATTGGATGTATCGCAATCTGTCGAAGCGCGTCGAGGTCGTCACGCCGATCCTGGCCAGCGAGGCCAAGGAAAAGCTGTGGGAGGTTCTCGACATCTGCCTGCGTGACCGCCGCCAGGCGTGGGTGCTCAAAGAAGACGGGACCTATGAGCAACTGCAACCCAGCGATGCCAATGGCCCCGGCGCACTCGGCTCTCAGCGCGAACTAATGGACCTGGCCCGCCGGCGCGCGGAGGCGTAGGACATCTGTGCGTCCAACTTGACGAGCGCCCCCTAGGCGCCGGTAAGGCGAGCCGAGTTCCGCCGTGAAACATTTCGCCGGTGATGCGAATTCCGCACACGAGTGGCGGGAAAATGTCATCGCATATTAACGCACGTTATTTACTGTTGCGAGGCGTGTGGACGATTTAATCTTCTTCCATTGGCGGGAGTAGAGGAGTATACTAAAAAGCACGCGCACTAATTGCGCTCTCTAGAGAGCTGGTGCGCTGGCAGTACGGCTGCTGAGTTTTCCTAACCCCCCAGCGTTCCTCAGCCGTCCAATTCACAAATCGATAAAAAACGTTCCTCATCTTTTGAACCGAGTTCTGCGCATACGGACAGACCAGGATTTTAGAGGAAAGCTTGCGGAAACAGGCTGGTACCACAGCATGGAGCTGCCAGGCGGCACCATCATTTCCGGCTATTTCTCCCTGGAAGACCTACGCGCTCGCTACGCGTCGTCTCAGTTGCGATCGTGGGCGGCAACAGCGTCGAAATGATACGAATCGCCGCTGCCGATCGTGCTGTGCGATCTCGCCCACTTCGAGTCGACTGGACGATCTTTTGTCTGGCGATCGTGGCGGTCCTGCTGCTCGTGGTGAGAGCGTGCCTGCAATCCATCACGCTCGACGAGGCTGGCTCGTTTCTCCAGTATGCCTACAAGCCGTGGCCATCGCATTGGTGGCCCATGTCGGATAATCACGTCTTGAATTCCATTCTGATGCGGCTGACTTCAACTATCTTCGGAGTCAGCAATTTTACCGTGCGGCTGCCTGCCCTGATGGGAGGGCTCATCTATATCGGCTCGGCAGCATATTTATGCGGCAAGCTGATGGAACGGTCACTATTGAGGTCGCTGCTGTTTGTTTGTCTCGTCTTCAACCCGATGATCCTCGATTATTTGGTCGCCGCTCGCGGTTATGGCTTGGCTCTCGGGTTTTTTCTCGCGGCTATCGCGGTAATGGCAACCGAATTGCCCCCCCCCTGGCGCGCCGACCCAGTCTGATCGGCTTGACGAGAAGCTTGCCTGGGTTTCAGTATTACTCGCCCTCTCATGCGCCGCGAACTTTTCCTTTGCTATTGCGGATGGCGTGGCTCTGACTCTCTTCTTTATTGGTTCAATTCGCAAACAAAGGTACGGCTACCGCGATTCTGTCTGCATGGCAGCATGCAGTTACTTGCCCGGTCTAATCGTCGGCTTTCTAATCTGCGGTTCCGTGGTGTTGAAATGGCCCAAAGGGGAGCTTTATTTCGGGGCAAACCAAATGTCGGAAATGTGGAGCGGCTTCGCCAGTGGAAGCTTTGACGAGCTGAACCCGAACCTGGTAAATCCGCTGCTGCTATCGTGGCTAACTTCGCTACGAAGCGTTATGCCGTGGGTAGTTGCTGCCGCCAGTCCGCTGTTTCTTTGCCATGTTGAGATGCGCCGTTGGCGATCGCCCGAACCCGAGACAGAACTGGCAGGGAATTTCGTGCGGTTAATCGCTGGTATTTTTCTAACCACGCTACTCCTGCACTGGCTGGTCTTCGAGTTCCTGCATATTCCACTGCCTAAAGATCGGACAGGGCTTTTCTTTCTTCCTCTCTGGACGCTCGCCTTGGTTGGATCCGTGGCGATCGCTTCCAACCCGCATGGCCGGCGGGTGGCGCACCGTGGCGGCACAGTACTGCTTTTAGTTGCAGCACTCTACTTCTTGGCGTGTCTCAGGATTGGCTACTTTAAGGAATGGAAATTTGACAGCGACACGAAGACGCTGTACTGGATCATGGACGATCTGCATCAACGATGCCGCATCGAAAAGTTCGGCATCGATTGGAGGTACCAACTCGCGCTCAATTTCTATCGAGAGGTTTACCGCAACTACTCCTTAAGCGAGTTTTCGTATGTGAACAGCGGTGACCTGCCCGTTGACCGGGACGCTTACGCGATATTTCTTCCAACCAGCGAGGATTTCATCGAACGTCAACATCTGCACGTGATTTATCGGAATGATGAATCCAATGCGGCGGTCGCCGTTCGGGGTTGCCCAGCGAACGCTGCGCCAGCCCCCAAGGACTCTAGAGCCCGAACTCGGTTTCCAGTGAATTGACGGCCAGCGCGATCGAAAATCCAATCTCATCCGTCGGTCCCAGCTCGCCCTCACCTTGGACCAGACCGAAAGAAAAGCCGAGGTGGTCGGCGATTTGGCATGCGTCGCAAACAAGATGCGTGAGCTCGGACGCGTCGGCTGGTGGATTGTGGTGGTGCAGAGCGACTTCGATAAAGTCCTTCGGAAGGCGCCACTTTTCGACTACCCAGGCGCCTGCTTCACAGTGGTCCACGCCGAAGAATTGGTGCTCCATTTCGTCCACGTCGGCGTCGCTTGCTAACGTTTGATCGTAGAGAGCAGGCTGCTGGAGAAACAACGCCAAGCGTCCAATGTCGTGAAACAGTCCGGCATAATAGGCCTGGCTGGCATCGCGGTGCAGGTCCTCAGCCAGATGGCGCGCGGCCAGCGCACAGGCGAAGTTGTGCCGCCAGAGCCGCCGCATAGCTTCGCTTTTTCCGGCGCGGCGGAGAAGCTTGGACAGCGCCAGGGTCATGATCAGGGTTTCAACGCGCCGGCTTCCTAAAATGCCCAGCGCCTGGACGATGTTCGTGACTCCATACCGCACGCCGATCAGCGGCGAATTGGCGAGGCGCAGGACTTCAGCCGAAAGCGCTGCATCCGTCTCCAGCAGCTCGGCGACGTCCTGAAACGACGTTGGCTCATTGGCGAGCAGCTCGCTCACCCGCGCCGCGATCACCGGGAGGGGCGGCAGATTTTTGAGCGCCACCGACGCGCGCAGCGATCGATCCGTAGTCACCACAAATCTCTTATCGCTACGAAATTTGCGATTTTCGCCAAAAAAAGCGCTCAAAGTCGCCGGCACCCTCCCGCTATGAGTCAGTTGGCCTACTAAGGACCACCGGCCAGCTGCTTAGGGCGAATCGCCGATATGTTTCGCACGGGATCTCTCGTCGCGGTATCTGCGCCACGGCACGCCGATGTTCCCTGGCTGATAGCAAGTGCCAGCGTTGTTTATGCGGCCAATAGAAATTATTCGTGGGGCCTTACGATTTTGTTCTGCCATACTATGCTCATGTTTGTCGCGAGCGCGGGTCTTTCGGTGCGAGCTCACATCGCGCTCGATGTCTTTCTTCGCCTCACCAGAATGGATGTGTGCTGCGGTCCTCCCGCGCGCCAATGACTCGACGTTTCCGCGAATTTCCCGACATCTGAAGAGCTGAGATTTCAAGAGAAGGAGTAGCCGATGAGCGATCCGTCCGTTCTTTGGGAGGAGACCATGCAAGGCGGCGCGACTTGGTCGCACGTGTTGAAGCGCGGTACTGCCTTGCGCATCACCGACACCGAAGGTGGCGCCAACGTGGGTGCGATTTTTTATAACTTCGAGTGTCCGGCTGAGCGATTCAACATGCCCGACACGTTGAAGGCCCAACATATCGCGCGTCTGACGCGGGGGTTCGTCCTGTATTCCGACATGGGCCGCGTGCTTTGCTCAGTTACAGATGACACCGTGGGTTGGCATGATCCGATCGGCGGCTGCTCCAACGCCGCCCTGGTCGAGGAGAAATACGGAGCCGCGAGCTACCAGGACTGCCGGAACGAGTATCACAAGAACGCGCGCGACAGCTTCCTGGTTGAGTTGGGCAAATGGGGACTCGGGCCGCGCGACCTAGTTGCGAACGTGAATTTTTTTAGCAGGGTCGACGTTGCCGACGACGGCAGCATGAGTTACCACGCGGGAAACTCGGCGGCGGGCGCCTTCGTCGAGCTGCGCGCCGAGATGAACGTGCTGACGATCCTCAACACCTGCCAGCACCCGCTCGATTCGAATCCGCGATACGACCCGAAGCCGGTTTTGTTAGCGATTCGACGGGTCGCGGCGTCGGGGCCGGAGGATCCCTGCCGCATTTCGCGTCCTGAGAACGGCCGCGGTTTCACGCTCACCGAGAGGTATTTTCTATGAGCGGAATGCGAGTGGTGGAGAGCAAGCTCGATCCGAAAAACGCCATCTACAGTTTCGTCATTCCCGCGGGGGAGCCGTGGATCCATGAAATCAAAGCCGGTCAGTGTTTTCGAATCGTCGATCTGCACGGCAACCAGGCGGTGGACACGCTCTTCTACAACGCGAACGATACGAGCGACCGCTACAGCGCGCAGGACACGATCCGTTCGCAGCGCAACATCTACCTGACAACCGGCACGAAGCTGATATCGACGGCGGGGACCGTGCTGCTCACGATCATCGCTGATACGTGCGGGCGTCACGACACGCTGGGTGGAGCATGCGCCAACGAAAGCAACATGGTGCGCTATGCCATCGAAAAGCGTCACATGCACGCGTGCCGCAGCAGTTTCCTCAAGGCCGTGATCGAGTTCGGGCACGGCATGGACAAGCGCGACATCACCAGCAACATCAACTTCTTTATGAACGTGCCGGTGACGCCGGAGGGTAAACTCACATTCGAGGACGGGATTTCCGAGCCGGGCAAGTACGTCGAGATGCGTGCCCAGACCGATGTACTCGCGCTGATCAGCAATTGTCCGCAGCTCAACAATCCCTGCAACGCCTACAATCCGACGCCGGTGCAGATTTTGATCTGGGACGGTGCGAAGGCCTGATGTTTCACAAGGTCCTCATCGCGAACCGGGGCGCGATCGCGTGTCGGATCATTCGAACGCTCCGGCGAATGAAGGTCGGCTCCGTTGCCGTGTACTCCGAGGCCGACCGCCACTCGCTCCACGTGGAACATGCTGACGAGGCGGTGCTCATCGGTCCGCCGCCTGCCTCGCAGAGCTATCTCTCGGTTCCGGCTTTGTTTGAAGCCGCCCGAGCGGCGGGTGCTGAGGCGATTCATCCAGCATACGGTTTTCTCAGCGAGAACGCCGATTTCGCCGATGCATGCGCGAAGAACCGGATCGTCTTCATCGGGCCTTCTCCCGATCAGATCCGCGCGTTTGGACTCAAGCATACTGCGCGCGCGATGGCAGCGGAGAACGGTCTGCCGATGCTGCCGGGGACGGAGCTGCTGCATTCGGCTGACGAAGCGCTGGCGGCCGCTGAAAGCATCGGGTATCCAGTGATGCTGAAGAGCACTGCGGGAGGCGGGGGTATCGGGATGCGGCTATGCCAATCGGCCGCGGAGCTCGCGGAAGCGTTCGATGCCGTGCAGCGCCTGAGCCAATCGAGTTTCGGCACCGGCGGCCTGTACTTGGAAAAGTTCGTCGCCAACGCGCGCCATGTGGAGGTTCAGATTTTTGGCGATGGCGCGGGTTCGGTGATCGCTCTCGGCGAGCGCGACTGTTCGGCGCAACGGCGGAACCAGAAGGTGATGGAAGAGACGCCCGCTCCTGGTCTGAGCGCGGATGTGCGCGCGAGTCTTCTCGAGAGTGCGGTGCGGCTGGGGAAAGCCGTGCGCTACCAGTCGGCTGGTACGGTCGAATTTCTCTACGACAACGACTCCTCCGCCTTCTACTTTCTAGAAGTGAATACGCGGCTTCAGGTGGAGCACGGCGTCACCGAAGAAGTGACCGGCGTCGACCTGGTCGAGTGGATGGTGCGGCAGGCCGCCGGCGACATGCCGGCCCTCGACAGCTTGAATGTACGGGCTTCCGGCTGTTCCCTGCAGGCCCGAATCTACGCGGAAGATCCCGCGCGAAATTTCCAGCCAAGCTCCGGCAAGTTGTCGCATGTGGCCTGGCCGGCGGACGCGCGAGTGGAGACGTGGGTCGAGTCGGGAACGGAAGTGACGCCGTATTACGACCCAATGCTCGCGAAGATCATCGTGCACGGCGCGGATCGGCCGGCCGCACTCGCAGAACTCCGCACAGCGCTCGGCGAATGCCGGCTGGCCGGGATCGAGACCAATCTCGAATATCTTCGGCAGGTATGCGACGAGCCGGTGTTCCAGGCAGGGGGGATCACCACCGCGTATTTGCGGAGTTTTGCATACCAGCGCGACGACATCGAAGTCGTGGACGGCGGAACGCAGACCACGGTGCAGGATTTTCCGGGCCGATTAGGTTTTTGGCACGTTGGTGTGCCGCCTTCCGGACCGATGGACACGTTGGCTTTCCGGCTCGCGAATCGATTAGTAGGCAACAACGAAGGCGCGGCGGGCCTGGAGTTTGCTGTCAGCGGTCCGGTGCTGCGATTTAGCTCGGATACCACCATCGCGGTGGCCGGTGCCGACTTCGGAGCGCGGCTGAACGGAGAGCCTGTCCCGCGCTGGAAAGCGGTCGCAGTTCGGCCCGGGGCTGTGCTCGAGTTCGGTCTTGGGAGCGGCGCGGGCGCGCGCGGATATCTCGCGGTGGCAGGCGGCTTCGACGTTCCCGAGTATCTCGGCAGCCGCAGCACGTTTATCCTGGGACGCTTCGGCGGGCACTCAGGCCGCGTCCTGCGCGCGGGTGATGTGCTGCACGTCAGGCAGGATCAGAACGCGCAAACTGCTCCGCAGGATCTCCAGGACGCCCTGACTCCGCGCTACGGCAAAGAGTGGGAGATTGGCGTCGTCTACGGGCCGCATGGTGCGCCGGACTTCTTCACGCCCGACGACATAGAGATGTTTTTTTCGACGGCGTGGAAGGTCCACTACAACTCGGACCGCACCGGCGTCCGGCTGACCGGGCCTAAGCCGAAGTGGGCGCGTCCGGACGGCGGCGAAGCGGGTCTGCATCCCTCCAACATTCATGACAATGCGTACGCGGTCGGCACGATCGACTTCACGGGCGACATGCCGGTGATCCTCGGCCCCGACGGGCCCAGCCTAGGCGGATTCGTTTGCCCGGCCACAATCGCGAACGCGGAGCTCTGGAAGATCGGGCAGCTCAAACCGGGCGATCTGGTTCGCTTCCGCGCGGTCTCGCACTCTCAGGCGACGACGCTCGAACGCGAGTTGGACGAGCGGATCGCAACACTAAATGGCGCGCTGCCTCAGCTTCCGCACGATGCTTTGCGCGAATCTCCCATCTTGCGCCATGCCGGATTCGTCTGCCGGGCGGACGGCGATCGATATCTGCTGGTCGAGTATGGGCCGAACGTGCTCGACCTGAACCTGCGTTTCCGCGTGCACGCGCTCGAGGAGCGGCTGCGCGGCGCTGACTTACAGGGGATTCTCGACATCACGCCGGGCGTGCGCTCGCTGCACATTCACTACGACACCCGCCGCCTTGGGCGCGAGGCGTTGCTCGAAGCGCTCGACGCCTGCGACGCTGCGATCCCCGATCTGGACAACATCACGGTTGCGTCGCGAGTGGTCCATCTGCCGCTCTCGTGGGACGATTCCGCGACCCAACTCGCGATCCGCAAGTACATGCAAGGCGTGCGTCCGGATGCGCCTTGGTGCCCGAGCAACATCGAATTTATCCGGCGGATCAACGGGCTCGAATCGATCGACGAAGTTCAGCGCATCGTGTTCGCTGCGCGCTACCTCGTGCTCGGCCTCGGCGACGTTTATCTCGGCGCGCCTGTCGCCACACCGATCGATCCTCGGCATCGCCTGGTGACTACGAAGTACAACCCCGCACGAACGTGGACTCCGGAAAATGCCGTAGGCATCGGCGGCGCGTATCTGTGCGTATACGGGATGGAAGGCCCGGGCGGCTATCAATTTGTCGGCCGCACGGTCCAGATGTGGAACACGTACCACGCAACCCGAGACTTCAAGGCCGGAACGCCCTGGCTCTTGCGATTCTTCGATCAAATCCGGTTCCATCCGGTTGGCGCGGACGAGCTGCTTGAGATCCGCGATGCTTTCCCACACGGCAAGTACGCGCTACGCGTCGAGGCGGAAGAATTCCGCCTCCGCGATTATCACGCCTTCCTCAAATCCATTGAGAAAGAAGCCGCGACGTTCAAGCAGACTCAGCACGCTGCGTTTGTGGCCGAGCGGGAGCGCTGGGCGGCCGCGGGCGCCGATCAGTTTTTGGAGCCGCCTGGCATAAGCGGCGGAAATCCTGACGGCGAACAGGCGATACCGGAAGGATGCCGGCCCGTGCGATCGCCGATAACGGCAAGCGTCTGGACCATTGCGGTGGAGACGGGTCAACGCGTCGAGGCCGGGCAAAAGCTCGTGGTGCTGGAGGCGATGAAGATGGAGATCGCGGTCGTTTCGCCTACAGCCGGTGTGGTCGAGAAGTTGAACTGCGCGCGGGGCGTTCTGGTTTCCGCCGGGCAGCACTTGGTGACTTTGCGCGCGGAGGCGGCCGTATGAACACGCCAATGAACATAGCAGCGCTTCATGCCGCGTACCGGTCCGGTGCGACGCGGCCGTCGGATGTGATCGCAGAGCTATACGAGCGGATTCGCTCCGGGCCTCTGGCTCCGATCTGGATCAGCATGGTCCCGCGCGAGGCCGCGATTGCGCAAGCGCGAGCTCTGGAAGCGGATTCGAACACGCGAGCAGTGCCGCTGTACGGTGTACCGTTCGCCGTCAAAGACAACATCGACGTGGCGGGGGTTCCGACGACCGCGGGCTGTCCTGCTTATGCCTATTCGCCCGGGCGAAATGCGCCGGTGGTGGAGTCCCTCGTGGATGCCGGAGCGATCCCAATCGGCAAGACGAACCTCGACCAGTTCGCCACCGGGCTGGTTGGCACGCGATCGCCCCACGGCGCGTGTTCCTGCGTGTTCGACGGCCGCTACATCTCGGGCGGCTCGAGCTCGGGTTCAGCGGTCGCGGTTGCGCGCGGACTGGTCGGCTTCTCGCTGGGAACGGACACGGCGGGTTCGGGAAGAATTCCGGCAGCGTTCAACAATTTGATCGGACTCAAGCCGACGGGAGGACTGCTCAGCACGCGCGGCGTGGTCCCCGCGTGCCGGACGCTCGACTGTGTCTCGATATTCTCGACCACAGCGTGCGACGCGCACGCAGTCTGGAAGGCTGCGCGCGGTTTCGATGCTCACGATCCGTTTTCTCGCGGCATCGCGCCGGGACAAGACGCCGCGCCGTGGCTTGCAGGAACGTTCCGGTTTGGAGCGCCCGCAGCCGATCAACTTCAATTCTTCGGCGACGACGAGGCCGCGGCGCTGTACGCGAAAGCGCTTTGCGATTTGGAACGCATCGGAGGCGAACGAATCGAAATCGATTTTTCGCTCTTCCGCGCCGCCGCTGACTTGCTGTACTCCGGCCCGTGGCTGGCCGAGCGATTAGCCGCCGTCGGGCAGTTCATCGATGCACATCCTGACGAGGTGAATCCGGTTGTTCGCGGCATCATCACGGGCGCGAAGAAGTACAGCGCAGTGGAATCATTCGAAGCCAATTACCGGCTAGAGGAGCTACGCCGCGAGACGGCTGCTCAATGGGCATGCATGGATGTACTGGTTCTGCCGACCGCGGGGACGATCTACACACTGGAAGAAGTCGCCGCAGATCCTTTTCGCCTGAATTCGAACCTCGGCTACTACACCAACTTCGTGAACTTGCTGGACCTCGCGGCGATCGCGGTTCCCGCGGGGTTCCGCTCAAACGGGCTACCGTTCGGCATTTCGCTGATTGGTCGGGCTTTCAGCGACGAAGCGTTGCTGGCCCTTGCCGATCGGTATCACCGCGCACACGAAGCCGTAGCCGAACCCGCGCTTAACCTCGGCAAAACACCACCGGGCTGCATCGCCGTGGCTGTAGTGGGCGCGCACCTGACTGGTCAACCGTTGAACTTCCAATTGACCGAGCGCTGCGCGCGCCTCATGAGAACCTGCCGGACCGCGCCGGGCTACCGCTTGTACGCGCTCAGTCAAACCGCCCCACCTAAGCCGGGTCTTGTGCGCGACGACGGCTTCCGCGGACCGGGCATTGAGCTCGAAGTTTGGGCGATGCCGGAAGATCAGTTCGGCGGTTTTGTGGCCGCAATTCCGCCACCGCTCGGCATCGGGACGGTGACGCTCGACAACGGTGACGCAGTGAAGTGTTTTTTATGCGAGCCCTTTGCGATCGCGCACGCGCAGGAAATCACGTCTTTTGGGGGCTGGCGTGCCTACCTGGCGCGGGCGGCGGGTGCGGCATGAAGGAGGACAGCCGTGATAAAATACCGAACAGTCTTTCTTTCGGCCTTGTCGCCGGATTGGCTCCGCAGCCTCCGACGACCATGCTGAGAATCCTTGCATTATTCCTTGTTCTAGCCGTCTCCGGCTTAGCCCAGAAGCCGACGTTCACGGTCGGCTGGTCGATCTATGCCGGCTGGACGCCTTACTATTACCTGAATAAATCGGGCCTCCTCAAGAAGTGGGCCGACAAGTACGGCATCGCCATCAAGGTTCAGCGCTTCGACTACGCGCCGTCGCTGGAGGCTTTCGTCGCGCGCAACATCGATGCTTGCGTCATGACCAACATGGAGGCACTCGACATGCCGGCTGCGTCCGGTGTGCCGACGACGGTCGTGCTCATCGGCGATTATTCCAACGGGAATGACGCGCTGCTCGTGCGCAACGGGCTACAGATGAAAGACCTGCCCGGCAAGAAGATGCTGCTGGTGGAGAAGACCGTCTCTGAATATCTCTTCGATCGCGCGATGACAATCAATGGCCTTCGCCCGCAAATCAAAGCGGTCCGGATGATCAACACTTCGGACGCCGACATCGCGAGCGCATTCATCACGGACGCCAGCACTTCGGCGGTGGTTACATGGAAGCCGCTGGTCTCGCAGATCGCCAAGCAAAAGGGAATCACGTCGCTATTCAATTCGTCGCAGATTCCGGGCGAGATTCTGGACCTGACCGTCGTGCGAAGTGAGGTGCTAAACCGGCCTGACGGCTCGGGTCAGAAATTCGCGAAAGCTCTTGCCGGAGCGTGGTACGAACTACTCGCGCAAATGTCGGCGCCGGGCGCAGACAAAGTTCTGGCTGCGATCGCCGAAGGGTCGCAGGACACGCTGGCGTCCTACAAAGAACAGCTCAGCACCACCAAGATGTTCTTCACGCCGCAATCGGCACTCGAGTTTGGGTCATCGGCCGAACTCAAGCAGAAGATGGACCTGGTGCGGCAGTTCTGTTTCGATCATGGCTTGCTCGGCGACAAGACCAAGTCCGTGGACGACGTGGCGATCCGTTACGCGGATGGCTCGGTCCAAGGCAAGACCGATCGCGTGCGGCTGACCTTCGATCTGACTTTCATGCAGCTTGCGGCGAAAGGACA
>Ga0335070_10003380_pt1 | contig 18645 bp, 19 predicted proteins | sample Lox_Sample_13_FD_206722 | JGI IMG/M metagenome (GOLD analysis project Ga0335070, IMG submission 206722) | Soil microbial communities from Loxahatchee National Wildlife Refuge, Florida, United States - Lox_Sample_1.3 | ecosystem: Environmental > Terrestrial > Soil > Wetlands | place: USA... | reverse complement strand
GCGCTCCTGCCGGTCGCACGATCAGCGTTTCAGGGACCGGTAAGGTTACCCTGACCCCGGACATTGCCTACGTGAGCATCGGCGTGCATACCGAGGCGAAAGACGCCAAGACCGCCCTATCCACCAATAACACCAACGTCCAGAAAGTGGTCAACGCGATCAAAGGCGCGGGCGTAGATGCCAAAGACATCCAAACCACCAATTTTAACATCTATCCGTCCAACCAGTACGGTCCCAACGGCCAGGTGACGGAGACCAAATATGCCGTCGACAACACCGTCTACGTGACCGTGCGCAAGCTGGACGGCCTGGGCAGCCTGCTCGACACCGTGGTCACCGCAGGCGCGAACACGGTCAACGGGATCCAGTTCGATGTGGCCGATAAGAGCGCTGCGACCTCCGAGGCCCGCAAGCAGGCCATTCAGGACGCGCGTAAACAGGCGGAAGAATTGGCCGCTGCCGCCGGCGTCAAGGTGGGTGAGATCCAGTCGATCAGCATCTTCACCAACGCGCAGCCTTTACCCTACTATCAGAACTACGGCAAGGGCATGGGCGGCGGCGCCGCGGCTCCGGAAGTAGCCGTGCCCATCTCTTCCGGTCAGATGATCCTTACCGCTGACGTCAGCATCGTCTACGCGATCCAGTAACGCTCAAAACGCCCCAACATGGTTGCAGGCCGGCCCGATGGAATCGGGCCGGCCTGCATGTTAGAAGATCAAAAGATTATTTTATGTTACACGGTCCGGGCTTTCGCCCGTGAGCGCTCTCCAGCTTCAACGGGTGGAGATGAAACCGGGCCAGTCATCATAAACAAGGCCATCCAGCCGCAGATGCTGAAGTAACCGGTATGCCAGATGATAAAACCGATCCCACCCCAGGCATTGAGATCTCTTGTCTCATGGACAACCAAAAGGGCATCCCGAACAGCTTGAAATCCGAACTGGAAGGCCGGTTCAGGATTTTGCATTTGAAGCTGGGCAAGGGCACTGGGCCAATATTCAATGGGTAAATGATAGAAGAGCGAATAGAAACCGTATCCGATCGCAAAGATGGACAGGATGATGGTCAACACCCTGAACCGGCGCGTATTGGCCCACGCGGCCGTATTGCGATACGAAAATAACTTGCGCAGGCTCATAATGAGCATGGGGATTATGGACAGGAATGCCAGCCCCCACAGGGTCTCTTCAATGGCAAAGAGCACATCGATCTTGGTAATGGTGGCAGCGGTCGCAAAGAAATTAGCAATCAAGATGCACGAAAAGAAGACGATGGGCGCCCGGGTTTGCAGAAAGGCGGCGACCCTGTTCTCTGCAGGAATGAGTTCTGGGACATCCGTATTCATGCGCAGCAGGCTTTTCGCGATCAGACCGGCAAAAGATAGCTCGGCGAAGATGGCGAGGAAGCGGATCCAGAGGGAGCTGTTCAGCAGGGAATCGAACCAGGCCAGCTGTTCCAGATAACTGGAGACAAAAATAGACCGGTAGAACGCCACACCCAGGAACACCAATCCAAGCATTCGCATCGTTCCCTGGTACCTGGCATCCACCGGATGAGGGTCTTTCGTGGAACGGATGAACAGGAAAATACAAAGGATCAGGTTGATGGCATTGATGGTCACCAATGTTCCCCACCAAGCCCATGCCCAGGTCCAGGTAGATTCCGTCGCAGCTGGCATACACTCGCCTCCTCGTCATGTCTTTATTTACAAATTTCTCCGAATGGTTCGCCCCTATCCGAGGAACGTTCTCGTTTTTTCCGTTCTTCTTTCTCTTTTCTCTTCTTCTAATACTTAAACCTGCTGATCCGGTCCAGCTTCTCCAGGCGGTGGGTGGCGATAATTTGCCGGACGGTGCCGGTCAGGCCGCGCACGACCAGGCTATCGGTCCGCGCGCCGTGGGCGAAGTACTCCACCCCGCGCAACAGTTCGCCGTTGGTGATGCCCGTCGCGGCAAAGAAGACGTCATCCGAGGCGACCAGGTCGTTCATGCAAAGAACCCGGTTGAAGTCGTAGCCCAACTCGCGGCCGCGGTTCAGCTCGCCCTCGTCGCGGGCATAGAGCATGCCCTGGATGTTGCCGCCCATGGCCTTCAGCGCACAGGCTGCCAGCACGCCCTCCGGCGTCCCGCCGATACCGAGCAGGACGTCGATCCCCGAGGCCGGCCAGGCGGTCATCAGCGCGCCGGCGACGTCCCCATCCGGGATGAGACGGATGCGCGCCCCGGTCTGGCGCACCTCCTGGATGAGCTGCTCGTGGCGCGGGCGGTCGAGGATCACGGTGGTGAGGTCTTCCACCTCCTCGCCCTTGGCGCGGGCGATCTTGCGCAGGTTCTCCGCCACCGGGGCTTCGATATCGATCACGTCCCTGGCCTCGGGACCGACCGCGATTTTGTGCATGTACACGAAGGGCCCCGGGTTGAACATGGTGTCGCGCGGGGCTATCGCCACCGTGGCGATGGCGTTCTGCAGTCCCAGGGCCAGGGGGCGCGTCCCATCGACGGGATCGACGGCGATGTCCACCTTGGGCAGGCCGCCGGTGCCGAGGCGCTCGCCGTTAAACAGCATGGGCGCCTTGTCTTTCTCGCCCTCTCCGATCACGACCACCCCGTCCATTTCAATGGTGTTCAGAATCAGGCGCATGGCGTCCACCGCGCCTTTATCCGCGGCGTTTTTATCGCCGCGGCCCATCTGGCGCGCGGCAAGAAGCGCCGCCGCCTCCGTCACCCGCACCAGCTCCAACGCCAGGTTTCGAGTCGGTTGGTCGTTCAGCACCATTCTTGCCCTCCTAATGAACAAACCGGATTACCTCGATAATGCGAATAACGAATTGATTCTAGCAAATTTCCTAAGATCAGTGGCTACAGAACACAGCCCGATTATTTTCCAGGGAATATTGGAAAGTCAGTCAGCCTCACAAGCTCGATAAAGTATTTAAGGATATAGGACGATACGGTGGCAAAATATTCAGGAAGGCCATACCCAGATTGCCAGGTAATAGCCGATGACCCCGGCCCACAGCCAGGTGTCGATGCGGTCCAGGACGCCGCCGTGTCCCGGGATCAGATGGCTCGCATCTTTGACTCCAAACTGGCGCTTGAGCATGCTTTCCCCAAGGTCGCCCAGCGGGGTCTCCACAGCCAGGATGAAGCCAACCAGCGCGCCGCGAAGTGGGGTCATTGCTGGGCTGCGCGACGACCACAGGGCGGCCAGCAGCAACCCACTCACCATCCCGGTGACCACGCCGCCCAGATAGCCTTCCCAGGTCTTGTTGGGGCTCAAGCGCTGGGTGAGCGGGTGCCGGCCGAAGCGGCGGCCAATAAAATAAGCTCCTCCGTCAGCCAGCCAGACCGAAGGGAGGACCAGTAAGACCCACCATAAACCATCCGGGAGGAAGCGCAGCGAAACCAGGTAGGCGCCCAGCCAGCCGATGTACAGGATTCCCCCCAGGGTAACGCCAAAATCAGTCGCCGCGTGTTCCGCGCCGCGCTCGTAGGCAACCATGTGGAAAACTATCGCCAGCAGGGTCAGGATGGACAGAGCAATGTCCACGCCGGCGAAACCCATCCATGCGCGCTGCAGGGTCAGCGCGACCACACCGCTTACCACCAGCGCCATCGAAGGGGCCATCCCGCCTTTCCGGAACAGGTTGACGTATTCCCAGGCGGCCAGGCCGAGGATCACGACGACTGCAATTGTGTAGGGGATTCCACCCAGGGCGATGACGCCCACCCCAATGGGGATCAGAATTATGACGACCTTAAGACGATCAGCCAGCATTGGTTTCGGACTCTTCAGGGGCGCATTCAGCAGTGGATAATCGTCCGAAACGCCGGTCGCGCTGGCCGTAATTCACCAGCGCACGGCGAAGCTCCTCGCGATCGAAATCCGGCCAGTAGGTCGGGGTAACATACCATTCGGCGTAAGCCGCCTGCCAGATCAGGAAGTTGCTGATGCGCATCTCCCCCGAGGTACGGATGATCAGGTCCGGGTCTGGCGTGCCGGCGGTGAACATGTACTGGCTGACCAACTCATCGTTGACCTGGTCGGGGGGAACGCTGTCTTCCATCATCCGCTGGATGGCGCAAACAATCTCGTCTCGTCCCCCGTAGTTCCAGGCGATTGAAAGGAACAGCCTGGTGTTGTTCTTGGTCGTTTCGACTGCGAACTTGACTTTTTCGGCAAGCTCCGGGTCGAGGCGTTCCAGGCGGCCGATGTGGCGCAAATGGACGCCTTCTGCGTTAAGCTCCTCCAGTTCCTGGTCGATCACGTCGGCCAGGATGTGCATCAGCCCCTGGACCTCGTCCGTGGGCCGGCCCCAGTTTTCGGTCGAGAACGCGTAAATGGTCAGGTACTGGATGCCAAAGTCGACGCAGGCCCGGATCACCCGGCGCAGGTTATCCGTCCCGGCTTTATGGCCGGCCAGGCGGGGAAGCCCGCGCGCGGCGGCCCACCGCCCGTTCCCATCCATGATCATCGCGATATGGGTGGGAAGCCGGCCAAAAGGTACCAAAGGCTCATCAGGACTCATGGGCCATACTGGAAGCCTATACCTCCAGAATCTCCTTTTGCTTTTTCTCGCCGATCGCGTCGATCTGCTGGATGTAGCGGTCGGTCAGCTTTTGAAGCTCTTCCTCGCCGTGCTTCAGATCATCTTCTGAAATCAGCTTTTCATGCTCGAACTCGCGCAGATCCTTCATCGAATCGCGGCGGACGTTGCGCACGGCGACGCGGGCTTCTTCGACGCGGTGCTGGACCACTTTGACCAGGTCCCGGCGGCGTTCTTCGGTGAGCGGAGGAAGGTTGAGGCGGATCACTTTGCCATCGTTGTTGGGAGTCAGGCCCAGCTCAGAGGCCTGAATGGCGCGCTCGATGAACTTAACCGTGGCGGGATCGAACGGGCGGATCATCAACTGCCGCGGCTCCGGGACCGTGATCGTCGCCAACTGCATCAACGGAGTGGGCGCGCCATAATATTCCACGCTCAACCGTTCTACCAGGGCCGGCGAAGCCCGCCCGGTGCGGATGGTGGCCAGGTCCTCCTCGAGAGACTGGACCGCGCTTTTCATGCGCATTTCGGCTTCTTTCAGCGACTCCTTGATCAATGCGACCTCCTGGTTTGGGGTGGGGGATGGTCCAAATCCCGACTGGGTTAAGGATACCGCAAAACGGTAAAAAAATCCATTACGCGCTGACCAGAGTGCCCACCGTTTCGCCGAGCAGCGCGCGGCGCAGGGCATCCCGGTCCCACAGGTTGAGCACCAGGATGGGCAGCTTGTTTTCCATACACAGCGAGACCGCGGTGCTATCCATCACCTGCAGACGGCGGTTGAGCGTTTCGATGTAGGTGAGGTTGTCGAAGCGCACTGCCCCGGGGTTGAGCTTGGGATCGGCGTCGTAGACCCCATCGACCTTCGTGGCCTTGATCAGCACGTCCGCGTCGATCTCCATGGCCCGCAGGGCCGCGGCGGTATCGGTCGAAAAATAGGGGTTGCCGGTCCCGCCGCCAAAGATCACCACCCGGCCCTTTTCCAGGTGGCGGATCGCCCGGCGCCGGATATAGGGCTCGGCGACCGAGCGCATCTCGATCGCGGATTGGACGCGGGTGTACACCCCGATACGCTCCAGGGCGTCCATCAGGGCCAGGGCGTTCATTACCGTGGCCAGCATGCCCATGTAATCGGCGGTGGCGCGGTCCATCCCGCGTTCCAGTCCTTCCCGTCCGCGCCACAGGTTGCCTGCGCCGATCACGATGGCCACGTCCACGCCCATATCGTGGACTTCTTTGACGCGCTCGGCGATGTGCTCCGCACGATAGGGATCGATGCCAAAACCCTGAACAGGGGCCAGGGCCTCTCCGCTCAGCTTGAGCAGAATGCGGTGGTATTTCAACCCATTCATACTACCTCCTCATTTGAAAAGAAGCCAACCTTTCGGTTGGCTTCCCCTTGCTTACTCGACGGTACTGCTTTCACCCAACTCCCAACGGGCAAACCGCCTGATGATGACATTTTCGCCGACGCTGGCGACGGTCTGGCTGAGCAACTGCTGGATGGTGAGGTTCTCATCGCGGATATAGACCTGGCGGAGGAGCACCGTCTCATCCTTGTACTTCTTCAGGTAGCCTTCGACGATGCGGGGAATGACGGTTTCGGGCTTGCCTTCTTCGCGTCCCCTGGCGGCGGCCTTCTGGGTTTCGCGCTCGATCACCTCGGCAGGGATGTCCTCGTCGCGGATGTAGAGCGGCGATGCGGCGGCGATCTGCAGAGCGATCTCGTGGGCAAAGGTGCGGAAAGTCTCCGAGCGGCCGACGAAATCGGTCTCGCTGTTAACTTCGACCATCACGCCTACCCGGCCGTTGCCATGCGAGTAGATCTCGACGACGCCCTGGGATGCCTCGCGGTCGGCGCGTTTGGCAGCGGTAGCCAGACCCTTCTCTCGCAGGATCTCGGTGGCTTTGTCAAAATCGCCGTTGGCCTGTTCGAGAGCCTTGCGGCAGTCGAGGACGCCCGCGCCGGTCTTTTCGCGGAGCTGCTTGATCATTTCGGTGGTAATAGCGGTAGCCATGCGTTCAATCCCTTTTTCTATGCTTCGGATTTTTCTTCAGTTTCTTCTTCGCCTTCTTCTTCGGCTTCCTCTTCTTTAATGTCTTCATCGGCATCAACCCGGGTCTCGACCGGGGCGGAAATCTCTATGCGCGGAGCAGCGGCGCTGCTCATCTTCGCCAGGGTGGATTCGCCGAGAAGGTCTTTATCCTCCATCTCGACCTCCATTTCTATCCGCGGGCGCGGTGGGGCCTGGGTTGTGGTGGCTGGAGCAGCGGCCAGCGCCTCTTCTTCCTCGGTGAATTCTTCCTTGCGCATCGCCTTGCCTTCGATCACCGCGTCAGCGATCTTGCCGACCAGCAGCTTGATGGCTCGGATGGCATCGTCGTTGGAGGGGATCACGTAGTCCACGCCGCGCGGATCGCAGTTGGTGTCGACCAGGGCGATCACGGGGACGTTGGTCAGGTTGGCCTCGTGGACGGCGGTTTCTTCACGGACCACGTCGACGATGAAGACCAGATCGGGGAGCTTCTTCATCATGCGTACGCCGCTAAGGCGGATGAGCAGGCGGTTGATCTCGCGCTCGATCAACAGGCCTTCCTTCTTGGTCAGCCGGTTGATCTCGCCGGTATCGCGCATCTTCTCGAGCCGGTCGAGCTCGGTGATCCGCTGGTACATGGTCACCCAGTTGGTGAGCATGCCGCCCAGCCAGCGCTCGGTGACATAAGGCATGCCGGCGCGGATGGCTTCTTCCTTGATCGTTTCCTGAGCCTGGCGCTTGGTGCCGACGAAGAGAACGGTGCCGCCGTTGGCGACCGTGTCGCGGACCACGTTGTAGGCCTGGTTGAGGGATTTTACCGTTTGTTGTAAATCAATGATGTGGATGCCGTTGCGCTCGGTGAAGATGTACGGGCGCATGTGGGGGTTCCACTTGTTGGTGCGGTGCCCAAAGTGGACGCCGCTTTCCAGCAAGGCTTTCATGGACACGACTGTAGCCATTTCAATTCTCCTTTGCGTTTGGCCTCCGCTTCCGTCACCCCGGACGGGCATCCTCGCAGGCTCCAGCCTGGGGGACACGCCCCGTTCGGTCGGGAAGCGTGTGAGATAAAAAGATGGGTTGCGACAAGATTGTTCCCGCCTGAAGCGGGAGCGCATGCAAGTATATCACAGGGGAATGGGATTCGTCCAGGGAAAAAGCAAACGAGTACCGACCTTCGGCCGTTTCTTTCGTAGGGGCGAAGCAGTGCATTTCCATGCCTCCATCTACGACGGCCAGCTTCGCCCTCTTCGCTCTGCGCCAGATGAATCAAATATCTCCGGATAGGAGCCTGGATCAATCCGGTAATCTTCACAATGTTCCCCATCCGGTTCGCAGATCGAGCCTTGACCCATTGAGAGCCAGCCCTGTATATAATTCGGACAACCATTATGTGAAATTACCGGAAAGGATGGATTGGGAATGGAAGCGAAACAACCTCAGCCCGCCACGGTCGACGAGTACATCGCGCGGCAACCCCAGGACGTGCAGCAGATCCTGGCCCGGATCCGTGCCGTGATCCGCTAAGCCGCTCCGGACGCCGAGGAAAAGATCAGCTACCAGATGCCGGGGTACTTCCTCAACGGCGGCCTGGTCTGGTTCTCGGCCAACAAACATCACATTGGGCTGTATCCGCGCACGTCCGGGATGGAAAAGCTGGTCTCAGCCTACAAAGGGACCAAGGGCTCGGTGCACTTCCCCCTCAACGAACCCATCCCTTACGAGCTGATCCATGAAATCGTCCGGGTCAGGTTGGCGGAAAACGAGAAAAAAGGTTAACCCTGGAGGCTACTTCTTCACCCCGGCGATCTGCTGCATTCCCCAATCAGATCCTGGCTAAACCGGCGCGCGTCCATAGCCCGGCTCACCCGCCGGCGGTAATTCTCTACCGCCACGGCAGCCACCACTGGACCGCGTCAGGCATCCCCTACAAGGTTGACCTCAACATCATTAACTCTCCGGGGGATATCCTGATTTTCGATGCGGGCAGCACCCCACGCGTGGCGGTGAAAGGCTACGCCGGAGCGCAGTTGTTGGGCGGCGTGGTGGTCGAGATCGTTGTACCCAACTACGTCCACTTTGATGGGACCAGCTTCCAGTTCTGGGGAGTGTTTTTGCCTCTGGTGAGGAGAAAGCCCGCGACCTTACAGGTCGCTTTCACTGTCATCGATTCTGAAAAAGCGCATTTCCCCCGCCTATAATGGAGTCAGGAACCTATGAACAGGACCTGGCTTCATCTACCCTATCTGGCCGTCCTGGCGCTGCTGGCAGCCCTGGCGCCTGTGGGCGGCGCCCGCGCGCAGGCGCCGGATCCGGCGGTCAGCCCGCGGGTCTGGCTGCCGCTGGTGATAAGCGCGCCGCCCCCACCGGCTAACCCGGTCCACAACGGGATCGCGACCTATTACAATGCCACCGGGGATGGGGCCTGCATGTTTGGGGCCTCTCCCTCTGACCTCAACGTCGCGGCGATGAACGCCGAGGAATATAACAATGCCGCGTACTGCGGCGCGTATATTCACGTCAAAGGCCGTAAGGGGGAAGTGACCGTGCGCATCGTCGATCTGTGCCCGGAGTGCAAGGCCGGCCACCTCGACCTGAGCCAGGAGGCCTTCGCCCAGATCGACGACCTGCCCCTCGGGCGGGTCAACATCACCTGGCAGGTGATCAGCCCGCCCATCCCCGGCCCGATTGCGTATCATTATAAGGATGGCAGCAACCAATGGTGGACGGCCGTTCAAATCCGCAATCACCGCAACCCCATCGCTAAATTCGAATACCGGACTTCCGGCGGCCAGTGGGTCACCGTGCCGCGCACATCATATAACTACTTCGTCCAGACTAACCCGGGAATGGGAACGGGCCCGTATACCTTCCGCGTGACCGACGCCTACGGCAACATCCTCACCGACAGCGGCATCCCCTTCCAGGAGAACGGCACGTTCAACGGGACGGGGCAGTTCCCGCAAGGACCATAAAATCAGTCATGTCATTGCGAGACCCCCTGGCGTTTTTCCAGGGGGTCGAAGCAATCTCCAAGACCACCAAGCAATTTTCCAGTGGATCAACGCTCTCTCAAGCGAAGTAATCTTCCTTTGGTCAGCCTGGAGACTATTTCATTGCGTTCGAGGGTATCGAGAAAACCGCTCCTCGCCCTCACCTGTCCTTGCACACTGGCATTGACATAAAGCGATGTTTCTTGCGTCTTCCTTCGTGGATGGCCCTTCAATCCTCAATCACCAACCAGCAATCTACAATCAGCAATTCCTCACTTCACCAGGCTCATCAAAAACAGCAGCCCGACTACATCGGCCAGGAAATGGGCCGTCCAGGAGCAGAAGACGTTCTTCGTGCGGGCGAAAATCAACCCGTAAATCACGCTATCCACCAGCACCAGAGCCACATCGACCAGGACGACCAGGAACGGGCCGGGCGTGTAGTGCATCAAGGCAAAAACCAGCGAGGACAGGCCGATGGCAGCCGGGATGGGGAGGAAGGCGCCGAGGCGGTTCTGAAAGAAGGCCCGGTAGATGACCTCCTCGCCCAGGGTGGCGATCAACAGGGAAATCACCACCGCGGCGCTCAAGGAGTGAGCGTCCAGCGGCAGGCGGGCCATGACGTGGGCGGAATATTCGGGGAGAAATAAGTAGGCGCCGTACACGGAAGCCGCCTGGAGCACCACGCCGACCAGCAGCACCCAGCCCAGGTTTTTGACAAGATCCCTGGGAAAAGCCTTGAGGTTGAATCCGTTTTCCGCCCAGGTGCGGCGCCGGAAGCGGCCTTCGATGATCATGTACGCGATCGGGATAAGGATCCCCAGGATCTTTAAGCCCGGTGCGGCCAGGCTGATCCCCAGCGAGAGGGCCATCACCAGCAGGATCTCCCATAAGGGGCTGGAAGTTTTCGAATGCGTTGCAACGGATTGAGCGGTAGTCATAGGATCCCTGTTTCGATTAAACGGTTTTTTCGGTCCAGGCGTTAATCTGGTCCCAGTTGCGGAAATCTCCGCTGGGCGCGGCCATGGCCATGATCGCCAGGCGCTCGAGCAGTATCAGCTTGCCCATGTCCATCACCCCGGCGAACAGCCCTTCGCTGGCCGGCTTCACCACCGCACGCACCGGGTCCAGGTAGGCGCTAACCGTTTTGCGGTTAGCTTCGGTATCCGAGGCGAGGGTCATGCAGAGGATGAACAGGCCGAGCGGCTTCTGCTGCAGCGCGGCCTGGTTGTTCTGGAGAAAGGTCAGCAGTTCGGGGAGCACCGCGCCGGAGCGGATACCGCTACCCGCGACCACTGCGCTGTAGGGCGCGAGGTCGGTCACGCCGGCCACTGGCTGCACGTCCACCCGCAGGCCGCGTTTGGCGAGCAGCTCGCCCATCCGCACGGCGGTCTGCGCGGTCGAGCCCGCCCGGGTAGCATAAGCGACCAGCACCCGCTTCCCCGCATCATCGCCCAGAGAAACGGTGGGCTTCTCGATCTTTGGCTGGTATGTGGCGGCCAGGGCGCCGCCGCCGCACACCGCCAAGCCGGCGGCGCCGGCGATCAGGCAGCTTTTTTTCAAAAAAGAACGGCGCGATACGGGTTGAGTCATTTTGATCTCCTTGAGGACGGCAGCTCAGCGAGCCGCGGCTCTGGCCGGTTTAAGGCTCTTCGCGCGCTGCCCGGCCGGTATTCCGATGCCGCGCAGGTAGCGGACGGTCAGCCCGATGGCGAACAGGCTGAGGACCATAAAGGACCCGGCCTTGCCGACAAATTCGCCCGGGCCCAGGTTGAACCCGGCCAGGGATTGGAAGATGGTCTGCGTGGCGACGACCAGGCCGATCACCGCCAACAGGACCAGGAGGACCAGAGAGGAGAGCAGGCCCAACGGGTTCCGGCGCAAGAGGAGGATCGCGCTCAGCCCGCAGGCCGGGACGATGATCCCGAGATCGAACACGTAGGTCGCTTCCGTGGTGTAACTGGCGATCCCCGGGACTCCGCCCGAGACCAGCGGGCCGATGATATCCCCAAGCCAGGCCACCAAGACCGCCAGTCCGGCCACGATGAGCAGGATGGCGATCCCGCGGCGGGGCAGCCCGGGCGACACACGCGCAGACAGGTCGCTCAGGTCAATCGAGCGGATCGCCAACCCGAAGGCAAACAGGCTGGCGGAGAAGTAGGCCACGTATACCAGGAACAGGTTGTTGTACGCTACGCCCAGGGCAATCGAAGCGGCATTGTACAGGAAGTAGGCCAGGATCCCGGCCAGGAACAGCCGGCCGCGCAGCGAGCCGCGTTGGGCGACGACGAATGCCGCGATCAGCATGGGAAGGGCGGCGAACAGGGTCACTGCGTCGGTCCCGCGGAAGATCGGGACCCGGAAGGCGGTATCATAATGGTAGAGTCCCTGCCCGGAAATCTGCACGGTCTGGCCGCGCAGCGTGGTGAAGGCGAAGGGACTGCCCCCATCCTGCCAGAACAGGCCCATGCCGGCGGATACCAGGACCAGAATGGCGATCAGGGGAACCAGGATATTGAGCGCAGTCTGATTTTTCATTATTGGCCTCTCGAGTAAATGTAATCGCTCACATCGACGTTGTAGCGGATCTCTTCGATGGTGAACTCCGCCCAGGGAGTACCCTGATCTAACCAGGTGGCCGAGCCAGAAGCCTGGATGGGGCTACCGGGGAGGGTCTGGTCGCCCTTCCCCTGGGTGATCCACAGGATTTTGGCCTTATCGCCGGGGTTGCGGTAGCGCATGGCTTCCATCACGTCGATCAATCCGGTCTCGGGATCGAAGCGCACAGTAAAGGTTTCCGATTTATCTTCAAACGGCACGCGTAGCAGCGCGGTATGGTCGTCGACCGGCTCCCAGCGCACGCGCGGGTCGGTCACGTAGATCGCGGGGAACCAGCCGGATTCGGCCCACAGCCCCAAATCCGCGGCCTGGTTATTGTTGGGGTCGTCGTGATAGGTGCCCATGGGGCTCTCAAAGAAGCTCTTCCCATCCAGGTAGCCTTCGTTGACCTTCATGATCGGCAGGCCAAAGATGGTCGCTTCGAAGTAATGGCGGTAATTCTTGCCAGGGGTATAGACAAAGACGAACCGCGCGGGAAGCGCGACGTTGGCGATCGCGCGCACGATGGCCCTGCCGGTGGCGACGACAGATTTGACCACGGGTACCCGCTCGCCGTAGACCGTGTGGTAGAAACGCTCCACGGGGGCCGGCAGGTCAGCGGGCAGAGGGACCGTTTCCATGGCCTGGGACTGTTGCGGATACGGCGGGAAGGCAGCCGGCTTGATTTTTAATCCCACCACGATCAGGACGAACAATCCGATGAGAACGGCAAGAAGGATGATCAGGGGTTTCATGGTTTCTCCAACAGGGTTTATTAAGATATTACGTTGGATCGGTAAAAAAGTTTCATCGTTATAGCGGGCCCTGGACAGCGCCCTGGCTCCCCGCGCAGCCCTACAGGTGGTCTGGACCAATGGGAATCTCAGCAACACCGGGAGCGAGATCCGTCTCGTCAACGCGAAGGGGCAGCGCATCGATGCAGTGCAGTACAATGCCGACGCGGCGAGCTGCGCGGGCCAGACGATTGTGTTCTGACCGGGCGATTATCTGGAAATCAACGGAAAGAAAGTATCGATCCCCTTTTCCAGGAAGATGCTGTCGGAAACGACCACAGACACGTTCCCCGCGGCGTCCATCCACTGCGCCTCGACCGTGAACGTCTGCCCGAACGGGCCGGGGAGCCGCCACATCACCTGGGGGGCATACGCCTGCCAGGCCGACCAGTTCGCGTCCCCCAGGTTGCGCAGGCGAATGGACGCGATCCCGCTGGCGGCGTCGCTGGCATTGCTGTTCACCGTGACCCACAAGGATAACGACTTTGGAGCGCCATTTGCCAGGGCAATCGTCCCTACCGGGCTTTTGGTATCGGCATTCGAGATATACGGATTCTGGTACACGTTGCTGTCGATCGCCAGTGTGACGCTGCCCCAGGTTTCGTTATGGTCCCCAGCGTACTGGTGGATGCGGTTGCCGCTGTTCCACAGCCCATCGTTCAGGCAGGGGATGCCATAGATCGATGCGTTTGGATCATAGCCGCTGCGATTCCAATAGGCCACCCAAACCGCTTCGGGTACGTAGGTGATCGAAACGAAATCAGAAATATAAGAGGAGCAGCTTCCACCGTAGACGCCGGATTTGTACCCGCGGGCGTGAAGTCCGGTCGTCCAACCGGAAATGAAAGATTTCGCCGCGTTCCGCGCGGTGGTCAGCGCCGCCCCGGAACAGAGGTAATTATACGCCTCCAGGTCAAAATAGATGGTCGACCCCGGTTCTCCCGGAGGAATGCCCAGCGCGACCGCGATATCTGCCGCGGCGAAAGCCTCGCTGATTCCCTGGTTCAAGGCCGTGGTCGGATCGGAGCTCATCACCGATTTGTAGGTCGTGCAGGAAGCCTGCGGCCCAACCCAGGTGGGGATGAACTTCCAGCCCTGCAGGTTGAGCGTTCTCAGGTTGGCGGCGGTCAGGTTTTTATTCAGACACGTGCTGACCCGGTTTGCTCCACCCAGGTAGATGTTAGTCGCCCGGTACGGGCTGGACGTCCACCAGACACCCAGGGATGCAGTCGAGGAAAGATCGCACTTATCGAGTGCCTGGGGATAGGTCACGGCGGCGGCCTGCGGCGCGGCGAACGCCCCGGAAGGGGCAGCCAGCGCAGGGAGCGCCGCCGGCTCCCAGGTCGCCCCGCTGTCCAGGGTGTGGAGAAGGCGCGTTTCGGGCGCGCAGCCGGTGGATTTCGGGTCGGCGCAGGGCACGAACACCTGGGCGTACCCCTCGGCGTCGCTGAGAAAATCCAACTCTTGAACCGCGCCCGGCAGGTCTTGCGCAGCGACGGCCGTGAGCGCACCCGCGGCGTCCAGGTGGTAGAGGGCGCTGTCCCCGGGGATGGAAACCACAAAATGGCCCGCGCCCGCGGCGGACGCCGGGATGTGAACCGGGTCGGCCAGGGTCAGGGCCGCGGCCGGGATCGTCTGGGCAAGTCCCCAGCTCTGCCCGCCATCGCGGGTCAGGAGCAGGTCGGCCCGCCCCTCGCCGCTGGCGACCAGCATTCCCAGGGATGGACCGGCGAAGATAGGGAGCTGGTAACTTGCCTCGCCGGCGTCCGGCCGGATCTCCTCCCAGGCCCCGCCCCCGCTCTGGCTCTGGAACAGGCCGGCGCGGCCGGCTCCCCCGGCGTTCCATCCCAGAGATGGAGTTGGGAACTGGACCGGGCCGCCGCTGGGGATCGAGAGCCGCTCCCAGGATTGGCCGCCGTCCCGGGTAGAGTACAGGATGCCCAGGTCGAAATTGCTGCTGCCCGCCGCCTGGAAAACGATCCACCCGTTGCGCTCGTCGGTAAAATGGACCGCAGTGCTTTTGAACTCAAGCAAGGCGGCATCGACCGGTAGCGCATAGGCTTGCCAGGACTGGCCGGCGTCGCGAGTCGCGAACAGGACCAGCCCGTCCGCGCCGGCCGCCAGCGCCCAACCGGTTTGAGCGTTCAGGAATACCACCTCCAGCAGGCTGCTGCCCCCGCTGGGATCGGGGGTGATGGCGGTCCAACCGCCTGCGCCGGCCCGGAACAACTGGTCGCCGATCCAGATCCAGCCCGATCCGGGGGCGAAGTAATGAAAGCTCCGAATGGGAACAGGCGCAGAAGCGGCGCTGGCCTGCCGCAGCGGATCGGAAGTAGCAAAATTCAATGCGCCGAGCGCGGCGGCAAATGCCAGTAAAACAGTTATCTGGTTGATTTTTCGCATGGTTTGATGCTTCATAATCCCCCTGGCCTCGAAGTACTGGCGGTGCGAAGGCGCAAAGGTTCAGGAGGTATCCGCCGGGAAGCGCGGGCGGGGATATCAGGCTATGGTGCAAGTTCTATACGAGCGGCTGTTAATTAACTGGACCGGATTCGTAGTATATCTTAAAAATCCGCCTATTGAGCGGTAGCCGGCTTTTTAAACTGGATTTCACACCAATTGCAAAGGCATCCTGCGCGATGAGCCGTGCCTGAAATTTAGACGTTCTTCCCGCCGGGAAGTTCCAAGGGAATAAAAATGGACCCGGATTATACGGAAAATACGGATCCGCGCCATCCGTTTCCAATGAGGAAGCCGGGAGTATAGAGCTCAGCCCGGGTGATAGTGCCAGAGCTGGATCAGGTTGCCCTCCGGATCCTTCAACGTGGCGATTGTCATGTCGCTGCCGTAATCGGTGGGATCCTCGATGAACTCGACCCCGGCACCTTTGAGCCGCTTCCAATCCGCGGCCAGGTCGTCGCTGGACAGGGCCACCATGTGGCGCGCCGGGTCACTGTTGCGGCCGTGGACCTCGCTGTGCGTGCCCAGCGCCAGGACCGCGCTGCCCGCCTGGTCATTGCCCAGGATGGCATATCCCGGCGTTTCCATGGTCACCGTGAGTCCGAGGATATCCCGGTAAAACGGCAGCAGTTGGTTCAAATCTTCACTCCAGATGGATGCTCCGGCAAATTGAGTAATCATGATCTTTCTCCTGAGGGAGGTATATTCTGGTTGAGGTGGAAGAGGTTGGCCGGATCGTAGCGCCGCTTGATCCCGGTCAGCCGCTCCCAGGTCTGGGTCGGATAAGCTTCGCGGACGCGCGCCTCGCCCTCGCGGGCCAGCGCGATCATCCGCGCGATGTCGCCCGCGTCCGCGGGTCGAAGGATGACCGCTGGACGCTGGTCAAACCCGCTGTAAAAGACCGTGCGGGCCCGGTCGTACCCGGCCTCTCCGGGGGCGATCACCCGGCCGGGAAAGTCAGCGCGAAGCTGCTCGACCGAAAGAATTGTCTGCAGGGAGATACGATCTCGATTGGTCATTTCTATCCTCCAATCTGGAAATACCTGCGTTGACATCCATCGACGGTTTACTATTTCCGGAATTCCTCAGCGCTTACAGATTGGTCGGGCAAAAATTTCTCCCTGATCCAGGGAGAAATAGCTCCTTACACCTCGACAGCTCCCAGCGTCAGGAGCGCCTGCCGCTGCGCCTCCGTGATGCCCGTCAGGCCGGTGATGTCCATCCGCTCGTAGAGGCGATCGGGTCGCAGCGTGCGCAACTGGGCGCCAGTCCGTGCGTCCCACAGGTGTACGGTCCCGTCCTGCGCCGCATCGGCGACCAGGCTCCCATCACCGCTCAAGGCCACTCCCCAGGTTGACGACGCGTGCCCGGTAAGGGTCTGCAGACACTCCCCGCTCGCAGCATCCCACAGACGCACCGTCCCATCAGTCCCACCGGTCGCCAAGAGACTTCCATCCGAACTCAGTTCCACGTCCCAGACCGCGTCTGTGTGTCCGGTGAGGATCTTCAGGCACTCCCCGCTCGAAGCATCCCATAGCCGTACGCTGGCATCAACTCCACAACTTGCCACGCGCCGCCCGTCCCCACTCAACGTTGCGTTCCAGACGCCTCCCTCGTGCCCGGTGAGGACTTCCTGACATTCACCGCTGGCCACGTCCCACACCCGCACGGTCCCGTCCATGGCGCCGCTGACCACATGCTGTCCGTCCGCGCTCAATGCCAGGCCGCGGATATCGCCTGTATGTCCGGTGAGCATCCGTAGACATGTTCCGCTCGCCGAGTCCCACACCTCAACTGTGCCATGAGTGGTGCATGCCAGCCGTTGTCCGTCCGCGCTCAGCGCAACGCCCCAGACTGAATGTCCAGCGAGAGTCAACCGACATTCACCGCTGGCCACATCCCACAGCCGCACCTTCCCATCCATGCCGGCGCTTACCATCCGCCGACCCTGAGCATCCAACGCCACACCCTGGACTCCACCCGGGTGCGCCAAGGCCTTGAGGCACTTCCCGCTCGAGGTGTCCCAGATGCGTGCGGTGGCATCGGCTCCGCCGGTGGCCAGCCGCTGCCCATCCCCACTCAGCGCCACGCTCCAGATCGCGGTCGTGTACCCGGTGATCACATGCACGCACTCCCCACGCTCTGCATCCCACAGCCGCACCGTCCCATCCCACCCGCCGCTGGCAAGGAGCTGCCCATCTGTATTCAGCGCCACACCGCGAATCCCACCTGTGTGCCCGGTAAGTACCTTCTTAATCTCACCGCTCGCGGCGTCCCGCAGCCGCACCGTGAAATCGCCTCCACCGCTCGCCAGCCGCAGGCCGTCCGCGCTCAACGCCACGACGGCTTCGCCAGAATGCCCGGCGAGGACCTGTAGACCTTCGCCGCTCGGCGCATCCCATACGCGAATGGTGGAATCGAACCCGCTGCTCCACACCCGCTGTCCATCTGGGCTCAGCGCCAGCTTTGTGACTGGGCTCGCGTGCCCGGTGAGTACCTGCAGGCACGCTCCGCTCGTGGTCTCCCACTGGCGTACGACCCCATCCAATCCACTGCTCCAAACCCACTTACCATCTTCGCTGAACGCCAGGTCGGTGACTCCGCCAGCGTGCCCGGTGAGTACCTGCAGGCACGCTCCGCTCTCAATGTCCCACAGACGTATCTCCCCGTTCACAGCACCGCCCACCAGACGCTGTCCATCGGCGCTGAACGCCACGCTCCAGACCGCCGCCTTGTGCCCGGTGAACGTGTGCAGACTCTTCCCGCTTGCGATTTCACTCAGGCTCACCGTGCCGTCTCCCCACGCGATTGCCAGATACTGCCCGTCAACGCTTATCCTCAGGCCCCACACCGGACCCAGCGGGCGTGTCATGACGAAGATCAATTGTCGGTCCTGAACCCGCCATAACCGCACTGCCCCGTCGAAGGTGCCTGCCGCCAGATACCGTCCATCCCGGCTGAGCGCGATGGACATGACTGCGCCCATCGGCTCCCCGAATACGCAGTCGTTGAGGTGGGCTCCGGTCAGGCTCGCTTCCTGAGCCGGGGCGGCCAGGAACACCTGCCGCAATTCCAATCGGGCAAGATCCAGCCCGCACAGGTCACCCCGCATCAGGCGCAGCAGGTTGACCACGTTTCCCGGCCCATAGCCCTGCTCCGCTTCCGGCCGATTGCGCCAACCCTCCAGCAGCCTCATCAGCCGCTGTCCGGCATCCTCCTGG
>Ga0335070_10003379_pt1 | contig 18647 bp, 14 predicted proteins | sample Lox_Sample_13_FD_206722 | JGI IMG/M metagenome (GOLD analysis project Ga0335070, IMG submission 206722) | Soil microbial communities from Loxahatchee National Wildlife Refuge, Florida, United States - Lox_Sample_1.3 | ecosystem: Environmental > Terrestrial > Soil > Wetlands | place: USA... | reverse complement strand
TCAAATGGATGTTCACAACAGACAAGGCTCGCGCCAAAATGGCAGGCGCCTATCCCGCCACTTCCAAAGAGTCATAACCACTGTGACGAGGTACTAGTACTCTCGACATGTCGAAAGAATGCGTAATCAAAATTCCTTTTCGCCCGACGCGCCGCGTTACCTCATGGATCACTTGAGACAGCGCGCCGTCACTGGGCGATCCCTCCTGATCGGGCGAAGGTCCCACAGTTACCGGCCGATAGCCGAGTGCCTTGAGCCAAACCGCGATCGGTAAGAGTACGAGATTGGCACCAAAAAGTTGCGGCACGAGGATGATGGGCTTTCCATCTCCGAAACGGGACGCGCTTCCCACAAGTAGCGATTGTCGCGCGACGGCTATCGATTCGAAACCGACTTTAATCAGAGTCAACGGCCACGTCGCCAGCAATTCCATCGCAGATGTCAGAGTATCCGATGCTGTCGGCATGTGCCTTTGATTGCCCTTAGGATCATCAGGTGACTTCGCGCCGCGAGCCGAGTCAAGGAACTCAGTAATCAGTTCGACGCACCTCCGGGTGTCTTCCCATAGAACGCGGTGCCCGCAGCCGTGAAGGACGACCAGCTTTGCAGCCGGAATGATCTTTGCCATCATCACAACGTTTTCTGGTGGAATCAGCTCGTCGAGATCACCCGTCAAGAGAAGCGAAGGACAACGCATGTCGGTGAGTGCTTTCGAGCCGTCGAATTCGGCGAACGCCTGAAACTGCAGGTCGGCTGCGTGCAGAGGCGTCGGGAGCGCCACCTCACGTCGCATCTGTTCTTCCGCAAGATCCCGATGCCGTTCAAGGTAGCTGGACGAGTAGGTGACCTTCCAGATGCGTCGTGCGGCCTGTTCAGCCGAGAGGCCGTCCAGGTCGCGCATGACGGCGACGACGGAGGCCGAAGCGTACTTTGCGCGGGGCCCGCCGGCCATTGTTGCGCACAGAATTAGTCTTGACACCCGCTCAGGGAATTGGCGTACGAACTCTTGCGCGATCGCGCCCCCCATCGAATAGCCCAGCATGTGGACTTGCGTCAGCTTGAGGTCGTCAAGCACTCCGCAAACATCCCGCGCCATGTTGGCGATCGCATAGCCCTTGACGGGCTTATCGCTCAGTCCGGTGCCTCGATTGTCAAGCGCAATCACCATGAAGCGGCGGGCCAGTTGCTCGATAAGAGCCGGCGGCCATGCCATTGAGCTGAGCCGATAGCCCATCACCAGCACAAGTGGCTGCCCCTCGCCCCAGACATGGTAAGCGATTTTCACACCGCGCATCTCAACGAACCTGGCGCCCATCTCGTTTCTGTCCTCAGAGCCCTGACACCAGATGCCCGCCATCGACCACCACCACACTGCCGGTCATGAACGATCCGGCATTCGAAACCAGGAGCAGCAGCGGTCCGTCTAGTTCACCGAGCTGCCCAAGACGCCGTTGCGGCACGCGCTTGACAAGCGCTTTGCCATGCTCGCTCTCGAAGAAGTCGTCATTCAGCTCTGTTGCGAAATAGCCCGGTGCCAACGCATTGACGCGTATGCCGTAACGCGCCCACTCCAGCGCGAGCGCCTTGGTCATCTGGATCACGCCAGCCTTCGAAATCGCATAGGGTGCGACGGCACCCGCGACCCGCAGACCGAGAATCGACGCAATGTTCACGATGGAGCCGTTCACCTTGTTCTTGACCATTTGTCTCGCAGCCGCCTGCGCCACCAGCCAAACGCCCTTTAGATTGGTGTCCATCAAAAGATCCCAGGCGCGCTCATCCTGATCCAACGCGGGCTTCGTCGCAGTGACACCCGCGTTGTTGACGACGGCATGGATCGGGCCGAATCCGGATTCGGCCTCTTCCATAGCGCGTTCGATATTATCGGCCGATGTGACGTCAAGAATGACACTCTGGGCCTTACCGCCGGCTGCGCCGATGTCCGCAACCGCCGACGCCAGTGCCTCGGCGCGGCGAGCCGCGAGCGTCACCTTGGCACCATTGCTTGCGAGAAATCGCGCGAAATGACGCCCAAAGCCACTTGAGCCACCAGTCACCAGAATATGCTGATCTTTGATTTCGAACACGGGCACCTCCCAGAACTCGGCTTCAGCAGAGACAGATTGCTCAGGAAGCCCGCCACTTCCGTTCGGCGTCATCCCAGGCCGCCAATGGCTGCAGGTCGGGCACCCATGCAAGACCGGTCTTGCCGTCCGACGAGATCGCTTCCGGCGTGACGACCATGTCGAGCAGCGCCGGACGGTTGGCGAGCGCCCTTTCGATCGCGGGCTTGAGTTGCTCCTCACTCTCCACGCGCTCGGCATGCATGCCGAACGATCGCGCCATTCCCGCATAGTCGGCGAACTGCAATCTGGTGCCGACGACCTTACCGTGCGTGACGGTCTGGTCATGCACCTCGATCTGCCAGGCGCCATTGTTGGCGACAACGATCAGAACCGGCGCCTTGTGACGCACGGCCGTGTCCACTTCAATGGCATTGAAGCCAAAAGCGCCGTCGCCAGTCGCGACCACCACGGGCTTATCCGGAAACGCCAGGCTCGCCGAGATCCCATAGGGGACGCCAACTCCGATGCAGCCGAATGGTCCGGGATCCAGCATCATCGGAGCATTCAACCCAACACGCGCGAAGGAGAGGAAATCGCCGCCATCGGTGATGACAACGGAGTCATCGCCGATGGCTCGCTGCAGGGCCGATAACACCTTGTTCGGATGCAGCCTGCCATCGGAGCCGTTGGGTGCCGATGCCATGCTCTGCTGCAATTTCCTGGCGCGGTCTTCGTGGCCCGCTCGCAACTTGGCGGCCCATTGCCGGTCCACCTCGGAAACCCGGTTACCGGCGTGCTCGACCATGGCGCGTAGCGTCTCGGCGGGAGACGCCAGGATCTCCACGGCACCGCGCCGATTATCTCGCATCTCGGCGGGCGTATCGCTGATGCGCACGAATTTGGCGGACTGGAACACGGCTGGCGAGCCATACGCGAGCTGGAAGTCGAGCCGTCGGCCGACGGTGAGAACAACGTCCGCGTCTCCCATCACCGCGCCCCGCATCGCACCGACGACCGACGGATGGCTGTCCGGCACGAGCCCACGGCTTTCGCCGGTATCGAGATAGACGGCGCCCAGCCGATCCAGCAACGCGATCAATTCCGCGCCCGCACTACGAGCTCCCCGACCGGAGATCACGAGCACCCGCCGCGCCGACCACAGTAAGTCGACGGCCTTTTCGACCTGCACCGGATCCGGACGCGTAACGGTGCGGGGTTTTGCGCCGAGATGCTCCTCGAGCTGCAATGCTTTGGGCACAATACTGCGCAAAGTGTCGACCGGGAAGTCGATGAAAACGGGACCTGGCTCTCCGCCCTCCCCGAAGGCGCGCGAGATAGCCTCATCCAGTTCCTGCAGAACCAGCGATGGTTCGCGCACGGTTCGCGCGTAACGGGTGATCGATCGTACGAGCTCAGTGTGTTCCATGTCCTGGAGCCCGCCGCGGTTTTCCTGCGGGCGAGGATTGCCACCCGATATGACGAGCACAGGAGCGCGCGAGACATGCGCATTGGCGATGCCGGTGATAGAGTTCGTCATTCCAGGGCCGGCCGTAACAAGCGCCACCCCGAGGTCACCGGTGAGTTCGGCGTGAGCCTGCGCCATATGAACGGCGGCGCGCTCGTCGCGAACATCGACGATTTGAATCCCCTCGGCGTCCAAGCGCATCCAGATCGGCATGATGTGACCGCCGCAAAGGGCGAACACGCGCTTGACCCCGCGTCGCTTCAGAAGCCGTGCGATCAGATCGGCGGCGCTATCCGGCAGAACGTTCATCTGATAACTCCCATGAGGTTGAAAATTCCACTTACTTAAGCTTGAGCGAGCCATCCGACCAACAGCGAGACGGTCAGGACAGCAACTATGTGCGATGCGAGAATCGAGCCGGAGGTCACTCCCGCCTCAAGCCCGTACAATTTCGCGATAGTGAACGGTCCCGATCCGATCGGCAGCGCACTCAGGATCACCGCCGAGTGAGACCAGAGCGGCGGCATTGAGAAGACGTTGAACGCGAGCAACGCCGTAACCAGAGGCTGCAGAACCAGCTTCAATGAGACCAGTATGCCGATCGAGGCGATGTCGTGGGTCACCACCCGTTCCTGCGCCAAAAACAGCCCAATGCAAATCAGCGCGGCCGGCGACGCGGCGCCGCCAAGCAGGGTCGTGAAGTTCATTACCGGCGCCGGCAGTGCCAAGCCGCTCAGACCGACAGCGAGGCCCGCGACCGGTGCGATGAACAGCGGGCTTGTGAACAGCGTGCGCGCTATCTTCGCCCCCATCTGCCAGAATCTGTCTTTCTTCTGCAGGTCGATCTCGACCACGACGATTGCAAACAGGAACAGCACACAGGCGGTGAACAAGGTGGCAATGATCGACGCAGGAGCGCTTTCCGGCCCAAACACCAGAAGGCACATGGGAATCCCCATGAAGCCGACATTGCTATAGCTCGCGTCGAGTCCCTCGATGCTTGCATTTGCGATGCGTTTGCCTCGGAGGCGACTGATGAGAAAGGCAACGGCGAAGCAAATCGAAAACCCGCCGCAGAACGCGGCGACGAAATCGACCTGACGAACCTGATCCGGCGAGATCTTGGACATCGCGACAAACATCAGTGAGGGAAGCGCCAGGTAAACGGCGAACCGATTGAGATTGTCGGTTGCAGTTCGGTCAAATACGCCGAAGACGCCGCAAACAAACCCTGTCAGGATCAATGCGAAGATTGGCAGCGCGGAGTTTAGTACGGCGTGCATTTCCGGAACTCAAATTTCGACCGGGTTGAGGTGCTCAGGTTGTGAACTTCTTTTTCAATTCACGATGCAGCACCTTTCCGGTGGCATTGCGCGGCATCTCGCTCTCGGCAATGAACGAATAGGACCGCGGACGCTTGTAGCCGGCCAGGCGATCCTTGGACCACGCGACCAATTCACTTTCGCTCAACGTCGCACCGTCGTGCAGAACGATGACGGCATGAACGCGTTCGCCCCACTTTTCGTCGGGCAGTCCGATAACCGCCACGTCCTTGACCATCGGATGCGCGCCGACCGAAGATTCCACTTCCGAGGGATAGATGTTCTCTCCGCCGGAAATGATCATATTGCTCTTGCGGTCGGAGAGATGGATGTAGCCATCGGCATCGCGCCGGGCCATGTCGCCGACCGAGCAATAATCTCCGCGGAATGCCTCCTTGGTCTTCTCCGGCAAACGCCAATAGCAATCGAATGTGTGCGCGTTACAGGAATAGAGCTCGCCAGCCTCGCCGTCCGGTACTTCGTTGCCGGCTTCATCGAGAATCTTGATCGGCGCAGCACCGACGCATTCACGGCCGACAGAGCCAAGCTTGGTGAATTGCTCGTGGGGATGGAGCATGGTCACCCAGCCGGTCTCGGTTGCGCCATAGAGCTCGAACAGACCGGAATTCGGCAACATTTCCATGACTTCGCGCTTGGTTTCGGGGCGCGCCGGCGCCGACGAGATCATCAGCTTGGTGACGGCATCGAAATTGTATTTGCCGCGGACGGCTTTGGGCAGGCCGAGCATCATGATGTAATGGGTCGGCACCAGCGAAGTGAACGTGGAGCCGCCTTCCGCAAGCGTCTTCACATAATGTTCGGGGTCAAAGCTCTTGCGCGAGTAGATCGAATTGACGCCGCCGCAATAGCCGAACGCGCCAAAGAAGTTCAGCGAATTGGCGTGGCACATTGGCATCACCAGCAGCGCGCCATCATTGAGATGAAGGCCGAGTTCAATCTCCGTGACCATCGACAGCAGCACTGCGCTGCGATGACTTCTCACGACCCCCTTGGGGTTACCGGTCGTTCCGGAAGTGTACATCAGCGTCCAGGGATCGGACAAAGCAACAGCCTGGCTGGGCTCGCCGGCGCTGCCCGCCGCAACGAAATCCTCGTAAGCACGATAGCCCGCCGGACAGCGGTTTGGTCCAAAATGGACAAAACGATCCGGCTTGATCGCGATCTCATTGCGGATTTCCTCAACAAGACCGACGAGCTCGTCCTGGACGATGACGGCAGACGCTTCCGCGTTGTCGATGATGAACTTCACTTCCTTGCCCACGAGGCGAAAGTTGATGGGCAGCGCGACCAGGCCGGCCTTGGCGGTGGCCGCAAAAATCTCGCACCACTCGACGCAGTTGTAGGCAAGGATCGCAACCCGATCACCCTTGGCGAGTCCAAGGCCAAGCAGGGCATTGGCCAGCCGGCACGAGCGCTCATTCCATTGCGCAAACGTCATTGCGCGATCCAGGTCGCGCGCCGCGAGCCGATTGGGCGAAAGGCGCGCATGCACCGAGAGCATTTGACCGAAATTCAAGAGGTCCTTCACGTTCCACTCCTCGAATTTGAATGCGATTTGCGGTTAGATTAGTGCAGCAGTCCGATCGAGAACCACGGCACAGCCGCAATCACGATGGTCCCGATCAAAAGCGCAAGTATGTACCCGAGCATCGGCTTGATACCTTCGTCGGGATGAATGCGGCTGATCGCACAGGCGGCGTAGTACCCAACGCCGAAGGGCGGAGCGAACAGGCCGATGCCCATTGCCAGAATAACCACCATGGCATAGTGCACCTCATGCACGCCGACCTGCTTGGCGATCGGGAACAACAGCGGCCCGAACAGCACGATTGCCGGAATGCCCTCAAGCACGCTGCCGAGGACGATGAAGGCAATGATCGTCACGACCAAAAAGATCGGCGCACCTCCCGGCAACGCCGTCATAAAGCCGGCCAGCGCGGTCGAGAACCCCGACTGGGTCAGCGCCCAGGCCATGCCCGTCGCGGCCCCGATGATCAGGAGGATCGCGCCCGACAGGGCTGCTGTTTCGGTCAGCATCGGGTAGAGGCGGCGCCAGTCGAACCTTCGGTAGATCAGGAGGCCTGCGATTGCGGAATAGACGATGCCAATTGTCGAGACCTCCGTGGCGGTCGCGACGCCGCCGACGACAGCCGCGCGGATCACAAAGGGAAGCGCGACGGCGGGCAATGCGACTAGGAAGGCGGAGCCGACTTCACCCCAGCTGGCGCGCTTGACATGAGAAAGGTCGTCTTTGCGATAGCGAAACCAGACCACGGTACATAACATCACGGCGAGGACCACGGCCGGCAGCAAACCGCCGGTAAACAGTGCTGCGATCGAAACTCCCGTGACCGAACCGATCGTGATCAGAACGAGGCTCGGCGGAATGGTTTCTGTCTGGGCGCCCGTTGCCGACAATAGTGCGACCAGATCGCCGGGTTTGGCGCCACGCTTGACCATTTCGGGGAAGAGCACAGGTGCTACAGCCGCCATATCTGCCGCTTTCGCGCCGGAGATCCCGGAGACCAGGTACATTGCCGCGACCAGCACGTATTGCAGACCGCCGCGGACATGGCCGAGCAGGCTTGCGAGGAACGCGACCATCGCGCGTGCCATCCCCGTCATCTCGATCAACAGGCCGAGGAAGACGAACAATGGTACCGACAGCAGAATGAGATGGCTCATGCCCTCGTCCATGCGACCGATGACGACTGTCGCTGGCGTGCTGGTTGTCAGCGTAATGTAGGCGAAGGTCGAGAGGCCGAAAGCAAAGGCGATCGGGACCGCTGCGAAGACCATGATCGCCACGAGCCCGACAAAGAAGATCAGAAGGTTGAGGTTGCCCAGCGGTACAAGCATTGGGCTGAGGGCGTAAAGAGCGGCGCCGACTACGGCAACGACCCCGACCGCGCTTGCCGCAAGCCGCAAGTTGCCGAAGGACAACAGCCGCAAAACGGCAATGGCAAGCATGAGGCCCAGACCGATCGGCAGCGCCGCGGCCCGCCAAAGGCTTGAAATATCTAGCGCCGGCGTGGATACGAACGACTCATCCGAAGCGAAATCGCAGGCAGGTTGAAGCACGAGAACCAGGAACGCCAGCGGTGCTGCGACCGCGAGCACGTCGAAGAAGGCCCGCCGGCGCGGACTGAGTTGTCCCACGATTGCCGTCATCCGCATATGTTCGCCGCGCTGGAATGCGACAATGGCGCCGAACATTGCGAGCCACAGGAACAATATTCCGGCAAGCTCATCGGACCAGATGAGCGGCCTCTGGAAGAAGTAGCGCGCGGAAACACCGGTGAACAGCACGATGATTTCCGCGACAACGAGTAACGCGGCTACTGCCGCGACGGCTGAGCCGAGCAGGTGTTCTGCTTTTTGCAAGGTCCCCGTCACCCCAGTCATCCGGGGCGGCACGGCGATCGCTTCCTCCACGAGATGCATGGCGATCACCCGATGTTGCCGGCATATTTCTGAAGCAACGACCAGGCTTGGTCGCCGAACTTGGCTTTCGCGTCCTTGTAGAATGACGTCTTTGCAAGCGCCGCCTGGAAAGCGTCTGCTTGCGTCGTATTGAAGGTGAGACCTTTCCCTTCGAGCGCCTTCTGATAGTCCGCGTTCGCTTTAACGATATCGTCGCGCTGCTTCTTGGCGGCGGCGTTGAAATGCTGCTGCAGGACCTGCTGTGCGGCCTGTGGAATGGTCTTCCAGATCCGGGCGCTCGACAGCAACCAAAAGCCGTCCCAGGCGTGATTGGTGAGGGAGCAGTATTTCTGCACCTCGTAGAATTTCGCGGACTCGATCAGCGCAAGCGGATTCTCCTGGCCGTCGGCGATCTTGGTCTGCAAGGCGGAGTAGGCTTCGTTGAGCGGGATGCTGACCGGAGCTGCTCCGAGGGCCGAGAACATCGAAACCCACAGCGGCACGACAGGCACTCGGATCTTGAAGTTGGCGAGATCCTCCGGCGTCTTGATCGGATGGGTGCTGCTGGTGATCTGGCGGAAGCCGTTATCCCACACGGCCTCGAATGGAACGAGCCCGACCTTCTCAATGTTGCCGCGGATGAATTTGCCGACTTCGCCATCCATGGCGGCCCACACTTTTTCGTAGTCAGTAAAGGCGAAGCCGACGCCGGTCAGCGAGGCAGTCGGGATGAGCGTTGAGAGAACGGTGCCCGGCATGGTCGCGAACTCGAGCGCGCCGGAGCGCAACTGGGTCATCATGTCTGTATCGCTGCCAAGCTGATTGTTGGGAAACAGGCTGATCGCGACCTGCCCCTTGGTCTCGGCGCCGATCGCCTCAATGGCTTCCTTGAGCCTGACATTCACTGAATGCGTATCCGGCAGATCGTTGCCGAATTTGAGCTTGATCGGCGCGGCCTGAGCCAGCACCGCGGGGCTCTTCAAAACGGCCCCTGCTGCAGCAAGGCCAAGTGCGGATTCCAAAAGCGAGCGACGGCTTACCGCGAGCATTGCATCCTCCCATGAAGAACCGCATTCTCGCGGCTTGAATTCGAATACAGAATTCATATTCTGAATTCGAATACGACGCAATGGCTTTTTTCATCCTGCACTGCTAAGAGTCTCGCAGATCAGCCCCTCGGAGTTCGCATGCCGCCCATCCAACCGCAGCCGACCCTCGTGGAACAGGTTGTAAATGCTATTGTTTCTGAGATCGTCGAGGGCGAGCTACCGGCGAACTCCCGCCTGATTCAGGATGACTTGGCGCGCGCCTATGGTGTCTCGCGCCAGCCCGTCCAGCAGGCGCTGCTGCTGTTGCGAGACCGGGGGTTGGTCCGAGAGGCCCCTGGGCGCGGCCTTATCGTCTCCCCGCTCGACGTCGAATTTGTCCGAAATCTTTATGAGATTCGCGCCGTGCTGGATGGCCTTGCCGCTCGTCTGGCCGCCGAGCGCGCTCCGGAGCGCGCGAAGAACGAGGGCCCGACTTATCTGGAAGCAGGACGAGTGGCTGTCGAAAGCGGTTCGCTGAACGAGCAGATCGAAGCGGACATGCGCTTTCACGCTTTCATCAACGAGCTTGCGGGCAACCCCCTGATCGGTGAGACGACCGCGCCCCACTGGCCCTATCTGCGCCGAGTTATGGGAGAAGTGCTGCGAGATGACTCGCAGATGCCGGCGACCATCCTGAGAGAGCACGTCGCAATACTTGACGCCATCATCGCCGGTGACGGCGAGCGAGCGGAGACGCTCAGCCGAGAGCACATTTCCAGAGCGGCAAAAATCTTCGTCCAGCGCCTGCAGGCACAACAGGAGTCATCGGAGCAAGAAATGCGTCAACGTCGCACGCGGCGGATACGATAGCGGACGTGTGTAGATAGGCTTCGACCCCTATGAAGTGAAATATATCAGGATCTTATGTCGCTGATCGGCGTCCAAACCCCACGCCGATTTACAGTCTAGGCTCCTTTCCCCACTTCTCCCTCGGAGAGGCTTGATCACTGTCCCCCCGAAGCAGGCGGATCCACTGGCGCTGGCGTTTGACAATCGTTCATGCCCCGCATTAACAGCGGAGGACATTGCGAGGTGTGCAGGCCCGTTACAAACGCTGAGATTGGGACAGGCGACAGTCGACAGGATCAATTCCGCGGCGCGTCGCGCCACGGAGACGGCCAAATCGAAGCGAATGGCTCGTCTTTCGGCATGGACCAGCCGATCGCGAGTGTCACCTGTCCGCTGATTTGCCGCGATCCACCGTCTGAATAGTCTCAAATCTATCGAATTGCGGATGCCCAACATAGAGCGGCTTGTTATCGCCAGCTTTCTGATGTGCTGCGCGAAGGGCTTCTGACCTGGTCCACGCTTCAAAGTCCGCACGGCTCCGCCAGACCGTGTGTGAAGCATATCGCGTGTGATCATCAGCTTCCGGGCCCCTCAGAAGGTGAAATTCCAGGAAGCCAGGAACCTTGTCGAGCTGACTGTCGCGCGACAACCAAACTTGCTCGAAGGCTTCTTCACAGCCCCTGATGACGTTGAACCGGTTCATCGCGATGAAACATTTCATCTCTCCTGATTTTGCGCCGTGATTTAACCGCTTGGTCAGTCTAGCGAGGCGTCGGTTCGCGACGTGCCAAAATGCAACACGGCGCAAGAACGTCAATTGCTTGACCGAATTTAGCTAAGGGAACCACCCGACTCGAGCGTAGCATGCGTGACAGAGCGAAACGGGGGAACTTTCAGATGCCCTATTTTAGTTTTGATCTCGTCATCGGCTCAGAATTCAAAAATCAAGGCGGCCTGATCCTGGAAGATCTGGACCTCGCCACTGATCGAGCCGAGCAGCTTGCGAACGAACTCTGTGTGGTGATGCCGGAGTTGAAGGCCAAGGGATGTGCGGTCCGAGTCACCGACAGCGAGAACAAAGAACTCTATCGCACGCCGCTCGATCCGATTCCGGCCTGGATGAGACCTCTTCATAGTCGCTCCGGACCCAAAAGGACTCGGATCGATTAGTGGGCGGGCCGTACGCAGGAGATGCGGCCCCTGGACAGAATTGCTCACGTGGAAAACAGAATGTGTACGCACTAAGCGCCAGATCGCGCTCCGCTGCTAGCCTTCTTCCACCTGGCGCGCGACCACGGCATTCGCCTCTCGGATCGCGCGGCCTTCGTCGCCAGTCCGTTCCAAGCATTCGTTGGCGACTTTTGCCCAAAGCTCCTTTAGGTCCCACGATGTAGCCTTATGGGTGTGCCTTTCGGCATCATTTGGTGTCCAGGGCATCTGATCAAACTCCCAAAAACGGCTGCTGTTTCAGACTGCAAGCGAGTTCGATTGGACCGCCGTGCTCGCAGCAAGCACTCCAAGTGTGGTCCGAACGGTCCCTTGCAGCAAGGCGGTGTCAGCGAGGTTTCATCGTAAGGTCGTTGTAAGGTCGCTTTCGTCGGGGGACCTGTGTGACCTGCCAGAAACGGGACGGCTGTGGAATGGCAGATCGAGAATTCCACTTGCTAGATTTGGTATTAGCAAGCCAACCGGCGCACGGCGCCTAAGGCCGATCACTACTCCCTGTTGGCGAACTCCGATTTCTGTCGAAAGCAAAACGCTCTGCTGGCTGTGAACTTTCAAGGTTGGCAAATAAACCTTCACGCCTTGGCAACCACCAGCGCGTCTCGATTGGCGGATCTGCTGGCTTATCTAAACATTCTTCAGCGTCATCACTTTGATCAAAGCAGCCCTCAAGCTCGAACAGCGCAAGGCGCTCCCAGTCTTCTGCCTGCTGTAGGAGTGAGATTTTCTGAACCGGACGAAATGCCGCCGCCTGACGACACAACGAGGCGTTGGCACGATACCGCCGCACGGTTTCCAAAACAGCTTCCCAAGTCACAAGAGCATCTCCGTCATTCCAGGCGGCACTCTGAGATGGTCAATTTTCCAAATCGTTAGCGTGGTTGGCAGAGACCAGAAATGGTTTCTGACTTGTTGTGACGCTACCGCTGGCAAAGGGCAACCGAGAGAGCGCACTACGAGCCCGAACCAAAAGCGTCCATGGCATGGGCGATCAAGATGCCAATGCTCAAAAGAATGAAAGCCCCTGCAACGGCCGAACCCATACGTCCCACCTTTTCGCTCGGCTGAGTTAATCGACTGATGCCCGTACACACTCAAGCTAATTCGAGAGGACGGGCTTTGTTGCGAGCGGGGTGATGAGAATGAGCCACAGCGTCTTGCTGACAACATCGGGAACAGCAGGAGATCGTGGAGCGACAGCGAAATCACAGCCGCCCTAACCTACTTGAGGCCCCGGCGGCTTCGCGCGCCTACGCAGCTAGGCGGACACGACCCTTCAGGACACGGCCTAATCGCGACGGGGCTCCTTCTGCTTCGCCGCTGGACTCGCGACACGCCCCTTTCCACCACAGACCCTGCACGACGGCGGATAAATCCTCCGACCTGGCCGGGCAGGTTGAATCACGGGCGTGAACCCGCTGCCGTTACAAGCGTCGCACCTTACTTTGACGGGAGCTGTTTTCTTTCTAACCATGTAGCCGGCCCGAATTCGTAGAAATTCAGCAAAACACTACAGAGGTCATGGATTTCGTCAAATTCGAATGGAAGTTAACCTCTAAAGTAAAGCTTACTTGGGCCGTTCCTTTATCGTCGTGGCCTGGATCGGCTCGTGCCGACCGAAGCATCGCCAAATACCAGGGTATCCTCAGCGTCGCGCGCTGCACTGTAGTGGGTTTTCCCGAAAATCATGGCGGGCTGGGAAGCCGCTAGGAGCGGGCGAGCGCGCAAGGTGAAAAGGTAGCAGCGCGTGCGCGGCACCACTGGCTTCGATGGCTTGGAGCGCATCTACGCCGCGCTGAACCCGACGGGCCGCGCTGGCTTCGTCATGGCCTGCAATGCATTGCGTCCAGCCATTTTTGCCCTGCCCTTCGGTCGGTTTAATATGCGACACAACCATAGAGACGCAACCCGGCGCCGAACTTTTTCGAGTTAGAAAGTTGCGGAAAAGTTCGAGACCCCTGCCGTGGAGCGGTGGGTTCTTACCGCATAATCCGGCCGTCTTCACTCCACCGGGGCGGAGCCGAGGGATCGTGACCGGTCCACAGCTGTGGCATTCAGGTCTGAGGGAACTAAGGTCCAATGCTGGCGCACCCGACGAGCGCTTCATTGTCTGAGGGTTTCACCTTGAAATTTTGTTCGCGGCACCTGCCGACGACGTAACTTCCACCGAGGTGCGCTCGTGGCGGGCCTAGCTGGCGACATTAGGTCGTTGCCCTCTGAGGCGCCATGTGGTCATTAGGGTAAGCCGGCTTTCCGAAGACTCTCAATCAACAGCTTCGAGTTCGTTTGCCCGCCACGAACCAGCCAATCCAAGACGGGATCGAAATCAAGGAGACGAGCGGCCGTGTCGCGTGCCTCCTCATCGCGCGCGACGTTAGCCAAGGCTGACGCGGCTCAAGCGAAGAAATCGGGATGAGCCGCTTTCGGCCGGTGATGGGTGGGGGAGTGCTGATGAGGCCTACCATGGTGGTCTCCATGGTGCGAATTTTCGCCTATGTGCCTGTCACCGATGGGAACGCCGTTGTGAAACCCACCTTCGCCTTGGCCGCCAATGGGCACGCCGTTGTGAAAGCCGCCGCTGCCTTGGCCACCGATGGGAACGCCGTTGTGGAACCCACCGCCGCCTTGGAAGCCAGCGCGGTCGCCATGCAAGCTACCATGGCCACTATGGAAGTTACCTCGGCCGCCATGGAAGCTACCGCGAGCGCCGTAGAAGCTACTGTGGCCGCCATAGAAGCCACCGCGGCTGCCGCCATAGAAGCCACCGCCTCCGTGAAATCCGCCGCCACCGCCTCTGGCATAGGTCGCGCCGGACAGAACCATCGCGCAACCCAGCACAGCCGCACATGCGGTGATTTTCCACACGAGGTTCATGGATGTCGTAATAGCACCCCCGGTCACGTGCGTTCCATGACGTTCGTGAGGCATGTACAGCAGATGGTTAATTCGAATGCACGAATAACTTTGCACCCCGCCAGCTATGCTTGAGCCGTTTGGGTCCCCTTTGGCTCGGACCTACGGTTTTCGCGCGGTCTCCACGGCCGCCTTCAAAATTCGAGAGTAAAGCGGTCGGCCGCCGCCGAGGTTCACCGGGCCGCGTGTTCGCCACAGGGCGTGGACCTGTTGTCACCTCATGGTAATGGCGACGTGAGCCAAGGCAACCGAGAGCCCCGCACCGAGCTTAGGGCCGCGAACCACCAAGATGACCCCCTTCGCGTTTCGCAACCGAGCGATGCCCATTCCTCCCACTATGGCACCACCGGCTCCGAGCGCAACGTAGTTGCCGGCTAGATCACCGGGAGTGCGCAGGTTCAGGGCTCGCCCCTCATACTCGCTGACGGTTAGCGCCAGCGTGGCTCCAAAGCTCGCACCGGAAAGCTCAAACGGATAGTTCTTCCCGTGGAATGTTAGCACGCCCTGACCATCACCAGCGCCCCAGACAACGCCAGCCGCGCCGAAGACAACACGCACGGTGCCCGTGTCTGCTTCCGATGGATTTACCGTGGCCGTCCAGGCTGCGAGTGCCAAAAAAGCAGAGGTAATCACGCTGAGAACGTCACGCATGTTTCCGCCCGATTGATGAGTGGCGATCAATAATACGAGCTTAAACGAAAGAGAAATCCTAATCGGACATGCGGATGTTTGAGATAGATCAACGCATGAAGCGGTCGGCCGCCGCCGAGGTTCACAGGGCCGCGTGTTCACCACAGGGAAACGAGGGGATAAACACGGGGCATCATTCGGGCATTCCAGCGAGACGCAATGGCGTAACCAGTGCGTCGAGATCCTTCTGGTGGCGGTAAGGCAATCCCTGCGCCCAGCGACTGACATTCAGATTGGGATGGTCGACCAGTATCTTCCTTACCGTGATGCGCGCCTCGTCCTCACTGCCGAGCCTCCAGAGCGCAGCCGCAAGAACCGTTCGCGCGGTCAGCCAGCGTGGTTTCTCGATCAAGACGCGCGAGGCGACATCTCGTGCTGCCACAAGATCACCGAGGTGAAACTTTGCCCGCGCCTCGTCCACCATACTCTCGTTGCGGCTAAGCGGGCTAAGTCGTTGCGCCTGCTCTTCATACTGGGCGGCTCTCCGGAAATCGCCGGCGTAGCCGTGAAACATACCAGCCATATGATAGGCGTCGGTGTCGTTGGGGCAGAGCGCAATCGCCTTCTCTCCGGCAGCTATCGCATCGTCGTGACGACGTTGAAATAGGCGCGCATAACCCATGGTCACGTATGCGTCGTCGCCGTCCGGGTCGATTTTCAGAGCACGAGCCGCGCACTCCAGTGCTGCTTCGTAGGTTCTCGCCTCGTCCTTTTCCCAACCAAAGCGCGCCTGGTCGGTCAATGTGAACCCCAACATGCGGAGCGCTGGCGTAAAGGCAGCGTTGATCGCCAAGGCTCGTTCGAGTTCACCTCGCGCCTGCGCATGGGTGTGCTTGGCAAAGTTGACGTAGAGGGCTCGACCCTTGAGGAAGTGCTCGTAAACCAACGGGCTACCCGCGCGTTTTCGCCATACGCGCGCCTCTTCGCCAGGCGTCAAACGGACATCAAGCGCGGCGACGATGTCCTGCGTAATTCGGTCCTGAAGTTCGAAAACGTCGTCGAGGTCGCCCTCAAATCGGTCGGCCCACACGTGGGCGCCGTTGAGGCTGTCGATCAACTGTGCCGCCAATCTCACTCGCTTGCCTGCCTTACGAACGCTCCCTTCCAGCACATAGCGAGCGCCGAGTATTCGCCCGATTTCACGGATGTCGCGCGTTTGCCCCTTGAATACAAAACTTGACTTGCGGGCTATGACCAGCAGTTCCTGAATTTTCGACAATGTGGTCAGCACGTCTTCAGCGATACCGTCAGCGAAATACTCCTGCTCCGGCTCACCGCTCATGTTCTGGAACGGCAGCACCGCGATGGATGGTTTGTCGGGCAGCGGCATCGACTTGGAAGCGTTCGCGAATGCTGCCGCAGTCGGAATATCAACCGATCTACCAGTGACGTAAGCCCTGATCGGCTCCCCGATGTTCTTGACCTGTTGCGGGCCGAGGTCGGTGAACGACAACGGCAGAACCTTCTTTACCTGCTCGTAAGTAGCGGCAGAGACACAGACACTGCTCGGCTGCGCCAGTGCCTGCAAACGCGCTGCGATATTCACACCATCACCAAACAGATCACCGCCCCGAACCATCACGTCGCCGACGTGGATACCAATGCGGAAGCTAATGCGTCGATCAGGCGCGAGACCGGCGTTCGCTTCGGCGAGAGCAGCCTGCGCTTCTACCGCGCACTGTACGGCGTCCACGGCGCTCCCGAACTCCGCAAGCACACTGTCACCCGCCGTGTTCGCTATGCGGCCCCTGTGTTCACCAATGAGCCTGTCGAGGATCACGCGGCGTTCGGTCAGCCCTTTGAGCGTGCCGACCTCGTCAACGCCCATGAGGCGACTGTAGCCTTCCACATCTGCTGCGAAGACGGCGACGAGCTTCCGGCTGATGTCCACTGCGTCGGGCATGTCTATTCCAAGTTCCACCTTCCGGGCAGCTACCAACGTGGTTGCACGACCGTCGCTCAAATCTCGGGCACCCCGGCTAATCTCATGCCCTCAATTAGGCGGTCGCGTGCGACGAGGTAGGTTCGGTTATCGCTCTGCTGCCGGAGGCGAAACCGACGCAAAGAAAAGCTGGGAGCAATCGCTAGTCCTGCCTTAACCGCTTCGTCCGCTTCATTTTGGTACCCAAGCAATGCCAGAGAAGCGGCGAGTAAAAAATGCCCAATCGCGTAGTTTCGGTTGGCTTCCACACTCTCACGCAACCAGCCGAGCGCTTCTGCATCGTCGCCGACCGCCATCTTAGCGCAGCCGCGCCACATCAGCCATCGGTAGGCGAGCCTATCACGTGGAGAGAGACGAAACGCTTCCACAAGGTGAGCGTCCGTCTCGGCTGAGAGCCCCATATAATGCTTGGCAAGTCCGATTTGTGCGTGCGCCTCGGCCAAATTTCTATCCAGTGCTAATGCTCGCTCGCACTCGGCCACGGCTTGAGCGGGCCGGTTGGTTGAGACTAGCGTCGCGCCCAAGATGAGATGAGCAAAAGCGTGGTTCGGCGCAAAGGATAGCACCTTCTTCAAGGTGGCCTCTGCTCTCGGGCAGAGGGTTACATCGTCGCTCAGAAAAGCGGAGCCGTTTATGAGGTCGACAATTGCCGTGCCAATCATTGCATCGAGGTTGGTGGAGTCGAGTGCTAGTGCTCGCTCAAAATTGCAGCGCGCTTCCGTTAAGCAATCGTGTGTCCAGCTCTTATTTAACAGGGCCATGCCTCGGAAATAGAACTCCATTGAACTAGGGTTCGCTGATCGCTCTGATCGTCGAGCCTCTTCTTCCGTGAGTTCAGCCTGTAGCTGGTTTGCCAGCCTCGATACAATCTCGTCTTGCATGTCGAAAATATCGGTGACGGGTTTATCAAAGCGCTCGGCCCAGAGATGGTTGCCGGTCTCAGCGTCAATCAGCTGCACGTTCACGCGGAGGCGACTGGCCGCTCGCTGCACTGAGCCTTCGAGCACATAGCGGACGCTCAGCTCATGTCGCAGCTTATTTACGTCCACCGCCTTGTTTTTGAAAGTGAACGCGGTGTTGCGCGCAATCACGAACGCTCCTCTGATCCGCGATAAGTCTGTGGTCAGGCTCTCGGTCATTCCGTCCACGAAGTACTCTTGCTCGGGATCGCCGCCGATGTTTACGAACGGCAGCACCACCATGGATAAGCGCGGCGCTGATAGTGCGGCGGATGTTGTGCTTCCGCCCTTTGTCACAGGGCCAAGGCCATCCTGGACTGCGACATAGACCCTGACCGGGCAGGCAATGTTTTTGAGGTTCTGCTCGCCTAAATCGGCGAACTCAACCCCCACTTTGCCTCGAACCTGTTCGTAGGCAGAAGACGAGACGCAGATGCCACCGGGGTCTGAGATGCTCTCAAGTCGCGCAGCAATGTTAACGCCGTCTCCAAAGATGTCATGGGGCTCGACGATTACGTCACCAATATTGATGCCCACGCGGAAAACAATACGGCGGTCTTCCGCCTCAGCCGTCGTAAGTTCCTTGATGCGGGTCTGGAATTGCATGGCAGCTCGAACTGCCTCGACAGCGCTCGGAAACTCGGCCAAGAACCCGTCGCCGGTGCTCTTGACCACGCGGCCTCCGTGCTCCGCGATTGCAGGCACGATTGCGTCTTTTAGGAGCGCGGTAAAGCGTGCATGCGTA
>Ga0335070_10003378_pt1 | contig 18647 bp, 19 predicted proteins | sample Lox_Sample_13_FD_206722 | JGI IMG/M metagenome (GOLD analysis project Ga0335070, IMG submission 206722) | Soil microbial communities from Loxahatchee National Wildlife Refuge, Florida, United States - Lox_Sample_1.3 | ecosystem: Environmental > Terrestrial > Soil > Wetlands | place: USA... | reverse complement strand
GGTAGCGGCGACAACCGGTAGTCTTAAACGGCTTAAGGTTGCTAACCTGGAACTAGGGTGTTATAACGTATTCTATCTGTTTTGATGAACCTTGAAATCCAACCGTCTTTTTGTGGAAGGGTGGTGTTGAAGTGCCCAGAAGAAGAGAAAGCACAAAGCAATTTCGCAAGTTGGCACTGGTCCACTGCGTCATGTGGGCAGTGTTGCTGGTGGTTCTGGCGCTGGTTATCACGCGGCCGATGCCGTGGTGGTTGCCTGTCATCGCCTTCTCGCCGTTGCTGTATCTGCTGGGCGGGGTGATTCAGCTGCTGCGGGAGTTTCGGGTCCAACCGGTCCCATACTCGCTAGGCGACATCTGGTTTACCTTTTCCCAGGGCTACACCAAGTACGACATACGAAGTGCAGCTCAAAAGTGGGAGCAGGAGGAGAACACCCGTGCCGAAATCCTCGAGCAGGCTCAAAGCCTGACACCGGATCTCGTTCCGCGGGTTGAACAGCTGCTCGAAAACGACAGCCTGATGCAAGCTCGCGAGCTGGTTCGCAGGAGCGTGGAGCGCCGGCAGAAGGAGGCGGAGCTCGAGCTAAGGCGCCGTGAGCAGCTGCGCGAGCAGGCTGCCCATACCCACTGTGCCAGGCTTGTCGAACCGCTAGTAGCAGCTGGCGACTTCAAGCAGGCCGAGGCTACGATGGCGCGCTGCGCTGGCCTCATAGGCCGGGCCAAGGCACTGGGTGTGGAAAGCGAGGTTCTTGCCATGCTCGACGGTCTGAAGCAGACCAACTTTGATAGCGTAGAGGCGCTGTTGAAGAAGGTGCAAGATGACCGCGACCTTGGCAGGCTGGTGGAGGAGCTGAAAGAGCGCATCGAGCTATTGACAGGCGATTCTCATCAAGAGGCCACCGCGGCCTTGCAGAGCCTCCAGCAGCAGGAGTTCGGCTGCCGGATGTTCCGCAAGATTCTCCACGATCTTGATGAAATGCTCAGAGAAGCAGAAGCAGCCCCAAGCATCAGCTAGGGGCGCGGGGATGGTCTGGTGCGGCCCTAGGGCCGCACCAGACCATCCTTTCAGCAATTTTTTATCCTGGATTATTATCTAAACTTTGCCACAAATACCAAGCCGCGATAGATTCATAGGGGTGCCATTTATTTTTGTTGGCAATTGTGATGATTTGCTCGGGGTCGGGCAAGGCGTCCAATTTATAGAGATTCTGAATCGCCTTTCTAATTCCCAAATCGCCTACTGGCAAAATATCCAGCCGGCCTAAAGCAAACATCATAAACATATGAGCGCTCCACTGGCCAATGCCTTTGACGGCCGTTAGCTGCTCAATCAGCTGGTCATTGGGCATGGTAGAGATGTGCGGCAAATCCAGCCGGCCATCCAAAACGTGCTCGGCCAAGTCCTTGACGTATTTAACTTTGGCCCAGGATAGTCCGAGGTCGCGCAGCTTTTGTCCATCAACCTTTATTAACTGCTCCGGAGTTGGCATTTTGCCGCCAAACAGGTCCAGTAGGCGCTTCCGAATAGCGGCCGCGGCCTTTACTGACAACTGCTGGCCAACAATACTGCCGACCAGCGCGCCGTAGTAATCACTGTGGGGCTTAATCTTGCATGGTCCGCTGAGCGCAATTACACCAGCTAGCTTTTTATCAACTCGGGACAGGTGAGTTTCGCCGGCCTGCAGTTTTTTCGGAAAGTTCATCAACTACCATTAAACCAGACTAAGCCTTGACTTTGCCGCTTATGTTACAATAGCAACAGATTAGAACTGCAAAAATTAAGATGAAAAACTGGCTTAAAAAAAATAACTGGGCGATAGTTTTTAGTACACTGCTGGTAGTGCTGGCAAGTGCTGGAGTGGCTCACGCCGATACTACTAACACCGTTTTATCTACTTTGATTACTCCGCAAAGCCCAGAAGCTACCACATCCATAGACCAACGATTGGCCTCAAGAGAGACTGCCTATAAATCTCAGTTAGCGGGGGTTGATAAAACCGTCATAGCCACAAAATGTAAGCTGGCCCAGTCCGCGCTAATTGACGTGCGGAGCAAGGACCAAAAAGCCGCCGCTATTAGACTGCAGGCCTATAACGACTTGACTCAAAAACTGGGCTTTTTAGTTGATAACCTGAGCAACCAAAGCGTTGATGCTACGCAGCTACTGACGGCACAGAACCAGTTTGTAGCGACCATAAACACCTATCTCAATGATGCCGAGAACTATAAAGCGGCTATGGACGACGCTATAACAATTGACTGTGTTAGTGACCCAACCGGCTTTGAAGCTAGCGTGTTGGACGCTAGAAAATTGCGCGCTGGGCTAAAACCAGATGTAACAGCCATTAAAGCCAATGAGACACCACTACTTAAGGCTCTGTCTTATGAACGCCAGCTATTAATCAGCAGTCCAGCCAAAGCAAAGAAGACTAATTAAATGGAAGCCCCACAAAGTCCAAATCCGGCTCCAAGCAGTCCGCAACCGCAACCAGCCAGTCAAGCACCACTGGCTGCACAGGTTGTAGAGGCAATACCGGTCCATCAGCCGGGGCAGGTAGCATCTACGGCACCAATTCCGATTAACCCCATAGCCGGTGATGGGCCGTCGGTAGTTCATTCTCAGCAAGCCGATGATGACCTGGACCGAATACTCCAATCGGTTAATAACCGAACCAAAGCAGCACAGATTAAGCCGCCTAAAAAATCCGTTCTACCAACCCAAAAATTGTCGGCCACCGCTGGTAGCTTGAAGGGGATTTTTAAAAACAAAACACCAATAGGCCTGACACTCCTAGCGGCGGTAGTCGCAGTCGGGCTTAGTCTGGCCGCGGTGGCCGCTTACAGAGAGAACAATAAAACTCAATTGTCAAAAATCCCTAGTACGGTTGGCACGTCTTCGGCCGCCAGTGATTCTATCCAGCAGGCCGGTGGCAGTCTGGTTAGACCGGCTGACGTTGATAACTATGCCGACGGGCTGCAGTCAAAACTTAACTCTCTAAACGACTCTGGTGACTTTGACAGTACTAGCCTAAGCGACCAGAGCCTAGGCCTTTGAGCTAAACTGTCGTCTCAGCCATTCATCAAGGCTACTGCCTCCGCCACCGCTAAGGGCTACGACTAAATCGCCCGTGTCCAGGTGACTTTGGATGGCCTGCTTAAGCTCGTCGTTTAGCTCCATGGGTCTGGCGACGGATTGAAGCGCAGGAGACAGTGATTTTATTAGTTCCTCTGGGTTTAAGATTTTCTGAGCTGGGTCTTCGCGGGCCAGGTAGCTAGGTACCCAGTAGATGGCCGATGCGCCCTCAAAAACACTATGATGAGCATCGCGAGTGTAGTGCATCCGGCGGTTGGTCAAAGGCTCATAAACCACTACAACTTTTTGACCCGATTTGGCAGCCTGCTCCAGGGCAACGCTCATCACACCCTGGATTTTTTCCGGTGTATGGGCATAGTCGCTGTATAAATTCTCAGCAATCAGCTCAAAACGCCGGCTGACGCCGGGGAACTGATTTATCTTATCGTATAGTTCATCAGGTCGGGGGCCCAGGATTTGACTGACCGCAGAGAGCGCCAGCCAGGCGTCACGGCGATTATATAGGCCTCCGAGGCCCAGCTTTTCAATTTGGGGATTGTCGTAGCTCTCAACCCTGTATTTTTCGGCTTGTTCATCCAAGCCCAGTTTGACAGCGTCTTCTTGCCAAAGCAGCGCTCGCTGGCTTTGAGCTAGAAAATCAGCAAAGGCCTGACGATAATTGGCTTCAGTCGGAAATATCTCGTGGTGGTCGTAAGCCACGCCAACGACAAGCGAATAAAAGGGGTGAAATGCCAGAAAATTGCGGTCAAATTCGTCGGCCTCATAGACAAAATACTGACTGTCGGGTTGGTAGTTGCCCATGTCACCAAAACTAATCTTGGCGCCAACCGAGTAGCTAACAGGAATGCCGAGTTGCTTAAACAGCCAAATGACCATGGCTGTAGTGGTGGTTTTGCCGTGGGTGCCGGCGATGGCGATTAGTTTGAGCTTTTTTTGCGATAGGATTTCGTTAAGTAGCTCATCGCGAGTTGTGGCTCTAATATTGTGGCTTTCGCAGAATTCTAGTTCCGGGTGACGTGCTTCTGCTTTTAGGGCCGAACTGTAAACAAACCAATCTATCGGATTTTTGTCGTGGGCGTTAGTTATCTGCTGCTTAGTCTGTCCAATGTGAATATCCGTGATGCCTTTGCTGCGCAGGTACTCAATGTACTGACTGTCGCGTGCGTCGGAACCACTGACCTGGTAGCCAGCTTGCTTGGCAATTAGAGCCAGAGGTCCTATAGCTGTTCCGCCAATTCCGGAGAAATAAATGTGCATATGCTTTTATAGTTTAACGATTCAGCGTTGGCTGTGGCAAACGGTTAATGCTTTACTGCGGGCTGCCGCTTGTGCCAACATACTAGATATGAACTCGCTGACTTACAGGTTCGGTGACTGGCTTAGGCAATTACCCCGTCAGACTTTTTTTCCGTTTTTGGTGATTTTCCTGATAAGCGGCTTGGTTTGTTTAACCAGTCTGCGGCACAACAACTCCACAATGTTAAAACTCAGGAATGAGGTATATACAGCCGACAAGAACAACACCGACGTCAACGCTGCTCTAAACAACTTGCGCGATTATGTTTATGCCCACATGAACACCAACTTATCAACCGGCACCAACATCAAGCCGCCAATCCAGCTAAAATACACCTATCAAAGGCTAGAGGCGGCGGCCCAGCAACAGGCCAGTAACAGCGGACTATATACCGAGGCGGAAAACTATTGCCAGAGTGTGATACCGGGCAGCGTGTCATTTTATGGTGCCGGGCGTATATCGTGCGTGACTGATTATATAAATAGCCATGGTGGCAAGTCGGTTGCACCCATACCGGTCGCCCTCTACGAGTTTGATTTTAAGAGCCCCACCTGGAGTCCTGACCTGGCCGGCTGGAGCTTAGTTGTCGTTATATTATCGGCCGCCGGCGCTATAATCATTATCTTAATAAGCCAAATCAGGAAGTTACTTAAATAGCTGCCCAATAAAAATAACCCCTTTAGTGGTAGAAGGGGTTATTTATTATTTTTCAGGTTCTAGTGACTGGTGTTTGTAGAAGAACCAGCGTTCTGAGTTGTACCGTTTGAGGTACCAGTGCTGCTGTTTGTGGCAGTACAGTTAGGTCCATTCGGGTTCTGCTGCTGGAACTGCTTGATTGCCTGAACCACTTTACCGCTGTCTTGTAGGTTCTCCCAGAAGGCAACCTGAGTGCGGTTAATGACCATTTGGTCGGTTGGCGAGTGCAGTTGCTGACAACCCAGCTTGGTTAGCTGCGGGTTAGCCTGACCGGTAGTACTGGTCTGGTCAGTTGTTAGGTAATAGACATCTTGCAGGATGTAGTATTTGTCAGTCACGCTTGTTACATGACCAAAGTAGGTAGTGTAAGCTACCGAACCGCTAGTCGCGCCGCCGTTTAGAAAGACAGCCTGATATTTGGTTTTGTCTACTTGGTTGGCTTCGCCACTGACGCCGCTGCTTAGTGCGACATATAAAGCGACAGCTGCTAGTAGTAGAGCCGCACCGACGATTACGATGAAGAGTTCAAACCTAACTGTTCTTGCTCCCCAACTCTCTTTTTGGTGCGTATGATGAGCCGGGGCACCACCGGATGCGGCACCAGATCGGCCGCGGGACATAAATTCCATAATTTATACCACCTTCATATTACTTTTAAAGATACCTCCACATATTAGCGCATAAGCACTTTGGCGTGCAAGCCTATTGACGGTCTTTTTTATAAATGTGGCGGCCTAGGCGCCGTTTTTCGGTCAAGACTTAAGGGGTTGTTGTACTTAATACCTGTTGACAACAGATAAGCGGACAGAGTATTTTAGGGGTACCATCACTAATTAACAGAGAGGGAAGTGTAATGGCATATAAGCACACTAACAGTAAGGGTGTCACATACTATTTAAACTCCAAGAAGGTAACTCTTCGCGGCGGTAAAGCGCAGACTATTTACTACTTTAGTAAGGATGAGCGAGCTGACACTGGCGTAGATCTACCAGACGACCGCGTTGTCAACGAAAACCCACGCAACGGTTTTCTTACTCTGAAGCGCAAGTAATTTAGACCAAAACTACCAAAAAATAAGAGTCCCGGCGTAAAAAACGCCGGGATTTTTGGTGTCAACAGGTTTGATAGCGGCTCAAGCAGTAGGTTATATTAGAATGGCATGTCGGAATTTATTTTAGAGGTCAAAAATCTTAAGAAAAGCTATGGCAAGAAAGTCGCTGTTGATAGCATTAGTTTCTCTGTCAAAAAGGGAGAAGTGTTTGGAATCTTAGGGCCCAACGGCGCTGGCAAGACCACGACACTGGAGATGATAGAAGCCCTGCGCGAAATTGATGGCGGCAGTGCGACCATTGACGGCATAGATGTAGCCGCTAATCCCTACGAGGTCCGCGCCATAATCGGTGTTCAGCCGCAAAGCCCGGCCTTTCAGGATAAAACCAAGCTGACCGAGTTGATTGAACTGTTTGCCGCCGCCTACGGCGGCGCAGTTGATGTCCAAAGCTTTTTGGCCGACGTGGATTTGGTATCAAAAAGTGATAGTTACGTAGAACAGTTATCCGGCGGCCAAAAACAGCGCTTTTCAATTGCCGCGGCACTGGTACACAGCCCAAAAGTCTTTTTCATGGACGAGCCAACCACCGGACTGGACCCTCAGGCCCGCCGTAACCTGTGGCAGCTGGTCAAAAATATCCAGAACCGAGGTATTAGCGTTATTTTAACTACTCACTACATGGAAGAGGCCGAAGCCCTGTGCGACCGTGTGGCAATTATGGACAGCGGCAAAATAATTGCTCTGGATTCACCAAAGAAATTAGTCAAAGACCTGCTGGAGCGAGGCTTCAAGAAAACTCAGCATGTTGAGCAAGCCAATTTGGAAGACGTCTTTATAGACCTTACCGGTAAGGGGCTGCACACATGAGCAAAATTATTATCGCCATACTTATATTGTTACTCGTAAGTCGCGGCCTTTTTAAACGCTTTGGCCCCAAGACAAAAACGCAGGAACGTGCCCAGCGGCGAAAAGTCCGCAACCTAAAACCCTGGCAGCGTAAACTGTTCACGGTCTACGTTTTTGCCAAGCTAAATACTCGGCGCTTTTTCCGCGACCGGCTGGCTATATTCTTTGTAGTTATCTTTCCGCTGATATTTTTGTTTGTTTTTGGCAGTCTGAGCCGTGGCAACAATGTTTCATTTAGGGTGGCCTTGCTCAATCAAAGCAGCACCGAGTTTGCCACCAAGTTTAGCGACCAGCTTAAAAGCAATAAACTGTTCAAGGTTGATGAGTCGGTGACTACCATGGACCAAGCCAAAGACAAGATGGTTAAAAGTCAGCTTGATGGGACGATTGTGTTGCCTCCAGATTTTGGCAAAGTTGGTCCCGAGGGCTATCCTACCGGCCACACCACAGTTATCTATACTCAAAATAGTGACCAGGCCGGCCAGACCCTCGTGTCGGTGCTGCAGGGCGAGTTTAACGAGATTAACGCCAAAATAGTTACCATCAAGCAGCCGTTTACGGTGGAGGGTAAAACCCTAAACGAAAATAGCCTGTCGGCCTTTGACTATACTTTTGCCGGCCTAGTCGGCTTTTCAATAATGGGGCTGGGCATTTTTGGGCCAATCAATGTTTTTCCGGAGCTGAAAAAGCAAGGCATTTTGCGGCGCTTCCACACCACGCCGCTGCGGGTATGGCAGTACTTTACATCAACCATGATTAGCCAGGCAGTAATCGGGCTAGTAGCCATTGCCATTATGTTTGCCGTGGCAGTCTCGCCAATTTTTAACCTAACGGTGGTTGGCAATTATTTGGAAATTGCTATCTTTCTAGTTTTTGGCATTGTTTTAATTTTGGGCATTGGCCTATCAATTGGCGGCTGGGCCAAAAACGAGCGTCAGGCGGCGCCGCTCGGCAACATAATTGTTTTCCCGATGATGTTTTTGTCGGGTGTCTTTTTCCCGCGTTTTTTGATGCCCGAATGGCTGCAGTCTATCACCAACTACATACCGCTGACTCCGGTAATTGACGGCCTGCGCTTGATGATTACCGAAGGCAAGCACCTAACCGACCTGGGTCCGCAGTTGCTCGTCATGGCTGTTTGGACAGTAGTCATCTACATTATCGCTTTTCGCGTCTTCCGCTGGGAATAAACCTCGCTTTTGCTTATTCTTCTTCTAAAAGCGCCAACCGGTCCCTATAATCTAAAAATATGAATAAATGGCTCAACAGAGCTAACCAGCGCCTGTCGTTGACCAGCGCCGCCGGCCTATTAATAGGCACCTCTTTAATTGCCCAGGCGCTAGGCTTTTTGCGCATTCAGGTAATTAACGGTACTTTTAACCGCCCAGGGCACATTACTACCGACGCTTATTTTGCGGCCTTTAAGATTCCGGACTTCTTTTTCTATACCATCGCCGCCGGTGCTCTGGGCGTGGCCTTTATGCCGTTTTTGGCTGACAAGCTGCAAAAGGGCGATAAGCGCTCCATCTGGCAACTAACATCGGGGCTGCTTAATCTGCTTGGAATTATCATGGCCTGTGTTGGCATTATTTTGTTTTTATTCCCAGGGCAATTTCTTAAGATAGTGGTCGGCGACAATTTGGGGCCTGTACAAACGCACGATGCCATTACGATTATGCGCATCATCGCCTTTAACCCCTTACTTTTTACTCTCGCCGGGGTGCTGACCAGTTTACAGCAAACCTTCGGGCGGTTTTTCTTTTTTGCAATGGCACCAATTTTATACAACGGCTGCATTATCGCCAGTGTTTATTTGTTCAAAGACAGCCTGGGCATCATAGCCATTGCTTACGGTGCTCTAGCCGGCGCCATCTTGCAGCTTTTAATTGTTTTGGTCGGGCTGGTCGGCATGCGCTTTAACTACACGCCAACTATTGTTTGGAGAAACCGTGACTTTAGGCGCATTTTGAGCAACCTGCCACCGCGGGCCGTTGACCAAGGAATCGACTCTATAAATAGTATTGTCGAAACCAACCGTGCCAGCGTGCTGGGCAACGGTTCAATCACCTATTACGAAAACGCCTACACGCTGCACCTGGTTCCAATTCTGCTTATTGGCACCAACATTGCCACGGCCGCCTTTCCAAGGCTTAACGACCGGTTGGCCAATAATCGGCCGGACCTATTCAGAAAAGACTTTTTGATGGTGCTTAGGGCCATGATATGGATAATTTTGCCAGTAGCCGTCATCTTTTTCTTTACCCGAGGTTTACTGGCGCGCTTAATCTTTAAAAACATCTCGCCGCAAATTGCCGACATATTAGAATTTCTTGTGGTAGCCATAATCTTTCGGACGCTTTACTCAATGTTCTCGCGCTATTTTTATGCTCATAAGGACACCCGGACGCCGCTTTATGTGTCGCTGTTTACTATTGCTCTAAATATCTACCTAGCCTTTACCTTGGCCAGGCCAAAAATAGACGGCGGCTACGACGTTATTGGTTTGGCTATCGCCCAGTCGATCGTGGCGACCGTAGAAGTGTTTATTTTATTTTTAATTATCGTTTGGCGCGACCCAAAGCTATTTAACGCCGAGTTTTGGCGGGGGGTGCTGCGTATATTATCGGTAACCGGGTTTACCATGCTAACAGCTTATACAATGGTTAAGATTGTGCCATTTTATGCCTATGACAAGGGCTTTATAGTTCTGGGGACCAAGCTGCTATTTATAATTGTGCCGACACTGATTGTCCATGTGGGCTTGTCTTATCTATACGGTCTTGAAGAAGCCCGGCCGGTTATCAGAAAAATTAAAGACATTACTCTAAAACCGGTCCGTATCCAATAAGTCTTTTTTGCTTAAAATACAAAAAATTAACATATGTTCAGATTTTGTAGTTTGGTTTAATAGTTGTCCACCTCTGTTATAATTAGGGGTCAATGGACCAAAGTCACATCAGAAATTTTTGCATTGTTGCCCATATTGACCACGGCAAGAGTACGCTTGCTGATCGTCTGCTGGAGTTGACCGGCACTGTAGAAAAACGTCAGATGAAGGCCCAGATATTGGACAAAATGGAATTAGAACAAGAGCGCGGTATCACTATCAAGCTGGCGCCAGTCCGGATGAAGTATAAAAATTACGAGCTAAACCTTATAGATACTCCAGGCCATGTAGATTTTAGCTACGAGGTCAGCCGCAGCCTGGAGGCCGTGGAGGGAGCCATCTTAGTGGTTGACGCCAGCCAGGGTATCCAGGCTCAGACGCTAGCCAATGTCTATTTGGCGTTGGCGGCCGACCTCAAAATTATTCCGGTACTCAATAAAATAGATTTGCCGGCGGCTGACCCAGAGCGGGTAGCCGGAGAAATTATCAGCCTGCTGGGCTGCAAGCGCGAGGATATTTTAGAGGTTAGTGCTAAAACCGGACAAGGCGTAGATGTGCTGCTGGATAAAATCGTATCACTCATTCCAGCGCCGGCTGGCGACACCGACGCCCCAACCCGGGCCTTAATTTTTGACAGTTATTACGATGATTACCGCGGCGTTATCTTGTATTTACGGCTGGTAGACGGCCGGATTGATAAAAACCAGCAAATTAAGATGCTGGCCACTGGCGCCGAGGGCCTGGCGCTGGAAGTCGGCAGCCTAAGTCCGGAGATGAAACCGGCCGGCGGCCTAGCCGCCGGCGAAATTGGCTACGTTGTGACCAACCTTAAAACAACGCGCCAGGCCAAGGTTGGTGATACGGTTGGCCTGGCGAACAGCCAGTCGGCTAGTCCGCTTCCGGGCTATAAAGACGTCCAGCCGTTTGTTTATGCCGGCTTTTTCCCGGACAGCCACGAAAATTACCAGCAACTAAAGGACGCCGTTGAAAGACTGGCACTCAGCGATTCGGCCCTGCGCTACCTGCCGGAAAACTCACCGGTGCTGGGCTTTGGTTTTCGCATCGGCTTCCTTGGCCTGCTGCACATGGACATAGTCCGCGAGCGGCTGGAACGCGAGTATGATTTGGAATTGATAATCACTAACCCCAGCACCGACTACAAAGTAAAAACTACGCGTGGGGAAGAGCTTGATATAAAATCGGCTTCCGAACTGCCTGATCCTAGCGTAATTGAGTCTATTTGCGAACCGTGGGTCAAAGGCGAAATAGTTTTGCCTAATGAGTATGTGGGGGCGGTTTTGCAACTGATAGTTGCCGCTCGCGGCCATCAAAAACACATCAGTTACGTGGATGCCCAGCTGGCGGTTATTGATTTTGAGGCACCACTGGCTAACTTACTAACCGACTTTTACGACCAGCTCAAAAGCCTAAGCTCGGGCTACGGCTCATTTAACTACGAGCTGGACGATTATCGTGCCGAGGATTTGGTGCGCTTAGACTTTTATGTGGCTGGCGACAAGGTTGATGCGCTGTCTATCATGACGCACCGTACCGAGGCCGACCGGATTGCCCGCACGGCTGTAGGCAAATTAAAGGATGTAATTCCGCGTCAAAACTTTAAGGTCAGTCTGCAGGCAGCCATTGGCGGCAAATTTATCGCTCGTGAAGATATCAGCGCTTACCGCAAGGACGTCACCACCGGACTCTATGGCGGCGACGTAACCAGAAAAAAGAAGGTGTTGGCCAAACAAAAAAAGGGTAAAGAGCGCATGAAACGCTTCGGCAAAGTTGACATCCCGGCTGAAGCCTTTGCCGTGATGCTTAAGCGAGATTAGTACTACAAAAGACGCAAATGCATTACAATTAGGTTAAGCATTTTGGGTATGATGGAAAAGTACAAGCTCACACCTCAATCACTGACGACTATAGTCATTATAGTTCTGGTGATTATTGGGGTTGTGATTGGAGCGGTACTTGTTAATAACAACAACCAGAACTCTCCCAATACTCAACCGCACTTACTGTTTGGCGACAGCACTAAGGGCCAGCTTTATACTACCGATGCCGCCGGTACACAGCAGGCCAAGTTTGCCTATCCCAAAAATAGCTATCCGTACTTTCAGGCCAGTGCTCCCGGTGGCAGCCTGCTACTGTCTGTTAATACCAATACGCCCAGCGAGAGCTTTATATTTGTCCAAAGCGGCGCCCAGCAAAGTCTTCCGGCTGCCAGCGTCAGTCAGTTGCACGCTTCGGTTACAGTCAACCAATCGCATCAACTATATTTCGTAGACAGCACCACGGTTTTGATGGTTACCTGCCCAGACGCTAACACTAGCTGCAGTCTGGATAAGCTAAACCTTGTAAACGGTAAAATGACTAAGCTTTTGGATACCGGCGTCAAGCAAGCTAGCAGTTTCTTCCCGCAGGTTTATCTAGTAGGATATTCGGCCAGCTCTAACTCGGCTTATCTTCGGGTAACGGCGGCTAATAAGCTGGGTAAATCTGCAAGCGCTATATACCAAGTCAGTCTCAAAACAACCAAAGTCGTAAAGACCATTAACGTTCCGGTGATTGCCGGTTACGCCATTTCCTTGTCTGCCGACCAAAGCAAGCTTGCCTACCAAACCATTGACGTTAAAGATAAAACCACCATTCATATATCGGACCTCAAGGCCAACACTTCCCAAATCGTTGACTTTAGTCTGGGCAATTTGATTAACAGCCCAGAGGCTCTTAAATGGTCGCCGGATAATAAAAAATTGTTGGTTCAAACTGTGTCTATCTCGGTACCGGCCAGTGCCGGCCAATCGGCCGTGCTCAAGCCTCTAATTACGGCCTACATTGATACGGGCAATGGTAATTCCGTTAACGACCTTCAGCAGATAAAAAACCCCGCTCGGCAGACTCTTGTCTATCAGGGCTGGACAGATAACGATACGATTGTTTACCAAAACAAGCAGGCATCTTCAGATTACGATTTCGTAAATGGCACCAACCAGACCTTTAAAGAGAACGTCACTAAACTACAGGTTAGCAACTTATCTGTGCCGCCCGGCAATTTGCTACAAGTAACCAACTATTAATCGGATTACTAAAGTTAGTTTCTGTTAGGTACAATATAGGCTAAGTGAATAAACAAGAATTCCTGAGAGAATTTACCAGACTGGTACCGTCTTACCAGCCGCCGCCCGATGTCTTGAAAAAAATGCGGGACCTGAAGATACTGATTGTTATTGGTCCTACGGGTGTCGGCAAGACGACTCTCATTAAGGATTTAGGCATGCCTTATGTGCCAAGTGACGTTACACGCATACCAAGGCCGGGGGAGCAAAACGGTGTTGACTACAACTTTCGTAATGACTATGACCAAATCCTAAAGGACATTCACGAGGGCAAGTTTGTCCAGATAGCGGTGGGTAGCGGCGGTGATTTTTACGGCACCAAGGAATCTTCTTACCCAGAGTCTGGACCAGCCTCAATGGCTGTAGTGGCCGATGTCGTGCCCGTTTTTAGGCAGCTCGGGTTTGGCTCAACAATCAGCGTGTTTATTACGCCTCCGTCCTACGAAGCCTGGATGGGCCGCCTACAGCCGGCCAACATACCCGAATATGACCTGGTGCCGCGTCTGGCGGAAGCCGTCAGGTCATTTAAATTTGCCCTCCAAGACAAAGACACGCACTTTATCCTGAACGATTTAATCAGCGATGCTCAGTATCAACTTAGGGTCTTAGTGGACGGTCAGCCTGACCTGGCTCGCGAAGAAAAGGCCCGCGGCATAGCCGAACAGTTACTTGCTAGGTTGCAGCTGGATTTAAATACCAAGATAGGCAAAATAGCATGATTCAAGGCCCGCTCAAGCTCCATACTCAGTTTCAACAAATCTTACAGAATTACCGTGTTTCGGCAAGCGCCGAAGCATTATTAAAGGAGATTAAGCTGGTGCTGCTGCTGGCGCCCAGCTCTACCGGCCGCAACACAATTATTAGACAGCTAGTGGATACCGAGCACTATCACTACATCATTAGTGATACAACGCGCCAGCCCAGAGTAAATGACGGCGTGCAAGAACAAAATGGCAAAGAGTACTGGTTTAAATCCGAGGAAGAAGTGCTGGCTGGCCTGCAAGCCGGAGAATATCTGGAAGCCGAAGTACTCCATAACCAACAAGTGTCGGGTATCAGTATGCGGGAACTAGAGTTAGCCAAAAATGAGCAAAAAGTGGCGATTACTGATGTGGATATTCAGGGGGTGCACAATATACTCAGAGCCAAGCCCGATACGGTAGTAGTGCTACTACTGCCGCCTAGTTTTGACGAGTTATTAAGAAGAATGAGCCAACGGGGTGTTATGCGCGGCGGGGAAGAGCGCCGCCGCCTAGAAACTGCCGCCAAAATATTTGAGGACGGCGTAAACCAGCACTATTACAGATATGTCATCGCCGAGGACATAAAGCAGTCGGCCGGCATCATAGACTCCATTGCCAGCGGCGGCCATAATCCTTATCAAGACAGAGGTCCAGAACTTATTAGACAGCTGCAGGAACAACTGCGCGAAAAGCTCGCCAGCAGTTTTTAGCACTCTTGACAGGCGAGTGCCAACTCGTGGTAAAATAGCACTCAGTACGTAGGAGTGCAAATGAGTCCCAGACAAGAGAAAATCCTAGCCGCGATAGTAGAGCAGTATGCTGAGGTTGCCAGCCCGGTAGGTTCCAGCCTGCTGGCTAGAGCTTTTGATGTATCCAGTGCCACCATTAGAGCCGAAATGGCCGAACTGGAGAGGATGGGCTACATCAATCAGCCGCACACTAGCGCCGGCCGTGTACCGACCGACAAGGGCTATCGCTACTACGTCAACCAGCTGGCTGACGGCCACGAGTTGCCTAAAGAGCACCGTGCTCAAAGGGCTCTTGCTGCCCGTGTTCAAAATAACGGCATCCCAGAGCAAACCATCCGTAACACCGTAGATACGCTGGTAGAGCTAACCCACAACTTAGGCATAGCTACCATCGGTCCCCAACTTTACATGAGTGGACTATCTAATTTATTTGGCCAGCCGGAATTTATGCAGGCCGGCCAGGTCCAGGAGGTTGCCAGGCTTTTAGACAACCTGCAGCCCTGGCTAGCCGAGGCTGCCCCCAATGAACCCTTAAGTGTATATATTGGCCGCGAGAACCCAATTGGCCGCAGCGCCGGTGCCAGTCTAATTATCAGCCGTTTTCGCAGTCCTTTCTCCGATAGCAGCTACATTGGCGTGCTGGGCCCAACCCGCCAAAGTTACCGCGATGTAATGGGCCTGGTTGGCCGTGCTGGCAAAGCCCTAGAGGAGACTCTCTATGTCTAAAAAACCAACCGTCGCTGAACTGCAGCAAAAAATTGTGGAGCTGACTGACGCGCTGCAGCGTGAGCGAGCCGATGCCGAAAATTTGCGCCGCCGCGCCGAGGAAGACAAAGCCAAACTGGGTGACTTCTATAAAGTAATGATTTTGCGCGACCTGCTGCCGGCACTGGATAATCTAGAGCGCGCCCTAAAGCACGTTCCTAAAGACCTATCCGGCCATGACTATGTAAAAGGCGTTCAGGGAGTTGCGAAGCAGTTTGACGAAAGCCTTGCTCAGCTTGGGGTTGAGCGCATCAAAACAGTTGGTGAAATCTTTGACCCCAGACTGCACGAGGCCGTACACATGGAAGACGGACCAGGCAGCGTTGAAGTTGTTTGCGAGGAACTTCAACCGGGCTACAAAATTGGCGACGATGTCATCCGCCACGCTGTGGTCAAAGTAAAGATGGAGAAAAAGTAATGGAAGGCTCCTCTGGATTTGATTTCGCCAGGGCTCAGGTTATGTCCGGGGCCGTAGAAACGGAGCCGGTCTGGATGGATAGTGTACGTTTGATTCTTGCTCTTGAAGCATCCAGAAATCACGCCGAATGGAGGCTGAGCTTTGCTGAAACAAGCGCTGAAGAGACAGCCACCAGACAAAACATTGAACAACTGAATAAGGAAATTAAGGCATTAATAACGAGTCTGGACCCCCAGGCCGAGGAAGAATTAGTACGTTTAAGAGACGAGCGTCTCAAAGCTAAGTAAAGGAGGAACAAGAATGGGAAAAATTATAGGAATAGATCTAGGAACAACTAACAGCGCCATGGCGGTGATGCAGTCCGGCAAACCGGAAATTATTGCCAACAGCGAGGGCGGCCGTACCACGCCAAGCGTGGTGGCGATTAATAAAAATGATGAGCGACTAGTTGGCCAAGTGGCCAACCGTCAGCGGGTAACTAACCCGACCAACACTATCTTTGGTGTTAAGCGCCTAATTGGCCGCAAGTTTGACGACGAGGAAGTACAACGCGACCTAAAGCTGATGCCTTATAAGATTGTAAAAAGCGGCACCGGTGTAAAGGTAGAGATGGCCGGCAAAGGCTATAGCCCCGAAGAGGTCAGCGGCATGATTTTATCTAAGCTAAAAACTGACGCCGAAGCTTTTTTGGGCGAGCCGGTTACCGAGGCCGTAATTACCGTCCCGGCCTACTTTGACGACAGTCAGCGCCAGGCTACCAAAGACGCTGGTAAGATTGCCGGCCTAGAGGTTAAGCGCATCATCAACGAGCCAACTGCCGCCGCACTGGCCTATGGCCTAGACAAGGGCAAAGAGGAAAAAATTGCCGTCTTTGACCTTGGCGGTGGAACTTTTGATGTATCTATCTTGCAGCTGGGCGACGGAGTGTTTGAGGTGTTAAGTACCAATGGCGACACCCACCTGGGCGGTGAGGATTTTGATATGCGCATCGTTAATCACTTTGTGGAACAGTTTAAAAAAGAGACCGGAATTGACATCAAAGACGACAAAGCAGCTATGCAAAGGCTAAAAGAAGAGGCTGAAAAAGCTAAAAAAGAGCTGTCCACCACCGAAGTTGCCGATATTAACCTGCCGTTTTTGACAGCCGACGCAGAAGGGCCCAAACACTTTGAGTACAAACTGACCCGCGCAAAACTAGTCGAGCTGGTCCAAGACCTAATTGACCAAACCGCCGGGCCGTGCGAAAAGGCTATCAAGGACGCTAAGCTAACGCCTGCCGATATTAACGAAATCGTTTTAGTGGGCGGCATGACTCGCATGCCGGCGGTCGTAGAAAAAGTTAAACAAATCTTTGGTAAAGACCCGCTACAAGGAGTTAATCCGGACGAAGTCGTGGCTGTGGGCGCCGCCATCCAAGCCGGCGTACTGCAAGGCGATGTCAAAGATGTGCTGCTGCTGGATGTCACACCGCTATCACTTGGCATCGAAACTTTAGGCGGGGTAACTACCAAGTTAATAGAGCGCAACACCACTATCCCAACCAGCAAAAACGAGACTTTTAGTACGGCCGCGGACAATCAAAACAGCGTGGAAATCCACGTGCTGCAGGGCGAGCGCGAAATGAGCGCAGACAACAAATCACTAGGCCGCTTTGTGCTAGACGGCATTCCACCGGCGCCGCGCGGCGTACCGCAAATCGAGGTTACCTTTAACATTGACGCCAACGGCATCTTAAACGTAACCGCCAAAGATAAAGGCACCGGCAAAGAGCAGAGCATTACCATCCAGGGCAGCGGCAATCTAGACAAAGCCGAAGTTGAAAAGGCCGCCAAAGAAGCCGAAGCTCACGCCGAGGAAGACAAGCAAAAGCGCGAAGCCATAGAGGTTAAAAACCAACTGGACAACGCTGTCTACCAGGCCGAGAAGATGAAGACCGATTACAAAGACAAGCTGTCTGAAGAAGACGTAAAGACTATCCAAGAGGCTATAGACGAGGCCAAAACCCACCTAGAAGCCACCGATAAAGACGAGCTGGAAAAGGCCGCCAAAGATTTGAACGACAAAATCATGCCCATCGGCGCCAAAATGTATGAGGCCGCCCAGGCCGAAGACAAGCCGGCCGAAGATTCTGATGAGACTGACAAAAAGGGCAAGAAAAAGTCCGACAAAGAAGAGCCCATTGAAGGCGAAGTCGTCGACGACAAAAAAGAAGAAAAATAGATGATAGACCCTGTTTCTTTCGCGTCCCTAACATATCTAACAAAAGGGATTACTCAGCCGGTAGCCAATGAGTTGGGAAAGATGGCTGCCAACCACGTCAAGTATTGGAGGGCGTCGAACCTTTTGGCTATTCTGAAAAAAGCTGATGGAAAGTTAAAGCTAGATAGTAAGGGCGAGGTCCAGCTTAATCCCAAAGTACTCATCAAGATAGCGGAACTAGGATCACTAGAGCCAGAGCCTGAGCTGCAAGATATGTGGGCTGGACTTATCGCCTCGTCTTCTAATAGTGATAGTAATTTGCTGTACGTTGATATTCTAAGCGGGTTGTCAAAAGGACAGGCGCTGCTTCTAAAATATGCATGTCAAAATGCCAATGTTTTACTAACGCCTGGAGGTTTGGTATACAGTCCAGATATTCAGTGGCCATCCACTAAAGATATGCAAAAGGTCTTTGGGTCAAAGGATTTGCATGAATTTGATCAGGCTCTAGACGACCTTAGGCGCAAAGGACTAATTGAGGGGGGTCTAGATGCTTCAAGCGCTAATGATCGCTTTCGTCTTCAACCGACTGCTCTTGCTCTTCATTTTTTTGCTAGGGTTTCAGGCTCGTCCGATTCAGTGAAATTTTTCAAGCTAAGTCTCCAGAAGGCAATCGATGAAACCAGCTAACTTCCTGCGCTATGTGGTTTTGCCTGCGGTGG
>Ga0335070_10003377_pt1 | contig 18649 bp, 18 predicted proteins | sample Lox_Sample_13_FD_206722 | JGI IMG/M metagenome (GOLD analysis project Ga0335070, IMG submission 206722) | Soil microbial communities from Loxahatchee National Wildlife Refuge, Florida, United States - Lox_Sample_1.3 | ecosystem: Environmental > Terrestrial > Soil > Wetlands | place: USA... | reverse complement strand
CAAAAGACGACCTCTCTCAGTGGCAAACTGGCTGAGGAGCCGCGAATCCATTCAGGAAGGTGTACCAGCCGTTGACCGAAGTTGAGGGCGTGATACGAGCAAACCACGGGAAGAAAACCAGATCCTCGGGATGGTAGGTGAAACCGTTCAGAGTGACGGTGAACGCATTGCCCGTGACCGGATCTCCAACCTCGAGGTTGCTCTGGCAGCCGCTTACCTGTCCCACGTGACCCCATGCCGGAACGATGTTGGTTTGCGGAATGAGCGGATCATCCATCCACTCGCCAATTTCGTGGCTTAGAGCGTGAATATCTTGAATGGGCGCGCTGAAGACTCCGGGATCGTTGTAGGCAGCAACCGCATAGGCCTGCGTTCCGGCATTGTTGGTGCTGTGATAGCCGAGAATGCAGCAGCCGCCGGAGGTCCAGAACGTGTTGTAGTCCAGGAAGAGGGGCAGAGTGTTGGCGGGAATGTTGAGCTGCGTGAGCAGGTTCATCGCGATGTTGTCGAAGAAGTTGATGTCGACCTCGCCGATCCGGGCGCAAGGGCCGGCAATAGTTTTGCCGTTGGCTGCGGGAACGGTGATCGTCTGCAGTGGCTTCATCGAAATGGGAGCGAGCTTCACATGGTAGTTCTTGCCGGTCTTCTGGCTCACGAAATTCCAGAAATTCGCGCGCTGGAAGGCATCAACGTATTGCGTCTTGCCGACGTTGGTTCCACCGGGGGTGAAGGTGGCGGCATTCGAGATAAGTGGAGACTTCTTCACCCGAACTACGGTGGTGGCGGTGTCACCGCAAACGGTCTGCTTTGCAGAGAGAAGAGTTCCGTCGCTGAACTTGAACGCGAGCGGGACGATCACCAAGGGAATTTTGCTGGTCGCCGACCCCAGCGACGGATCGGTACCGACCATGGTGTAGGTGAAGTTCCTGCCGCCAGAGGAAAAGCTTCCGCTCCAGAGCGGAACCTGGACTTCGGGCTGTTCCGTGGCCAGTCCTTCCGCAGGGCGCGGAATTACTGCGAACATCGGTTTGGCGCCCTTGATGTATTTCGAATCCGCATTCACTACTTTGTTGATGCGCTGTGCCATCCCGAGACTTGCCGCCATTGTCAGGCAAAGGCATACGAAGAGTGACTTTTTCAAGTTGCTCACTGCGTCCTCCTGAGAGAGAGTGGTCCTAATTGTTTTTTAAATTCCCCTATCACTGCGGGGAGGGGGGAACAGAGGGGTCAAAAACGCTGCCGAGCATTTTGTATGGCAATGTTCCGTCTGTCAAGGCATTTGGCGGCGTGGGCGAGATTTTACAGGTGCGGAAGTGAGTACGACTCCGCACTCGTAGGAGACGGGAGCTCAGAGGCGAACCGGGTCATTGTCACCGACTGGTCGGACGTGCAAAAGATTTCGCACGCGGCAGCGGGACGCGCGCGGAGATTCCTGGCTACTCTTTGAGGGGAACCATGGGCTGATTGCCGCGGCAGAATGTGGCGACGCGAACTAGTTCACCGCTGGCTTGCGGAACCGTCATAATCGGCCCATAGCAATAGACGGCGTGTCCGTTCGCCGCCATGTGCCACCGCCCGCCCTTCCTCACCTCCCGGGTCACGGGGGAGAGGGAGGGCTGAGCTGGGGGCGTCAACCTGGGGACGGGAAGAGACAATAGCAAGGCTAGGGCCAGGGCCTTCATCAGGGTCGTCTCTCAATTCCACGGCCTTCCTACCAAGGCCGTTCTTCCACAAAACCTTTTTCCGGTGCTTCTAAAAGTGCGCTAGGAAATATTGGTTGAGCGCCGCACGTCCTGCAGGTCCTCGGCCGGTCTCTCCGGAATCTGCTTCGTCGTGCGCGCCGATTTTCCGGGACGTTTCACTTCACTGGCCGGCGATTTCGGGGCCTTCGGAGACGGGTCGACGGAAACTTTCTCCTTGGCCTTCTTCTGCGGTTCGGCCGCGGGCTTGGCCTGGGCGCGCCCAGCATCAGCCTGCGCCATTTTTCCCTTCAGATCCGCAAGCTGAGCGCTATCTTTCAGCATCTCGCGCAGCAGGCTGCGCTGCGCTTCGATCGTACGCCCCTGCTCTACCACGAGCATGGTCAGGATGGCGTAGGACGCGATGAACAGGACGATGAGCAGCGGCAACAGCGATGCCCGTGTCTTCTCTGGAGCTGCGGCTTGCGCGGAATAAATGAGACTCACGGCGCCCCCAAGCGAACCCGCTACGCTGGATTCATGTCCCATAAGTGCACCTGCCGCTCCAACCCCCAGTTTGGGCGTAAGTTCATGGTGCGGACGAGGTTAGGGGAATTCTGGCGAATTGGCAGGCAGCCGGGCATGCAAGCGGCTGCACTTTATGAGTAACGGGATGATTGTTACGGAGGTCATGGAAGCCAAACGCCGCGCCAGACGGGGCTTTTCGGTCCGGGAGGAGCGATTCGCTCAGGCGATCTTCAGGCCTGCAAGTATGCGGCGGAACTCGTCGTCAGTTACTAAGCCGCGCTTGCTGACCGCAACTTTCTTCACCTCGGCGAGGATGGGAACGCGCTGTTCGGCGGTGATCCCGATACCAAGCTCCTTGCATTTCAGGTCGATGCTGTCGAGGCCGCTCTTTTTGCCGAGCACGATTCGCCGCTCGGCATTCACGATCTCGGAGGAGTAAGGTTCGATCGCTTCCGGAATGTGAAACTGGCTGGCGACCGCGCCGCTTTCGCGCATAAAAAGGTTTTCGCCGACGAGTGGCTTCCAGGCTTCGAGCTTGTATCCGCCGGCGCGCTGCACGACTTCCGAGACCTGTCGCACCTTTTCGAGCTTCAATTCGGCATCGACGTTATAAAGGCAGCGCAGTGCAAGAGCGATTTCGGCGATGTCCGCATTGCCGGCGCGCTCGCCCATGCCGTTGATCGTGCCCTGGATCCACGAAGCTCCGCCGCGCACGGCCGCAACCGCGCAGGCCGTGGCCAGGCCAAAATCGTTGTGTCCATGAAAATGCACCGGCACGTCTTGTCCCACCCAACCGCAGACGGTCCGCACGAGATGCTCGGCGGCTTCGGGTGAGCAGGCGCCGATCGTGTCGACCACCACAATTTCTTTCGCGCCGGCTTCGAGCGAGGAAAGATAGACCGATTTCAGGAACTCGAGCCCGGTACGCGTGCCATCGACTGCGAAGAAGGCGACCCTGATGCCGGCGGCGGCCGCGGCAGACACGGCGTCTTTCACGCGGCGCAGAACGTCCTCGCGGGTGATACCGTACGCCTTGAGCTTGATGTCGCTGGTAGGCGCTTCGATGACTGAGTAACCCAAATTGAGACGCAGCAGTTCGTCGACATCGGCTTTTACGGCGCGCGAAAAGCCCCACAGCTCGGCCCTGATGCCGGCCTTCTGCATGAGTTCGATCGCCTCGGCATCTTCGGCAGAGACGCGCGGGAAGCCGGCTTCAATGCGGCTGACGCCGAGTTCGTCGAGCTGGCGCGCGATCTCCAGCTTCTGCTGAGGAGAAAGTACAACGCCGACTGTCTGCTCGCCGTCGCGCAGCGTGGTGTCGTAAAAGCGGACCGTCCGTTGCGGGAATGCACCGCGCACTTCCGGACGCGCGTTCAGGTCGCTGACCCAGATTTTGGAGGTTGTGCTCATTTTGCTGATTCAGAACCAACACCTGCCACGGAGGCACGGAGTCACAGAGATAAGTAATGGGCTGGCAGCTACGAGCCCGATGCATCGGCCAATCACAGCAACCAGAAACCAGCCACTGCAACAAGCCTCACAAAACCTGAATCCGTTCTTTCTCTGTGTCTCTGGGGTGAAAAAGTTTCTACTTCACTTCCTGCGTCGCCATGGCAGCCGGCTTTCTGCCGTACGCTTTTTCCCACGAGATCACCGGATTCCTCAGCACGCCGATCTTGTCGATCTCGCATTCCATGACGTCGCCCGGCTTCAGGTACCACGCCTTCGGATCTCCGGAGAACGCGGCCACGCCCGATACCGTGCCCGTGGAAACCACGTCGCCCGCGCTGTATCCCATGGGCGAGTAGTGCGAGAGGATCTCGGGAATCTTGACCGACATCTTGCTCGAGTGCGAGCGCTGGCGCGGCTCACCGTTGACGCGCAACTCCATCGCAAGATTGTGCGGGTCGGGAATTTCGTCGGCGGTCACGATCCAGGGGCCGAGCGGGCAGAAAGTATCGATCCCTTTGCAGAAGCTGAACACTCCAGACTTCATCTCGCGACGTTGAATGTCGCGCGCGGTGATGTCGTTGAAGATCACGTAGCCGCCGACGTAGCTCGAGGCTTCCTCGGGCGTGAAATGCTTGCCGGCTTTTTTCAGGACGACCGCCAACTCAAGTTCATAGTCGAGTTCCTGCGTGAGGTGCTCGGGATAAATGACAGCCTCGTCGGGCCCGATGATAGCGTCGGTGTTCTGGAAGAAAACGATCCAGGGCATGACCGGATGCGAAAAACCGGCCTTGGTCGCCTCTTCGTGGTGCTCGCGGAAGTTTCCCGCCGTATGAAAGAACTTCTTGGGAACGATCGGCGCTTTCAGTTGCACTTCGTTGAGCGAGAACAGCAGTTGTTCTCCGCGCGGGCCGCTGGCGCCCGCTGCGAGTGTCGCGGCGTACTCGAATGCCTTGCGCGCGGCATTCAGGCTGGTGTCGCCGCCCCGAAAAAGCGCGCGCATGTCAGGCGGGACAAGAGCGTCAGCCAACCGGTAATAAATGGCCTCTTTTTCGACATCGCGAAGATAAAGAGCGGACGCGGTATGCAGGTCGACGATCTGCTGATCTCCGTGAAGCGCGCCAATGCGGGAGTGCGCGCGGTGCTCAAAAGTGACGAGTTTCATCGGATTCCTGGCCCCGGAAGCTGCTGGTACCAAGAGTCTAGTGAGAGAAGACGGGCTTGTCCAGATGCGGCCGGATCGTTATCCCGACTGAGTGGTCGATTGCGCTCTGGCGAGCAGCGTGGGCTCTTCGACGAGGTGCTGGATGCCAACATACTGGCCGCGCACGCGCGCCCAGCGCGACGCGTGAGGGCGCACATCGACGTGCAGAAATCCTCCGTCATATGCGCCGATACCGCCCTCGGCAAAGTCGCGCACGTGCAAGGCAAGTTCGTACATTTCCTGAAGCGTCAGGCCGTTGACCTCGATGTCGGCAGCCATCCCGCGGACGTGTTCACTGTTGGTCACGCCCCCGACCTGCTGGTTGTGCTCGGGGCAACGATAACCGTCGTGCACGAGAATGGGCCTGCCGGCGAGAACGCGGAGCTGTTCGAGCGCGTCAATCAGTCGCCGCTGGACTTGAAGCCGTCCGCAGCAGCGGCAGGCAAATTCGACTTTCGAAAAGTGCTGGCTCAGGTCACCCATCTCAATACTCCGCATCTCTTCCTCGATCCTCTCAGTTTGCGGAAGAATCGGCGGTGGCGACAGGAAGGTGCTCACTCTGCTATGTGAGCGCGCTCACTCTGAAAATGTTTGATTTTCGCGAAAAGCGCGCGGAGGTGGCCGCGGCTGCTAAGATGGCTGGCCGTAAATTCCCCGCGCTGGAGCTGCTATGGACATGTCGGGCCGCCGTACGTTTCTTCGCACCGCCACTGGAGCCGCTGCGCTGGCTTTCACTTCGCGTTTGTCGACTTTTGGGCGGACGCACCGGCTAAGGATCTCAGCCGCAAGCTCGGGCGCGGAACTGCCGGACCGCCTGCCGCCCGAGTGGTATCGACGAAAGATCGGCCAGATTCAGCAAAGGATGTCGGAGCGCAAACTGGACGCGCTCGTGCTGCTCAGCAGCCACAACGTGATCTATGCCACCGGATATTTTCACCTGTCGACCGAACGTCCGCTGGCCGCGCTGATTCCGAAGTCGGGCGACCCGGCACTGTTCATCCCGGAACTCGAATCGGACCAGGTGAAGCTCTGGTGGGTGAAAGACTACGAGTCGTACTTCGATTTTCCCGGCCCGGAGAATCGCGTGCGCTGGATCTTCGAACGGGTGGCGAAACGCGGCTTCGGGAAGGGAAATATCGGCATCGAGGACGCGACCAGCGGACGCATGGAGCAGATCAAACTGGGCGTGCCAAAAGCCAACCTGGTTCCCTCCGGCGATCTGATCGAGGAGATGCGCTGGATCAAGGACGAGGACGAAATCAACATTATGCGTCGGGGGATGTATTTCTCTGATTTCTCGGTGCAGGCCGGACGCGACTTCGTGCAGAAGAATGGCGCAGTGAGCGAGAACGAAATCCTGAAAGCCGCAGCCGATGCGCTCGCCGACAAGATGGCGGCGGAGTTGAAAGATGTGGTCGGTGTGGGAATCGATCCGCCCTTCGGTGGTCTGGTTCCTTTCGGCAAGCGGTCGGCATTTCCGCACGCAATTCCCAGCAAGGAGCGGCTGAAGAAAGGAGATGCGCTGATCCTGAGCTACGGAGCGCAGGTGGGAGGCTACGCGGTCGAGTGCGAACGGTCATTCTCGATCGGCCAGCCCAACGACTATGCGAAGCGGCTGTTCGATGCGATGCTGGCCGCGCACGATACCGGCGTCGAAAACCTGAAAGAGGGCGCGATCGCGGAAGAGGTAGATAAGAAGAGCCTCGACCAGATTCGCAAGGCAGGATTTGAGAAGTTTCTGAAACATCGCACCGGGCACGGGATCGGGATCGAAGGCCACGAGTCTCCCTGGATCGCGGAAGGGGACAAGACTGTTCTGAAGCAGGGTATGACCTTCAGCTGCGAGCCTGGCGTATACGATCCGGACTGGGGCGGCTTCCGCCACTCCGACACCGTGGTCGTGAGGAAAGGCAAGGGCGAGGTGCTGAATATGTATCCGACGCGGCTGGAAGACATGATTATTGAGATCTGAGGGCAGAGGTGAGAGTGCCGAGGTGCGAGCTAAGAGGTGCGGGGCGGAGGGTTAGAGGGATGAGATTGCGGAACCGGCTTGTAATTCGTTTATGGTGCTTCGTACTTCGTCGCTGTGGCGTGCTTCTTCAATAATCTGGGAATCGACGAAACTTTCGGCGGCTTCGCGCATCTCACCGAGGGGAAATCTATGACTGACAAATTGGTAGAAAAAACGACTAAGAGCGAAACCGAGTGGCGTGAGCAGCTTACGCCCGAGCAATACCATGTAACGCGCGAGGCGGGCACCGAACGGGCCTTCACCGGCAAGTACTGGGACAACCACGAAAAAGGGATGTACCACTGCGTGTGCTGTGGCGCTCCGCTGTTCGATTCGGAGACGAAGTTCGAGTCCGGCACGGGATGGCCAAGCTTCTACGCCCCGGTCGACGAACAGAACGTCGCCGAAAATACCGACCGCAGCTATGGTATGACGCGCGTCGAAGCGCGTTGCGCCAAGTGCGATGCGCATCTGGGACACGTGTTTCCCGACGGCCCCAATCCGACGGGACTGCGGTATTGCATGAATTCGGCGTCGCTCGATTTCAAGCCAAAGGAATAAGCACCGGCGGTGCACACTCAGTTCAATTCATCGTTCGCCTGAAATTTTGTGTTCCAAGGTCGGGGTCTCAGCTTCGTACACCAAAACAAAAGAGGGGCAGAATTGATCATTCTGTCCCTCTTCAACAATTTTCTCGAAAAATTTAGGCGGTGCCCGCAGTAGCGGCCATCGCCTTGGGCGGCTCCGGCTTGGGCGCTTCCTGCTGCTTGGCTTGCTGTGGCTGGGCTTTCTTCTCAGGCGTGCGCACTTCAACTCCACCCTTGAGGATGGCGCCTTCTTCCACGCTGATGCGGTGCGTGATGACGTCACCGGTGAGTGCTCCGTCGCTGCGAAGGTCCAGACGATCGGCGCACTCCACGTTGCCCTGCACCTTGCCCATAATGACGACTTCTTTGGCGTTGATATTGGCCGCGACGTTGCCATTGCGGCCGATGGTGACCCGGCTCTCGGGGAAGCTGATCGTGCCTTCCACGCGGCCGTCGATGAAAAGCGATTCCGCGCCACTTACTTCACCCTTGATGACCACTGTGCGTCCGATCGTGGCCTGCTCCAGGGGCGGGGCGGCAGTCTTGACGGGGGTGTAACTCGGAGTGGGGGCCGTATTCGGAGAATACTTCGGTTCGGACGACTGCAACATTGAGACCTCGCTGAGTTCCGCTGCCCCAGTGGGAGTTGGCCCTGTGGACAGCGGTCGATGGGCTTACGGCAACTGGAGAATCGCACGAAAGGACGTATCGCGCAGGTTACGGAAGGTGATGTACAGGCAGATGGCAGAAGTCACAGGTCAGATTGAACAAGTGAAACTACAAAGCCACAAGCTGCAAGCCACAAGCGAACCCTTCATCGGTCGGCGTCGTCTCAATTCTGTCTTTTCAGATTCCACATGGAAGGCCGAGTAATCTCCCACCGGCCTCTTTGGTCACCTTGATGAGCTATCACGGCGGGCGTAGAGTCCGCACTAGATGCCTTTCTGCGTCAAGAGGTAGGTATGTCTCGAACCTCGATTGTGTTGGGAAGCCTTCTATCGGTATTCCTACTCAGTTCCTTCGTTTGCGCTCAGCAGCCGGACTCGCAAAGCAAACCTCTCGGCGATGTGGCTCGCGAGCAAAAACAGGTTCGCAAAGGGAGCCAGAAAAATTCCGAATCGAAACGAGTTTTCACATCCGACGAAGTGGCTTCCGGAAAAACGGACAGCAAGAATGCGGCTGTGTCATCTTCCACAGTAGCCACGGATTCTAGAGAAGCGGACGGCGACAACAGCAAAACGGGAGCATCGCCGGCATCCGCGGAGAGCAAGGGCCAGGCGGAGAAGCGACCTACTGCTTCTGTCCTCGACCGTCCGAAGGATGCAACTCCCGATGTCATCCTGGTTCCCGCGGGTACAGAGTTAAAGGTCGACATCGACAAGCACAAGACGGTCGTCCCGGTGCGCGTGGGATTTGCCACGCACATTCCCGCGCTGTCGCAGGTTGCGGTGCAGGTGAGCCGTACGTATGTTGGCACCGCCTATTCCTACAATGGCATGCCCTACGTGGATTACGTCGAATACGCGACCGTCACGGGGGTTACGGTGGGAGAAACAACCTACGAAGTGCAGACGGACTCTGTTCCGCTGATGAAGGGTGGCACGAACAGCGAAGTGACTTTCATCCTGGCCGGACCCGTGAAAGTTCTGCGTTAGGGTCGTTCACGGGCCCCCAGGCTACCTACCTACCTACCTACCTACTTATTTTCGTTCAACGAACCGGCTCCAAACTCCTTGCGCTGAGCAATCGGACGCGCAGCCCGCGCCGCAACCACCGGGGCGCCTGCCGCTGCTCCGTAGCGCTCCAGCAGGACCGGAACCATGGCGCCTTCGGCTTCCTTGACAAAGGTCATCCTGCTATCGCCGAGCATATCAATGCGGATGAAGTCCCCGAGTTTCACCTGTCCGGTCGCGACCAGATTGGCGAGTGGGAACACGATATGCCGTTCGATGGCTCGCTTCAGATGCCGCGCGCCGTATTTCGGATCGGTGCCTTCCACGAGCAGGAATTCTTTCACCTTAGGCGTGCAGTTGAAAACGAACTGATGCGCGCCCGCGGCCATCAGCACGCGCTGTTGCACCATGCCGAGTTCGATCTCGAGGATCTGCTTCAGGTGCTCCTCACGCAGCGTCTTGAACACGACAATCTTATCGATGCGGTTCATGAACTCGGGGGTGAACTTGCGCCGCGCCGCTTCGACTGCGGTGCGGTTGATCTTGTCGTCCAGGGCCGAATCGACGTGCACCGGCTTGGGAGCGAATCCAAGCCCGCCTTCGACCAGGCCGTTCATCTCGCCCGCGCCCAGGTTCGAAGTCATGATGATGATGCAGTTCGAGAGATCGACGCGCCGGTTATCGCCCAGCGTGAGCGTCGCCTTGTCGAGGATACCGAGTAGCAGCTGCCACAGCGCATCCGAGGCCTTTTCGATCTCGTCGAAGAGCAGGATCGAGAGCTTGAGTTTTTCCGTGTGCCACTGATTGAGGGCTTCCTGTGTGAGCAGGGGATGTGTCTCGCGGTGGCCCAGGTATCCCGGAGGCGATCCGATCAGCTTGGCAATTTCGTGCGAGTGCTGAAATTCGGCGCAATCGATCTTGATGCACGCGCGGGTGTCACCGAAGAGTGCCTCCGACATGGCTTCCACGACCCGCGTCTTGCCCGAGCCGGTCGGCCCGAGGAACAGCAGGTTCCCGACCGGTCGTCCCGGAGGATTCAGCCCAGCCAGAAACATCTGATAGATCTCGACCACTTTCTCCACGGCCTGATCCTGACCGACAATCTTGCGGCGCAGCGAGGCTTCAAAGTCGCGCGCGTCATTACTCCGCCGGGTAGGGTCGAGGACGGTTGCCAGATTCGTTCTCATAGGGTCTAAACCACTTTCCTTTCTGGAACTGGCTGTTGCCTGGGACATTGTCGGTTTCAGAACCTGCCTGGGAAGACCGCTTACGTTTGCTTCCCACTGCCTTCACTGCAAGCCGCTAGCCATCCTTCTGGACCCCGCCATTTCCTACTTTCTGAACGTTTTAGATGCTGCTAGAGCGCCGAAGTTACTAACATCGGAAGCCTTCCGGTTTTCTAAAGAGAAATTCTTTGCAGAGAGCGGGAACTTTCCCCTGCGCGCTACAGGAACCTCCCTAACGCCCCTGTCTGGCGGCGCTGACTGGCTCTGGTCTGACGTAACTGGCGGGCGGAATTCTGCCAGCTTACGATCCGATCATTCATTCCCGATTTCCGGAGACTTTGCTTGCAGCGATTGTCGGCGGGTAATTTCGTGCGCCTCTTTTTGGCCCTGGCGGGCTTTATCGCCCCGGCCGCAACTGCCGTCCAGAATCCTCACGGCGTCAGGTATGTGGCGGTCAAAACAGAAACCACCACCAAGAAGGTGGACGTGCCGGCGCCCGCGGTTGCCCCACCGGGATCGACGCTCTATCAGGCGCGCCGTGGTGATAGCCTGCCCGGCATCGCGCGCCAGTTTCTGAAGAAGACCAAGTACCTGAGTTCCAGCGAACTGGCGGACGCCATCCGCGAAGCGAACGGCAACCGCCAAGGAACTTTCCTGAAACCCGGCGAGACGATCATCATTCCGGGAATCCTCGACGCCCCGATCGTCGAAAAGAGCGTTCCCGTCGCCAAAGACTTTGAAGTGCGCGCCATCTACCTTACGGGCGTGATGGCGGGCAGCGATCATGGCATCCGCATCATCAAGCACTGGCGCGAAGTGGGCGGCAACGCCGTCGTGTTCGATATCAAGGACAGCGACGGCATCGTCAACATCGCCTTTGACCATCCGCTGGCCACCGGACAGAAGCACTACATTCACGATCTGCCGAAGTTCACGCGCTTCGTGCACTCCCAAAACATGCATGCGATTGCCCGCATCGCGATCTTCCGCGACGAGCACCTGGTGAAGACGCATCCGGAACTGGCGGTGAAGTCACATCGCACGGGCGAGGCGTGGCGGGAGAACGGCAAGCTGGTCTGGACCGATCCTTCAAATGACAAAGTACAGGACTATGACATCGCGCTCGCCAAGTATGTAGCCGAGTCGGGAGTGGATGAGATCCAGTTCGATTACGTGCGCTTCCCGGCCGAGGGCGATCAGAAAGACGCCGGCTTCGCCTTTCAGACCGACCACCCGAAGTGGCAGCGCTCGGAAGTCATCGCCGACTTCCTGACTCGCGCTTACGCCCAGATTCATCCGACGGGTGCGCTGTTCTCGCTCGACGTATTCGGAGTGATGGCGTGGCAGCGGCAGGTCGATCTCTCGCACACCGGGCAGGACATTGTGGCGATGGCCAAGCACTGCGACGTACTCTCGCCCATGATCTATCCCTCGCACTTTTTCGGCATGGATGGCATCGCGCGGCCGGGCGACGCGCCCGAGCACTTCATCGGCGAATCGATGGACCGCTTCATGCTGATCACGAAGGACAGCGGCGTGGTGATTCGTCCCTGGCTGCAGGCCTTCGCGTGGCGAACCAAGACTTACTCGCCGAAATACATTGAAGTGCAGATTGAAGTCGCGAAGAACAAAGGCGGTGTCGGATTTCTGTTCTGGAACGCCAACAACGATTACTCGAAGCCTTACACCGCCATGCCGGAGATGAAACTGGCGAAGGGCAAGTTCTTCCGCGGCGACGAACTTGGACAGCCGCGGCCAGAGACAGTTGCCGCGCCGGTAGCGGCAGCACCGACCTCGAGCCCGGCGGTCGTGCGAGTATCCGACAAGCGAACAGCAAAGATCTCGAAACACAACAACTAGCAGGACTGACATATCCAACTCTATCGCGACGCAGGGCGCGAATAAGCGATCCGCAGGCGCGATCAGCCAGCGGACAACTAGCCAAACGCACACGAGCGCTCTAAGACAGACACATACGATGAATTGACACTTTGTGCTATCCGGGATACTCTCCCGCAAACCTCAAAAGTGTGGGAGAGGATTTTTGCGAAATCGATGTCTGGCCGCTGCCCTGATAGCATTTGTCGCGCTGCGCGCCCTCGCGGCGCCGGTTCCGTCTACTCAACCGAACGATAATCGCGCTCCTGCGGGCCACTTCACACAGGGCGTCCTGAATCTTCAACTGGAATTGGTCGAGGCCAACTGGTATCCGGAGAGGGATGGCGGGCCTAACCTGAAGGTTTATGCTTTCGCCGAAAAAGGCAACGCGCCACTTATACCCGGTCCACTCATCCGCGTTCCACAGGGGACAGAGGTTCGCATCAACCTGCATAATGCATTGCCTGCCGCCATGTTTGTCCGGGGGCTCGATGCGCACGGATCGGCGAATGCTGAGCCGGTCTCGCTGGCCGCGGGCGCGACCGCCGAGCTTCATTTCACCGCCGCTGTCGCCGGAACGTTTTATTACTCGGCCCGCAGCATGAAGCAGTCGATCGAAGAAATTGGAAAGCTCAACGTCACCGATGTTCTTCCGATGGGGGAAGCACCGTTCGGAATCGAGAGCCAACTTGAAGGAGCGTTGATCGTCGATCCGCCCGGCGCCCTCGCCAACGATCGGACATTTGTGATCACAAACTGGATGTCCGGAGTCATCACGCCGCCTTTTCGCGAAGTGCTGGCCATCAACGGCAAATCATGGCCGTACACCGAGCGACTCGCCGCGGAGGTGGGTGAGGCCGCAAACTGGCGCCTCATCAACACCAGTGTCAGCGATCATGCCATGCACCTGCACGGATTTTTCTTCCAGGTGAAAAGCGCGGGCGGCCAGGAGCAGGATCGTATCTACAAAACGGATGAGAGGCCGCAAGCGGTGACGCAATATATGCCGCCGGGCGCGACGGCTGAGATCGCCTGGACGCCGGAACGGCCCGGCCGCTGGCTTCTCCATTGCCACATGACGGGGCACATGTCGACGAACACCCTGGCGCCCTTCGTGAATCCCGACGCGCACACTTCTGAGCACGAGATGTCTGGCAATCCCAGCGGAATGGGATCGCTGGTGCTTGGGATTAACGTGGCTCCGTCTGCTCATCCGGCGGTCGCGGCCACGTCCGACGTCAAGCCGCGGCAGTTGAAGCTGTTCGTGCGCGAAAGGCCGGCATCACGATACTCGCTCGCCCACCTGGGATACCAGATACAGGAACCGGACGCGAAGGAAACGAATGATCCGCCGCCATTTCCGGGAGCGCCCCTTGTGCTGACGCGAGGCGAGCCCACCGAAATCACCGTCATCAACCAACTGAAGGAGCCTACGGCGGTGCACTGGCACGGCATGGAGTTGGAGAGCTACTACGATGGAGTGCCCGATTGGAGCGGCGACTCGCTGCAAACCACGCCCTCGATTCCTCCGGGCGGGTCGTTCGTTGCGCGGATGACGCCGCCCCGCGCCGGGACGTTCATTTACCACACTCATTGGCACGATGTTTCGCAACTTACGAGCGGGTTGTATGGTCCGCTGATCGTGCTGGAGCCGGGGCAGAAGTTCGATCCTTCAGTTGACAAGATTTTTCTGATCGGCCGCGACGCGCCGGACGAGATTCCAACCTCCAATCTTGTTTTGAATGGCAGTCCGCAGCCGCCAGCTACGACGCTGAAGGTGGGGACAAAGTATCGCTTCCGATTTATCAACATCGGCTCTAACGACGCGGATGCGAAGGTCTCGCTCATGGCTGGCGATCACCCCGCAATGTGGCGCTTGATAGGCAAAGACGGGTGGACGGTGCCGGCTTCCCAGGTGACGTCGCAGCGCGCTTATCAACCCGTCAGCGTCGGGGAGACGTATGATTTCGAATTCACTCCCGAGAAGGCCGGCGATCTCATGCTGCAGGTGACCTTGGCGTTCAGCCAGGTGAGACTGACGCAACTGATCAGCGTGCAGTAAACAGGATTTCTGTCGCGCCGGCGTTTTGCCGGATGCCCACAAGCCGCGCTATCTCTTCTGATCCAGAAATGCCCTTAGCCTCGCATACCCGCTGCGGCTTACCGGAAGCTGCGTGCCATTGCTGAGCACGACCACGTGGTTGTCTTTGCTGTAGGGCTCGATCTTCGTCACACGCTCGAGATTGACGATGTACGACCGGTGAATCCGCAAAAAGCGGCTGGCATCGAGCGCTGCCTCCAGGCTCGAGATGGTTTGCTGCTTCAGGTGTTTCTTGCCCTCGGTGCAGAGCGCCACGTAATCGTCCTGCGACTCGACGTAATCGAGCTTCGAGATCGGGATCACGTATACGCGGGTGCCATCCTTGACCGCGATGCGCTCGAGATGCTGCTCGGGCGGACGCGCGCTCGTCGCAAGTTCGACAGGGGAGGGCACTTTTCCGCCGAGCCGCTGCTTCACGCGCAGCAGGGCGGTTTCGAAGCGCTCGACGGTAAAGGGCTTCAGCAGGTAATCGACCGCGTGAATTTCAAACGCCTTGAGTGCGTACTCGTCATACGCGGTGACGAACACGATCGCCGGCTCGGTGCCGATCAGTTCCAGCACTTCAAATCCATCGAGTTTGGGCATCTGGATATCGAGAAACACCAAGCCGGGCTTCTGCTCGGCGACCGCCTTTACGGCTTCGAATCCGTTGGCGCATTCCGCGACGACTTCTATCTCCGGATGTTTGGCGAGAAACTCCACCAGCACCTTGCGTGCGAGTTCCTCGTCGTCCACCACGATCGCCCGGATTGTCTCGCCGCTAGTCATGCATCTCTCCATTTTGCTGCGCGGGCAGGCGAAGCCTGACAGAAAAGCGGTTGCCCTCGGCACTCACATTCACGTTGGCGTCTTCTCCATAGCGGGTGTGCAGGCGACGGCGCACGTTATCCAGACCGAGGCCGGTCCTGAGCGGTGCGGGCATCTCGGGATCGAAACTGTTTTCCACCACGATCGCGACGTCGCGCTGCTGGCGATGCACGCCGAGCGCGATCACGCCCCCTTCCGGGAGGTTCGCAATTCCATGGCGAATGGCGTTCTCCACCAGCGGTTGCAGCAGGAGGGGAGGCAGTTGAACAGCCAGGGTTTCTTTTTCGATGTCTTCTTCCATCGTAACGCGCGCTCCGAATCGAACTTTTTCGATCGCCAGATACCCGCGCACGAGCGCCAACTCTTCTTCGAGAGTTATCGACTCCTGCTTGCCGACGCGCAGCGTGGTGCGCAGAAAATCGGCCAGGAGGATGCACATATCGCGCGCTTTGCCGGAATCGACGCTGGTAAGCGCGCTGATCGAATGCAGGCAATTGAACAGGAAATGCGGATTCACCTGCGCGCGAAGGGCCTTCAGTTCGGCATCGCGCGCCAGAACGGCCGCCTCCAGCGCCCGCTCCTGCGCCTCGCGGGACGCCTGTTGCGCCAGCACCGCGTAATCGAAGGCCACCGAGAGTCCATAGAGCAAAACACCCGTGATCCAGAGCAGCGGGATCGTCTGGATGGCCCGCGACTCGAGTCCAGTGAAACTCGCCCATCGTTCCAGCCCGCCGGCGAGTGCTTTTGCGACCTGGATCCACAAGGTACTCACCAGCAATGCCGCAGTCGCGTGGGTGAGAAATATCTTGGTAAAGCTTGACTGCTCGATCGGCGTCATGCGGCATGGGTACCATGCCGCCAGACAAAGGAACGCGTAGACCAAGCAGAGGGGAGCGGTGAGCGCGACCGCCTCGGCCCAACTCAGAAATCCGGAACGTCTCTCGAGATATGCCAGAAAAGCGGCCAGCGGAATCCACGTCAGCAGGTACAGGCCGAGTTGTCGAAAGCCGCTCAGGATGGGATGCATGCCGACTCAGTTCCTGACCTCGACCCCTCCCATCATGGCGAAGCCTTTAACGATAAGCGTCTTGGTGACATTGCCGCTTTCGCGTGCCTTCAGGCTATGGCCACCAAGAAAAGCTGTCACCTGCATGGAAACCGCCCAGTTTTCGGGAACGCGCAGAACCCCGCCACCCATGACCGCAGTCACGTTGATGACGGCAGTATCGCCGGCAATGTCCGCATCTCGCAGATTGACGTCGAATCCGCCCATGAACGCGACCAGGTCGCCGCCGCGGAAGTCCTTGGCGCGGATGCGATACTCACCGCCGCCCCAAATCGAGATCACGTTCAGATGCGGGGAGAGTTCTCCACTACCCCCTGCCACGGGTTGATACGCACGCCAGATCATAAGCAGGCCGGCCGCGATCACAAGCACGGGCCAAAAGGTCTCAAAGCGCACATGCAGGTAGCCAAGTTCATCCAGTTCCAGCAGCACGCCGACAATCAGCAGCAGGACGCCCCAGGGCCGGGTCCGCCGCGACTGCACATTGAGCAATCCCACGAACAGGAAGACGACCGCCCAGAAATTGAACCAGTGATGGATGAGTCCCATCTGGCTGAGGAGCAGCAGCGCTCCAATGACGATCAGCGCCACACCGCTCATCAGTGTGGGGCTGACATCGTTGTCCCTACAGCTCATGTTGGCCCTCTTTCGAATGCCGCTCCTCCGGTTCGGGCGCCGTTACGTGCCCGGCCAGCAATAGCACGCACGCTCCCAATGCCACCAGCAGGACTGGAGAGGAATGCCACATCAATTCAAAGGAAAGAATGCTGGTGCGAATAAGAATGCCAAGTTTATCAAACAGAAACAGGCCTCCGACGATGGCCATAGCCACCGCCAGCAATGTCGCTTCCCGGCGATCGCGTTGATGATTGCGTTGCATTGGCTCTCTCCTCGCTCTGAAACTTTATTGTCCTGGGGTGAAGGTAGCCGGGGCAGGGAAGGGTGTCGCGGGGTTTTCGGCGAGTTACGTATTCCGACCGGCGAGTGACGAAAACAGGGCGAGCCGCGCCTTCGGTGTCGGGAGGCTAGCCAGAGACCAGCCACCGTCAGACTCAGGCGAAGAGGGTGGCCTTAGCCTGGCACCCGATGATTCGCCGCTCATCGTGCGCGATATCTCGAACAGGAGATCTGCGCGCTCGACTGGGAGGCGCCATAGCTGGCCTAGGGTCACGGTGAGAGGCACAGCAACTCCTTCCTTTTCATATTGATGACTCTCGTAATACTTACCAAGGCCTAGGGTGCCCTCGACCTTCAGGCCACGCCACCTGCGGAATCGGGCCATGTACGACTGTGCGCACTGGACCTAATCTGAGCTTGCAAGTGAGCAGTAAACGGCTCGGGAGGCCAACGATGAAAACACTACTCGCAATCCTGGTACTGGTCGCAGCGGCACAAGCACAAAACCTGGTCGACGATGGCAAACTGCCCAACGCGCCCAGCCACCACCAGTTCTGGTCACTGGAAACCAAAGTCAACACCGGTATCCTGGCGGGCTTGATCACCGCCGATGCCATCACCACACAGAAGGGTTTGAATCAGGGCATGCGCGAGGCGAATCCGCTGATGCGTCCGTTTGTGACGCGTGGAGCGGCCGGCGAAGCGGTCGGCTCGGCCATCGGCATGGGTAGTGCACTCGGCGTTGTGTATGTACTTCACAAGACCAACCACCACAAGGCTGAGAAGATCGCGATGCGCCTGATGATCGGAGTTGAAGGTACAGTGGTCGCCAGCAACATCGCTGCCCTCCGCTGAAACCTCCATCGCCTGGGGCGGGTTGTGCTTGCCCGCCCCTGGCCTCCCGAACTCGCCGGGAGGCCTGCTACCGGTAGTTCCCTCCACAAAACATCTGAGAAGCGATGACGTTCCCACCCGAAATTCCCGCAAAACGACTTTCCTGATTTTCCCGACCGCCCGGTTTGTTTTTTCACGCGGAAGTTCGTTTTCCCGTTCTGGTTCCCACGCTATAATTTTGGTCAGGAAGTGGATGGTTGTTCCTGTCGGAATGGCCTGACCCCCGCTCGATGCGCAAGCATTGCGAAAAGGCGGCAGGCATCGGAAACCCCCAGCCGGCTACGCGAATCTTTATCTAGACAAGGAGCCTTCATGGCGATTCAGCAGACGGAAAAAATCTGGCATAACGGGAAGTTCATCCCGTGGGATCAGGCCACGCTGCACGTGATGTCGCACGTGGTGAATTACGGTTCTTCGGTATTTGAAGGGGTCCGCTGCTACGCTCCACCGGCCGGTCCGGCGATTTTTCGCGCCCAGGAACACATCCAGCGGCTGATCGATTCCGCTCGCATCTATCGCATCGACGTCGATTTCACCCGCGACGAAATCATCCAGGGAATGGTCGAACTGGTGAAATCGAATGGCGTATGGCCCTGCTACATCCGTCCGATCGTGCTGCGCGGGTACGGTGAAGCTGGTGTCAATCCGT
>Ga0335070_10003375_pt1 | contig 18655 bp, 12 predicted proteins | sample Lox_Sample_13_FD_206722 | JGI IMG/M metagenome (GOLD analysis project Ga0335070, IMG submission 206722) | Soil microbial communities from Loxahatchee National Wildlife Refuge, Florida, United States - Lox_Sample_1.3 | ecosystem: Environmental > Terrestrial > Soil > Wetlands | place: USA... | reverse complement strand
TAACCTTGACCATCAGCGATCCTCATATCCGCTCCAACGCTATCAAGGCTCTTGCAGTGCTCTCCTCCAAGCGTGACCCTGCGTTGCCGCAAGTGCTCACATCGTTGGAGCAGGGCTATCCGGATCTGATGGCGTCGATCTATAACATTCTCTTTGTTCCTGCGAAGACACCCGCGCCTGTCGTGAAGAAACTGGAAGAGGCGCTGGAGAGAACTCTGCGCGACAAGGAGACGCGTGATAAGCTCGAGAAGATGGGCTACAGGATAGACTTCATGAATGGCAAGAATACCCAGGCATTCCTGGAGACTGAAACAAAGAAATGGTCCTCGGTGGTTAAGCACGCAAACATCATCATGAAATGAAACTGCGCTGAGCGTGAATCCCGGTAGCTGTTCTCCGCACGCTTAGGCCCTGCGCGCGCCGCCTTGCTCATTGCTTGAGCCCGCATCAATTGCGAGAAAGGCAGCGAATGCAATGATTGCGGGGGTGTGGCAAGCTCAAGGTCTGTCTCAAAGAGAAGGGGGAAAACAAAATGCCTTACGCTGATTTGAGGGCTTATATCAGGCGGCTGGACGAGGAAGGTCACCTGAAAAAAATAGAGGCGGAGGTCGACTGGAACCTTGAGCTGGGCGCAATCATGCGGCGGGCGAATGATTTGCGAGAACCGGCTCTCCTCTTCGAAAAGATTAAAGGCTATTCATCAGACTGCAGAATCCTTGCAAACCTGGTCGGCGCTGCAAAGCCGAATGTGTTCGGCAGGGTCTGTCTTTCGTTGCAACTTCCGACCGGTACGCCCGCACCTGAGATCATCGAAGAGATCGTCCGCAGGTTTGAGGCCCCTGTAAAGCCGGTTCTTGTGAATACATCTCAAGCTCCTTGTAAGGAGAATATCCTGAAGGGTGAGGAGATCAATGTGCTGAAGTGGCCGGTTCCTCATTTCCGCGGGTACGATGGAGGCCGGTTTATCGGCACGTGGCACACTGATATCACTCGCGACCCCGAAACAGGGTGGGTTAACTGGGGCATGTACAGGCACATGGTCCACGATGGACGCTCGATAGGCTGGCTCGCAAACCCGGGACAGCACGGGCCGGGGCACTACTACCGGAAATACGAAGCAAGAGGAAAACCAATGCCTATGGCAATAGCCATAGGGACAGACCCTGCCTGTGCTTCAGCATCCATGTCTCTTGTGGCCTCTGGTATAAACGAGGTTGACCTTGCCGGAGGCTTAAGAGGAAGCCCCGTTGAACTCGTAAAGTGCGAAACGGTTGATCTTGAAGTGCCGGCAACAGCAGAGATAGTGCTGGAAGGAGAAGTCCTGCCGGGAGAGCGAAGACCGGAGGGCCCTTTCGGAGAGTATGCGGGTTATTTTGCGAGCGACAAAGGAGTGCAGCCTGTATTCAGGATCAACTGCGTAACGCACCGCAATCAGCCCATTCTTCCGGTCTCAACGCCGGGTAAGCCGTTCGACGATACCACGTTTGTCTATTCGTTATACGGGAGTGCGGCCCTGACGATGGAGCTCAGAAAAATGGGATTCCCCTTCAAGTCCGTCTATCTGACGCCGTCGATGATGGCAGTTATCATATCCGCAAGGGAAACCTACCCTGGTTATGTGCACACCCTTTCTTCGGCAATCTGGGGAAGCAAGGTCGGTGTGTACCGGCCGGTTGTTATCGTGGTGGGCGAGGATGTGGATGTGACCAATATGGATGAGGTAATGTGGGCCCTCACCACGAGGGTGCACCCGGTCAGGGATATTCATATAAAGAAGCGCGCTCCCAGCCACGCTCTTTTTCCTTTTCTCTCACCGGAAGAAAGAGCTGCTCATACGGGTGCTGCTGTCTGCTACGACGCGACCTTCCCCTTCGAATGGAAAGAGAATACGCCGAGGATCGCTGATTTTGATCACGCCTGGCCTGAGGAGATACGCAAGCTCGTGGTGTCGCGATGGAAGGAGTATGGATTCTAATGAACGGTGTCACAGAACATTAAGATCAGGTGACGGGAATCCGTGGAACTGCCCGTAGCTTTTGCTCAGATTCTCAATGGAATCGCCTTCGGTATGCTGCTCTTTCTCCTTGCCGCAGGCTTGAGCCTCATGTTCGGTCTGATGGGCATTGTGAATCTCGCCCACGGGGCTTATTTCATGGTGGGAGGCTATGTCGGCCTAACCGTACTTGAAGCGACTGACAGTTTTCTTTTGGGAATCGCGGCCGGTGCTGCAGCCGGAGCCCTCCTCGGGTTTCTCACGGAGCGCTTCTTCATGCGCCGCGTATACGGCTTGCATGGTCACGAGTCAATCCTGCTCACCTTTGCCCTCAGCCTGATTCTCAGCGACTTCTCCCTGTTCCTCTGGACAGGCACGCCGCGCTGGGTCCAGGCGCCACCTTTCCTGGACATGTCGTTCAGAATTCTCGGTAACCCCTATCCTGCATACCGCCTGGCGATCATTGTGATCGGTGCGATTGTTTTTGCAGGCCTCTACTGGTTTCAGGAGCGGACGCTGTGGGGGGCAACCGTACGTGCCGGAGTGGACGACAAAGAAATGGCAACCGGCTTGGGAATCAATATTCCACTCGTCTTCACCATGGTCTTCTGTTTAGGAGCCTTTCTGGCAGGGTTCGGAGGATTTGTGGGGTCACCAATCCTGGGATTGCACATCGGTCTCGATATCGAAGTTATCATGCTGGCTCTCGCCGTAGTCATCGTCGGTGGTATAGGCAGCCTGACCGGATGCCTGGTCACCTGCCTCCTGATGGGGTTGAGTGATACCCTGGGTAAGGTGCTGTGGCCGAGCTATGCGTCGCTCACAATCTACCTCGTGGTTGTGATAGTGCTTCTGGTAAAGCCCGAAGGTCTCTTCGGGAAAAGGGGTTAAATGGAGCGAGCGTCGTACGGTTGGAAATCGATCCTTGCCGCTGTCATCTTCGCCGCGATTGTGCTGGCGGTCCCGCTGCTTCCGGACTACGCGGTCACTCTGGCAACCTCCATCGTGATTTACAGTGTCTACGTAACGAGCGCAAACCTCCTCACCGGCTACACAGGGCTCGTCTCGCTGGGCCAGGGCATGTTTTGGGGCTCGGCAGCCTACGTGGTCGCAATCTTGACCACGCGTGGGCTTGTGACAAATGTCTACCTGATCGGGCTCATCTGCCTTGTCACAGTGCTTGTGCTGAGTGCCTTTTTCGGAGCATTAGCGCTCCGGGTGAAACGTCTTTATTTTATGATCGTGACCTTTGCCTTCGGACACGTGGTATGGTGCATAGCCATGTACCCGATGCAGTCCATCACGTACGGGTATGACGGCATAAAGGATATTGCCCGTCCCTCCCTTGCCCCGTCGCTGTCAACGACCAGCAGCGCCGGCTTTTACTACTTTGTCGTCGCTGTCGCTGCCATCTGTTTCTGTGGCATGCGCTTCCTTATCAACTCGCCGTTTGGCCATGCGCTCGTGGGCATAAGGGACAACGAGCACCGCATGACGGCGCTCGGTTACAACACCTTTCTCTACAAGTATATCTCTTACATGCTTTCCGCAGTCTTTTCCGGTGTGGCGGGTGCTCTTTTCGCCTACTTCAATGGCTACGTCAATCCTGCCGAGCTGCACTGGCTTTGGTCCGGAGACGCGTTGATGATCATGTTCATCGGCGGTGTGGGCTCGTTCTGGGGTCCACTGTGGGGTTCGCTCGCGTACACAGGACTGAGATACTGGATCAGCAGCTACACGATGTATTGGTTCGGTATCGAGGGTATTATCTTTATCTGCGTTGTGCTCTTTTTCAGAGGCGGAATCGCCGGTTTTGTTTCCGGTCTGCAGGCGAGGCTCACGTGGCAGAAGCGCTGAAGCTGGATAAGGTCTATAAGAATTTCGGTGCGCTCCAGGTTGCGAGAGATGTCACGTTGAGCATCTCTGCCGAGGAACGGCGCGTGGTCATCATAGGCCCGAACGGCGCCGGAAAGACGACGCTCTTTAACCTCATCAGCGGGGAGCTGCCCGTGTCGGAAGGTGCCGTACATCTCTTCGGACGCGATGTGACCAGGATGCCCTGTTACCGCAGAACGAGGCTTGGCCTGGCCCGTACCTTCCAGGTAACAGATCTCTTTCCTTTTTTTACCCTTATGGAGAACCTGCTGCTTGCGCTTCAGGCGCACGACGCTTGCGCCTACCAGATGCTGCGGCCGCTTCGTTCCTATACTCACCTCTATAAAAAGGCTGAAAAGCTCCTGAAGGAAATGAAGCTGTGGGAGAAAAGAGATTTTTCCATCACGGCGTTATCGCATGGTGAGATGCGCGTGGTCGAACTGATGCTGGGTATAGCAGGCGGACCGAAAATTCTGCTCCTGGATGAACCGACCGCCGGGTTGACCCGCTCGGAGGCAGTCTGGCTCGTCAACATGATTCAGCATTTGCTGAAAGACGTTACGCTCCTTATCATCGAACATGATATGCAGATCGCCTTCACACTGGCCGAAAGGATTATCGTTCTCCACCAAGGGGCTATCGTGGCTGACGGCAGGCCGGATGAAATAAGGGGCAATGCGCGCGTAAAGGAAATCTACCTGGGCACCATGGCATGAGCGATATTCTTACTGTCGAAGATATCCATACCTACTACGGGGAAAGCTACGTTCTGCAGGGCCTTTCCTTGAAGGTTGCCTCGTCATCCGTAGTCTCTGTCGTCGGCCGTAATGGTATGGGCAAGACGACCGCGATACGTTCGGTAATGGGGTTCACGCCTGCGCGCCGGGGCAAGATTCTTTTCCGGGGCGAGGAGATCAGGGGACTCACGGCGTTTGAGATAGCCCGAAGGGGACTGGCCTTAGTGCCACAGGGCCGCCGGATATTTCCATCGCTGACAGTCAGGGAGAATCTTGCAATAGCAGCAGGAGAGCGCGGCAGGAAGGGAGCCTGGAACATTGAGCGTGTTCTTTCCCTTTTTCCGGTGCTGGGCAAGAGGCTGTCCAACAAGGGCAATCAATTAAGCGGTGGCGAGCAGCAGATGCTTGCTATCGCGCGGGCCTTGGTTTCCAACCCTGAGCTCATCCTTATGGACGAGCCATCGGAAGGATTAGCGCCCATGGTCATCCAGGAGGTCGGTGGCGTTATAAAACAGCTGAGAAAAGAGGGCGCTTCCATATTGCTGGCCGAGCAGAACCTGCCGCTGGCGATGGACGCCGCCGATTACATGTACGTGATTAACAAGGGCGCGATGGTATTTGAGGGCACTCCTGCAGAACTGCAGGCGAGACCTGAGATAGAGCAGGAATACCTGGCGGTGTGAAGAGTCGAATGAGCAGCGCAAAAATGAATCTCAAGCTCATTCTTATCTTGAGCGCCAGTCATCTTTTCATAGACATCAACGGCTCTGCTCTTCCCGCAATTATGCCCTTCTTCAAGTCGGCGCTCTCCCTTAACTACACACAAATCGGCGCTGTCATCATGGTGTCGAATCTCACCTCATCCATTATTCAGCCTTGTTTTGGCTATTTTTCCGATCGCGTGCAGATCAACTGGCTGTTGCCTCTTTCTGTGGTGTTAACCTATGCCGGTTTTTCCCTGACAGGCATTTCTCCTTCTTACGGCATATTACTGGTTTTTGTCATGCTCAACGGTGTGGGGATAGCTATGTACCATCCTGAGAGCTTCAAGATCACGCATCATTTCACTGGCAGCCGCATGGCGACGGGCATGTCCATGTTTCAGGCAGGAGGAAACTTCGGCATGGCTTTCGGGTCTTTGCTGGTCACATACGCCATGCAAATGGCCGATCTCCGGGGCACGTTGCTCTTTTTTGTACCGGGAGCAATGATACTCGCGCTGCTGTCATGGTTTAACAGCGAACTGACGATGCCGTTCAAGGCAGGCAAGGTCGCAGAGTCGAAAACGGCAACTGCTCCTTCTGCGCCATCGAAGCATCCCTGGCGATCCATGGGGCTGCTCGTATGCGCCGTGGCGCTGCGCTCCTCGGCACATATGGGCTTGATTACCTTCGCCCCTTTTTACTATATTACAATTTTGAAGGGTGATCCGATCAGCGCCGGGAGACTTGTGTTTGCTTTCCTGATCGGTGGGGCCTTGGGGACTATTGCCGGCGGCCTGGTTGCAGACAGACTCGGCCACAAGCCTTTTGTTTGCCTCTCCCTGATCTGTTCCGTCCCGCTGCTCTTCCTTTTCCTTGAGGCAACCGGCATATGGGTGTTCATCATGCTCTTCTTTGTGGGTTTTGTGCTTATCTCGAGCTTTTCGGTCACGGTGGTCATGGGGCAGACTATTTTGCGGGACCGCCTGGGCATGGCCTCGGGTCTCATGCTCGGTTTTGTGATCGGCATCGGCGGCATAGGCGCGGGACTGCTGGGCTTGGTTGCAGATGCGTGGGGAATACTCACAGTGCTTCGGCTCATCCTGATTATGCCGGCTGTGGGGCTTTTACCGCTCTTGATGGTTTCGTATCCTGCGAGCGGCCGTAATAAGGCGATTGCAGGGCGATAGAATCTTTGCGCGATTGAGGAGGTGTTCTTTATGACACGTGGTCCGGAACTTAAGATAGAGATACCTGAACAACTCAACCTGACCCGTTATTACCTGGAAGATAATGTTGCAGCAGGCAGAGGCGAAAAGATTGCCGTCTACTGTCGTGACGCAACCTATACCTTCAACGATATGTGCAAACTGACGAACCAGGTTGGAAATCTGCTCAAAGAATTCGGCGTGGGTTTCGAGGATCGGGTGCTGCTTATCCTTCAGGACACGCCTGAATGGCTTGCCGGATGGTATGCTGCCATGAAGATAGGGGGGATCGCAACGCATGCGTACACCTATCTTCTGCCATCAGACTACGAGTACTTCGTCAGTTATGTGAGGCCTAAAGTTGTCATCGTGGACAATACGACGCTGGAGCGGGTGCGCCAGGGCATGCGTGGTTCGAGCTTCCACAGGGCGATCCTTGTGGCCGGCGAGAACCTTCCCACGCTTGAGCAGGGGGAGTATGCGCTGAATGAGATGCTGGCTGAAGCATCATCGGTTCTCGAGATGGCCCGGACAACGAAGAACGATCTCGCGCTGTGGAATTTTTCCGGCGGAACGACAGGCAAGTCGAAGGGTGTGCCCCACATGCACCACGACGGCGTCATCGGCTTCGAATCTTTTCAGTACACCATCCATTACACGCCGGACGACATTGTCTTCCGTGTTCCCAAGCTCTTCTTCCACTACGCGCGCGACCTGGGCATGAACTGGCCCATCAAGGCAGGGGCGGCGGTTGCGCTCTACCCCGACAGGAGCACGGTCGAGTCTGTGTTTGAGTGCCTGTACAAGTACAAACCGACAGTGCTTCTCAACGTACCCACCATGATGAGGGCCATGCTTCAAAGCCCGCTCGCGAAAGATGCGGACCTGAGCTTCCTGAGACTCTGTATCTCGTCCGGCGAGCTTCTGTCCGGTCAGCTTTATAATGAGTTTAAAGAGAAGTTTGGCGTCGAGATTCTTAATTCCGTTGGTTCAGCCGAGACCTACCTTGGCTATTTCATGGACGCGCCGGGCAAAGTGAAGCCGGGGAGTTCGGGCAAGGTGCAGCCTGGCGTGGACGTAAAACTCGTCGATGCAGAGGGCAAAGAGGTGCCAAAAGGGGAGTCAGGAATTCTCTATGTGCGCTCTGAAGCTTCGGGTACCTACTACCACCTGGAACACGACAAGACGAAAAGAACATTTGTCGGCAACGACTGGGTGAACACAAACGACCTTTTCAAGGAAGACGCTGACGGCTATTTCTGGTACGAGGGAAGGGCGGATGATTTGATAAAGGTGAGCGGCGTCTATGTCGCCCCGCTCGAAATAGAGAAATGTCTCGATGAGCACGAAGCAGTGAGAGAATGCACCGTGCTGGGGGTGAAGGACGCTGATGGTCTCACCAAAACCAAAGCATTCATCGCGCTGAATGAAGCATTCCAGCCGACGGATGATCTGGCCGAGCAACTGAAGGAGCATTGCCGCAAGAAGATGGCGCCCTTCAAGGCTCCCCGTTTTATACAATTCTTGAGGGAGCTTCCCAAGACCGGCCAGGGGAAGATCGACAAGAAACAACTGCTGAAAGGCACGCCGTGACGTATGAACACAGACGTAAAGAAAAGACCAAGATCCAAAACTGAATCACACGCTTTGGGTTTGGAACATTTGAGATTTGGATTTGTTTAGGAGTTAGATATTCGATATTAGAATTTCTATCGGACGAAACAGACACGCCTCCAAGAGAACGTGAACTTGAAGCTGTGGTGATCGGTCACTTCAGAAGCCCCTGCTCTTTTAGCAGCTTGGCAAAAGCTTCGTAGTTGGACGCCACGTACTCGTCCAGTTCTTTGCCGTTTCTGTAAAAGATGGTGAAGCGTAGATCTTTCATCCCTTTGATGAAGCCCGGTTCCTTCATTGCTTTGCTGTACGCATCGTCCAGTTTCTTCACGATCTCGTCAGGCATGGCTTTGGGGCCTGCAACGTTGAGAAATGTTGGCGCTGGTATGTCATACCCGAGATCCTTCATGATCGGAACATCGGGGTAATAGGGCGAGCGTTTTTCGGCAACTAGCAAAATCAGGCGTATCTCTCCGGATTCGATCAACGGATAATTGAAGTCGCCGGTTCCCACCATGATGTGGCCTCCCAGAAGCGCAGCTTGTGTTTCTGGAGAGCCCTTGAAGGGAATGTGTGTGAACTGAACTTTCTCTCTCCGTGAGATCTGCTCCAGCGCCAGATGACCGAAGCTCCCTACGCCCGCACTGCCATAGGTCAGCTTCTTGGGGTTCTGTCGCGCGTAAGCGACGATGTCCTTCCATGTCTTGAATGGCGAGTCTCCTTTGACAGTAACGGCAATGTTGATGATGCCGAACTGCATGATCTCTCTGAGATCGTTGACAGGATGGTAGGGCACCTTTTCGGTTAAGGGGGGAACGAACATGCCTGGATGGCCTGCGTAACCAATGGTGTAGCCGTCAGGCTTCGCGCTGGCAATGGCAGCGATGCCTACCGTGAACGAGCCGCCGGTCTTATTGATCACGACGATCGGCTGGCCGAGAAACTTCTCCGCTTCTTTTGAAGCCATGCGGAAGCAAAGATCACTTGCGGCACCTGCCGGTACAGGATTGATGAACGTAATGGGATGGCTCGGGAACTTCGGGTCCGCCGGTTGTGCGTGCGCCGCGAGCGGAAGAAGAATCAAGAGGGAAAGGCAAACAAACAAAACTGTTGTCCTCACAGCCGGGCTTCTCATAAACGCCTCCTCACCTAATCGGTCCGGTTTGTACACGTTAGCCAAAGCCAGGAAGCTTGTCAAGCCTTTTAGGTTCCTTTGGCAAGGGCCATCCACATAGGGTAGAATGAAAGAGTGCTGAGGTTCCATCCGGAGGTGTTGAATGACTACAGCTAAACGATTTGCGCCTTATACAAAAATTGCTCTGGAGAAAGGAATTGATCACGCGGTTGTCGTTGAGACTTCACGCGTTTTTACCGCACCATGGGTACGGATGAAGTGCCAGTATGGTTGCGCGGGCTATGGCGCAAGCCTTTGTTGTCCGCCGAAGACGCCAACGCCTGATGAGATGCGAAAGATTCTCGATTCCTACGCGTCCGGCATCCTGCTCCACCGGCAGATCAAAAGAGGGGACAGGCTTAGCGAACGTCTCACCGAAACTGCGGTTACTCTCGAGCGTACCTTGTTCCTCGACGGATATTACAAGGCATGGGCTCTTGGCAGCGGGCCCTGTGGTGGATGCAAGACCTGCAACATGAAGGCATGCGTTCACTCCGATGAGGCGAGGCCTTCAATGGAAGGCTGTGGCATTGATGTATTTGCTACGGCCAGAGGTTACAAACTCCCGATCAAGGTAGTTAAAGACCACAATGATGTGCGAAACTCCTACGCACTCGTGCTCGTCGAGTAGCACCACTTCGCCTTGGCGCGTATAGCTTCGTTGTCGCTGCGTCGCTCTCTGCACGAATTCAAAGTAGTGCCCGCGCCCCAGCCAGGTTTCCTGGTTTGCCAGCACACTAATTAATTTCCGGACGCGGAGAAAACGGTCCGAGCGGCGCCCTGTGATTGGTTACTTCAAGTTTTTGTAGACCTGGTAGGCTTCCATGAATGTCGGGAACCCTACGGTCTGAATGAGGAGAAGAAGAGCATGCTTGATTTCCGCATCGGTCGCTCCGGCTTCGCGGGCTTTCTTGATGTGGGTCTCCAACGCGAGATGATGTCCTGATGCTCCTGAAACTGCGATCTTGATAAGCCAGCGTACCTTTTCCGGCAGCGGTCCGGATTCGCCGTGGATCTTCTCCCCCAGCGCCTCGTGGGCAGTGTTGATGCCGGGAAAGTCTTTCTTGAAAACCGTGTAAATTTTGTGCAGGTCCTTCATGTTGGATCCTCCCCGTTTGTTTTGCCTCTTCCTGGTTTTATTGCTGCTCACTACTCACTATTCAGCATTCACACGTGGTTTGTTACTTGTATATCTGTTTGAACAGCCTGTCGGCCATTGTTGCGTCCATCTTTTGCAGTATCTTGTACTCGTCCAGCGCAGAAGGCCGATCTTTGAGGGCGAGGTATGTTTCGCCAAGGGTGTAGTGTGTTCTCGGATCGTCCGGGTTGAGGCGTATGGATTGCTTCAATGCATCGGCTGCCATCCTGTATTCCTTCATCCTCGCATACGTTGCGCCGAGAAAGCCGTGGGCGGCCGCAAAGTCGGGGCGGAATCGGACAGCCTGTTTCAGAGCCTCCACTGCGGCCTTGTAATCCTTCACACTCGCATACGTGACACCAAGGTTGTAATATGCCTGAGAGTCCTCGGCGTTTATGGCTATCGCTTTCTTCAGAGTGCGTACCGCATCATCGTACATGCCCAACTTGGCGAAAACAGCACCCAGATTTTCATATGCCTCTGCGCTGTCCGGCTTGATCCGGATAGCCTTCTCAAGCGCATCACGCGCCTCGTTGTATTTGCCGAGGCCGATGTAGCTGACACCAAGGTTAAAATAGGCTTCTGAGAAGTCTTCTTTGATCTGTATCGCCCTGACGAAAGCCTCGACCGATCTTTCATACATACCATTGCTGCCATAGGCGACACCTTGATAAAACCAGCACTCTGCAGTCTTCGTGAAGTCGGCACTGCACGCCTCGCCCGCTCCCACGACTTTTGTGGAGGCGAGTTTATCTTTCACGAGACTCACAGGCATGGCGAAATTGATGTTCTGTGCTTCGGCGACAAGGAAGGTGGCGATGCCTATAGCTTCGCCCCTGCTGTTGAATACCGGAGCACCGCTTGAACCCGGGGAAATTGCAGCGGTGATTTGAAGGACCTTTCTGGTTTCATCGACTTTTCTGACTCCACTAAGTATTCCCTCAGATACAGTGTTTTCCAGGCCCTGCGGGCTGCTTATGACAAATACCTTCTCTCCCACCTGAACCCTATCAGGCTCTCCCAGCCGGACCGTGGGGAGATGGCTCCCATCGATCTTCAGAATAGCCACGTCATTTTCTATGTCCGCGTAGAGCAGGCCCTCCACGTCAAAGACGCGCTCGCCTGACTTCACCTTTATCTTGGAGGCTGCGTTGACCACATGATAGTTGGTGACCACAGCCCCATCCTCACGAACTATAAAGCCGCTCCCCTGGCTGATCACCCCTGCTTGAGCGTTGACGGCAATAACTACAACGACAGCCTTGCTGTTCTCCGCGTAAATCCTGTCCGCCTGCGCGAGTGTGCGAACAGGCGCTGTCATAATGACCGTGGCAATGACGAGACACCATATCAGTCCTGTCGACCTTCCGAAGATTGAACCTTTGACTCCGAATGTTTTCATTGTGTCTTTTAACATAGGTGCTGCCTGCCTTGTCGGCAAGTGAATGTTTAACCGGCGCCGTTTTCGTCGAGAGCGCGGCGTACTGTCTCTGCCAGCTCCACTTTCGATAGCGGCTTTGCAAGATAAGCCGCAATACCAATCGAACGTGCTTCTTCGGGCGAGATCATTTCATTGTGGCCGGTGCATAGAATGATCGGAATATCCGGACGGATCGCCTTAATCCTTTTTGTGAGCAGCGCGCCGGTCAGATTCGGCATGGTCTGGTCGGTAATCACCAGATCAAAGGCCCGTGGATCCTTTTCGAAGGCGTTGAGTGCGTCGGCGCTGTCTGTTGTGCCGACGACTTGGTACCCAAGCCGCTTCAGCATATACTCCCCCAGTTCCACGAGATCCTCTTCGTCGTCGACAAAGAGGATTCTTTGGTTGTCCCCCAGAGTGAGTCTGCCTTGCGTCTGTTCCGATCTCTCGTGCGATTCATAACGGGGCAGGTAGATCGTGAACGTGGAGCCCTTGCCCGGTTCGCTGGAGACCGTGATCGCTCCGTAATGAGCTTTTACAATACCGTAGACAACGGCAAGGCCCATCCCGGTCCCCTGACCTTTTTCCTTGGTGGTGAAGAAGGGTTCAAAGAGCTTCTTCTTTACTTCGTCGTCCATCCCGCGTCCAGTGTCACTGATGGCAAGGGCCAAATACCGACCGGGCTTCATCTCCGACTCCGGCATAAGCGTCTGATCGGTGAATGTGGTTTCTGTCAGGCTCACATCGAGGCGGCCTTCCCCGCCCTCCATGGCGTCGGCTGCATTCTTGCACAAGTTCATAAGGACTTGTTGTAGCTGTGTTGCATCGGCCAGCACTACATCGTCTGAGGCCTTCTGATCGAGCGTTATGCGAATGGTGGTGGGCAGCGATGCCCGCAAGAGCTCAAACGTCTCTTTGATGAGCAGCAAGAGGGCAAGGGGTTTGCGTTCATGTTCTGTCTTTCGGCTGAACGTGAGAATCTGCCGCACGAGATTTCTTCCCCGTATTCCCGCCTTGAAGATCTGTTGAAGGTTGCGGTGCGCTCCCACAGTTTCCGGGATATCATCGATAGCCAGCTCCGCGTTGCCGATGATGATGGCGAGAATGTTGTTGAAATCGTGGGCGATGCCTCCTGCGAGGGTGCCTATCGCCTCCATTTTGTGCGCCTGGCGGAGCTGATCCTCAACCGTCGCCCGCACGGCTATTTCCATTTCAAGGTTCTTACAGGCTTGCATGACCTCTGCTGTCCGCTCCTCGACTCGTTTCTCGAGCTCGTCGGCCTTCTCTTCTGCTGCCTGAAGGAGTTGCATCCGTTCCATGGCGGTCGCAACCTGGTCTGCCACGGTCTTCATCAGGGAAAGCTCGTCTTCAGCAAACGTCAGGCGGGACTTGGTGCCGAAGGAAAGGGTTCCTATGACCTGTCCCTGGGCGAGGAGTGGGTGACACGCGTAGGCTTGTATTCCAAAGGATTTTACAAGCTCGGTCCGGATATCGGGGGTGGTGAGGATGTTTTCCGCCACAATGCGACAGGCATCACGGGCCGCACATCCGCAAACAGCAACGCCGAAGTCGAGGAAATGAATCTCCCTGGCAGCCTCCTCGGGTATGCCGGCATACGCGTTGAGCCTGAGGCAGTTTCTCTCCTCGTCAACAAGGAAATTGAAGAAGGCCTGGCAGTCGAGATGCTCCATGACCCTGCGGCACAGGGCCTCAACGATCTTCTGCGGTTCCTTGCTCGTGAGGAGTTGGCCCGCTGTACTCGATATGATGTCGAGTCGCTCGAGGTTCTTCTCGAGGGCTTCCTCTGCCTGCTTGCGCTCGGTAATATCGTGGATCACGGAGAAGAGCATTGTGCTGCCCTGGGCCACAAAAGGCGAGGAGTAGACATCCACCCAGCGTAACCGGCCGTCAGCCAGGCGGTGCGGGAAGACGAAATGGCCTCTCTGTTCTGCCGCCGCCTTCTTCATCCTGGCAGCCACCTCTTCGGGTGGTAACTGGTTGATTTCCTGTATGTGCATCGTGCGCAGCGTCTCATGCGGATATCCGTAAAACGCGACCGCAGCATCATTCACGTCAACTATCTTGCCAGTCTCCGGTTCGACCAGCACCATGACTGCTTTATGACGTTCGAACATGTTCCTGAAGCGCTCTTCACTCTCGCGCAGAGCCTGTTCCGCCTGAAGACGGAGCTGCTCTTGGTCAAGAGCATCGAGAGCGTACGACAGGTCCGCGCTGAGCGCATTAAGCAGGCGGATCTGTTCTGCATCAAAGGCTTTGGGCTCAAAAGCGTAGAGGGTGAGAGCCCCGACAGCCATGCCACCACGGAATATCGGGAATGAGGCTGAAGAGCGGAAGCCGTAACGTTCCGCGGCTTCACTCCATGGCATTACGGACGGCTCGCTGGCAAAGTCATCATTGACCACGGGCCTCTTTTCTCTTATGCAAGTAGCGGTCGGCCCCTGGCTGAATTCGCCCTCGGTCTCGACCTTTATTTCTTTCAGATAGTCGCTCGCCGGACCAAAGCATACTGCCGGGGTCACCCGTTGTCCCTCCACCATCCCGATCCAGACGAGCGGAAACTTTCCCTCTTCTGCAGCAACCCGGCACACCTTGGAAAAGAGCGATTGCGTATCTCGCGTTCTGACAATCGTTTCGTTTACGCGGCTCAGTACTGCATAAACGCGTGAAAGCCGGAGCACCAGTTCCTCCTTCTGCTTGCGCTCCGTAATATTTGTGGCATAAAGATTGACATAGGTTTCGCCCGAGGGTTGGGCAGCGCCGATCCAGAATGTCCGTCCTCGCCTGTCCGGAAGTTCTGTCTCCAGGTCTTGTTTCTGCGCGGCTGCCTCTGCCGCGAAGGCAAGGATCGATTGAGGCAGTGACCCATCCGTGTCTTCCGACATGGCATCCAGTAAATCCCGCGCCGGTGGGTTGGCATACAGGAGCGTGCCATCAAGGGTCATACGGAGCACGGGATTGGGGTTTTGTTCCGGAAACTGTGCGAGGCGTCGTGTAGCTTCCATCAATGAGTCGGTTTGTGTCAGCGTGCGGGCCAGCTTGATATTGCTGTAGCTCAGTTGCGAAAGGATGCGGGAGAGCTTGGCGAAAAAAGTCATGCCCGTTTCGATCGACTCCTTACTCAATCGGGGAACGCGATCCAGCGCCGCTACATACGCTTCTTCATCGAAGCCGTATTTTCTCGCCTGTTCCCTGAAAAGTTCATGGTCCGGCACCTCGTCCTCAAAAAAGAACTGCCCTGAAAAGACATTACCAACATGCTGGCCACCCACCATGATAGGCGTTGCTATGTCCCACATATTATTCTTGCACTTGTAGAGTCTTGATTCTCCGGTTGGGATGCCTGCAGAGAGCAATGTATCGCTCTCAATGCAATTCGCGCAGCTTTCGGGTTGGGCCCGGTGAAAGTGTGTGCAGATGTCCTGCCATCCCGCGCCCACCAGGACCTTGCCTTTGATATCAAGAATAGCCATGGGGATGTGAGCGAGCTTGTAGAAATCATCCATAAGCGACTGGATTTCCGGGACATCAATGATGTCGGCAAGATCCAGGTTGCCTATATCCCCTTCGGGGGATAAAATGCTCTCCAGCTTCACTCTCACGCGTTGCTCGCTTTCACGCAGTGCTTCTTCCGCACGCTTACGCTCCGTGATGTCGGTTCCGACCGCTAGTATTTCCGCGACCTGTCCGTTGTTATCGAATATTGCCTTGTTCGTCCAGGCCATCCAGACCCGCGTGCCGTCGCGCCGGATGTTCTCGTTGATGTTGTTAACATAGCGATCGGGATGTATTACCATGTCGCGGACGAGGGAGCTCAAGTCGGCCCCTGTGGATTCTTTTTGAGGCAGCAGCATATGCACGTTCTTGCCGAGTGCCTCTTCGGCGCTGTAGCCGAAGAAAGACTGAGCGTACTCGTTAAAGAAGGTGATAGTACCGTCACGTCTCCATCGAATGATTGCGCTATTGGCATTCTGTACCAGTTCGCGGTATCTGCGCTCATTTTCACGCAGGGCTTCTTCCGCGTGCTTACGCTCGGTGATGTCCGCGTAGGTGATCACCACCCCCTCGATACGATTGTCTGCTGTCCGGTAGGGGAGGGTGCTGCGGATGTACCAGGAGCCGTTAATGTGCATCTCTTTCTTGACAGGGGTAAGACGATCAAGGACTGCTGTCGCGTCGGCGATAAGATCGGGTCCCAGATTCTCCAGAGACATATCTACGATCGGCCGTCCTACATCTCCGGGGATCAGCTTGACGAGCTTTGACATAGCCGGCGTGAAGCGCTTGACCCTGAACTGCTGGTTGAGGAAGATGGTGGGGATGTTCGCGCTTGCCAGAAAATTATTCAGGTCATTGTTTGTCGTTTCTTCTTCCTCGATTTTGGTCTGGAGCTGCGAATTGACGGTTATCAGCTCTTCGTTGAGCGATTGGAGCTCCTCCCGCGAGGTCTCAAACTCTTCGTTGGCGGCCTGGAGTTCCTCGTTGGAGGAGTGAAGTTCTTCGTTCAGGCCCTTCAGCTGCTCGATGTGGCTCTGCAGGTCATCGCGCGTTGCAGAAAGCTCGCTTTCGAGTTGCCGCATGGCGCTTTCTTCGATCGCAGCGGCTTCCAGCAGCGTTGCCTCTTTCCTCGGCGCGACCCGCCCTTCCTCCTCGAATACAATGAGAAAGAGATCTTCAAGTACTCTCGAGACGCGAAAAATGACCCGCTTTTTCTTCTCTTTTTCCTCCACCTGCATGCCGGCCCTGATCAGCACTGGTTTTTCTTCTTGGGCCGCCCTGTAGATCGCGCTTCGTAACCTGTTTCGCAAACCGCTCGGGACGAACTCCAAAAGATTCTGCGTTGGCACCCCACGGGGCTGATGCAAGTACCTGTGCGTCGGTCCGTTGTGGTAAATGATTTCATAGTGCCGGTTGATTGCTACAGCAGGAGGTGCGTGTTCTTCGAGCAGAGCTTCCTGAATTGACTGGGTGGCCGATTTTTCGCGGTCTTTGGGCAGCGGTTGTTTCGCCTGTCGGGATTGCTGACGCTCCGCGGCATAAGGTACCGCTATAGGCATCCTCACCGACTGCTTTTCTCCTTCTTTTCGGTAGATGCGGCATTTCTTGTGCGGAAGGGCTACGAAGAGGGAGTTCTCTCTGCCGGGCGACTCTGCCCCTCCGAGAAAGAGAGCTCCTCCTTCCTTTAGAGCATAGTGAAAGAGAGAAATACACCTTTCCTGCGCTTCGGTCTCCAGATAAATGAGGAGGTTGCGACAGATAACGAGGTCGAGACGGGAGAAAGGAGGATCGGACAGCAGATCATGCTTGGCAAAAAGCACGTGCTGCCGTATCTCCTTGTTAACCGTAAGAGATTGTCCATTCTCCGCGGGGATGAAGAACTTCTTTGCGTAACCGGAAGGAAGGTCAGCCGCGATTGTTGCCGGGTACATGCCCTCTCGCGCCACTTCCAGTGCCCGGTCATTTACGTCCGTGGCGAAGATCTGCAGTTCTCTCTTCTTGCCCGCACGGGCCAGTTCATCGTGCAGCATCATTGCGATTGAATAGGGTTCTTCTCCTGTTGCGCAGGCAGGAGTCCAGATGCGGATGGGGTCCGTAGTCTCCTGTACCACGAGCTTTCGTGTGACATCCAGATGTAAGGCTTTCCATGCGAGCTTATCCCTGAAAAAGGAGGTGACGCCGATCATGAGATCTGATGCGAGTCCCGTTGTCTCGCTGTCCTTGCGCTCCAGCGCGTCCAGGTAATCTTTGGCTGACGAAATGCCGAGCAAGGACATGCGCCGCTTGATCCTTCGTGCAACGACGCCCTGTTTATAATAGTTGAAGCGGTATCCGGTTTTTTCGTAGATCAGTTGGTACAAAAGGTCAAAGTCGAGATGGGTGCCCAGGGCCTCCGGAGAAACAGGGGGTACGCCGTAATCTCGAAACTTCAGTATTTCGCGAGCGATGTCCTGCGGCGGAAGCACCGCATCCGTCCGCCCTGTGTTGATTGCTGCAAGGGGCATTGCCGGGAATTCTGCGCTGGCCGGATCCTGAACGAACACGCTTCCGCCAGCGCTTCTCACTGCCTGCACTCCCCGCGCACCATCCGTTCCGGCGCCGGATAGAATCACGGCAATGGCGCGCTCGCCCACGTCTTCCGCGAGAGAAACGAAGAATTCGTCGATGGGAAGATGCACGTGCTGGTGGATGCGGGAGGCTATCCGGAACACGCCATCCCGGATCCTGATCTCCTTTGCCGGAGGGCAGAGATAAAGCCTTCCCGCAGCGATCTCCATTCCGTCTTCTATTTCATCGATCTGAAGGTCGGTCTTTCGCCTGCGAAGCAATTCAGGCATAAGATTCTTATGCTTTGGCGAGAGGTGTTGGAGAAAGATAATTGCAACGCCGAATTTTTTTGGAAGTACGCTAAGAAATGCCTCGAGTGCTTCCATACCTCCTGCCGAGGCGCCTATACCCACGACAGGGAAAGGTTTGCGAGGTTTGGTAGCGCTTGTATCCGATTTCATGTGTCCTCTGCCGGCAGCAGAACAGTGAGACAGCACGTGCAATAGTTCGACAGCATCATCCGGGCCCCAGACAACAGACCTTAGTATACCATCAATTCTTTCGTGATTTGCACACAGTGGATCCTTGTACGGAAAGCCTGCTCGGACCCTGTTTGGGCTGCATCGGTGTCTTTGTGTCAGCACGTAATGTCTTGCGTGAGGAAAAGGCAAGCTATATACTACTTTTAGATTCCTGCCGCGTCAGGTTTGCCGGCAACCGAAAAAGGAGAAC
>Ga0335070_10003374_pt1 | contig 18655 bp, 15 predicted proteins | sample Lox_Sample_13_FD_206722 | JGI IMG/M metagenome (GOLD analysis project Ga0335070, IMG submission 206722) | Soil microbial communities from Loxahatchee National Wildlife Refuge, Florida, United States - Lox_Sample_1.3 | ecosystem: Environmental > Terrestrial > Soil > Wetlands | place: USA... | reverse complement strand
GCTTCGAACACTTTGTAAGCTTCCACAAACTCACATCTCGGGCAGATCATGTAGATCATTTCCTCCTTTTCAGGATCTCTTCCATCCAGAAGGCGGTCCCAGGTGGTATGTCCACGACCGATCCATCGGCAAGGGGAATGTCCGGAGGTACCGGCTTCGTCGCGTCAATAATCGTTTTTGTGGTTATGCCGCGTAAAAGATGGGCGGGATCGACGGTTGAACCCGGCGCATTAGGGATCAGCACCAGGTCCCTCTCAGGCCGGAAGCGGACAGAGATTGCCCACATCACCTGCTGCAGGTCAAAAGGGTCGATGTCATCATCCACCACGATGATGAATTTTGGATAGGTTATCCCATGGGGTGTGGTGAGAAGACGCAGCGCCAGCGTTTTCGCGAAACCCCCAAAGCGCATCTTTGATGAGATGATCGTGACATACCCGTGAGTGTACATGGCATTGATGGCCTGAAGCTCCGGGAACTCTGTTTCCATCTGTTTGAAAGGGGCCACGCTGGTGCTCATAGCCATCATGTAATCCATCTCGTTCCAGGGAAGGCCGCTGTAAAGGTTTTCAAAGATGATGGGGTCGCGGCGCCGCGAGATGAGATCCACCTGTACCTCGGCCTGGATCATGCTGGAAGAGTAATAGCCCGTGTACTCTGCAAAGGGCCCTTCCACAAAACGTTTGCGGGGGATAATCTCTCCTTCGATCACAAGTTCTGCGCCGGCAGGCAGATCAAGATTCCCCTTCTCTGACGCGATAACTACAGCTGCCTCACCCCTGATCGCGCCTATCATTGAATACTCATCCTGATGGTAATGGAGCGGTGTGGAAGCCACCAGGCTTGTAACGGGCTCGTTCGAGACTGCGATCGCCACCCTGAGCGGCACATTGAGCTCCTCTGCCTTACGCAAGTGAACGGCAATATCATGCTGCGCTGCAGCCTGAATGCCTATACGGTCGTGGTCCTTAATCTGCATCCTGTACATGCCAAGGTTCTGGTCTTCTCCTGTTTCCGGGTCTCGCGTGACCACGCATGCCTTTGACAGGTAAAAGCCGCCGTCCAGAGGGTTCACCCGGAAGAGGGGGAGTTCCTTATACAGATTGAGGTTCTTCTCTATCATCACCTCCTTGAAAGGTGCATCGGTGACGCGCTTGGGTGGAATCGGGTAGCGGTCCCAGCGCTCGACCAGTTCAGCGAATTGGGCTCTGAGGCCCGTCTGTTTGGGTAGATCGAGCATAAGCGCATGGTTCTGGAATGAACCGTGAACATTCATTGCCACCTGCTTGTTCGAGTATCCTTCTATCTTCTCGAAGAGCAGAACCGGACCTTCAGCAATCTTTGCAGCTGCGCAGGAGGCAGCGCGTATGTCGGGCTCAAGCTTGATGTTCTCCTGAATCCTGACGAGCTGACCCTCGGCCTCACACTTTTCAAGAAAGGCTCTGAGAGAGTTAAAGGGCATATACTTCTCCTTGTGTCTTTCAGACTTCTACACTATAGCACTTCGAGCTGTCAATACTCAGGAGCGATGCGAAGCTTTGTCTGCCGCGAGGAGCGCTGCGCCGTACGCAGCAGTAATCTGCGGTTCTTCGGGAACAAGGAGCGTGACGCCCAGTGCAGCCTCGATTGCTCTTACCAATCCAATATCCTTTGCCCCTCCGCCCGTGACGGCACAAGTACCGACTGTTCCTGTGCGCTCCACAAGGTTGACGATCTTCGACGCCATCGCGTTGTGGATACCGGCCAGGATATCTTCGACAAGGGCGCCCTCTGCTATGCGAGAGACAGCCTCGGCTTCAGCAAAGACCGCGCAGCCCGTGGTGAATTCCACCGGTTTTTTGGATTGGAGGGAAAGACGCCCGATATCACTGATTTCAACGTGGAGCAGGCGAGAGATGACTTGCAGGAATTTCCCGCTTCCCGCAGCGCATTTCTCATTGAGTATGAAATTGGTAACTCTGCCCCCTTCGCCGATCTTGATTACCTTACTGAACTGCCCGCCTATGTCGATAGCAGTCTGCGCTCCGGGAAATAGAGAATAGATAGCCCTGGCCTGACAGGAGATGTCGGTTATGCTCGCGTTTGCAGATTCGATCGTGGCCGAGCCATAACCTGTTGCGACGATGAAGGCCAGATCGAAAGGCTGAAGGCCGACTTTACCCGCTGCTTCCTCCACGATTCTCAGCGCTGTTTCGCGGTAATTTCCCCCGGATGGGGCGACAGTGAATGCCCTGATCTGGCCGTCAGAGCACACCACAGCTTTGGAGAAGGCGGAACCTATGTCGATGCCTAGCGTATTCACGTCAAATCCGAAATCCTAATATCTAAATCCTAAACAATATTGAATATCAAATGTTCGAGAATAAAACGTCGGGGCAACTACGTTTGAGATTTTGGTGATTAGAGATTGTTCAGGATTTAGATATTAGATATTGCAATGTAGTCTGGGCCGTCAGGTAAAGAACTTTGCTTCCTGCAGGTCCGTGCCTCTGCGTACCAGAGGGGCCCCGCTCGAAGCTGCCTTTTCGGCCATCTCTTTTCCAATCAGCGCTGCTCCCAACGCTCCGGTGAGCAGAGGCTCTGGTGGCACCAGAACGCGGCATCCGAATTTTGATTCCAGGGCTTTCACAAGCCCTATGTTCTTTGCCCCACCGCCCGTGATTGCCAGATCCGGTTCCACTTTCAGCTTGTTGACCAGTGCGTATATTCTCGTGGCAATTGCTTCATGCACCCCTGCAACGAGATTCTCAACAGGCTCACCATTTGCCAGCTGAGAGACAACCTCCTGCTCTGCAAAAACAGTGCAGGTGTTGCTGATTGTCGCGGGTCGTGAGGCTGAAAGGGAAACTTCACCAAGCCTCTCCAGCGGCACGCCCAGGGCATCAGCGATGACCTCGAGGAAGCGTCCTGTGCCGGCCGCGCACTTGTCATTCATGACAAAGGCGGTAACCTTGCCGTTCTTCACCTTGATGCCTTTGCTGTCCTGACCGCCTATGTCCACGATTGTCGTCGCAGTAGGCAAGAGGCTCACCAGTCCTTTTGCGTGACAGGTTATCTCGGTTACCTGCTTGTCTGCAAAGGGGACGTTGATCCGGCCATAACCCGTGGCGATGATGTAGTTCAGATCACTGAAGACCAGATCGGCTCTGGCGAGGGCTTCCTCCATTACCTTGTGGGCCAAACGGCGATGTTCTGGCCCGGTCGGCCCAATCACTGAAGCGACAAGGCTTTTCCCCACGATCGCAACCTTCGTCATGGTGGAGCCGATGTCAACGCCGGCAAAGAATGCGCTCATGTAATCTCAACTCACGGTATACGTTACGGTCACGAGGTACAGGTTACGAGCTGCGAGTTCCAATTGGGCTCGAAGCCCATGTCTGCGCCTTCGTAGGCTACCTTGCCTGATGCGAACAAAGCAATGTCACACATGATCTTTCCACATACCGTACTTCTCTCGCAACACACGGTGCAGAATTTTGCCCGGCCCTGACCTTGGCATCTCTTCGTCCTTTATAAAAAACACCTTCTTGGGGATCTTGTAGCCGGCGATCTTCCCCCTGCAGAAGTTTGAGATCTCCTCCTCCGTTGCGTTCTGGCCTTCATGAAGCACGACGACCGCGGTTACCAGCTCGCCCCACTTCTCGTGCGGTGTGCCGATGACTGCGACGTCCTTGACTTTGGGGTTCGATCCGACACAGTTCTCCACCTCAGACGGAAAAACATTTTCACCGCCTGAAATGATCATGTTGGCTTTTCTGTCGACAAGGTAGTAGTAACCATCTTCGTCCCTCTTGCCGAGGTCGCCCGGAGAAAAGTAGTCCCCCCTGAAAGAGGCTTCTGTGCGTTCCGGGTCTTTCCAGTAACCATCGAACAGCATCGGGCTCGAGGCGTAGATCTCACCTACTTTGTTCGGCTCATGGATCTCATTGCCGTTTTCATCGATCAGCTTGACCGCATTCGTTCCCGTTGCTTCAAGGCCTATAGAGCCCAGCTTGGTGAGTTGTTCGTGTGGCTTGAGGATCGTGACAAGACCTGTCTCCGTAGACCCGTAGGCCTCATAGAGGCTTGAGTTCTTAAAATAGCTGAGTATGCCAAGCTTTGTATCCCTTCTTGCGGGCGCGGAGGAGCACAGCAGTTTCTTAACGCAGCTCACGTCATACTTGCTTTTTACCTCCTCGGGTAGCGCCAGGATCATGATGTAATGGGTGGGTACGAGCGAAGTGAAGGTGACCCGGTGCTCGGCAAATGTCTTGAGCAAATGTTCAGGATCAAAGCTCACCATGTTGTAAGCCATAGCCGTGGCCCCCACCCATGTGTTGGTGAACGAGTAGAAAAGAGAGTTGACATGGCAGCAGGGCATCACAAGAAGCGTGCAGTCATCGAACTCGAAGTCATGGTCGATGATGTTGATGAAGTAATGTGCTGCGACCGATTCGTGTGATCTGATGACGCCTTTCGGTTTGCCGGTCGTGCCGCCCGTGTACATGATCACCCACGGATCATCGCCCGTCACGTGCGTCTCCGGCTCAGCCGGACTCGCGGCAGCCATGAGGTCTTCATACGCGAGATAACCCTCGAAATGATCATTGCCTACTGCGAAAGATATATAGCGCTCAACCGTGGGAAGATTCTTCTTGAGCCCGTCAACGGTCTTGATCCATTGATCCTGAGCGATGAAGACCTTGGCCTCGCAGTGATTGACAATATACTCCATCTCCGGCTGTGCGAGCCGGAACATGAGCGGCACGCAGATAAACCCGCCCTTTGCAGCGGCTGCGTACATCTCAAGCCACTCCACGCAATTGTAGGCAAGAACCGCAAACCTGTCGCCCTTCTTCATGCCGAGTGCGGCAAGGGCGTTGGCAAGCCGGCACGATCTGGCGTCCCACTCCTTGAAGGTATAGGATTTGTTAAGATCTTTCGCCCCGACTTTGTTCGGCCACTTGAAGGCGTTTACCTGCAGCACATCCTTTGCCGTGAGCCACCGTCTACGTTTCATAAAAGACCTCCAGAATTATCTTGGAATATTTTTCACAGTCAATCGAGATACGCGCCCTTGTCAGCGCTCACCGCGTGTTTCGCAAAATGGGCAAGATAGCCTTTCGTGATCTTTGGTTCCGGCGGTTTCCATGATGTCAGTCTGTGCTTGATCTCGTCGCCGGTCAATTCGACGTTCAGGGTGCGAGAAGGGATGTCTATCTCAATGATATCGCCATCGCGCAGCGCCGCAATGGGACCGCCAACCGCCGCTTCGGGAACCAGGTGCCCCACACAGGGCCCGCCCGATGTACCCGAGAATCTGCCATCCGTTACTATGGCGACTGATCTGTCGAGGCCCAGCTCCACGAGCATCCACGTTGCCATTACCATCTCCCGCATGCCGGGTCCTCCTTTGGGACCTTCATAGCGGATCACCAGCACTTCCCCTTGTTTTACTTTACCCGCAAGCAACGCATTGACGCAATCCTCCTCCTGTATGAAAACTCTCGCCGGACCCTTATGGTGCTGCATCTCAGGGCGCACAGCTGTCTGTTTCACCACTGCTGTTCCCATATTTCCCTTCAGGATGGCAATGCCGCCATTGTTGCCTTTCGGGTTTGTGAGTGGCCTGATAATCTCAGAATCGCTGATGACGGCTCCTTTCAGATTTTCCTGGAGTGTCCTGCCGCTTGCAGTCGCCACGCTCGTATCGAGGAGAGTTGCCATGGATTTCATGACCGCCTGTAATCCTCCTGCTCGCTCGAAGTCCTCCATGAGATACTTAGGATCGGACGGCTTGATTTCCATGATAGAAGGGGTCTGCCGGCTGATCTCTTCAAAGTCATCGAGCGTGAAGGGATAATCGAGTTCATGCGCAATTGCCGGAAAATGAAGCGTGAGGTTGGTGGAACCGCTGGTCGCACAGCAAACTTTTACCGCATTACGGAAGGCAGCAGGGGTCATGATATCTCTCGCCTTCACATCCTTCGATAGAAGCTCCATTACCTTGCGTCCTGCTTCTTCTGCCAGTTTTTCAAGCGCAGGGTCAGTGGCGCAGAGGCTCGAGTTCCCGGGGAGGGAAAGACCGAACGCTTCTGCGGCGATGCACATACTGTTTGCTGTGCCCATGAGGCAGCATGCTCCGGGGCCCGGACAGCACAAGCCCTCAACTTCACGCAGTTCCTCCTTTGTAATTTTTCCCTGCCTGTACATGACAAAATACTTGCCCATGGAAGAACAATCGAGCCTGTCTCCTTTATAACGGCCTGCCGGCATGTAGCCGCCGGTGAAGAGCACGGTGGGGAGGTTGCAACGGGCCGCGGCCATGATGAGCCCCGGGACGATCTTGTCGCATGTCCCGATCATCACCGCAGCGTCGTAGCTGGCGTGCTCTATCATCATCTCTACTGACGCGGCGATCAGGTCCCTGCTGGGGAGCACATACTTGAATCCCTCGTTACCGCTGCCCTGCCCATCGCACGGAGCGAGCACGTTGAAGATCGTTGCCATGCCTCCAGCCTCACGGATGCCTCGTTTCACCGCCTGAGCGATTCGATCCAGATGGTGGGAGCCGGGAAGAATTTCGTTCCAGGTGTTGGCAATTGCTACGAGTGGTTTTTCAAGGTCGGCATCAGTTGCTCCCATGGATTTGAAGAAGACCCGCCGCATGTAGTATTGTGGCAAATCGGGTGTTAATGCCTTGCTGCGCAGTGGCTTTGTCATGCTCTTCCTCCCTATTGTGGTTCACATTCGTCTCAAATGCATGTTAGCTCCAACCATTTCCTTCGCTCGCTTGCCCCTCCCACGCTGGAGCTCTCTGCCGGAGGGAAAGAGCGTTCCGGCAGATGCAAGCAGCATAACGTCATCAAACATGCCATAGGAATTTCTCGCGTGTCAATCATATCCCCTGTCTACATTTGTCTTTCCCGCAGGTCTGTTTTGTGATAAAAGATATGACCATGCCACGACCCACTCGGAGGGCTTCTGATTTCGACCGCTGGCTTGAGTCTCTTCTCAGCCCGGAATGGGAGACGCGGCTCAACGCTGCCGAGGCTCTAGGCAAGATGAAGGACAAGAGGGCTGTGAAGCCCCTCCTTGTCGCGCTTAAGGATGAAGATGAATACGTCCGGGAAGGAGCGGCATGGGCCCTCGGTCAGATACACGACGAGAGCGCGGTCCCTGCCTTAATCGCTGCAGTAAAAGATAAGGACAAGTATGTACGCGAAAGTGCGGTAACCGCTCTTGGTGATCTTGGAGACAAGAAGGCTATAAAGCCCCTCATTCACGCCCTGAAGGAGGGTGATGAATCGATGAGGCGGACGGCTGAAAAGGCTCTTGTTAACCTGGGAGAGCCGGTAATAGGCGAGCTGGTACTTCTGCTGAAGAACAGCGATTGGGATATTCGGTGGCGAGCGGTGCATGTGCTTGGAGCGACGAAAAACAAGAAAGCGTGCGAGCCGCTGATCGCGAGGCTGCAAGATGAGAACCGGTACGTGCGCGAAGCAGCGGCCATCGCGCTCGGAGAAATAGAGGATAAATGTGCTGTCGAGCCGCTCATCAAAGCGCTCCAGGATGAAAACAAGTATGTGCGGGAGGAAGCCACGACCTCGCTCGCAGAGATCAAGGACAAACGTTCCGTGGGTCCCTTGATTAAGGAATTGAGCGATAAAGATTGGGGTGTTCGCTGGGGAGTAACGAATGCTCTCGGCGAACTGCGAGACCCGGTTGCCATTGACCCGCTTATCAGGGCACTGGGGGACGAGGTGCGCTACGTACGCGAAGGGGCGGCCTACGCGTTGCAAAGGATAGGAAAGCCGGCAGTAAAGAAATTGCTGGTGAGTCTCCGCGACCCGGACGCAAATGTGCGCCGCTGGTCCGCGTGGACTCTGGGCAAGATAAAGGACCAGAGAGCCGCTAAGGACCTTATCAATGCGCTGCAGGACAAGGACAGCGGCGTTCAGTTCGCCGCCGAAGTGGCCCTCGCTGAGTTAGAGGAATAATATCACGCCTGTCACACCGAGACCTGCTTCCACAGTCATTCTGCTGAGAGAACAACCCGCATCAGGCTTTGAGGCCTTTCTGCTCAGGCGCCACCAGAAAAGCGTCTTCATGGCAGGTAACTACGTGTATCCCGGAGGCACGGTTGACAAGAGCGACGAGAGCCCGGAGATACTCACCCGTGTTGCATCCGGGGCCGGGAAGGGTTCGCATGCGGGCGTTGCCGCACCTGCCAATCTCCCCGGGTACCGCGTTGCAGCTATTCGCGAGCTTTTCGAAGAGGCTGGAATATTGCTCGCGTATGATACTGACGGGGCTCTTTTTCGAATCAAGAACGAGTCCGAGGAGAGATTTTCTGAACATAGAAACAAGCTGAATGCCCGTAAGCTCACTATGGTGGAACTTCTGGCAGAGGAGCACCTCCTGCTGGCATTTGATCAACTCCACTATTACACGCACTGGATAACACCCGAAGCGAATCCTGTCCGTTTCGATACCAGGTTCTTTGTTGCGCGCAATCCCTCAGGCCAGGTTGCAACGCCGGATTTGAAGGAGACAACCGAAGGTACCTGGATCGCTCCGAGAAGCGCTCTGGAAGCCAACGTCCGGGGAGATGTACCGTTGAGTCCCCCCACGTTGAAAACGCTCGAAGATATAGGGCGCTTCGATACCCTCGATTCCTTACTGCGCTCCCTGGATGGTGCGGAAGGGAAGCCGCCCGTACAGCCTGTGAGCGTCGTTCTGGGAGGGGAGACCGTGCTGATTTATCCATGGGATCCTGACTATGAACTTTACAGGAGTACTGACCCGGACCGGTATCCTAAAGAGATCACGCATGGTCGCCCTTCAACGCCTTCCGACAACACAACCCGCCTTGTCTATCGACAGGGACTGTGGCTCCCCTTCGTGAAATAAGTCTGCCTTGACAAAGAAAAAGGCGCGCTCTACATTCTAAACAGTTCTTGATCGGGCGTTCAGCAGTGGCCAACGTATTTCTGAAAGGAAGTGAACAAGGCCTGCTACCTTTTTCACGATTCTCCTGTAATCAGATACAGAGGTAAGATCATGATAGAACAAACCGAACTGGAGAGACTGACCAGACTCGTCCGCTACTACATTCTCGTCTGCACAACAGAGGCGGGTTCCGGCCACCCCACCTCTTCTCTCTCTGCAACCGAGTTGATGGCGGCCCTGTTTTTCGACGGCTGGTTCAAGTACGATGCGGATCGGCCTCAACATCCGAACAACGATCGCCTCGTATTCTCGAAAGGGCATGCCTCCCCTTTGTTTTATTCACTTTGGACGGTAGCGGGAAAAGTGACGGAAGAGGAACTGATGAGTTACCGCAAATTCGGCAGTTCCCTGGAGGGCCACCCTACCACTGCTTTCAGGTATACCGAGGCAGCGACAGGCTCCCTGGGCCAGGGTCTTCCTATCGGTGTCGGCATAGCGCTGAACGGCAAGTACCTTGATCGTCTTCCTTACCGCACGTACGTGCTTCTTGGTGATAGCGAGATGGCAGAGGGTTCGCAATGGGAGGCATTGCAGATTGCAGCACATTACAAGCTTGATAATCTTGTCGGCGTCATCGACGTGAACCGGCTCGGCCAGCGCGGGGAAACTATGTACGGATGGGATGTCGACGCGTACGCCAGGCGGGTCGCTGCGTTCGGATGGAACACTACTATTATTGACGGACACAATTGTGCAGAAATCCGCGCGGCTTACGAACGAGCGGCCAGGAATACGGGCAAACCTCTGATGATTATTGCCAGGACCGTGAAAGGCAAGGGTGTGCCTTTTGTTGAGAACAAAGAGGGGTGGCACGGGAAGGCGTTGAATAAGGAGCAACTCAAAGAGGCACTTGCTGCTCTCGGTGAAGTAGACAGATCCGTGCGCGGGGTCATGGCAAAACCCGAAGATCTGAAGCCCCAGGCCTCGACACCCGCAGTCATCCCGGAGCCTTCGTACGAAGAAGGAATACCGGTTGCGACAAGAAAGGCGTACGGCAACGCATTGAAGCGCATCGGGCCCGCATTTCCGGCAATGGCTGCCGTGGACGGAGAAGTGAGCAATTCCACCTTTGCCGAGATTTTCAGAGAAGCTCATCCTGACCGCTACTTCGAGATGTACATTGCTGAACAGAATATGGTTGGCGTGGCACTGGGGTTGGCGACGCGGGGGAAGATTCCTTTCTGCTCAACTTTTGCGGCATTCTTCACGCGCGCCTTTGATCAGATCAGGATGGGCCAGTATTCTCGGGCAAACATGAAATTCTGCGGCTCCCATGCAGGCGTTGCTATCGGCGAGGACGGCCCGTCACAGATGGGGCTCGAAGACATAGCCATGTTCAGAACGATACAGGAGAGCGTGGTGCTCTATCCCTGCGATGCCTACGCTACGGAGCGCCTGGTCGAAGAAGCGGTAAAAGAGAAGGGCATTGTGTACATCCGCACCACAAGGGAAGCGACTCCGCTTGTTTACGGCCCGGGCGACACATTCCCGATAGGAAAGCTTAAGGTTCTCAAGAGGAGCGACACCGATGTGATCGCGGTGGTCGCTGCAGGTGCGACGCTGTTCGAGGCTCTCGGCGCCTATGAGCAACTGGAAAAAGAGAACATCCACGTCCGTGTGGTCGATTGCTACTGCATTAAACCCATCGATACAGAGGCATTGAATGAAGCAGTAGGCGGCGTGAGGAGTGTTATAGCAGTCGAAGATCACCGGCCTGAAGGTGGCATCGGTGAAGCCGTGAGAAGCGCCCTTGCGGCGGCTTCCGTGGCGATTCCCGTCTATTCGCTTGCCGTACGCAGCCTGCCGAAGAGCGGGAAGCCCCACGAACTTCTCGACTACGAGGGGATATCCAGAGGCGCGATCGTCAAAAAGGTGAAGGAGATACTATGAGACCTCCCGGTCTGAAAACAAGAATATTCCTGGATGGAGGAGACCCTGATGAGACAAGGGGGGCACTCGGTCTGCTCGGGTTCCTTGACGGGCAAACAACAAACCCCACACTCATCGCGAAAAATCCGGAAGTGCGAAAACGCCTCGAGAGAGGCGACCGGTTCAGCGACGGAGAGATTCTTGCCTTTTATAAGGACGTGGTGAAGGAACTATCTGCGATGCTGCCGCAGGGCTCGATCTCCGTGGAAGTGTACGCAGACAAGGTGACGCGGGCTGAGCAGATGCTTCTTCAGGGTAAGGAGATGTTTGCGTGGATTCCGAACGCGCACATCAAACTGCCGACGTCAGGAGAGGGACTCAAGGCGGCTGAGCAGGCGGTCAGGGATGGGCTTCGCGTGAATATGACCCTTTGTTTTTCGCAGGCGCAGGCGGCTGCGGTCTACGCTGCCACCCGCGGCGCGGCAAAAGGAGACGTTTTTGTCTCTCCTTTCATAGGCCGTCTTGATGACAGGGGAGAGAATGGTATGGATGTGATCGCCAACATCATCAGGATGTACAGTAAGGGGGACGGTCACGTGCAAGTGCTGACGGCAAGCGTGAGAGGACTCGAGCATCTGTTGTTTGCCGTTAAACTGGGATCCGACATCATTACCGCCCCTTTTGCCGTTCTCAAGGAATGGGCGGAAAAGGGACTTCCGATGCCGAAAGAGGATTATGTGTACCAACAGGGAAAACTGACGGGTATTCCGTATCATGAGATAGTTCTTGAAAATAAGTGGCAGGAGTATGACATTGCCCACGATCTTACCGTCAAAGGCATGGAACGGTTCTCTTCAGACTGGAATGCGTTGATAGGGAGATCTTAAGAAAGGTGGGGTATGGGAGAAGGACTGCCGCGGGTTGACGTAAGTCCCAGCTTCCGCACGGTAGGGGCGTGCGAAATAGAGATTGCGCCGCCGGCCTGCATCGTGATTTTCGGAGCCTGTGGAGACCTCACCCAGCGGAAACTGATGCCGTCGTTGTACCGCCTTTTCAAGGAGAATCTCCTGCCCGGTAATTCCTTTGTGTTTGGTGCCGACCGAATCGAGATAGAACGCGCTCAGTACCTTGAGACGATGAAGGTTGCTGTGAAGAAAGGCGTCGGTGCTGAATACAGTGAGGGCGCGTGGGGCGAGTTCGCTTCGAAGCTCTACTACACTTCCTTTAATTTTGAAGCGGTGGACACTTACGTTACTAGGCTGAAAGAAAAGCTTGAGCCGCTGGAGAGGGAGTATCAGACAGCCGGCAATCGTATTTTTTATCTCGCCATACCTCCGACGGTTTTTGAAACCGTAGTCACCAACCTCGACAAGGCAGGCCTTGTGCGAGCGCGTAAGAGCGGTTACCCTTACGTGGTGGTGGAGAAGCCTTTCGGCCGCGATCTGGAGTCGGCGCGCCACCTGAACCGGGTCCTGCAGGCCTGTTTTTCTGAGAAGCAGGTTTTCCGGATCGATCACTACAGCGCAAAAGAGACGGTCCAGAACATGTTGATGTTCCGCTTTGCCAACGCGATTTTTGAGCCGCTCTGGAACCGCAATTACATCGATCATGTGCAGATCACCGTAGCTGAGACGCTCGGGGTGGAGCACAGGGCCGCGTACTACGAAAAAGCCGGGATAATCAGGGACATGTTCCAGAGCCATCTCTTTCAAGTGCTCTCGCTGACAGCCATGGAGCCGCCCGCTGCCTTTGAAGCCGATGCGGTGAGTGATGAAAAGAATAAAGTCTTTCGTTCCATGAGGCCCTTCCCGCTGGAGCGGCTTGCGGACTTTGTTGTCATCGGCCAGTATGGGAAGGGCGAGATTGATGGCGAGCCTGTTCCGGCTTACAGAGGTGAGCCGGGCGTTTCACCCGTATCGCCCGTCCCCACCTATGCAGCGATGAAGGTATACGTGGATAACTGGCGCTGGACGGGCGTGCCCTTCTATTTGCGATCAGGCAAGAGAATGCAACGGGCGCGACAGGAGGTTTCGATCCATTTCAAGGCGGTACCTCACCTCATGTTCTCCGATCTTCCCGATGGGCACATCGAGCCGAATACGCTCATCTTCAGAGTGCAGCCTGACGAAGGCATCGGTCTAACGTTTCAAACGAAGAAGCCGGGAACAAAATTCTGCCTCAACCCCGGACCCATGGTGATGAATTTTTCTTTTGGTTCCGCAGGGCTGCTGGATGCGTACGAGTGGGTGCTGCTCGACTGCATGCTTGGAGATCAGATGCTTTTCATGCGTGAAGAAGCTGAGGAGCAGACATGGCGGTTGCTCACGCCTCTTATAGAGAAGCTGGAGTCGATCACAACGCCGGAGACACTGCCCACGTACGCTGCAGGCTCTGACGGGCCTGATCAAGCAATGAAGCTCATCGGGAACGACCAGCGTGCCTGGATGCCGCTTTGAGAGCGGATGTCGCGGGTCAGCGGTCACGACCGGCCGGCGCGAAGAGTTTCAGTGAGACCGTTACCTGAAATCCAAATCCTCGAAGATATTGAAGCGATGAGCCTTGCGGCGGCCCTGCGCTTTGCCGGAGCCTCAGCTGAATCGATTGCCTCAAAAGGTACATTCAGCGTTGCTCTGTCAGGCGGTTCCACGCCGAGAGCACTCTACCGGCTTCTCGGCTCAGACCGCTACATTCGTTCGATCGACTGGCAACACGTCCATCTGTTCTGGGCAGATGAACGCTGCGTAGCTCCGGATCATGAACAGAGCAACTTCAAACTGGCCCGCGACGCGTTTCTTTCTAAAGTGCCGCTTCCTGCGGGGAATGTGCACAGGATCAGAGGTGAGGAATCACCGGATGCCGCTGCAGAGGCCTATGACGCTCGCCTGCGGGAATTCTTCAGAAAGGGACTTCCCGCTTTCGATCTGATACTGCTCGGGGTGGGTGAAGACGGCCACACAGCCTCACTCCTTCCGGGCTCACCTGCATTGAAGGAGCGGCTACGCCTTGCAGTCGCAGTCTACAGGCACCCGCCGGAGCTCAACAGAGTTACACTGACCCTTCCGGTCATCAACAGCGCGCACGAGGTGATCTTTCTCGTCTCAGGTGCTGCAAAAGCTTCCATTGTTCGGACTGTGCTCGAAGATAGCCAAGCGAAGCTGATCTATCCGGCTGCCATGGTAACTCCCCTGACAGGCAGCATCTCGTGGCTCATTGATACGTCAGCTGCAGCACTCTTGAACAAGGCCTCTTTGTCTGGCGGAGGAGGGGAGCGCCGGGGATAAAGATATGCACGTGAAGGTACACGTTTGTCGAGATGGCGTCGTTTTCTTTTGAGCTTAAGCCCGCTGCTCCCTTCCGGCTCGATCTCACAGTATGGGCACTGCGACGCAGGCCCGAGAACCTCATCGATAGATGGGACGGTGAGACCTATAGCCGGATTCTGTTGATTCAGGGCGCTCCTCTGGAAATTCGCGTACACTCAACGGGTTCCGTGGACTCACCTGTGCTGCATGCTCTGGTGCAGGGTTCGCGACTCTCCCGGCGCTCCGAGCCGGAAGTGAGAAGGACTGTCATCACGCTGCTGGGTGCGCAGCTGGATCTCTCACCTTTCTACTTCTTGGCGGATCGTGACCGGCGACTGAAACGTATTGTCGACCAGTTCCGCGGCATGAAGCCTCCCTGCTTCCCCACGGTGTTTGAGGCGCTCATCAATGCCGTGGCGTGTCAGCAACTTACACTCACGGTGGGCATCCAGCTGCTCAACAGGTTAAGCGCTCTCTGCGGCAAAGAGGGAACATCGGGAATGCATGCGTTCCCGGCCCCCGATAAAGTGCTGCAGATAAGCCTTGATCAGATGCGCGCACTCGGATTCAGCTTCGCAAAAGCTCGGGCGATCAGTGAAGTGGCGTGTGCTGCAAATGCAGGAGAACTCGAATTTGGACGCTTGTCGCAATTGAGTGATGAGGAACTTCGGGAGAGGCTTATGGCTCTGAAAGGCATAGGTCGCTGGTCTGCCGAGTACGCTATGTTACGGGGCCTGGGGCGCCTTTCAATCTTCCCTAGCGATGATGCCGGCGCGCGGAATAAGCTAGAGGCCCTTTTCGGCTCCGGCGCGCGCATGTCGTATTCAGAGGTTGGCCGTCGTGTTGCCCGATGGAGACCGTTTGCGGGGTTGGTCTATTTCCATCTCCTTTTGAGCGGACTGACGGAGAGAGGGCTGATAAGAACGTGATGTGCAAGGCAGTTATGCGGCCGGCTTTATAGAAAGCAACAGCTGAACCTTTCCTGGAACTCCTCTGCGCTGAAGCTGTATTCCTGAGTGCCGTAGCATTCCACAGCAAACGAGGCGCACACACTGCCCATCCTGGCGCAGTGCTCGATCTCCAGGCCTTTTACCAGGCCGCTGATTAATCCGCCCCTGTACGAATCTCCCGCACCGGTGGGGTCTTCCGCCTTTCTCGCCTTGGCCGCAGGAATATCTGTTTCCCGATCTCTCGCGCACACACGGGAGCCCTGCTCCCCGAGAGTAACTATGATGGTCTTTGCGCGCTTGAGCAACTCTTCTCTGTTCAAGCCGGTCTTACTCATAATGAGATCCAATTCGTAATCATTGGAAATCAAAATGCGGCACCCGTCTATCGCCTGGGTCAGATCTTTGGCATCGAGCATGGGCAATGACTGGCCAGGATCGAAGATATAGTCAATGCCTCTGGCTTTGCATTCGACAGGGTACTTGATCATATCGTCCAGATTGCCGGGAGAAACAATAAACAATGTCTCTCGCGGGTCGAATCTATCGAAGTTGAGGCAGGAAGAATATTTCATAGCGCCTGGATTGAATCCGGTGATCTGATTGTCTGCCTTGTCGGTGGTAATGTACGCGCCTGCAGTGCATTCCTCTTCTACGATTTTGATATACTCCGTGGAAATCCCGTTTTTTGTCAACCAGTCGATATACCGGTGATAGTCATAGCCGATGGTGGCCGCAACTGAGGGTTTTTCGCCCATCAGGGTGAGCGCGTACGCTATGTTGCCTGCTGTACCTCCGAATTTCTCCTTCATGCCGTTAACCTGGAAACAGACGTTCAACGTGTGAATCTTATCAGGCAGGATATGGTCTGAGAAATGGCCGGGGAAATCCATGATCCTGTCATAGGCAAGCGAACCGCAGACGATGATATTCATGACGCCATAACCTACAGGATATGCTCTCCCGCTGTCAAGCCCGCGCGCGCGTTTTTCCGGTCTTGACATAACCGCGCGACGGTCTAAGATTATTGCATGACGCTCTGGCCTTTAGGAGTATATTGCGCTCTCGCCATTGCACTGGTGGCGGTTACGCTGGGCCTCTCCTGCCTGCTGGGGCAGCGGCACAGGGACAGGACCACGGGAGAGCCTTACGAATCGGGCATACCGCCGACCGGGTCAGCGTGGATGCGGTTCGACGTGAAGTACTACCTCGTTGCGATGTTTTTCGTAATTTTTGATCTCGAAGCTGTGTTCATCTTTGCATGGGCCGTCTCTCTCCGGGAGTCGGGGTGGGCCGGTTTTATCGAGGCCTCAATCTTTATCCTGATATTGGTGGCTGCGCTCGCCTATATATGGTCCATGGGCGCGCTGGACTGGGGTCGACAGGGGAGGCCGCGTACGCGAAGAGAGACTGGCCCCATAGGTATCGCAGACTAAAGGATTCAAATTCATGTCTGATCCTGAGGCCGATTTCAAATCACAGTTACTGCGCAAAGCCGGGGGGTCTTCCCCTTCAAACGGTGGAATGACTTCCATCGACGAGTCTGTCCGTCGCAGCGTTCTCTTCTCGAGGCTTCAGGATCTCATCGCGTGGGGACGCAAATACTCCATGTGGCCCTTCAATTTCGGTCTTTCCTGCTGTTACGTGGAGATGGCGACGAGTCTCACGAGCCGGTATGACATCGCCCGTTTCGGAGCAGAAGTAATACGAAGTACGCCCCGAGAGGCGGATGTCATTATTATTGCAGGCACGGTCTTTATCAAGATGGCCCCTGTAATCAAGCGGCTCTACGATCAAATGATGGAACCGCGATGGGTCATATCCATGGGTTCCTGCGCCAACTCGGGCGGCATGTACGACATCTACAGCGTCGTGCAAGGCGTAGATAAATTCCTCCCGGTCGATGTGTATATACCCGGGTGCCCTCCCAGCCCGGCCGCGTTCGAGGAAGGGCTCGTGCTTCTTCAGCGCTATGTCGGCAAAGAGAAGAGGCCCCTGAGCTGGGTGACGGGAGCGCAAAGGGTGGTCAAACCGGAGACCCTGTCAATGCGTGACATAAAAAGGGCTGAGAGGAGCCGCGCGACGCTGCTGCGTCCTCCGGACGAGGTTTAATGTCCATCTTCTGTCATCTCTTTTGAAAAGGTGCACTTGTTACATTCACGGAACAATTCGGAACTCATTGACACATTGAAGCTGCGGCTGGGTGAGAATGTTGTCTATGAGCAGCCCACTGCGGACGCTATCCCAACCGTATGGGTAACGAAGGAGAGCACAGGGGATGTCCTCCGGTATCTCAAGGCAGAATTGGATCAGCCCTTCCGGACGCTCTACGACCTCACGGCCATAGATGAGCGCGTCCGCTCTCACCGGGGCGGGCAGCCTGCGGCCGATTTCACTGTCGTTTATCATCTCCTCTCGTATGAGAGAAATGAGGATGTGCGCATCAAGGTGGCACTCACGGGCGAACATCCTTCGCTTCCCAGTGCTATACCTCTGTGGCCGGCGGCTAATTGGTACGAGCGGGAGGTATTCGATATGTTCGGCATCTCCTTCGAAGGACACCCCGACCCCAGACGCATACTGATGCCGCTGTGGTGGGAGGGCCATCCCCTCCGCAAAGAGCATCCCGCGAGAGCCACGGATATAGAGCCTTTCCGGCTTCCGCCTGAAAAGGCAGAGTCAGACGAGAACGCGCTCCGGTTCGACCCTCGGCAGTACGGCATGAAGCGCCACAGTGAAGGAAGCGATTTTATGTTCCTTAACCTGGGGCCGCACCACCCGGGCGTTCACGGGGTCTTTCGCCTGATACTGGAAGTTGATGGAGAAGTAATTGTGGACGCCATGCCTGATATAGGCTTCCATCACAGGGGGGCCGAGAAGATGGGCGAGCGTCAATCATGGCATACCTATATCCCTTATACTGATCGCATTGACTACCTGGCAGGCTTCCTGAACGAGATGCCGTACGTACTAGCCGTGGAGAAGCTGGCAGGGATCGAGGCGCCGGATAAAGCAAAAGTGATTCGCGTGATGATGTGTGAACTCTTCCGCATCATCAATCATCTTGTCTACTACGGGACCTTCGCGCAAGACACGGGTTTCATGTCGCCGGTCTTTTACACGTTCAACGACAGGGAGCGCGCATTCGCTATTATCGAGGCCATCGGCGGCGGACGCATGCATCCCGAATGGTTTCGTATAGGCGGTGTTGCGCAGGATTTGCCGAGCGGATGGGATCAGCTGATCCGCGATTTCATCAAGTATCTCCCGCGCAGACTGGATGAGTATGACAGCGCTGTCATGAATAACGGCATCTGGAAGGCACGCACGAAAGGGGTCGGTGCCTGCACAATGGATGAAGCCATAGAATGGGGTGTCACCGGACCCAATTTGCGGGCGTGCGGTCTCGAATGGGATTTCCGAAAGACGAGACCTTACTCCGGTTATGATCAGTTCGATTTTGACATACCCACCGCTTCACATGGTGACTGCTACGATCGCTGCTTCATTCGGATCGAAGAGATGCGGCAAAGCCTGCGTATTGTA
>Ga0335070_10003373_pt1 | contig 18655 bp, 16 predicted proteins | sample Lox_Sample_13_FD_206722 | JGI IMG/M metagenome (GOLD analysis project Ga0335070, IMG submission 206722) | Soil microbial communities from Loxahatchee National Wildlife Refuge, Florida, United States - Lox_Sample_1.3 | ecosystem: Environmental > Terrestrial > Soil > Wetlands | place: USA... | reverse complement strand
AATACCCCTTATGCTTTTGCCGCGGCCATGGTCAAAATAAACATTGACGGTAAAGTTGACCTGTTTACCGGAGCCTGTGATACAGGACAAGGCTCTGATACCACTTTGGCCATGATCTGCGCTGAGGAACTCGGAGTGCATTTGGAGGATATCAGAATTCACGCTGAGGATACGGATCTCGGCCCCGCTGACCTCGGTTCCTGGGGCAGCCGTGAAACATTGATGAATGGTAATGCTGTCAAAATGGCGGCTGCTGACGCCAAGCGCCAGCTCTTAGAATTTGCGTACGCAAAAATGAAACCCAATATTGTTTATGACTTGGATATAAAAGACCACAAAATTTACATGGTTGACCGGCCAGAACGATTCGTCTCCTATTTCGATATCGTTCAAGATGCCATTAGAGGTAAGCAAGGCCAGACGATTATCGGCAGAGGTCACTATACCCCACATCGCAAGGGTATGGTATCCCCCGCTTGGGGCTTCGGAGCACAAGCCGCGGAAGTAGAAGTCGATCCTGAAACAGGAAAGGTAAAACTATTAGAAATAGTGACTGCCCATGATTGTGGCCAAGTCATAAATCCTGTAGGTGTTCTCGGACAAGTGGAAGGGGCAACCATGTTAGCTGCCGGGGGTGCCTTTTGCGAAGACCAACCCATGGATAACGGTAAAATGCTTAATCCATCTATCGGCGATTACAAGGTTCTTCGCTCTCTGGATATGCCAAAAATGGTAGGAATTGAGGTGGATACCTATGAACCAGAGGGTCCATTTGGAGCCAAGGAGGCAGGCGAGGGACTGACAAGTCCGACCGGTAGTGCTATAGCAAATGCGGTATACAATGCAGTGGGTGTCAGAATAAGGGATCTACCCATAACCCCGGAAAAGGTCTTCAAGGCTCTAAAGGAAAAAGAAAAGGGGAAGAGGAACAAATAGAATCATTATTTAGCGCCGGAGGTCACCATGGGTTACCATTGTCCGGTCTGTAATAAAGTTTCACGCACATCAGCAGATTTGGTGCGCCACATGATGGGTCGAGGAGACAACGTCCATCGAGACTGGATCAATGCCAAGGGGTTTAATTATGCGGAAATGCTCGCCTCCCAATTTCAATCCTTTGGCGGCGAAGAGTATAAGCGCTTAGCTCAAGTACTGGAGAATGAGCCCAAGGTTAAGGTTGATGATTAGTGATGGTCGAATTGAAGATGATGTTAACGCCACCTCTTATGACAGACCCTGGTGATCCCGGTTGGTTTTAAAGGTTTATCAAAGACATGGCTCCCGATAAGATTTCGCTTTAGCTGAGGATTTCAAGTCAACCCTATATGAAAGGAGGATTCTTATGTCATTTACAATGTTTGGTCGGACGATTCGAAAGATTGGTATCATTGGATCGGGCAATATTGGCCCGGATATCGCCCTCCATTTCAGCCAAAATCTCCATGCCTACGGAGTCCCTGTTGTCGTTGTCGATATTGCACAGGCCGCCCTTGATTCGGGTTCAAAGAAAACGGAATCGAAAGTGAATAAGGCCGTAGAGAAAAAAATTTATAAGAAAGAGGAGGGAGAGGCTGTCTTCCGAAATATTCTTTTCACCACAGACTATGGGAAACTAAGCGACGCCGATCTGGTGATAGAAGCTGCTTTTGAGAGGCTTGATGTGAAGCACAAAATCTTCGCCCAGCTTGAAGGGACCTGTCCGAAGACAGCGATCTTGGCCTCTAACTCTTCCCATATACCTCCTGAGGAGATTTTTCCAAAGATGAAGGATAAGACGCGATGCCTTGTGCTTCATTATTTCTTCCCTGCGGAGAGAAACATCCTGCTTGAAATCGTTCCTATGAAGGAGACGGATCCTGCCCTGGTTGACTATTCGATGAAACTTTACGAATTCATCGGCAAGGCCCCGATCCGGGTTGGGAGTCGGTTCGGCTTTGCCGTCAATCCTTTCTTTGAAGGAATCTTTCTTGCCGCTGCCTTGTTGGCGGAGAAGGGGCTTGGCACCGTCAAGGAAATCGATGCCGTTATCCAGAAAACCCTCGGGATGGGCATCGGTCCTTTCACCGGTCATAATCTCACCGGTGGGAACCCGCTCACACAGCACGGGCTTCAAATATATACTTCGGTCATCATGCCCTGGTTCCGTTCCCCGCAGATACTGGACGACCGGGTGAAATCCGGCGCTCCTTGGGAGACGGCTGGAAAAGGTGAGAAGGTCGAGTACAGCCAACAAGTCTACGAAGCTATCTCAACCCGGGTGATGGGGGCTTTCTTTGGGATCGCTTGCGAAATCGTGGGAAGCGGAATTAGTAATATCGGCGATCTCGATTTGGCCGTGGAAAACGGGCTGGTCATGACTCCTCCCTTCCAGTTCATGAACCAGGTTGGGATCAAGAAATCTCTTGAATTGGTGGAAAACTATGCCAAAGAAAATCCTGGATTTAAGATGGCTGAAATCCTGAAGAAGCAAGCGGCCACCGGCAAGCCCTGGAAGATTCCTGTGGTCTTCAGAGAAGACAGAGGTGATGTCGCCATTGTTAAGATTCGGAGACCAAGGGTTCTCAATGCGCTCAATGAGGATGTCTTCGAACAGTTGAGAGAGAATTTCCTCGGGATCCAGAAAGATCCTAAGATCAAGGGTGCGGTTCTGACCGGCTTTGGAACAAGGGCCTTTGTCTCCGGTGCAGACATTGGAATGTTGGCCTCTCAAAAAACGGCCAAAGAAGGAGAAGAGGGGTGTCTCAAAAACTATTCTGTCCTGGATCTGATCGAGAATCTGGGTAAACCTGTGGTCTGTGCCATGAATGGACTGGCCTTTGGGGGAGGCAATGAAATCGCCATGGCCTGTACTGCCCGGATTGCCAAAAAGGGACAGAAGGTCTTGGTGGGTCAACCCGAACCAAAACTCGGTTTCATTCCTGGAGCGGGCGGAACTCAGAGGCTTCCAAGATGGGTAGGTGTGGAAAAGGCCTGGCCCATCCTTCGAAGCTCAAATCCCATTTCTTCAGCTCAGGCCAAAGAGATTGGCTTGATTCAGGAGGAAGTGGAGGGCGATATCGTCGAGGCGGGTATCAATTGGGTGAAGAATATTCTCTCGGGAAAAGTGAAGGTTTCTTCCATCCCCAAAGGCCCCATCCCTGTCCCTTCGAAGCTTCCAGAGGTCGATGTCGGACATTTAAGCCGAAAGATTGATGTGCTCCTTCAAAAGGCAATTCTGGAAGGAGCAAAAATGACCCTCGCAGATGGCCTGAAACTTGAGGCCAAGATCTTTGGCGAGTGTTTCGGCACCGAGGACAGGAAGATCGGGATCGATAATTTTATGAAACATGGCGCAAAAGTAAACGCAAACTTTGTCCATAAGTAACTCAAAATTTCTCCCTCTCCCCTGGAGGGAGAGGGATGGGGTGAGGGGGGAACACGCCTTGTCCACCCCCACCTTAGTCCTCCCCCGTCAAGGGGGAGGATAATCCTGGGGATTTCTGACTCCCATGCCTCGAGTGTCATGTACCCATCATCAATGATTGGAATGAGAAGGCCGCTGGCCGTTGTTACCCTAACCCCCCTTCCTCCCCCCTTAATTTAAGGGGGGAATTGTGGGGGGTTACAAGAGGGGATAATCCCCATATAGAACGCGGAAGAGCCCAAAAACGAGATTGTGACGCTACTGATTTGGAAGGGATCAAAGATGCGTCTCCCCAAATTTGAATATTTGGAACCGAAGACTCTCAAAGGGGCGGCCAAAGCCCTCGACGAGAAGAAGAAAGAATAAAACCTTACCCCACCCCCACCCTGCCCTCCCCCCTGAGAGACTGGTTTTAGTGGGACAGTCCCTCTAAGCCCCCAAAGGGACTGTCCTACTAAGAGGTTGCGCGGGGTTTATTCGACGATGTCGGAGACATTTTTCCTAAGCAGATAGACGAAGGTAAGAATAGCCTCTGCATTCTTTTCAACCGCTTCAAACCCGCGGGCTAATTCCTTCAGCCTTTTTGTTCTCTCTTCAATTGCCTTGATCTCTAAGTCCATTGCCTTCAGATCGTATTCCATGGCCCTTTTCTCTCACCTCCGTGTCAAATCCTTGAACCTCGCGGATTTCAAAGAATAGCGGGGGAGCCCTCCGGGCTTCACAAACTCGACTTGGAAGGTGAGGTTTGTCCTGATCTTAAGTCTCTCCCGGATACGATTCTTCGTCTCCTTGCTTTGATTTTCACTTACCGAAGGAGCTAACTCCACCTTCAACGTAAGAACAGGCATCACTCCTTCCTGCGTCAAAAGAGTTTCAAACTCTACCACCTCCGGAAATTGGGCTCGAATCACTTCTTCCACCATGTTTGGACTGAAGAAGACTCCTCGAATCTTTCTCAGATCATCAACCCGGCCTCCGATTTGATCCACCCGGACAGAAGTCCTGCCGCACGGACACGGGTCGTCCCTCTTCGTCATGATGTCTTTCAGGTTGAACCGGATGAGAGGGATACATCGACGGCATAAAGGAGTGATGACGGCAACCCCCTTCACCCCTGAAGGAATCGGCTTTGACATCGTTTCAAGGTCCATCATTTCAAAAAGAAAATAGGGCTCGATGACATGCATCCCCTTCTTTTGGGAACACATCCCCGCCCATCCGCCTGGCTCTGTCCCGCCGATATGGTCATACACATCGGCTCCCCACTCCTCTTCCAGGCGAAGACGGGATGGCTCTGGCATGGGCTCACCCGCGCAAATCATCTTTTTGATACGGAGGTCGCGCTTGGGATCAATCCCCATCTCCTTCGCCACTTCTATCATGTGGAGGCCATAGGTCGGCGTGTTCATCAATGCCGTTGCCTGAACATCCTTCATCTTCTGGATGCGAGCTTTCGTTTCCAGTCCGCCTCCGGGGACGACTTCACACCCCAACTTCTCAGCGGCGTAGTGACCCTGCCAGAAGGCGATATAGACGTTATAGACAAAGGGCAGAAAAACCCGGTCCGTCGAACGAAATCCCGCTGCATAAAGAATGTAACACCAAATATCCACAACCAACTGCCAGCTTTCATACGTGTCCGGGAAAAAGACGGGTTTTCCAGTGGTCCCGGAAGTTTGGTGAAAGACAGATAATTTTTCAGGGGGCACGGCTAACAGATCGCCGTAAAGAGGAAACCCCTTCCCTTCCTGAGCTTCTCGGAGCTCATCTTTCTCCGTCATGGGAACGCTCGCTACATCTTCGAGCGTCCGAATATCTTCCGGCTCAATCCCATGAAGTTTCTTCTTATAAAAAGGAGAGCCCTCCTTCGCCCACCGGAGAGTCTCTCTGAACCGTCTTAATTCAATCTCCGCCAGCCTCTCCCGAGGCAGCGTTTCGATGACCGGATTCCAATATTCATTTTCTCCTCGTTTCATCATTTCCTACCCTCCGTATAAGAACGAACCGTTATCTCCCCCGTACCGGTTTCGTTCACCCCGTTAGAAGTGATGCCCTGTTCCTCTGCAACGGGGCTAGGTCCCAGAATAACTCCAGCGGGGTTTGATGCCCCGCTGGAATTTCTAACGGGGTGAATTTAAGACATTATAAGACTTTCCAGCTTGAATACAAGATCAATGGATCACTCTCCGGCATCCCCCGATCTTTTCAGAACCTCCCAAAAAAAATGCTTGACAATATCGTCTGATGCAAACAATAATAGGCACTCAAACTTGCATTTTGAATAAAATCGTACTAGATTTTCATAGACTTAACTTTAGGAGGTGGGAAGATGAAAAAATTGTCGTTGATTTTCGCAGTGGCGTTTCTGGCGGCTTTTTTTACGGCCAATCTATTCGCCCAAGAGGTTAAATTTAGTATTCCTCTTCCTTTGACGGGGACGAATGCAAAATTTGGCGAAATAGAAAAGAGGTCTTACGAGATCGCCCTGGAAGAGATCAACGCCAAAGGGGGTATCAAAGGAAAGAACATTTTCCTGGAGTTTGAAGATTCTCAGGGTAAACCGGAGGTATCGCGTTCTATCGCAGAGAAATTGATCGATGTGAAGAAACAGCCTGTTATTTTCGGGGAGTACAGTTCCTCCTGCTCAAAAGCCATCGCTGCGGTTGCAGAAGAGAGGAAAACTCCTTACTTGGTGGTGACCGGCGCCACAGATGACATCACACAACAGAAATACAAGTATGTGTTTCGCATGAATCCCACGAATGCCTATTATGCCAGCGGACTGATTTCCTTCTTCAATGAAGTTGTCAAGCCCACGTCGATTGCCATCCTGTATGAAAGCTCGGATTTCGGTACTTCCGGTGCAGAAGACATGGTAAAACAGGCTGAAAGATTTCCGATGAAAGTTTTGGTGAAAGAACAATATGAAAAAGGAGCCGTTGATTTTAAACCAATCCTTTCCAAGGTAAAAGCGGTAAAACCGGATGTGATTTACATGGTCTCTTACGTGATGGATGCCGCTTTGTTGATGCGGCAGATCAAAGAGCTCAGGATTGACGCGAAACTCTTTGCGGGCGGTGCGGCAGGGTTTGCGATTCCCGAATTTATTCAAAGTGCCAAGGAGGCGGCGGAATACGTCGTCACAGCCACCCTCTGGAGTCCACAGGTTGTTTACCCGGGAGCGAAGGAGGTTGCTGAAAAATACAAGAAGCTTTACAAGGACTACCCGTCTTATCATGGTGCGGAGGCGTATTCCGCCCTCTATATCATCAAGGATGTCCTGACCAGGGCAAAATCCTGGACGCCCGATGACATTCGTGTGGCCATGAAGGCGACGAACATGATGACTGCCTTTGGTCCGATTAGATTCGAGGATAAGGAAGGGTATACGAATCAGAACTTCATGGATACCCTGGTTTTGCAGGTGGTCAATGGTCAGCATGAGACTATCTGGCCACAAAAGTATGCAAGCAAGAAATATATCTTCCCTATTCCAAGATGGAGAGACAGAAAATAGACTTTGCCAAGCACCAAATTCCAAGCACCAATGACCAAATAATGACCAAGATCCAATGACCCAAATTCCAAAAAGCATAAAATGTTTGGTCATTGGAGTTTGGTGATCGGATATTATTTGGAACTTGGGGTTTGGTTATTGGAATTTGATATATAGACGCCTCCGAAGGCATGGGAGCTTTAACGGCTACGGTGTTGGGATAGGATAGAAAACTGATGGCGGCCCAGGTTGAGCTCTTTTTACAGACCTTGATCTCCGGCTTTTTGCTCGGCGGCCTCTATGCCCTGATCGGTTTAGGGATGGCCCTGATCATGGGTGTGATGAGGATCATCAACCTTGCCCATGGCGATCTCATGATGGTGGCCATGTATGTTGCCTACTGGCTTTTTACGCTCTTCCACATCGACCCCTATCTCTCAGTTTTCGTTGCGACGCCCCTCCTGTTTTTCCTCGGGGTTGGGCTTCAAAAATTTCTGATCAATCCGGTGATGAAGGTGGAATCCATCCTGCCACACAATCAGGTAATACTCACCGTAGGAATCGGGATGGTGCTTACCAATCTGGCAACCGTCTTTTTCACGTCTAATTATCGTTCTACCCCTGTCAGTTATGCGTCAAAGGCCTGGTATCTGACAGACTATTGGAAGGAGGCTCCGATTGAGCTATCGCTCTCCGCCCCTTGGTCACTGTCATTTTTGATGGCTGTAATCTTTACAATCGCACTTTGGTTCTTCCTTACCAAAACTGATACAGGTAAATCGATCAGGGCAACTGCCCAGGACATCGACGCCGCCATGCTCATGGGCGTAAACGTGGGGAGGATGCGAGTGGCTACCTTTGGTATCGGTGCTGCCCTTGTAGGCGGGGCTGGATGTCTCTTTATTCCAATCTACTATTTATACCCCACCCTTGGGAAGCAGTTTACCAATATTGGATTCGTCATCACTGTCCTCGGCGGGATGGGTTCCACGGAGGGCGCGATTATTGGTGGCTTGATTCTTGGGATCTTTGAATCAATGACGGCCACGTACCTCGGCATGGGATGGGCTCCTGTTGGTAGGTTTATGATATTTGTAGCGGCACTGATCTTTTTACCAGGTGGTGTGGCATCACTCTTGCGAAAGAAGAGGTTGGGAAAATGAAGAGGTTCCTACCCCTTATCATACTTGCCATTCTGTTCATTTTGCCGCTCGTCGGGTTGAGTTCCTATATCATGCATATACTCATACTTGTGACCATGTGGTCTATCATTGGAATGGCTTGGAATCTCCTCGGAGGATACTGTGGCCAAGTATCTTTTGGTCATGCGGCATTCTTTGGTATGGGTGCCTATACGGCCGGTCTCCTCTATTATCACCTCGGACTATCCGCCTGGTGGGGACTTCTGGTTTGCATCCCAGTGCTGGGGGTCTTTTCACTCGTGATCGGGTTTATCTGCCTGAGATTAAGAGGTCCTTACTTTGCTCTTGCAACCCTCGCTCTGGGAGAAGTCTTGAGGGTGACTGCGGAAAATCTTGTGAAATTTACACAAGGGGATCTCGGCATACTGATCAAACAGAGGACGTGGGTTGAGAAGACATGGTACTTTTACGTCATCCTACTGCTTGCCGCGGGCTCCTTCTTCTTAATAAAGAAAGTAATTGAGTCCAAACTCGGATATTATTTTGTAGCCATTCGGGAGGATCAAGACGCCGCAAACTCCCTAGGGATAAACACAACCCTTTATAAAACCATCGCCCTCTGCCTGAGTGGGGTTCTTACAGGAGTCGCGGGCGCTTTTTACATGAATTATATGGGATACATCGACCCGACGACCGTGTTCCCTCTCTATGACATATCCATCGTGACCGTCATGGTGGTGATGGTAGGAGGGGTAGCCACTTACTGGGGCCCTGTGATAGGAGCCCTTATCATGGTCTTTCTCGCTGAAGTGATCAGATCTGTGCCCAAAATCGGTGCGGCACACCAGACGCTCTTCGGAATCCTCTTAATCTTCATCATCATCTTCTTGCCCAATGGGATCGTCGGAGACTTTCGAAAAATGGTTGGACTCTTTAAACCCCGAGGAGCCTTGAAATGAGTTTACTCCAGATTCAAAATGTTTCAAAGCGATTCGGAGGACTCGCAGCCCTCACGGACGTATCTTATTCCGTCCAGAAAGGAGAGATCCTCGGTCTGATCGGCCCGAATGGGGCGGGAAAAACGACTCTCTTTAACGTGGTGAATGGATTCTACCCGCCTACCAAAGGGGAGGTTCTCTTTAAGGGAGAAAGCATCTCTCATTTGCAGCCCTTTCAGATATGCAAACGGGGAGTGGGAAGGACCTTTCAGGTCGTCCGGCCCTTACAAAGAATGACGGCGCTTGACAACGTCATCGCGTCGGCCTTTCTCCGGGCGAAGGATAAGCCAGGGGCTGAGGGGATCGCTCTCGACGCGCTCCAGTTTACCGGTCTTTATGAGGACCGAAGTCTCGTGTCGAAAGGTCTTCCTCTTGGCAAGAGAAAGAAACTTGAGATAGCGAGAGCCCTTGCCACACAACCCGAAATGCTTCTCCTTGACGAGTCGTTTGCCGGACTCAATCCCTTCGAACAGAACGAGCTGATCGATATCATCAGGAAAGTAAAGGCCAAGGGCATCACGATCATGATCATAGAACATCACATGAAAGTGATCATGTCCCTTTCTGACCGGGTGGTCGTCCTGAACTATGGTGAAAAAATAGCAGAAGGGACTCCCAAGGAGATAGGGAATAATCCTCTGGTAATCGAAGCGTATCTCGGAGAGGCAGAAAGTGCTTGAAATAAAAAATATCGACGTCCTTTACGGAGATGTTCAGGTCCTCTGGAGTGTCTCGTTTGAGGTGAAGGCGAAGGAGATCGTAGCCATGATCGGCGCCAATGGGGCGGGAAAGTCTACGATTCTAAGAACCATCTCCGGTATCCTAAGACCTAAAAAGGGAGAAATATTATTCGAGGGCAAACCGATCTACAAAATAGATCCTTTCAAGCTGACCGAGCTGGGAATCGCCCACGTGCCGGAAGCCCGAAGACTCTTTGTGGAGATGACGGTCGAAGAAAACTTGGACATGGGATCCCTTAAAGGAGAGGCAAGGGTTCAACGCGAAAAGACAAAAGGGATGGTATTCGACTTATTGCCAAGACTGAGAGAACGAAGGAGACAGCTCGCCGGAACCTTAAGTGGCGGGGAACAACAGATGCTCGCTGTCGGAAGGGGATTGATGTCGTTGCCCAAACTGCAGATGTTTGACGAACCTTCTCTGGGCCTTGCCCCTCTTCTCGTCAGAGAGGTTTTCAACACAATCCGAAAGATTAACGGCGAAGGGACAACGGTCCTCATCGTGGAGCAGAATGTTAAGCAGACCCTTTTGGTAGCCAGTAGAGGATACGTGCTTGAAACGGGCAAGATCACTAAAGAAGGAACAGGTCAGTCGTTGCTCAATGATGAGCATGTCAAAACAGCCTACCTCGGCGTTTAATTCTTTTTAAAACCCCACCGATTCATGAACCTTCTCTAACACCTAACCAGAGATATTTGAAATTTTTCTCTTCTAACACTCTCCCCCGCTGACAAGGGGGTCAGGGTGAATCCCCTCCCGCCAAGAGGCTGTGTCGCAATTGTAGGGGCTCGATTTATCAAGCCCACCGATAGGGCTCAATAAATTGAGCCCCTACAACATATTGTGCGTGCCTATTCGGCAAATGATATTGTGCCACAGTCTCCAAGGGAAGGGAGCCATTGCGGAATACCCCAAGACCGGCAGCTAAATCGGCGAAGTTCTGGCGAATCCTGAAGGCTTGTTTCACAGAAGTAGCAGAACGAGAGCGTTTTGAATGTTCAGTATAGTGAACAATATGATTTAATTATCGGAATAATTTTTAACAAATTCTACAGAATGCTTGACAGAATTGGAATATATGTTATCATATCTACAAATTGATGTGTTCACTGTAAAGAACAAAATGAGGAGGTTATCAACATGAGCGCTATCTCCGTCATTCCTGAGCGCTGCACAGGATGCCAGTCCTGCGAAATGGTCTGCAGCCTTTCGCATGAAGGCTCCTGCAGTCCTTCCCTTTCGCGGATACGGATGAAGAAGTGGGAAGAGATCTCCGTCTTCATGCCCATCGTCTGTCAGCACTGCGAAAAGCCCCCGTGCGTTGATATCTGTCCTACAGGCGCTCGAAAGCGCGCCCCTGGAACCGAAACAGTGATCACGGACGAAAAACGATGTGTTGGGTGCAAGTCTTGTCTCTATGCGTGTCCTTATAGTGCCCCAGCGCTTCATCCGGTTACCAAACGGGCGATGGCGTGCGACCTCTGTAATGGCCAGCCCCTTTGCACACAAGTCTGCACTGCCGGATCACTTTCCTATGCGCCAGAAGGAGATCTCTCGACCGAGAAGAGGAGGGCCTTCGCGCAAACTCTTCTTCATTCTATGAGGTCAAGATAAGGAGGCACGGGTATGATTAAGGCATGGACAGGGAAAAGACTTCGCATCGATCTCAGTCTTCAAAAGGCGTGGACTGAGGACATTCCTGCAGGAGATCTGCGTCAATGGTTCGGCGGAAGGGGACTGAATGCGTCTTTTTTCTCCCAACATTTCTCTTCCCCGGTCTCCTCTTCTTCCCCGGAAAATCCAATAGCCTTTGCGGTGGGACCATTGACAGGAACTTTAGCCCCCTGTTCCGGGTGGACCAGCATCGCCACTTTTTCACCCCTCTTAGACTCTCCTCGCTATGGCTATACACGTATGCCAGGCCACTTTGGAGCGTCATTGAAAGGGGCTGGTTTTGATCAGTGCATCCTCCAAGGAAAGGCAGATCGGCCGGTCTATCTCTGGATTGACAATGGAAAAGTGAGGTTCGAGGACGCACATCCCCTATGGGGGAGAGAGACAACCGAGACCACCGTTGCCATTCAAGAGGAAAAGGGGGATCGTAGCATTGAGGTACTTTGCATTGGGCCCGCAGGGGAACAGCGGTTTCCCTTTGCCAATGTGATTCACCGTCTCTCCTGGACAGGCGATCGGCTCGGACTTGGATATCTCTTCGGTGTAAAACAGGTCAAAGCCATTGCGATCCGTGGAAAGAAGCCGGTAACTCTTCACGACCCTCGGCGGTTCCTCAGCCTCTGTTTGGCTCTGAAAGGCCGGATTCAGAAGGACCGGAAGATGCAGAGGTTGAAAGAGACAGGAACGCTTTCTCCTCTCGGTCTGGAAGGAGGAGAGATGATAAACAACGGCAATGGGCGGGTTCTTCCGGGATCGGAGAAGCAGTGGGCTGCTTCCCTGGGAACTTACCTTTCCGGCCAGGAGAGCTGTTTTTCGTGTCCGGTCCATTGTGGCCGGAACATTCAGCATGAGGAGACCTATCTTGGAGGAATTCATTTAGAAAAGGCCTGGCACTTAGGCCCAAAAATCGGGGTATACGACGGGGAGTGGACCTTGAAACTTCACCGTCTCTGTCAGGCGCAAGGCCTCGATCCTTTCTTAACCAGTTCTCTTCTGGCCAAGATCATGGAGGGAGTTGAAGACGGTCCTCTTTCGGAGAAAGATCTGAGGGAAACAGATCATATCTTGGAACAGGGCGAGAAAGCCTCCGCTCTCCTTCATCGCATCGTTCGTGGGAGCAAGAACGGATTCCATCTCTTCGTCCCTACCCTTTCTGAAAATAATGACCTCGATGTTTTGGCGGATATCATCTCTTTCTGTATGATCGTGGTCAACCGCCTGAATTTAGTGACGGTTTCAAATATCATTGAACTGATCAATGCTGCCACGGGGCATACCCTGTCCGTGGAAGATTTGCGAGACACCGTTTGGAATATCCTGCAAATGGAAGCTTGCCTGCAAAATAAAGGACTCCATTTAAGCCACAAACCGGCCCCTCCCCTGATGGGTGAGGATCAAATGAAAGAGATTGTTAAAAAGGAGGAACGTAATAATGAATCCATCATTCACCAGACCACTTCCTAAACCACCCTATTTGAGACTCCTCGAATATCAGAGCCAAAGATTTTCGTTTCCAGCTTACGCTACGGATTTACCTTTGCTCGTTTTCATCTTTTTTTCACGCATCGCCGCGGGTCTTTCCATCTTGTCCCTCTTTTTCCCCGCCTCCCTTCTCTGGACCGGCGCCGCTTTCTCTTGCATGGTCTTAGCGACGGCTGCCTCCGTTACCCATCTGACTGTCCCTGCCCGCTTTCTCACTATGATCATCAATCACCGGTCACCCCTCGTCTGGGAAATCCGTCTGGCTGGGGCCCTCGCGGGCTCGCTCGGAGCGCAACTCTTATCCCCCATGGGGATGCTTCCGGGTTTTGAAACCCTCTTACCCTGGACCAGTTTTTCTCTGGGCATCCTTTTTCTAATCTCAACGGGGTGGGCTTACCGGTTTCATACGCACCCGGCATGGAAGACTAACATTCTCTTTGGATATTATCTGGCTTCGGCTTTAATGATGGGCTTTGCCCTTTATTCCATCACATACCCGAATCCCTTTTTCCGCTTTATCACCGTTATGCTCCTCTCTACGGAGGGATTTTTCATCCTTCTCTATTTGAATCACCTGTGCAAAAGTTCCTGGGTCTCTATTAAAAGGATCGATTCGGGTCAAGACCGGAACATCTCCGTCGCCTTTCTCGTGTCCGTCCTTCTTATTCCTGGACTCATGACTTTTGCTCCCCTCTTCACGAAAAATTTGGAATCATTTGCGGCTATCCTGGCACTGAGCAGCGGTGTGGGGATTGTTTTTGAGCGGATTCTCTTCTTCCGGCTGGAGCAACCGGTCTTTTTCCTTTCAAGGAGTGAGAATCCTGGACCGAATCTTAGAAAATCCGCTGTAGGATAAAGGGGGCGGGACAACGCCGCAAGTCAGGCAAACAGCCCTTCTTTATGCGTTGGTCCGAGAGATTGATTGATTTCTTTAACTGTCTCCTGAATTTCCCGGATCACCGTTTTGATCTTCTGGTCATCAAGCGTGGAAGCGAAGCCGACTACCCATAAAGCCGCCGGGCCCGGAGAAGCGAAAAACAGAGGGGCAGCTACCGCCCGGACGCCGGCGATATATTCCTCATCATCCGTCGCATATCCTTTCTCCTTCACCTTTTCGATCTCTCTAAGAAATTGTCTGTGATCCGTTACGGTCTTCGAAGTGTACCGAACCAGACCCTTTTTTTGTATAATCTCTTTTGCTTTTTCTTCCTTTATCTGGGAAAGAAGAACCCGCCCAGCGGCTCCTGCGAAAAGGGGGAGCCTTGTTCCAGGGGGAGAGGTGATCTTCATCTCATTTTGCGATTCCACCACATCCAAAATGGTAATGTGATCTCCGTTCAAAACACCCAGAAAGACGGTCTCCCCAACTTTCCGCACCAATTTCTCCATCGGCTTCCGGGCTAAATCCTTCAGTTCAATCTTCGAGTAAGCGGTCCTGCAGAGCTCCAAGAGGCTAAAGCCCACAGTATAACGTTTACCTAACGGTTCGCGAACCAGAACGCCCAATTCCTCCAGGGCAGAGGTGATGCCATGGACCGTGCTTTTCCCGATCCTGAGCTGCTTAGAGAGCTCGCTTATGCCCAGACCGTGTGAAGCATCGGATATCGCAGAAAGAATCTTGAAAGCCTTTCTGACCGATGGCGCCGAATACGTTATTTTCTTCATACGTTCACCAGGTTGAACCCTCCAAAGGGTACCAGATTCTATTTGTCTTTGTCAAGACACCCTTGCGAAAGCCCAGCATTTTCTGATTCCATAGACTAAGAAACGGCTCCACAGATCAGAAATGGCAGAAAATAAACAAACCCGTTTAATCGATTCTTGATTTCTCCGTCATCAAGATAGCGTCTTATGCCCTCTCAAAGCTCTCCCCGAAAATATTGACAAAATAATTGTATATGATATGATTAATCGAAAGCGGACTGTTCAGTCTAAAGAACTTTTCTCTCTTCATTCCCTAAAACAGAGAACTTCAGAGTAGATACGGATGAGGACGGGAGATATTCACCCTATAAGAAATACAAAGTATCTTAGACCTCAAGAGGAATGGAAGGGGATTATCGCCATTTACCTCTATCTGGCGGGGATGGGGGCTGGTTCGTTTATCATCGGCACACTGATCGGCTGGTGCAATGTGAAATTGGATCCATCCTTCCTCCCTTCCATCCATCTTTTCGGCCATACCCTAAACCTTTCAGCCGTCCCGATTCTCTGGGGACCGGTCATTGTCGCCATAGGCGCCCCTTTTCTTATTTTAGACCTGGGAATCAAATGGAGATTCATCTATGCCTGCTTGAATCCGAAAACCTCCTGGGTGGCCCGGGGGTTTATCATCCTTTCCATCTTCATTGTTCTCGGTCTGGTTCTCCTTGCTAAATCTGTTCTGCCTTTTGAATGGCTCCATCCGGCATCCGTCCTCTGGAGGATTCTGGAGATCATTGCTTTCATCTTTGCTTTCGCGACTGCCATCTACACCGGAATTCTCCTGAAGGCGACGAAATCGATCCCTTTATGGAATACCGGCCTCCTGCCCCTTCTCTTCCTGGTGTCAGGACTCTCCACCGGGTCTATGGCCATGATCCTCTCTACTCTGGGAACCGGTTTTTTCCCTCATGACGCCGGAGCGTTGAAAGTCTTGATGGGTGGGGAACAGGTCTTAGTGGTGATTGAAGGGATCGTTCTTTATCTTTTCCTTTTCCGGGGGTACCGGGTCGCTGAACAGGGGAAGGACTCGGTCCGCCTCCTCGTATTCGGTGAGATGAAAATGATCTTTTGGGGAGGAGTTGTCTTGTTGGGTTTCATTTTTCCGGTCATCCTCGAAAGCATCGCCTCTTTTCTCCCTGGAAATGCTGTGTTGATCTTTGTTGCCGGCACCTTGCTCCTCTTTGGCGGTTTTTTCCTCCGTTTGGGTATCCTTCGCGCCGGAATCAAGGATCAGATCCCGATGCATCGGTTGATGGAAATCCGGTATAACTCGATGGCTAGTAACCCCCCTTCATCCCCCCTTACCTTAAGGGGGAAAGAGGGGGGTTAAGAGGATCGGAGGAGGTAGGGAGGTAACCCACAAAAACCCGGAAGAACCCCTTTTCATCAAAGACAGGGAGATCTGGAATGGACGAAAAAGTATTGATCGTCGACCACCAAAAGTGTACGGGCTGCCGCTTGTGCGAGATGGTGTGCTCCGTCTTTCACACGGGGGCAAGCAATCCAAGCCGTTCTCGGATCAAAGTGATCAAGTGGGAGGACGCAGGGCTCTACCTTCCCATGGCCTGCAACCACTGTGAAAAAGCCTACTGCGTGGAGGTATGCCCGACGAAGGCCTGCCACAGAGAGCCCCAAAATAATAACCGGGTGACCATCGATAAAAAGCTCTGCATCGGATGTCGAACCTGTATCATCGCCTGTCCCTTTGGGCATCCTTTCTTCGATGTCAGCGAAAGGGTCACGGTGAAATGCGATCACTGTGACGGCGATCCCCAGTGCGTCCGTTTCTGTGACGTCAAGGCCATCTCTTTTTTGGATGCAGACAAGGTGAGCATGGCCAGGAAGCGAGAATCTGCCTACAGGTTTATTGACTCCATGAGACAGGGGAGGTAACCCCCTCACCTTTCCCTTCTCCCCATTGGAGGACAGGGCGCAACCCCTATTAGGGGGAAAGTCCCTCTATAAGCCCCTAAAGGGACTGTCCCCCTAATACGTGCGCATTCTAAAGCTTTGCCTGCCGGTAGGTAGGGAATCTGGCTGTTTGTCCCCTTTTCCTGTCGCCATTCAGTTGCCACATCGTTTCCCGGTCCCTTCCTCAATTTCTTCGTTTATATAACTGCATCACCCCTGTTCTTGGGGAGGTATAAATTAATTCATAACCTTTCTTAAGTTGCTGATCGATCGACTTCGCAGCTTCATGATTTCGCTGGCGCTCTTGAATACCCCAAACAAGCACGTAATCAACCTGTCCTCCTGTGCGTGCCGCGTATGTGAGGAAATCGACTTGAGGGGGTTCCCACACGATGGATCTATACTTCGTCCCAATATGTACATACGGATTAAGATTTGACCGAAAGAGTACCGGAAAATAGTTGTACGCACCGGCTTCGTAATTGGTGAATTCTACGACATGCCTCTGGGCCGCTATGTACCCTGAGGCGTGGAGGAAGGGCCGGACTTTCAGCGAGAGAACTCTTCCATCGGGCGCGTGCCCCCGGGAGTCGAAAGCCAGGGGCAAGAGAGTTTTGTTGGGCTCGATCAGGTGCATTCCCGAAAGGTATTCTGCCAGATAATCATTAAGCTCCGAGTATTTCAATGTGTGCAACCCTAGGGAGGCCGCCGTAATAACGATCGCAACGAAGACGGTTCCCCACTTCACGCTTTTCAGATAAAACGGAACCCCGAACCAGAGAACGAGTGCAAAAAAAGGATAGAGGTTAAGCCTGTCAGTAATGAAAGAACCTTCTGACATGGCATTAGGGGCTAAAAAATAGATCAGGACATAGCCAAGAACGACGACGAGAAGACCATCCCTACCATCCAGCCGTCTCTGCTTTATTCTTGACACCGCAAGGTACAAGAGGAGACCAGCAAAGAGAATTCCCAACCCTATGGAGCAGAAATACTCCTCCTTCTGGAACGATACCAGCGATTCCATTTGTGTCAAATCCTTGAGTAACCAATGAAACGACCTCCTTATCCCTATCTCTGGAGATTCTACTCCCTGCCGGGAAAGAAACATTACCGCTAAAATGACCGTCGGCAAAAATGCTAAAATCAAAGGGATGATTCGTCTCCCGAATGCTTTCCAGAGCACTTGGAAGTCGAATCGCCACCCGGGCTTATCTTGGATCAGGTCGAACAAGATATGCCAAAACGTCAACAGGGCGATACCCACGTAGGCCATCACCAGCGATACCATATGGCAGAAGTAGAGCAGTAACGAAAGGAACGCAAGGTTTACCATCTTTCGCAGTGTAAACTGCTCACGGTTCCTCATCCAATAGCCCATTAAAAAAAAGAAGACTGCCAAACTATAAGAGAATGAGTAAAAACCCATATGCCATAGGTAATTGTAGATGAACGGAAAAATCAGGAGGGCGAGGAATCCCGAGCCGGGACGAATCCCTCTCAGCGCATAACGAATTGACAAAGGTAAGAAAATGATATAACCGCTTAAGAAGATCTTCTCTACTGTGAAAATCGGCAGGAGATACATCAGACTCGCCAATACAAAATGTCCGAGCCAAGTAGGCTCGAGATGTTTGTTGAAGATATAGTATTCCCGGAAAATGGCCCGATCGGTCCGAAAGTAATCGAAAATAATATTGGCGTTTTCAATATGGGCGGGCCCGTCCTGAGAGGGGAAATATTGGAATAGCCAGATGGGAATTAAGTGGGCCAAAATCAGGACAAACAACAGCAGGTCTTCACGATTGCCCAGCCAGGCACAGATCCGATTCCAGATTTTCATCTCGCTACTTTGGAAGAGCTAACGTCATGGTATTAAAATAGGGCTCGTCGGTACGGCGTTCCCAGCTTCTTTTTAACCGGATTTTTATTCCGTAAAATACAATAATCAAGTATTGAGGTCAAATGATATTTCGCGAATGGGATAATTCTGGACCATTGCGTAAGCTCAGCTGGAGTGTTAAAGTTTTTGGATATTCCTCTTAGCATATAGAGGCGAAATATGGTCAAGAAAAAAGGCGTGCTTATTATTTTAATTTTCATTCTC
>Ga0335070_10003372_pt1 | contig 18656 bp, 17 predicted proteins | sample Lox_Sample_13_FD_206722 | JGI IMG/M metagenome (GOLD analysis project Ga0335070, IMG submission 206722) | Soil microbial communities from Loxahatchee National Wildlife Refuge, Florida, United States - Lox_Sample_1.3 | ecosystem: Environmental > Terrestrial > Soil > Wetlands | place: USA... | reverse complement strand
CGCCAGGGCCCATACGAAGTGCCGGTCCTGCTCGGCGTGGACCTCGAGGTCGGGCCGGGGCAGAGCGTGGCGATCGTCGGCGCCTCGGGCTCGGGCAAGAGTACGCTGCTGCACTTGCTCGGCGGATTGGACGCCCCCACGGCAGGCGAGATCCGGATCCGCGGCCGCAACATCGCCACCCTGGGTGAAGCGGAGAAGGGCCGCATCCGCAACGAAGCGCTTGGCTTCGTGTACCAATTCCATCACCTGCTGGGCGAGTTCACCGCGCAGGAGAATGTTGCGATGCCGCTGTTGATCCGGCGGATGCCGCCGGATCGGGCCGAAGCCCAGGCCGCGGAGATGCTGTCCCGAGTGGGGCTCGCACATCGGCTCACGCATACGCCGGGCGAGTTGTCCGGGGGAGAGCGCCAGCGAGCGGCGCTGGCGCGTGCGCTGGTCACCCGGCCGGCGTGCCTGCTCGCCGATGAGCCCACCGGCAACCTCGACCGTCACACGGCCGAGGGCGTGCTGGAGCTGATGCTGGAGCTGAACCGGACGCTGGGCACCAGCTTGGTCATCGTGACCCACGACCCAAGCATCGCGGCCAGGATGGATCGCGTGATGCGCCTGGATGACGGCGTGCTGGCGCGGGAGCGCGGCGTGGGTTAACCCTCGCCGTCCAGGCTGCGCCACAAGTACCATGTCGCGACCGATCGCCAGGGCGCCCAGGGTTGAGCGATCCGCTGCATCCGCGCCTCGGTTACTTTGCGCCCCCGGTTGTAGTGCAGGCTCACGGCGCGTTGCAACCCGAGGTCGCCGAGCGGCAGCACGTCGGGCCGCTGGAGGTGGAAGATCAGGAACATCTGAGCCGTCCAACGCCCGATGCCTTTTACCGAGGTTAGCTCCGTGACCACCCCTTCGTCGTCGAGCTCGCGCCAGCGTAGCGGATCCAGCCGTCGCAGATGGAAGTGTTCGGCGAGCGATTGCAGATAGGCGACCTTCTGACGCGATAGCCCGCAGGCACGCAACGCTTCGACTCGCGCCTCCGCCAGCGCCGCCGGGCAGAACTCCGGCACTGTGCTGAGCAGCCGTTCCCACACCGATGACGCCGCTTTGACCGAGATCTGCTGCCCGACTATGGAACGCGCGAGCGCGGTGAATGGATCGTCGCGCGGCTGCAGGCGGCGGCTGGCGGGAAGCGTCGCCATGAGCCTGGCCAGCACCGGATCGCGGCCGGCAAGCTCGGTTCTCGCACGGTTCCATTCACGAGGCGTCATGGCGCGATCCGGGCCAGGCTCGCTGTCGCCGCCGGAGCTGCCGCTGCCGCCAGGCAAGTACGATGTACACACGCCACGCGGCGAGCACGCCGAAATAGGCCACCGCCGCCAGGATCAGCGCCAGCAGGCCCAGGCCGATCACGAACGGCTCGCCCATCGCCCCCAGCCAGTCCACCAGCATCGGCAACCACTGCCGGATATTGTCGAAGCGCAGATCCACATCGGCCGCGACGCTGGCCGTGGTGCCGGCGCCGGTAACCCACTTGCCCAGCCGATAGGCTGCGTAGTACAGCGGTACGATGGTGATCGGGTTGCTGTACCAGGTGGTCATCGCCGCCACCGGGAGATTGACTTTCAGCACGACGGCCAGCAGCGCGGCGGACAGCATCTGGAACGGCCCTGGGATGAGCCCGCAGCACATGCCCACTGCCATGCCGCCCGCAGCCGAGCGCCGGTTGAGGTGCCACAGGTTGGGGTGCCGGAGCGCGCCGCCGAAGACAGCGACAAAGCGGTTGCGGCGGAGGCTCTCGTCGTCCGGCAGGAGCCTGCGGAGATACTTGCGTGGCATTGTGGAGGCAGCGCAGTGGAACGAGTGATTCTACAGATTGCGAAGCCGCGGCCGGCACAATGCTGATCATCGCCGCGTCGTTGTGCGTCGGCGTTTGGTTGCTGCAACAGCAGGCGACGCTGCCCAGCGTGCTATGGTGCTACGCGTTGCTGCCGCTACTGGTCGTGGCGGTCGCTTTGCGACGCGCCTCGACCCCGAGCCGCTGGCTGAGGTGGCCGCTGTGGGTGGCTTGGGCGGGCGCTGCCGGCTTCCTCTGGGCCGCGCTGCTCGCCCACCTGCGGCTGGCGCACTCCCTGCCGCTGGAATGGGAAGGCCGAGACGCGGTGGTCAGCGGGGTAATTGCGGAGCTGCCTCAGCCGACCGAGCGTGGCTTGCGCTTTCGCTTCGATCTCGAGCGGGTCCACACCCCGCTGGCGGCGCTGCCCAGCACGCTAGCGATCACCTGGTATCGCAGCGAGGCGGCCGCGCTTCCCGAAGTGCACGCGGGCCAGCGCTGGCAGCTCACCCTGCGCCTGCGTCGCCCGCATGGCACCAGTAACCCCGCCGGCTTCGACAGCGAGCTGTGGATGCTCGAGCGCGGCATACGTGCGGTCGGCTACGTCCGCGATGCGCCGGCACCGATCCTGCAGGACGCCAGCGTCCTGCGCCCGGCTTACTGGGTCGAGCGGATGCGCGAGCGTGTGCGCCAGCGGATCCTGGATGCGTTGCCCGGGCATCCGGCTGCGGGCGTGCTGGTCGCGTTGGCCATAGGTGATCAGCAGGCAATCGACACCGCGCAATGGACGGTGTTCACGCGCACTGGGGTCAATCACCTGATGAGCATCTCCGGCCTGCATATCACCATGGTGGCGGGCTTGGCTTTCGCAGCCGTCTCGTTGCTGTGGCGGCGCAGTGCGTGGCTGGCAGCGCGCCTGCCGGCTCAGTACGCCGCAGCGCTTGCCGGCCTGTTGGTTGCCTTCGGCTATGCGTTGCTCTCGGGCTTCGGCGTGCCGGCGCAACGCACCGTGTACATGCTCGCTGTTCTGGCGCTTGCTCCGCTGGCAGGTGTCCGTGCCTCTGCACTGGAAGTGCTGGCGGCGGCGCTGGTGCTGGTGGTCCTGCTCGACCCATGGGCCGTGCTGTCGGCCGGGTTTTGGTTGTCGTTCGGGGCAGTGGCGCTGATCCTGTACGTATCGCTGGGCAGGATCGGGCGATCGGGCTGGCTGCTCACCTGGGCGCGCGTCCAATGGGCGATCACCCTCGGGCTGATCCCGATCCTGCTCGCGTTGTTCCAGCAGGTTTCGATCATCTCCCCGCTCGCCAATGCCGGCGCGATCCCGCTGGTCAGTCTTGGGGTGGTGCCGCTGACCTTGCTGGGCGCCGTGCTGCCGTTCGATTGGCTGCTAGTGGCGGCGGCATGGCTGATGAACGCTTGTAGCATGCTGCTCGCTTACCTCAGTTCGCTTCCCGCAGCGGTTTGGCAGCAGCATGCGCCGCCTGCCTGGGCGACCGTGGCGGCAGGCGCCGGAGTGCTCTTGCTGCTGGCCCCGCGCGGTGTACCTGCACGTTGGCTGGGCCTGCTGGCGATGCTCCCGCTGTTCTGCCTGGCTCCCGAAACACCGCGACCCGGTCAGCTGTGGCTCGACGTGCTCGATGTCGGGCAGGGACACGCCGCTGTCCTGCGCACTGCCCACCACGCCCTGCTGTTCGACACCGGGCCACGCTTCTCGAGCGACAGCGACAGCGGCAGCCGCGTCGTTGTGCCTGCGCTGCGCGCGGCCGGCATAGCGGCGGTGGACGGCATCGTGGTAAGCCATGACGACGCCGATCATAGCGGCGGACTGCTGTCGGTCCTCCAAGCTGTCCCAGCGGACTGGGTGGCTACATCGGTACCTCGGGACGAGCCGGCCCTCGCGTTGGCTGCATCGGTGCGGCGCTGCGTGCGTGGCGAGGCTTGGGAGTGGGACGGCGTGCGCTTCGCGCTGCTACACCCGTCCGAGGAGAGCTATGCGGTATCCGGCATACGCGACAATGATCGCAGCTGTGTGCTGCACGTGCGAGCGCCAGGAGGGAGCGTGCTCCTCACCGCCGACATCGAGCGCGGCGCCGAGCAAGAGTTGCTGGACACGCTGCCGCCCGACTTCAGGAGCGATGTCGTACTGGTGCCGCACCACGGCAGCGCGACCTCGTCGACCGAGGCGCTGGTCGCGCGCCTGCGGCCGGCGCACGCCATCATCCCCGTGGGCTATCGCAACCGCTTCGGCCATCCCGTGCCCGACGTGGTAGCCCGCTATGAGCGCGCTGGCGCGAAAGTCTGGCGCACCGACCGCGACGGCGCGCTGCTGGTGAGGATCGATCAGGCCGTGTCGGTCCAGGCGTGGCGCACTACGCACCCGCGCTACTGGCACGCGCAATGACGCGGGCGGGTTACTCCGGCCGGCGCTGCGGCTCGAACCTGTGCTGGATGCGCAGCACTTGGTCGGGCTCTATCCGCACCAGCGTGCGATAGGGGTCGGACACGCCGTTGCGGATCTCCACCCGATGCTCGCCCGGAGGCAGCGGCAAATGCGTGAGCGGCGGTGTGGCGCCGTAAGACTGGCCGTCCACTACCACTTCGCCCCAGGGCGAGACCGTGAACGCGAGGGTGGCGGAAGCGAGCGGCGGGGGAGGGGGCGCCACGTCGGGCGGCGAGTCGGTGTCTACAGGTTCCGCGAGGGTCACCTCCGGGGCGGGCGATGGTGGTGCCGGCTCTTCCGCTCGTGGGCGCTGCGGGCGCGCCGGCCTCGGCCGTTTCGCTGGCGAGGCAGCGGGGCGCCCAGCGGGAGGCGGCGCCGGCGCCGCGGCGACCACCGCCGCTGCGGGCGTTGCCTGCCGGGAGGGCTCGCGCCAGATCTGGGTCATGATGACGAGCGCCATGACGACGAAGAGCGCAGCGACTGTCATTCGGAGAGCTGTGCGCGGGCGCCCCGACGTCCCGGCGCTTTTCAGAGGCGGCGGCAAGGCTTGGATGGCGCGCGCGCGCGCGGACACCATCACGGCGGGCAGGGCGAGCTGCCCCATGTCCCGCAGCGGAGTGGCGAACTCGAACAGCTCGTGCTCGCGCACGTGCTTGTCGGTGCGCGAGCCGCAGTAGGTGAACATCGCCGCGTAGTCTTCGGACTGGGCAACCAGCACTTGGTAAAAGGCGCGCGAGATGAGCAGCTGGCCAGGGTTGGCGAAGCTCATCACCCGTTGCGCCATGTTGATGCCGTCGCCGATGACGCTGGGCTGCCCGTTGAGGTCGCGTAGTACGCTCACCTTGCCGAAGTTGATTCCGGTGCGAATCGCCACCGCCTGACCGTTCGCCGGCGCACCAAGGGCCTGGCCCAGGCTCAGCGCGACGAACAAAGCGTCTTCCGGGTTGCTCTGAAAACTGATCGCGACTCCGTCGCCAGTGTCCAGCAGGATGCGGTCGTCGGGTGTGAGATGGCGGGTCGCCTCGAGCACGGCCGCGTTGATCCGCTGCTTGATCTCGACCTGATCGGCGAACGGCTGCTCGGAATAACGCACGACGTCGAGGAACAGTACCGCGCACTGCACGCCACGGTCACTTGCTCGCGATGTCGGCTGCGGTGTACTGGCGTTGCGCGGGAGCGCTGCCGCGTCAGCCTTGCCGGCGGTAGTTGAGCCTCCCATGCGCATGTCGGGGTCCGGCGGTGGCGTATGCTAGTGGGAACAGGCGCCGGGCGGTGCGTCGGGCCTAGCCGCTCTGGCATGGAGCCAGCACGGCCGGAGCGTATGAACAACTGCGTAGCGCAGCAGGAAATTGTCAAGAAGCGTCACGGGTAGTCTGAACCAGCATGACCATCCAGGTTAGGGAAGCCGCCAGCCCCGCCGATCCACAGGTGTGGTTGCAGGGATTGGGCCAGGTCCTGGCGCAGCCAGAGCGCGAGCTGCTGGGCCGCGCCCTCGACCTGGCGCAGCGGCACTACGGCGACCGGTCCCACGCGGCGGGGGAGTCCCTCCTGAACCACTGCCGGGAGGTAGCCGGCATCCTCACCCAGCTGCGGCTGGACGGCGACACGATTGCTGCCGGGCTGCTCAGCGGCCTCCCGGCGGAAGCGGTGGCAGGCTTGCGTCAATCCGGTCTGACGCAGGTAGCCGCTCTGGTCGACGGGGTGGCGCGCATGGCGCAGATCCAGGCGCTGCGCAGCCGCGTGGAGAGCGGCAGTGCGCCGGAAGCGCGTGCGGCGCAGCTCGAATCGCTGCGCAAGATGTTGCTCGCGATGGTGCAGGACGTACGCGTGGTGCTGATCAAGCTCGCGGACCAGACCCAGACCTTGCGCTACCTCGCGGGGCGCGGCGACGATGCCGCCCGCCGGGCCGCGGCACGCGATACCTTCGACCTGTTCGCCCCGCTCGCCAACCGGCTGGGCGTGTGGCAACTGAAGTGGGAGCTGGAGGATCTGGCTTTCCGCTGCGCCTCTCCCGAGATCTACAAGTCGATTGCCCGTGATCTAGACGAGAAGCGCGGAGACCGCGAGGCGTTCATCCAGGATGTGGCGGCACGGTTGCAGAACGAGCTGGCGCGCGCCGGCGTGCCGTGCCAGGTAAGCGGCCGCCCGAAGCACATCTACAGCATCTACCGGAAACTGCAGCGCAAGGGGCTGCCTCTGCGCGAGCTGTCCGACGTGCGCGGCGTGCGCGTCCTGGTCGAGGACGTCAAGGACTGCTACACGGCGCTGGGTGTCGTGCACAACCTGTGGACGCCGTTGCCGCGCGAGTTCGACGACTACATCGCCAAGCCCAAGCCGAACAACTACCGCTCGCTGCACACCGCGGTGGTCGGCCCGGACGGAAAGGTGCTGGAAGTGCAGATCCGCACGCATGAGATGCACCAGCAGTGCGAATACGGTGTCGCCGCGCATTGGCGCTACAAAGAGGGCGCGCGCGGCGCAACGGGCAGCCGCCGGGCCGAGGCACACTTCGAGCAGCGCGTCGCGCAAGTCAACGAGAAGCTCTCGTGGCTGCGCCAGATCCTCGACTGGCGTGATGCCTTGGCCGACGTCGCGGACCTTGCCGCCTACTTCCGCACCGGCCTTGCCGAGGACACCGTCTATGTGCTCACGCCTCAAGGGCGTGTAATCGACCTCCCCAAGGGTTCTACGCCCGTGGACTTCGCTTATCACGTGCACAGCGAGCTGGGGCATCGCTGCCGTGGCGCGCGCGTGGATGGCGAGCTGGTGCCGCTGGACCACACGCTGGCCAATGGTCAGACGGTGGAGATCGTCGCTGCCAAGGCGGGCGGCCCCAGCCGCGACTGGCTCAATCCCGAGTTGGGGTTCATCCACAGTGCCCGCGCACGCGCCAAAGTGCGGCAATGGTTCAACACTCAGAACCTCGAAGAATCGATCGCGCATGGCCGTCAGGTAGTGGACAAGATCCTGCAGCGCGCCGGCATGACCGCGGTGTCGCTGGACCGTCTCGCGCAGCTGGTCGGCTTCCAGCGGCAGGAGGAGTTGCTTCTGGCCGCCGATCGCGGCGAAGTGTCGGCGCGCCAGATCCAGACAGCGTTGCAGGAACCACCGGTCCCGAGCACGGCCCCGGCAGGCGAGGCGCCTGCGCCGGCCCGTCCTGCGCAAGCGCCTGCGCGTGCCGCGGGCGACATCCTGGTGGTCGGCGTCGATCGATTGCTGACCGTGCTGGCAAAGTGCTGCAAGCCGGCGCCACCGGACGCGATCACAGGGTTCGTGACCCGCGGTCGCGGCGTGACCGTGCATCGCAGCGATTGCGGGAACCTCGTGCGCATGAATTCCGAGCGGCTGATCGCGGCGCAGTGGGGACCGGATGCCGCGCGCGGCAGCTTTCCGGTGGATATCGAGGTGGACGGCAGGAGCGGTCCGGTCCTGGCGCGCGATCTGCTGGATCTGTTCGCCCGCGAGAAAGTGGCCGTCGCCGCAAGCCGCACGTTGACCCGCGAGCCCTACGCGCGCATGTCGTTCACCTTGCACATCCACGACCTCGCCCGGCTGGGGCAGATCCTCGGGATGGTCCGCAGTCTGCCCGGAGTGGACGGCGTGCGACGACGCTAAGCCGGTCGATCCTTAAAGGCAGGGCGCAACCCGCCGATATCAGCAGCAGGGACCAAGCGCATCGACACAACACACCTCATGCAGGCGAGCATCGAAACGGCAGACGGCAAGACCCGCATCCGGCTCAACGGCCGGTTCGACTTCAGCGCTCATCGAACCTTCAGGGAGTCGTACGCGCCTGCGCTCGACGCCGGCGAGGTGCGTGAAGTCGAGATCGACCTGGGCCAGGTGGACTACATGGACAGCTCTGCCCTGGGCATGCTGCTGATGCTGCGCGAAAAGGCGCAGGCCGCCAACAAGAGCGTGTTCCTGTCCAACTGCCGCGGCTCGGTGCGGCAGGTGCTCGATATCGCCAACTTCGGCAAGCTGTTCTCCATGCGGTAGCGCTCCAGTTTGAGTCCGCGCCCGGCTTCGGCTAGAATTCGCAGTCCAACAGGCGCGTAGCTCAGCTGGTTAGAGCATCACCTTGACATGGTGGGGGTCGTTGGTTCGAGTCCAATCGCGCCTACCACATCAGAGGACAGAAGTCAGATGACAGAGGACAGCCCAGCCCTCTGAAGTCTGGCTTCTGTCGTTTTTCACAGCGGCCCAACATGCCCGTCATCCGATTGCCCGACGGGGCAGAACGGCGCTTCGATGCGCCGGTCAGCGTAGGCGAGATCGCCCAGGCGATCGGCGCTGGTCTCGCGCGCGCCGCGCTGGCGGGCAAGGTCGACGGCCGGCTGGTTGACCTGAGTCATCGCATAGATCACGACGCCGCGGTGGCGATCGTGACCGACAAGGATCCCGAAGGGCTGGATCTGCTGCGGCACTCGACGGCGCACCTGCTTGCGCATGCGGTCAAGGAATTGTTCCCGGACGCCCAGGTCACCATCGGCCCGGTGATCGAGGACGGCTTCTACTACGACTTCTCGTACAAGCGCCCGTTCACGCCCGAGGACTTGGCGGCGATCGAGAAGCGCATGGGCGAAATCGCCAAGCGCGATCTGAAAGTCGAACGCCAAGTGTGGGATCGCTCCAAGGCCATCCAGTTCTTCAAGGAGCAAGGCGAGCACTACAAGGCGCAGATCATCGAGGCCATCCCCGGGGACGAGGCGATCAGCCTTTACCAGCAGGACAACTTCATCGACCTGTGCCGGGGGCCGCATGTCCCGTCCACCGGGAAGCTCAAGGTGTTCAAGCTGATGAAGGTAGCCGGCGCCTATTGGCGCGGAGACTCGCGCAACGAGATGCTGCAGCGGATCTACGGTACCGCCTGGGCCCGCAAGGAGGACCTGGACGCCTATCTGCATCGCTTGGAGGAGGCGGAGAAGCGTGACCATCGCAAGCTCGGCCGCCAGCTCGACCTGTTCCATCTGCAGGACGAGGCGCCCGGCATGGTGTTCTGGCATCCCAAGGGCTGGATCGTCTGGCAGCAGATCGAGCAGTACCTGCGGCGCCGACTGGCGAACCACGGCTACCAGGAAGTGCGCACCCCGATGGTGATGGATCGCGTACTGTGGGAGCGCTCCGGGCACTGGGAGAACTACCGCGAGAACATGTTCACGACGAGTTCCGAGGAGCGGGATTTCGCTGTGAAGCCGATGAACTGCCCTGGCCACATCCAGATCTTCAACCAGGGCATCAAGAGCTACCGCGACTTGCCGCTGCGGCTGGCGGAGTTCGGCTCCTGCCATCGCAACGAGCCCTCCGGCGCATTGCACGGCATCATGCGCGTGCGCAGTTTCGTGCAGGACGACGCCCACATCTTCTGCACCGAGGCTCAGGTGCAGGACGAGGCAGCCGCGTTCATCGATCTGCTGCAGCAGGTGTACCGCGACTTCGGCTTCGAGGAGATCCTGATCAAGCTCGCCACCCGGCCGGCGAAGCGCATCGGGTCCGATGAGGCGTGGGATCGCGCCGAGAGGGCGCTCGACGCCGCGCTAACCCGCAAGGACCTCGCCTTCCAGCTTTCTCCGGGGGACGGGGCCTTCTACGGACCCAAGATCGAGTTCTCGTTGAAGGACTCGCTCGGCCGCGTCTGGCAGTGCGGCACGCTGCAGCTGGACTTCGAGCTGCCGGGGCGCCTGGGCGCGGAATACGTGGCCGAGGACAACGCACGCCACGTGCCGGTGATGCTGCACCGGGCGATCTTCGGTTCGCTGGAGCGGTTCATCGGCATCCTCATCGAGCACCATGCCGGCGCCATGCCCGTGTGGTTGGCGCCTGTGCAGGTGGTGGTAATGAACATCTCGGAGGGGCAAGCCGCGTGGTCCCACGGGGTGGTGCAGCGCCTGCGCGAGGCCGGCGTGCGCGCCGAGGCGGACTTGAGGAATGAAAAAATAACCTATAAAATCCGCGAACATAGTCTGCAAAAGTTGCCCTACCAGGCCGTGATCGGCGACAAGGAAGTGGCGGCTGGCGCAGTTTCTGTGCGCGCTCGGGGCAACGTCGATCTGGGGCAAATGCCGCTGGATACGTTCATACAGCGCCTTCAGGCCGAAGGCGCCGCTCCAGATCGTGCATATTAACTAATTGAGGAGAAAGGCTTATCGCTCAGGACCGGGATGTTCGGATTAACGAGGAGATCAATGCGCCAGAGGTCCGCTTGATTGGAGTCAACGGCGAGCAGATCGGGATCGTGAGTCTGGCCGCCGCCAACAAGCTGGCGGAGGAAGCGCAAGTCGATCTGGTGGAAATCGCGCCAACGGCCAAGCCGCCGGTGTGCCGCCTGATGGATTACGGCAAGTACAAGTATCAGGAAGCCAAGAAGCGGCACGAGGCCAAGCTCAAGCAGAAGCAGATCCAAGTCAAGGAGATCAAGTTCCGGCCTGCAACCGACGACGCGGACTACAACATAAAGGTCCGCAACCTGGTGCGCTTCCTGGAAGAGGGCGATAAGGCGAAAGTCACGCTGCGGTTCCGCGGGCGCGAGATGGCGCACCAGGAATTCGGCATGCGACTGCTGGAGCGGGTGAAGGCCGATCTTGAGCCCTACGGCGTGGTCGAGCAAATGCCCAAGATGGAAGGCCGGCAGATGGTGATGGTGCTGTCGCCGAAGAAGAAGGCGACGGCGCACTGAAGTAGCAGCAGGCATGGCCCGGCGCGAGCCGGAGATTCGAGAACCAGCGTTGCCGCGGTACGCAAGCGCCTCCCGCAGGGGGGCCACCCGGCGGTCGCAGAAAACAGGAGCAGTTACACGATGCCGAAGGTCAAGACCAAGAGCGGCGCGGCGAAGCGTTTCCGCGCTCTCGGCGGCGGTGGCTTCAAGCGCACCAAAGCCAATCTGCGTCACATCCTCACCAAGAAGACCACCAAGCGCAAGCGCCACTTGCGCGGCACGGTCATGGTGGATGCTTCCGACAAGCGCGCCATCAAGGCGATGCTGCCCTACGCGTAAGGAGGCGCATCGATGCCACGAGTCAAACGCGGTGTAACGGCGCGCGCGCGCCATCGCAAGGTGCTCGATCAGGCCAAGGGGTTCCGCGGCCGGCGCAAGAGCATCTTCACCGTCGCCAACGAAGCGGTGATGAAGGCAGGGCAGTATGCTTATCGCGATCGCCGTCAGCGCAAGCGCCAGTTCCGCGCGTTGTGGATCGCCCGCATCAACGCGGCGGCGCGCGAGTGCGGCCTGACCTACAGCGCCCTGATCGACGGGCTGAAGAAAGCGTCCATCGAGCTGGACCGCAAGGTACTCGCGGATCTGGCGGTGATGGACAAGGCCGCTTTCGAGAAGCTCGCCGCACAGGCCAAAGCCAGCCTCGGCGCCTGACCGCAACTCTGAAAGGAGCAAAGGAGGCGGTCCGCCTCCTTTTTTGTTGCATCCGCGATGAACCTCCCGAGTCCCGATCAGCTCGACCAGCTCGTACGTGAAGCACGCACGCTGTTCCAGGGCGTCGACTCTCCGGCGGAGCTGGAGCAGGCCAAGGCGCGTTACCTGGGCAAGGCCGGCGTGGTGACCGAACTGCTCAAGGGGCTCGGGACTCTGCCCGCGGACCAGAAGCGTCAGCTCGGCAGCTTGGTGAACGAGGTCCGGCAGGCGATCGAGGCGGCGTTGCAGGAACGACGCGAGGCGCTCAAGCAGCGCGAGCTGGAAGCGCGTCTGGCGCAGGAAGCGCTCGATGTGACCCTGCCAGGGCGCGGGCGCGGCGTCGGAGGCATCCACCCGATCATCCGCACTTGGCAGCGCGTGGAGGAGATCTTCCGCTCGATCGGCTTCGATGTGGCGGACGGCCCGGAGATCGAGACCGACTGGTATAACTTCACCGCGCTTAACAACCCGCTGAACCATCCTGCACGCTCGATGCAGGACACATTCTACGTCGACCAGAAGGACGAGCAGGGCTTGCCGCTGCTGCTGCGCACCCATACGAGCCCGATGCAGGTGCGCTATGCGCGTCAGCACCGGCCGCCGATCAAGGTGATCTGTCCCGGTCGGACCTACCGTGTCGACAGCGACGCGACCCACTCGCCGATGTTCCACCAGGTCGAGGGGTTGTGGATCGACGAGCACATAAGCTTTGCCGACTTGAAGGGCGTGTACACCATGTTCCTGCGGCGCTTCTTCGAGACTGACTCGCTGCAAGTGCGCTTCCGGCCGTCGTTCTTCCCGTTCACCGAGCCCTCTGCCGAGATCGACATGGCTTTCGACCGCGGCCCGCTCAAGGGCCGCTGGCTGGAGATCTCCGGTGCCGGTCAGGTACACCCGCAGGTGGTGCACAACTTCGGGCTCGACCCGGAGCGCTGGATCGGCTTCGCGTTCGGCAGCGGGCTGGAGCGGCTGACGATGCTGCGCTATGGCATCGACGACCTGCGCTTGTTCTTCGATGGCGATCTGCGGTTTCTAAGGCAGTTCGCCTGAAGGCGAGTCGACGCTTATGCAGTTTTCCGAAAAGTGGCTGCGCACCATGGTCGACCCGCCGCTCGCGACCGAGGCGCTGGCGCACTTGCTCACCATGTCGGGTCTGGAGGTCGAGGCCTGCGAGCCGGTCGCACCCGCGTTCCAGGGTGTAGTCGTAGCGCAGGTGCGCGCCGTTGCCCCCCATCCCAACGCCGACAAGTTGAAGGTCTGCCAGGTCGACGCCGGCCGGGGCGCGGTGCTGAACATCGTGTGCGGCGCGCCCAACGTCGCGGAAGGGATGAAGGCGCCGCTCGCGCTGGTTGGCGCAGCGTTGCCCGGGCCGACGCCGGATCAGCCCCTCCTCATCCGCACAGCCGCCGTGCGCGGGGTGGAGAGTCAGGGCATGCTGTGCTCCGCCCGCGAGCTGAAGCTCTCCGACGACCACACCGGCCTGCTCGCTCTTGATGCGGCGGCGCCGGTTGGCGTGGACTTGCGCAACTACCTTCAGCTCGACGATCGCTCGCTGACGATCAAGCTCACCCCCAACAGGGCAGATTGCCTGTCTGTGCTGGGCGTGGCGCGCGAGGTGGCGGCGCTGACCGGCGCGCCGCTCAAGCCGCCGCCCACCGGTGCGGTCCCCGCAGCGATCGACGATACGTTGCCGGTGCGCATTTCGGACCCGCTCGGATGCGGTCGATTCACCGCGCGGGTGGTCCGTAACGTGAACGCCGGCGCTCGCACGCCGGACTGGATGAAGCAGCGGCTGGCGCGCTCCGGGCAGCGTTCGATCTCGGCGCTGGTGGATGTCACCAACTACGTCATGCTCGAGCTGGGACGGCCGCTGCACGTGTATGACCTGAGCAAGCTTGCCGGGGGCATCGATGTACGCTTCGGCCGCAAGGGGGAGGCCCTGAAGCTGCTCAACGAGCAGACCGTCGAGCTGTCCGAAGACGTGCTCGCGATCACCGATGCCTCGGGGCCGATCGGGCTGGCGGGCATCATGGGCGGTGACAGCACCAAGGCCGATCTGGACACGCACGACGTCTTGCTCGAAGCGGCGTTCTTCTTTCCCGACGCGATCGCCGGCCGCGCACGGCGTTACAACTTCGCCAGCGATGCTTCGCACCGGTTCGAGCGCGGCGTGGACTTCGACAACAACGTGGCCGGCATCGAGCGCGCGACGGCGCTGATCCTGGAGATCTGCGGCGGCCAGCCGGGCCCGGTCCAGGATACCGTTGCCGGCTTGCCCGTGCGCAAGCCAGTGCGCATGCGGGTGGCACGCGCGCAGAAGGTGATCGGGCTGCCGATCGCTGCGAGCGACATGGAGTCGATCTTCACCAGGCTGCAGCTGCGGCATACCAGGCATGGCGCAGGTGCGCAGGAGAGCTTCGTCGTCACCCCACCTTCGTACCGCTTCGACATCGAGCGCGAAGAAGATCTCATTGAGGAGGTCGCGCGGGTGCACGGCTTCGAGGAGATTCCGGCCAACCCGCCGGTCGCGCCCGCAGTCATGCTCGAGCAGCCCGAAGCCCGGCGCGGCCTGCATGACCTGCGCCGCCGCCTGGCTGCCGCTGACTTCCAGGAAGTGGTCAACTTCAGCTTCGTGGATCTCGCATGGGAGCAGGACTTTGCGGGCAACGACGCGCCGATCCGCCTGCTCAACCCGATCGCCCAACAGATGGCGGTAATGCGCAGCAGCCTGATCGGCGGCTTGCTGGCGAATGTGAAATACAACCTCAACCGTAAGTCCAGCCGGGTGCGCGTGTTCGAGCTCGGGCGGGTGTTCCTGCGCGATCCGCAGGCCTCGGATGCTGCGCTGGAGGTCGCCGGCATCCGCCAGCCGAACCGGATCGCTGCGATCGCCTTCGGCCCGGCCGTGGAAGAGCAGTGGGGCAGTACGCCCCCCCGGGCAGTGGACTTCTTCGATCTGAAGGCGGATCTCGAAGCCCTGGCCTCCCCGCTACGCTTGCGGTTCGAAGCGGGCACGCACCCGGCTTTTCATCCCGGACGCTGCGCGCGCGTCACGCTCGAGGGTGCGGCGATCGGGTGGCTCGGCGAGGTGCACCCCCGCTGGCTGCAGAAGTACGAGATCCCCGGTGCGGCTCAGGCGTTCGAGGTCGATGCCGCGAAGCTCTGTTCGGTCGGGCTGCCGCAGTATCGCGAGGTTTCTCGCTACCAACCGGTGCTGCGCGATCTGTCGTTCGAAGTCGACGATGCCGTTCCCGTGCAGGCCTTCCTGGACGAGTTGCAGGCCGCTCGCCATGCCGCCCTGGAACGGGTTTCGCTCTTCGACTTCTATCGCGGCGCCGGCCTCGAAAACGGGAAAAAAAGTCTTGCTTTCCGTGTGTTATTGCAAGATACTCAAAAGACGCTGACCGATTCCGATGTTGAGGCGGTGCTGTCGGAGATGTGCGCTCGTGTCGAACGGCGGTTTGGCGCCAGACTGCGCAAGTGAGGTTGCTCGATGACCCTGACCAAAGCCGATCTGGCTGACCTGCTGTTCGAAAAAGTCGGGCTGAACAAGCGCGAGGCCAAAGACATGGTCGAGTGCTTTTTCGAAGAGGTGCGCAAGGCCCTGGAAGCCGGGGAGGGTGTGAAGCTTTCCGGCTTCGGCAACTTCCAGCTGCGCGACAAGCCCCAGCGTCCGGGCCGCAATCCGAAGACCGGCGAGGAGATTCCGATCACCGCGCGCCGGGTGGTCACCTTCCATGCTAGCCAGAAGCTCAAGGCGATGGTGGACAAGAACTTCCATGGACGAGAGGCCGAACAACAACCCGAGCAGCACCACGCCTAGCCTCCCACCGATCCCGGCGAAGCGTTACTTCACCATAGGTGAGGTGAGCGAGCTGTGCGGCGTGAAGCCACATGTGCTGCGCTACTGGGAGCAGGAGTTCACCCAGTTGAAGCCGGTCAAGCGCCGCGGCAACCGGCGCTACTACCAGCATCACGAAGTCCTGCTCATCCGGCGCATCCGGCAGTTGCTTTACGAGGAAGGATTCACCATCAGCGGCGCACGCCACCGCTTGGAACAACAAGCGAGTGACCCGCCGGCAAAGGCCCCCGAAACCAACGACGCAGGTGTGAGCAACTCGGCCTTGCGGCGCGAGATCGAGAGCGTGCTGGATACCTTGCGCTGACGCGGCGCGGCGCTCTGCTATATAATCGCCAGCGAGTCGGGGCGTAGCGCAGCCTGGTAGCGTACTTGCATGGGGTGCAAGTGGTCGCTGGTTCGAATCCAGTCGCCCCGACCATCGATCTGTTCCGAATTCTTTAGCAGCGCCGTACTCGCGAGGAGCGCCAGCTGGCAGCGCGCCAATGCGCATCCTGCTCAGTAACGACGACGGTTACTTCGCGCCGGGCCTCGCCACTCTGGCCGAAGCGCTCTCCCGCATCGCAGAAGTGACGGTGGTCGCGCCGGAGCGCGACCGCAGCGGCGCCAGCAACTCCCTGACCCTCGATCGGCCGCTGGTGGTGCGCAAGTCGCACCTGGGCTTCAGCTATGTCAACGGCACGCCAACCGACTGCGTGCATCTCGCGGTGACCGGCCTGCTCGACCAGCTGCCCGAGATGGTCGTCTCCGGCATCAATCATGGCGCCAACATGGGCGACGACACGATCTACTCGGGCACGGTTGCGGCGGCGACCGAGGGCTTTCTGCTGGGCATTCCCTCTATCGCGGTATCCTTGGCCAAGCGCACTGAGGGACACTATGGCACTGCTGCGCGCGTCGCAGCGGATCTGGTCGAGCGCTTTCAAGCCCAGCCTATCCGCCAGCCAATGCTGCTCAACGTCAACGTGCCCGACGTGCCCTTCGAGGCGCTGCGCGGCCATCGCGTCACCCGCCTGGGACGCCGGCACAAGGCTGAAGGGGTGATCCGATCCAGCAACCCGCGCGGCGACACCGTATATTGGGTCGGCGCGGCCGGCGATGCGGCGGACGCCGGCGAGGGGACGGACTTCCATGCAGTGGCGAACGACTTCGTCTCGATCACGCCGCTGCAGATCGACCTCACGCAGTACGGGCAGCTCGACGCGGTGCGTGCCTGGCTCGGAACGCCGCCCGCGGGGACACGCAGCTAGCGCGGGTGCGTGCGGCCATCGCGATGAACAGCAGGCACCACGGCATCGGGATGACCTCGCAGCGCACCCGGCTGCGCATGATCGAGCGCTTGCGCGAGCAGGGCATCCGGGACGAGGCGGTGCTCGCCGCCATGGCCGAGATCCCGCGCCACATTTTTGTCGACGAGGCGCTGGCCCACCGCGCCTACGAGGACATCGCGCTGCCGATCGGTTTCGCCCAGACCATCTCCAACCCCTACGTGGTGGCACGCATGCTGGAGCTCGCCCGCGGCGGCGGCACGCTGGGCAAGGTGCTGGAGATCGGCACCGGCTGCGGCTACCAGGCGGCCGTGCTGTCGCGGCTGGCCAAGGAGGTCTTCTCGCTGGAGCGCATATCGCAGTTGCTCATGCGCGCTCGGGTAACGCTGCGGGAACTGCGCGTCCAGAACGTGCGTCTGCGCCATGCCGACGGCTCACACGGCCTGCGGGAGAGCGCCCCTTTCGATGCGATCGTCATGGCGGCCGCCGCACCGCAGGTGCCCCAGCCGCTGCTCGATCAGCTCGCCCCGGGCGGCAGGCTAGTGCTTCCAGTGGGCGGCCGAACGCAGCATCTAACCCTGGTCGAGCGCGGCGAGCAGGGATTGGTGCACAGCGTGCTGGAGACCGTGCGGTTCGTGCCGCTTCTGCCCGGGGCCCCTGCGTGACGCTGCGAGGGGCCCGCCAGCCGCTGCTGGTCGCGCTGGCGCTGATTGTGGCCGGATGCGGCAGCCCGGGACCGGCGCCTGTAGTCGAGCGCGCGGTGTGGGATGAGCCGGACTATGCGAGCGCGCGCCCGGCGGCCCCGGCGCCGAAGAAGCCCACCACCACCGCAGCAAACGAGCGGCCGGCCGAGCCGCGAGCCGAGCCACAGGGGCGAGACGGCGACTGGCGTCCGGAATCCTATGTGGTGAAGAAAGGCGACACGTTGTACAGCATCGCGCTCGACCATGGCTTGGCGTATCGCGATGTCGCGGCCTGGAACGGGCTTCCGGATCCCAATGTCATCAAAGTGGGCCAGACGCTCAGGCTGCTGCCGCCACCGGGTTGGCGAGAGGAGGATGAGGCTGCGACGGTCGTTGCACGGCCGGTGGCGCCAGCGCCGGCGCTGGAAGGAAAGCCCCTGGAGCAACCCGCGCCCGCCGTGGTCAAGACCGCGCCGAAAGGGGTTAAGTTGGCATACTCGCAGGAGGCGTTAGCCCGCCTGCGCAGCGCACCACCCGCCCCGGCAGCCTCTGCGCCCTCCCCACGTGCAGTGGAGCCTGGACACGCCGGCGTTGCGCCTGCAGCGAAGCCGGCTTCTGCGCCGAGCAAGGCCGCACCCATGCCGGCCGTGCCGCAGCCCGTCGCCAGCCCGCCCGCGGTGATTTCGGAGGTCGATGGAGTGGCGTGGGCGTGGCCGGCCCGGGGAAAGCTGTTGCACCCCTACAACCAAGGTGCGAATCCCAAGGGCGTGGCGATCGGCGGCAGCGAGGGCCAGGCGATCCTGGCGAGTGCACCTGGCAAGGTAGTCTATGCTGGCAGTGGCCTGCGCGGGTATGGCAAGCTGATCATCATCAAGCACAACAGCACCTACCTCAGCGTGTACGCGCACAACCGGGCACTGCTGGTGAAGGAAGGCGATCGCGTGAGCGGCGGCCAGAAGATCGCCGAGATGGGCAGCACCGATGCCGAGCAGGTCGAGCTGCATTTCGAGATCCGCCGGCTCGGCAAACCGGTCGATCCACTCAACTACCTGCCTCGACAGAGCGAAGGATAGTCCAGGGGCTGACGGGCAACGCACAAGGCACATCGGCGACGCACAGTTCGCGTTTGGGAAGCCCACGGGGTTGACACGCTGGGGGACGCGCGGGGCTCGGCGCTGCGGG
>Ga0335070_10003371_pt1 | contig 18660 bp, 17 predicted proteins | sample Lox_Sample_13_FD_206722 | JGI IMG/M metagenome (GOLD analysis project Ga0335070, IMG submission 206722) | Soil microbial communities from Loxahatchee National Wildlife Refuge, Florida, United States - Lox_Sample_1.3 | ecosystem: Environmental > Terrestrial > Soil > Wetlands | place: USA... | reverse complement strand
CGGTTCGGGTACGCCGTGCTTTTCCGCCCGGCCATATCCGCACGCCGATCTATGTCCGCGGGGCAGAGGGCGTGATCGAGCGCGATTGCGGCGACTGCGTCAACGCCGAGGAACGCGCCTTCGGCCGCTCCGGCAAACCCGGGCTGCCGCTCTATCGCGTGCACTTCAGGCAATGCGAGATCTGGCCGGACTATGCCGGCGCCGACAACGACAGCATCGAGATCGAGCTTTACGCCAATTGGCTCGAGCCGGCCTGACAGGGAACCATTCCATGAGCCACGATCACGCGCATGACCATGCGCAGGAACAGGGCAAGCCGCACCGCCATCCGAATCAACCCGACGATCCGCCGCCGACAGGCCATTATCAGGTCATGGCCGTCGCTTTGCGCGAGCTTCTGGTCGAGAAGGGCGTGCTCGGCGCCGACGAGATCCGTGCCCAGATCGAACGCATGGACGCGCGGGGACCGCATCTGGGCGCGCGCGTCGTCGCCAAGGCCTGGACCGATCCGGCCTATAAGGCGCGCCTCCTGGCGGACGGACCCAAGGCCTGCGCCGAGCTCGGCATCGAGCTCGACGGCATGCGGCTCACGGTGGTCGAGGACAAGCCCTCGCTCCACAACGTCATCGTCTGCACGCTCTGCTCCTGTTATCCCCGCGCGCTGCTGGGCCTGCCGCCCGCCTGGTACAAGAACGCCGATTATCGCAAACGGGTCGTGCGCGAGCCGCGCGCGGTGCTGAAGGAATTCGGCACCGAGCTGCCCGCGGCCGCCGAAGTCCGCGTGCACGATTCGACCGCCGAGCTGCGCTACATCGTGCTCCCGCTCAGGCCCGCCGGCACCGAAGGCTGGAGCGAGGAGAAGCTCGCGAGCCTCGTGACCCGCGACACGATGATCGGTGTCGCGCTGCCGAAGAAGGGATGAGAGCCGAGTCACTTCACCCCCTTCCCTTGCGGGAGGGGGTAGGGGGAGGGGTATCGGCGAGCTCCGTAAGGATTAAGCGCGATCGAATCTATTTGCGCTGTAGATCGCGTATCGGCGAGAGCCCTCCCCCTACCCCCTCCCGCACGCCGCCTTCGGCGGCTGGGAAGGGGGTGAGATGGCCCCCTACCCCCTCAGCTCCTTCCGGTCCCTGAAGAGTTCCAACGCTTCCGGATTGGCCAGCGCCTCCTTGTTCTTGATCGGGCGGCCATGGACCATGTCGCGCACGGCGAGCTCGGTGATCTTGCCGCTTTTCGTGCGCGGAATGTCGGTCACCTGCAGGATACGCGCCGGCACGTGGCGCGGCGTGGTGTTGGCGCGGATCTGGCGCTTGATCTTCTCGATCAAGGCCTCGTCGAGCTTCACGCCCTCCTTGAGGCGCACGAACAGCACCACGCGCACATCGCCCTGCCAGTCCTGGCCGATGACGATGCTCTCGACCACCTCGGGCAACTGCTCGACCTGGCGGTAGATTTCGGCCGTGCCGATGCGCACGCCGCCCGGATTGAGCACCGCGTCCGAGCGGCCATAGATGATCATGCCGCCATGGCGCGTGATCTCGGCATAGTCGCCATGGCACCAGATGTTCGCAAAACGCTCGAAATAGGCCTTCTTGTATTTGGCGCCGTCGGGGTCGTTCCAGAACCCGACCGGCATCGAAGGGAAGGGCTTGGTGCAGACCAGCTCGCCCTTCTCGGCGATGACCGGCTTACCGTCGTCGTTCCAGACCTCGACACCCATGCCGAGCCCCCGCGCCTGGATCTCGCCGCGCCAGACGGGGCCCGTCGGGTTGCCCAGCACGAAGCAGGAGACGATGTCGGTGCCGCCCGAGATCGAGGACAGGCAGACATCCTTCTTGATGTGCGAATAGACGTAATCGAAGCCTTCGGGCAGCAGTGGCGAGCCGGTCGAGGCGATGGTCTTGAGCGCCGTCAGGTCGTGCGTCTCGATCGGCTTCAGCCCCGCCTTGTTGCAGGCGTCGATGAACTTGGCCGAGGTGCCGAAGAAGTCGCAGCGCTCGGCCGCCGCGAAATCGAACAGGATGTTGCCGGTCGGGTGGAAGGGCGAGCCGTCATAGAGCAGCAGCGTGGCGCCCGAGGCCAGGCCCGTCACCAGCCAGTTCCACATCATCCAGCCGCAGGTGGTGAAATAGAACATCCGCGTGCCCTCGCGGATGTCGCTATGGAGGCGATGCTCCTTGAGATGCTGGATCAGGGTGCCGCCCGCGCCATGCACGATGCATTTCGGCACGCCCGTGGTCCCTGAGGAATACATGATGAAGAGCGGATGGTCGAAGCCCAGCCGCTCGAAGCGGATCGTCCCCGGCTTGTGCGGCGCGATGAAGTCCGCGAGCGTCACCGCCTTAGCCGGCATGGCGCCGCCGCCGGCATAAGGCAGCACCACCACGCGCTCGACCGACGGCAGCTTGGGCAGGAACTCGGCCACGCGCGCCAGCGAATCGAACGCCTTGCCGCCATAGAAGTAGCCGTCGGCGGTGAAGAGCAGCTTGGGCTCGATCTGGCCGAAGCGGTCGATCACCCCTTGCGCGCCGAAATCGGGCGAGCAGGAGGACCAGATCGCGCCGATCGCGGCGGTGGCGAGCGTGGCGGCGATGGTCTCGGGCATGTTGGGCACGAAGCCCGCGACCCGGCCGCCCGGCTTGCGGCCCCGGGCGCGCCGGGCGCCCGCCCGGCGCGAGACCAGGTCGTAGAGCTCGGCCCGGCTCATGCGCCGCTTGACGCGATCCTCGCCCCAGAACACCAGCGCATCGCCATCGTCGCGCTGGCGCAGCAGGTTCTCGGCATAGTTCACCTTAGCCTCGGGGAAGAACTTGGCGCCCGGCATGCGGTCGCCATCCTTGAGGACCGCCTTGCCCGGCCCGTCGCCGACGATGCCCGCCTCCTCCCAGACCGAGAGCCAGAACTGGTCGCGATGCGCCACCGACCAGCGCCAGAGCGCGTCAAAGTCCGGGAGCGCCGTCTTCCAGCGCTGCTCGGCCCGGCTGCGGAAGCCGGTCAGATTGGCCGCGGCCAGGCGCTGCGCGTCCGGGCGCCAGATCGGCTGGTCGGCACCGGGCGAAGGGGTCGATGGGGTCATGGATGGAACTTCTCGAAGCCGTCAGGACGGTGAAGGGACAAAATCGCGCTGGAGAGGGATTCTTCGCCCGCAGCCTCGCCTAAGGCAAGCGCGCCGGCGCCGCTTCGCCCCGCCGCGGCGACATCGAGCGCCGGATCGGCACCAGCTCCGCCGAATGATCCGGTCTTGGCCAAGCCCGCCCATGGCGCCCGGATGACCGAACGGTTAGGGTGAGCGGCTCTACGACCCTGCATTGAATCATGGGCTTGCCGCCGATCCTCCCCGCTTTTGCATCCCAGCTCGCCGCGGCGGCGGGCCGCCTGCCGCAGCCGGTCCGCGCCACGCTGTGGATGTTGCTGGCCTGCCTGCTGTTCGCGATCCTGAACGCCTTCATCCGCGAGGCTTCGCGGGCGATGCATCCCTTGCAGGCGGTGTTCTTCCGCAACCTGTTCGGGCTGCTCTTCATGCTGCCCTGGATCGGCAAGGCCGGGCTCGAGGCGCTCGACGCCCAGCGCCTCAAGCTCTATTTCGGCCGCACTGCCGTCGGGCTTCTCTCCATGTTCGCCTGGTTCTGGGCCCTCAAGCTCCTGCCCTTCGCCGAGGCGATCGCGCTCAGCTTCGCCTCGCCGCTCTTCGCCACCTTGCTGGCGGCGCTGTTCCTGGGCGAGCAGGTGCGCATAAGGCGCTGGAGCGCCATCCTGGTGGGTTTTGCCGGCGTGCTGGTGATCTTGAGGCCCGGCGCCGACGCCTTCAGCATTGGCGCCGTCTTCGCGCTGGCATCGGCGGCGCTGGGGGCGCTCGGCATCATCTTCACCAAGCAGCTCGCGCGCCGCGAATCGCCGACCGCGGTCGTCACCATCATGGTGCTGATCATGACGCCGATGTCGTTGATCCCCGCGCTCTTCGTCTGGGCGTGGCCCGCGCCCTCGCTCTGGCCGCTGCTGCTGGCGATGGGTCTCGCCGGATCCTTGGGTCACACGACCTTCGTGCGCGCACTGCGGCTCGCCGAGGCTTCGTCCTTGATGCCCTATGACTATGCGCGGCTGATTTTTGCCGCCGCGATCGGCTGGATCTTCTTCGCCGAGGTGCCCGACAACTGGACCTGGGTCGGCAGTGCCATCATCGCCGCGGCCGCGGTCTATATCGCGCGGCGCGAGGTCAAGCTGAAGCGCCTGCCGACGGCGGCGCTGGCCTCCTCCCTGCCCGACGAGCCCACGGTCGGCACCAAGCTCGGACCCTCCGCATGAGGGTGGTCCCGGTTTCGATCGAGCAGCGCTGGATCGGGCTCTCCGGCAATGTCCGCGGCGCGCTCTGGATGATCGCGTCGGGCCTCGGCTTCACCGTGATGGCGCTGGCGATCAAGGTGCTGGGCCATCGGCTCGACAGCTTCCAGATCGCGTTCTTCCGTTGCCTCATCGGCTTCATCGCCATCTTGCCGCTGATCGGCGCCTACGGCGTCGACGCGATCCAGACCCGTTCGCTGGGCATCCATGCGCTGCGCGGCCTGTTCGGACTGGTGGCGATGTTCGCGAGCTACTACGCGATCGCGCGGATTCCGCTCGCTTCCTACACGCCGCTGAGCTTCACGCGGCCCCTGTTCGCCACGGTGCTCGCCGTCCTGGTACTGCATGAAATCGTGCGCTGGCGCCGCTGGACGGCGACGCTGGTCGGGTTCGTCGGCGTGCTGGTGATGGTGCGGCCGGGTGCGGGCACCTTCAATGCGGCGTCGCTCTTCGCGCTGGCCGACTCGATGTCGATCGCCTTCCTGGTGACGCTGGTCAAGCGCCTGCCGCCGGGCGAGACGCCGCTCGGCATGATGTTCTATTTCGGCGTCTTCTCGACCATTGCCGCCCTGCCGCCGGCGCTCTTCGTCTGGCAGTGGCCGACGGCGCTCGAATGGGTGCTGCTGGTGATGATCGGGGTCCTGGGGGCGCTGTCGCAATCCTTCTGGATCCGCGCCTATCGCGCGGGCGAGGCCTCGCTGGTGGCCCCCTTCGATTATCTGAGGCTGCTCTTTGCCGGCATCGCCGGCTATCTCGCCTTCGCCGAGACGATCGATCTCTGGACCGTGGCGGGCGCCGCCGTCATCGTCGCCTCGACCGTCTATATCGCGCGCCGCGAGACCAGGGTCAGGCGCGCCAAGGCTGCGGCCGAGGCTTCTGCCGCGACCGGCAAGGCGACGTAGACGCTCAAGCTGAAGGCGGCGTGCTGTCGGGTGCGTCGATGAGCTTGCGCTGGATCAGTGCTTTGGCGCGGTCGCGATGGGCCGGCTTGATATGATCGGAGACGGCGCGGACCGCGGCATAGAGCACGGTCGCGTCGTCGACGAAGCCGATCCCGGTGAGGAAGTCCGGGATGAGATCCGTCGGCAGGACGAAATAGGCGAGCGCGCCCATGAGGGTCGCCTTGGCCCGGAGCGGCGTGGCCGGATCGAGCGCACAGTAATAGGCCGCGATCAGCAGATCGAGGAAGGGCAGCTTGCCCGCGACGCGGCGCAGCTTCTTCCAGAATCCCCGGGAGACGCGGGCCTGGTCGCGCTGGAACTTGGCGGGATCGTATGGCGCAAGCGCGGTGCCTGTCGCAACCGTGCCGGCATCGGCGCCGAGGGAGGGATTCCCCGGAGGAGCGTGCATCGTCATGGGGCGGGATATGGCCCCGCCCATGCCCCTGCGCAAGCCGGGGTCATTATGCGATCTTCCGGCCCTTGCAGCCGCGGCCCCCGCTCGTCATTCTGCGCCGCCGCGGGGTGTGGCCGCGGGAGCCCGCCCCAGCGGGCGCGGAAATCAGCCATTTTTGGAGAAGAGGCGAAGGTTATGGAGATCAAGGGACAGGCGGCGATCGTCACCGGCGGCGGCTCGGGCATGGGGGCCGACGTGGCGCGCCATCTGGCGAAGGCGGGCGCCAAGGTGACGCTGGTCGACGTCAATCGCGAGGGCGCCGAGGCGGTGGCCAAGGAGATCGGCGGGTTCGCCGCGGTCGCCGACGTCTCCGACGCGGCGGCCGGCGAAGCCGCAGTCAAGGCCGCGCGCGAGCGGCACGGGCCGGCGCGCATCCTGATCAATGTCGCGGGCATCCTCATCCCCGGCCGCATCGTCGGCAAGGATGGACCGCTGGCCTTGGAGAAGTTCAGCAAGGTCATCACCATCAACCTGATCGGCACCTTCAACATGATGCGGCTCGCCGCCGCCGACATGTCGGCGATGGAACCGCTGGCCGATGGCGAGCGCGGCGTCATCATCTCGACCAGCTCGGTCGCCGCCTATGAGGGCCAGATCGGCCAGGCGGCCTATGCCGCCTCCAAGGCCGGCATCGTCGGATTGACGCTGCCCGCCGCGCGCGACCTTGCGGGGCGCGGTATTCGCGTCAACACCATCGCACCGGGCCTGGTGGCGACGCCGATGATGCTCACGCTGCCGCCGGAAATTCAGAAGAGCCTGACCGACACCATGCCCTTCCCGAGCCGGCTGGTGCGGGCCGACGAATATTCGCGGCTCTGCCTGCACATCATCGAGAACACCGCGATCAATGGCGAGGTGATCCGCCTCGACGGCGCGCTCCGGATGGCGCCGCGCTGAAGTACCGGCGGGTTCGGGTCGCGACCGTCTGCGTCAGGTCGCGATCCGCCCGATCGCGTGGGCGAGCTTGACATCGCGCTCCGACAGGCCGTTGCAGTCATGGGTCGAAAGCGTGATCTCGACCCGGTTATAGACATTGAACCATTCGGGATGGTGATCCATCCGCTCGGCCAGCAGCGCCACCCGGCACATGAACCCCCAGGCCTCGCTGAAGTCCTTGAATTTGAAGGATTTGCTGATGGCGTCGCGGCCCTGAACCTCGGTCCATCCGGCGAGCTCCTTGAGCGCGGCCGCGCGCGCAGATCCCTCCAGCCTGGCGATCATGGGATGCCTCCTTTCGATCATTTTTCGGCAACCGTCTATCCTACATGCTCAGATAGGGACTGCCTCACCCTTGCCCTAGTCGCCGGCATGGCCGAGGCGCCAAGATAACGAGGATGGCAATCGAGCGAGAGACCATGGCCGAACCGACCGACCTGCCCAAACGCTTCGGGACCGCACCCGACCTCGCCGCGATCGAGGCGATCGCGGCCGCGGCGTTCGAGACCATTCCGGAGGAACTGGCTCGGCATGTCGAAGAGGTGATCATCCGCGTCGAGGATTTCCCCGATGCCGAGACCGAGGAGGAGATGGAGCTCGAGACGCCCTTCGATCTGCTCGGGCTCTATCGCGGACGCCCGCTCAGCGCCAAGAGCGTCAGCGACGTCGTCACCGACATCGACATGATCTTCCTCTATCGCCGGCCGCTGCTCGATTTCTGGTGCGACAGCGGCGAGGATCTCGAGCATCTGGTGCGCCATGTGCTGATCCATGAGATCGGCCACCATTTCGGCTACAGCGACGAGGATATGGAGCGGCTCGAGCAGGAGGCCGACGCTCGCGCTGCCGAAGCGCAGGCGTGAGCACGATATCGGACATCGAGCAGCCCCCTCCCCGACCCTCCCCCGCAAGCGGTGGAGGGGATGAGTTTTCACTATCCCCTCCCCCAGAATGGGGGAGGGCGAGGGAGGGGGCTGCTCGGTCGAGGAGACTACCTCCCCAACGCCTCGCGCACCCGCTCCCGCAATTCCGGCAGCAGCTCCCGCTCGAACCAGGGATTGCGCTTGATCCAGGCGGTGTTGCGCCAGGAAGGATGCGGCAAGGGCAGAAACTCCGGCAGGTAGTCGGCGAAGTGGCGCACGGTCTCGGTCATGGCCACGGCACGCCGGTCGCCGAGATAGAAGGCCTGGGCGTAACTGCCGACCAAGAGCGTGAGCCGGCGACCCTTCAGCAGCGGCATGAGCCGCGGATGCCAGGCGGGCGCGCATTCGGGCCGCGGCGGCCGGTCGGCGCCGGCCTCATCGGTGCCGGGATAGCAGAAGCCCATCGGCACGATCGAAATCCGGCTCACGTCATAGAAGAGATCGCGCTCGATCTGGAGCCAGGCGCGCAGGCGGTCGCCCGACGGATCGTTCCAGGGAATGCCCGTTTCGTGCACGCGCCGCCCCGGCGCCTGCCCGACGATGAGAAGCCTCGCGCTCGCCGACGCGCGCAAGACCGGCCGGCAGCCATGCGGCAGCGCCGCGGCGCAGAGCTGGCAGGCCCGCGCCTCGACGAGAACGCGCTCGAGCTTGCCGGCCATTCAGGAGCGCGCCTCTCCGGTCACCTCGATCAGCCGTTCGACATAGAAGGGCACCACCTCGCTCGCCGGCCCGTGCAGCGCCTCGGCGAAGAAGCTTGCTCCTTCGCTGGGCTCGAGATTGAGCTCGACTGTATGCGCGCCCACGGCACGCGCCTGCTCGACGAAAGTCGAGGCAGGATAGACATTGCCGGAAGTGCCGATCGACAAAAACAGGTCGGCACGATCCAGCGCCTCGAACACCCGGTCCATCTCGAAGGGTATCTCGCCGAACCAGACCACATGCGGCCGCAAACCGCCGGCCATGGCGCAAGCCGGACAAGGCGTCTCGAGGCTCAGGTCGTCGCGCCAGGGCAGCACTGCCTCGCAAGCGAGGCAGCGCGCCTTGAGCATCTCGCCATGCATATGGACGATCCGCTCGCTGCCGGCGCGCTCATGGAGATCGTCGATGTTCTGCGTCACCAGAAGGAAATCGCCGGCACCGGATGCGGTCCAGCGCCGCTCGAGCCGGGCCAGCGCGAGATGAGCCGGGTTCGGCGCCACATCCGCCGAGAGAAGGCGGCGCCGGCGAAGATTGTAGAAGCCATGCACCAGGGCCGGATCGCGCGCGAAGCCCTCGGGCGTCGCCACATCCTCGACGCGCACCTGCGACCAGAGCCCGCCCGCCTCGCGGAACGTCTCCAGGCCCGATTCCTTCGAGATGCCGGCGCCTGTTAGAATGACAAGATTGCGTGCCATGATCGAACCGTCATCATAGACAGCGCGAGCCTCAGGCCAAGACCGCAACATCGGCGCCGCGCTCACTGCGATACGATCCCATGAAACGCATCCTGTTCGTCTGCACCGGCAATATCTGCCGTTCTCCCACCTCGGAAGGGCTGTTCCGCCATCGCATCCGCGAAGCCGGCCTGGATCGTCTCCTCCTCGCCGATTCCGCAGGCACCGAGGGCTATCATGTCGGCGATCCGCCCGATCCGCGGGCGATCGCGGAAGCGGCGCGCCATGGCGTCGAGATCGGCGATCTCAGGGCGCGCCGGTTGGAAAGCGCGGATTTCGAGCGGTTCGACCTGCTGCTCGGCATGGACCGGGGCCATCTGGCGCTGATGCGCCGGCAAGCGCCGCCGCAGATCCATGATCGGCTGGGGCTACTGCTGGCTCACGCACCGGATTGCGGCTATGCCGAAGTGCCCGACCCCTATTATGGCGGCGAGGCGGAATACCGGCTCAGCTACCGGCTGATCGATGCCGGCATTCGGGGCCTTCTGCGCTACCTGACCGAAACCGTGGCGGGCGCCAGCTCATAGGAGCATTCGGCGCGGTAATAGGGGCCCTCGCCGCCGGTGAAGCTCGAATAGATGGTGAAATGCGTCACCTCGAAAGGCCGGCTGCGATAGAGCCCATGCTGGGCCAGGAAGGCCTGCATTTTGGAGGGCGGGGGCGGCTGGTTGGGCCGCGCCAGAGTGACATGGGGCCGGAAGCGCTGGCCGTCGGGCTTGACGCCTGCGCGCACCACGGCCGATTCGATCTTGTCATGAAGATGCTGCAAGGCCGGGTGGGGCCGCACGCCGGCCCAGACCGCCCGCACCTTGGAATCGTCGCCGAAATGGCCGACACCGCCGAGCTCGAGCGTGAAAGCAGGCGCGCGAATGGCGCAGAGCGCGGCATCGATGTCGTCGGCCGTGCCGCCATCCACTTCGCCGATGAACCGCAGCGTGACGTGAAAATTCTCCGGCGCCACCCAACGCACGCCAGGCAGACCGCAGCAGAGATGCGAAAGGCTGAGGCGCACCTCGTCGGGCAGCGAGAGGGCGACGAACAGGCGCAACGGACCGGCCCTCTCTGTTTCACGACTCGGGCAAGGCTATTCCAATCCCTTTATAGCGTCACGGGTCGGCCCGGGGAATTGTCATCGAGAGGCCATGGGCGCGCGGCCCGGCCGTCGCCGTCAGGGTCCCTGTCCTGTTCCTTAAGTCGGCTCAATAGCTAGAAAAAGACCGCCAACACGCCGGTGAAGGCGTGGATGCGATCGTGACAAACCTCGCCTGAGCCGAAGAAGCCGATCACCGGCACCGCACCCAGGCTGTCGCCGATGATGGCGAACTCCTGCTCGGCCGAACCGAACAGCGGCGGCCCGCGGTGCACGCAGGAGAAGTAAACCGCCCCTTTCGCCTTCTGCTGCGCGGTCGCCGTCACGCGGGCCAGCATGGCACGCAAATCGGCCTCGGCGGCCGAACGCGACAGTCGCATGAAAGCCATGGTCGCCCCGACTTCCACCATGCGATCGAGCGCCAGCCAGCCACGGTCCGGATCGACACCGATGATGCCGTGCGCCATCAGACCGGCGCCGTGGCAGAGAGCGTCTTGCAGCCCGACAAAGCAGTCCCAGCCGATGCGCTCGAGGTTCACGTCGAAAAAGGGCGCGAATTCCTCCTTGAGCAGCGCCAGCGCGGGCCGGCCATCGACTTCCATCAGCAGATTGTTCGCTGCTCCCGTGATCCGATGCTGGGGTCCGATCGCCGCGCAACTCTGCGCAAGCCCCATCGCAGCCCCAATGCCGGCGCCGAACAGCACGCCGGAAAAGCCGCCCTCGACCACGCGTTGCGCAACTTGCGGGAAATTACCCGCGCGCGACGAGGTCATGCCCCCGACCAGGAAGCTTCCGGTAGCCTCTGCCAGGTCGGAGACGATCGATGGCGCCAAGGGGTTGCGCGGATCGCCATGGACCACGCCGAGAAGGGGGTGGGCCTGGGCCAGCCAATCCCCATATTGACGGCGGAAGGCATCGAGATTTCCATGAATCGGTTCGAACACCCGGAAACTATCGGGCGGAAGCTGCCCAACCATCGCCACCAGCGCCGGGCAATCGAAATGGCCGATTGCGGCCTCGCCCGCAAGCTTCGCCCCGATCCCGATCCCGACCGTGCCGACCCAGTCGGCAATTCCAGTCTGCCGCCGCAGTTCCGTCAGAATCTCGCCCAGATGCCGTGCCAGATAGTCGGTAGCATAAAGCAGACCGATGTTGTCGCCATGAGCCGCCACGTCCAGCCGTTGCGAAATTTGCGCGACCAGTTGCCTCCAGTCGCTTCCGGCCGCCTGCGCGGCACGAAAGACTCCCATTCCGTTCCCCCTCTCATTGGCATCTCCTCAACCCGGCCCGATCTCTGGGCGCCCCTTGATGAGCGCGATGACTTCCGGCGCGATCCGCTTCACGATCAGCGCCACCCCTTCGGCATTCGGATGAATGCCGTCGCTCTGATTGAGCGCCGGGTCGCCGGCGACCCCATCGAGAAAGAAAGGATCGAGGCTCACCCGGAACTCCCGCGCCAGCTCCTCATAGATGGGATCGAAGGCCGCCACGTAGTCGGGCCCGAGATTGCGTGGTGCCTTCATGCCGATCAGCAAGGTTGGAATCTGCAGCTGCGCGAGGCGCGTCAGCATCTGTGCAAGGTTCTTGCGCGTTGCCGCCGGATCGAGTCCGCGCAGCCCGTCATTGGAGCCGAGCTCGAGGATGACCAGGTCCGGCTTGTCGGCAAGACTCCAATCGAGGCGTGCCAAACCGCCCGCCGATGTGTCGCCGGCGACGCCGCCATTGATCAGCTTCACATTCTGCCCCGCCGCGGTCACGGCGCGTTCGAGCTGCGCAGGAAAACTGTCCTCCTCGGCCAAACCATAGCCGGAGGTCAGACTGTCGCCGAAGGCCAGGATACGCGTCGGGCCCGCGGCCCGGGCCGGCAGGCCCGCCAACAACAAGACCGACGACAGCGAGAGGGCGAGAAATCGGCGCCGTGGAACGAAGGACATCTCCCGTCGATCGGCCGCGTGTCGCCAGGCAGGATCGGCGTCGATAGGAACAGAAGCAGGACCCATGATTCGACTGCAGGCCATTGAACTCAATCTGGGCAGCGCCGAGCGAAAGGTCAACGTGCTGCGGGGCCTGGACCTCGCGGTGGCGGCCGGCGAGACGATCGCCGTCGAAGGGCCCTCGGGCTCGGGCAAGACCAGCATGCTGATGGTGATTGCGGGGTTAGAACGGCCGAACGCCGGCCGTATCCTGGTCGACGGGGTCGAGCTGGGTCCGCTCAGCGAAGATGCGCTGGCGCGGTTCCGACGCGACCGCATCGGCATCGTCTTCCAGGGCTTCCATTTGATTGCGACCATGACGGCCTTGGAAAATGTCGCCGTGCCGCTGGAGCTGGCGGGCCGCACCGACGCCTTCCTTCGCGCCCGCGACGAACTGGCCGCGGTCGGCCTGGAACAGCGCCTGTCGCACTATCCGGGCGAGCTCTCCGGCGGCGAGCAGCAGCGGGTCGCCCTGGCCCGCGCTTTCGCCTGCGAGCCTCGGTTACTTTTAGCGGATGAGCCGACCGGCAATCTCGATCCCGATACCGGCCATGCGGTCATGGATCTGATGTTCGCCGAGGTGGCGCGCCGCGGCACCACGCTTCTGCTTATCACCCATGATCCCGAATTGGCGCGCCGCTGCGCACGCCGCCTGAAGCTGATCGAAGGCCGGTTGGTCGACGGGGTCTCGAGCGGAGCGCTCGCGCATGGCTGATGCGCTCACTTTGCCCGTTCGCCAGGGCCGACCGCCGTTGCCGCTGTCGCTGGTCTTCGCCTGGCGCGAGTTCAGGGGCGGCATCGCCGGATTCCGTCTGTTCCTCGCCTGTTTGGCGCTGGGTGTCGCCATCGTCGCAGCGGTGGGCTCGCTCTCCGCGAGCCTCGAGGCCGGCATCGCCGCCGATGCCACGCGGTTGCTGGGCGGCGATCTCGAGCTGCGACGGGTCTATCGCCCGCTCGAGCCCGAGACCTTGTCCTTCCTGCAGGCGCGCGGCTCGGTCTCGACGCTGGCCGAAACCCGCAGCATGGTGCGGCCCGTCACCGGAGACGCGCCACCATTGCTGGTCGAGCTCAAGGCGGTGGACGGGCCCTACCCCCTCGTCGGACAGGTCGAGCTCGATCCGCCGCAAAGCCTCAGCACGGCCCTGGCATCGCGGGAAGGCGCTCAAGGCGCGGTGGCCGATCCGGCGCTGTTCGATCGTCTCGGCGTGAGGATCGGCGATCGCATCAAGCTGGGAGCGGAGGAATTCATTCTGACCGCGCGCCTCGTCAGCGAGCCCGATCGCGGCGCCACGGTGTTCTCGCTGGGCCCGCGCCTGATGATCGCGGAGGATGCGCTGCCGGCCACGGGCCTTCTGGTGCCCGGCAGCCTGGTCTATTACGACACGCGGCTGCTGCAAGCGCCGCCTGCGGCCATCAAGCCGGAGGCGCTGGCCCAATCGATCCGGGCCGCGTTTCCCGGCGCCGATTTTCGCATCCGCACGCCGAGCGATGCGGGCCCCGGCATCAAGAGCTTCGCGCGCCGCGCGGCGCTCTTCCTCAATTTCGTCGGGCTGGCGGCGCTGCTCATCGGCGGCGTCGGCGTCGCCAACGCGGTCGGTGCCTATCTCGAGGGCAAGAGATCCACGATCGCGACCTTGAAATGCCTGGGGGCGAGCACGGGCCTGGTCGCGCGCGTCTATCTGACGCTGGTGCTGGGGCTGGCGGCGGGCGGCGTGCTGATCGGCCTCCTCGTGGGGGCAACCGCACCCTTCATCGCGGCCCCTTTCCTCGCGGCCCATTTCAGCGTGCCCTTCCGCGCCGCGATTCATGCGCTGCCGCTGACCGAAGCGGCGGCGCTGGGCCTGTTGGCGGCGCTTGCTTTCGCCTTCCTGCCGCTGGCGCGTGCGCGCCGGATCCCCGCGGCGGAGCTGTTCCGCGCCACCATGCCGCGATCGATAGCGCGGCGAGACCGGCTGTTGCTCGCGGCGATATGCCTGCTGCTGGCGGGCCTTGCCGTGCTGGTTTCGGCCGATGCGATGTTAGGCCTGGGCTTCGTGGTTGCGGCGGCGCTTTGTTATCTCCTGTTTCGCGCGCTGGCGCAGCTTCTCGCCCACTTGGCGAGAGGTCTCGCCCGCCATCAGCAAGGCCATCCAGCATTGCGTCTGGCGCTCGCCAATCTCGCGCGGCCGGGCGCGCCCACCGCAAGCGTGGTGCTGTCGCTGGGGCTGGGTCTGACGGTGCTGGTGGTGGTCATCCTGGCGCAGGGCAGCCTGCATCGCCAGATCGCCCAGACGCTGCCGGCGGTGGCGCCCTCCTTCTATTTCATCGACATCCAGCAGGACCAAGCCGAGCCGTTCCGCGCGCTGGTGAGCCAGCGGCCCGGCGTGACCGCCTTTCGCCAGGTGCCGATGCTGCGCGGGCGCATCGCCGCGGTGAACGGCGTGCCCTCGGACCGGCTCAGCGTGCCGAAGGACCAGCAATGGGTATTGCAGGGCGATCGGGGCCTGACCTGGTCCGACACGCTGCCCGAAGGCGGCCGCCTCGTCGAAGGCGATTGGTGGCCCTTGGACTATCAGGGGCCGCCGCTGGTCTCGTTCGAGGCCGACGCCGCCGCGGCGCTTAACCTCAAGCCCGGCGATCACATCACCATCAGCGTGCTCGGCCGCGAGATCGAGGCCGAGGTCGCCAATATCCGGGCCCTCCGTTGGGCCGATCTCTCCATCAATTTCGTCATGGTGTTCTCGCCCGGCAGCTTCGCCGGCGCGCCCGCGACCTGGCTCGCCACCGCGAGCCTCCCGCCGGACGACGAAGCCGCCCTCGCCAGCGAGGTCGGGCGAAAATTCCCGAACATCTCCACCATCCGCGTCAAGGATGCGCTGGCCGCGGTGGACGGCTTGCTGAGCGCGGTGGGTGCCGCCATCGCCGCGACCGCGGGGCTTGCGCTCGCCTCGGGCCTTCTGGTTCTGGCGAGCGCCGTGCTCGCGGAGGAGCGGCGGCGCATCTATGAGGCGGTGGTGCTCAAGGTGCTGGGTGCGACCCGACGCGATCTCGCCCGCGCCTTCCTGCTGGAGCAGGGGCTGCTCGGCCTCGTCACCGGATTTCTCGCCATTCTCCTCGGCTCGATCGCGTCATGGGTTCTCGTCACCTACGCGCTCGACAGCGACTGGAGCTTCTCCGGCCCCGCGGTGATCGCCATCGCGTTGGGCGGCGCTGCCGTGGCGCTGTTGATCGGATTGGGCGGGACCTGGCGCGCGCTCTCGACGCCGGCAGCACCGCAGCTGCGCAACGAGTGAGACCGCCGGCTCAGCTCCCGCCCGGACCCGCCGCCTTGGCGACCGCCGCGCCGTTGCCCTTCTTGCGCGACAAGGCCTTGGAGAAATCTTCGCGCGCGAAGGCGCCGAACAGCAGCCCCAGGACGGCATAGGCGACCAGCCCGACCGCGACCAGCACCACCAGCATGGTGAGGCGCAGCCAACCGCCGGCCGCGATCCAGGGATCGATCGCCCAGGTCGTCGCCAGCAGGATCGCGGTCATGCCGAGGCTCGCGGCGAAGATGCGCGGCAGGCGGCGCTTCAACCGCTTGTCGAGGACGAAGTGCTCGAGGCGCCAGAGCTTCACGCCCAACAGCGTCGCATTGAGCGTGGTCGCCAAGGTGGTGGCGATCGGAATCCCGATGAAGCCGATGGTCTGCGATAGCGCGACGCTGAGCGCGATGTTGGTTGCAACCGTGACCAACGCCACGCGAAACGGCGTGGTGGTGTCCTCGCGCGCGAAATAGCAGGGTGCGAAGGCCTTGACCAATGCAAAGGCCGGGAGCCCGGCCGCGAAGGCCGCGAGCGCCCAGGCCGAGGCGCGGCTGGCTTCGGCGTCGAAGGCGCCGCGCTCGAACAGCGTGGTCATGATCGCGACCGGGATCGCGAGCAAGGCCATCGTGGCGGGGAGGATCAGCGACATCGAGAACTCGATGCAGCGATTAAGATTGTGCATGGCGATATCGTGCCGGCCGGCGCGAAGCGAGCGCGTCAGGGTCGGCAGCAGCACCACGCCCACGGCGGCGCCGATGATGCCGAGCGGCAGCTGGAACACGCGATCGGCGTAATAGAGGTAGGAGACCGCGGCCGGAAAGCTGGTGGCGATGATGGTGCCGACGACGATGTTGATCTGGGTGACGCCGCCCGAGAGCAACCCCGGCGCCATGAGCTTCAGCAGCCGCTTGATCTCGGGATCGAGGCGCGGCATCGGCAGGGACAAGGCCATGCCGGCGCGGTTGCAGGAGAAGACCAGCCAGATGAACTGGCAGAGACCCGAGGCCGCGACCGACCAGGCGAGCACGAGGCCGGGGCGCCCCGTGAAAGGCACCACGAAGATGAGCGCCCCCGCCATCACGACGTTGAGGAGGATGGGGGCGGCCGCCGGCGCGCCGAAGCGATGCAGCGAGTTGAGGATGCCGCCTTGGAGAGCCGTCAGCGACATGAAGAGGAGATAGGGAAAGGTCACCTGGGTGAACTGCACCGCATAGCCGAATTTCACCGGATCCTCGGTGAAGCCGGGGGCGATGATCCACATGAGCCAGGGCATCGCGAACTGCGCGGCGATGGTGAAGAGCAGCAGCCAGAACAGCAGCACGGCGAGCACGCGCTCGGCGAAGCCCTTGGCGGCCGCCACACCCTGCTGCTCGAGCCGGCCGGCGAACATCGGCACGAAGGCCGCGTTGAAGGCGCCCTCGGCGAACATCTGGCGGAACAGATTGGGGAAGCGCATCGCCACAAAGAAGGCGTCGGCCACCGGTCCCGTGCCCAGCGCATGAGCGATCAGAATGTCGCGCAGGAACCCGCCCGCGCGGCTCACGCCCGTGAGCGAGCCCACTTTGACGATCGAGCCGATCAGGGCCATGAAGGCCTGGCTGTCTGCGAACCGGTCACTTGCGGGATCGTCATCGGCGAGAGGAGGCCTTGAGCTGCGATTCGTGGCGGCGACCGCCCCAGTCTCTAGCCGATTGCGGCAATTTTCGGAAGCCGCGAGAACCGGCTATTGGGCGGCGGCCGAACCGCTGTCCGGGGCGGTCGGCGGCGAGGTCGCCTGCTTGGCCTCGCCCTCCTCGAGCACCGCCATGAGCGCATCGCGGATGGGCTTGAGGCGGGTTTCGCCCTCGACCTTCAGGCCGAACTTGTCCTTCACATAGAAGACGTCGACCGCGCGCGCGCCGAAAGTCGAGACTTTGGCCGACATGATCTGGAGCTTCTGGGAGGCGAGCGCCCGGGTCAGCCCATAGAGCAGGCCGCGCCGGTCACGGCCATTGACCTCGATCAGGGTGTGCTCGGCCGAGCCCTTGTTGTCGATCAGCACGCGCGGCGCCACCTTGAAGAGCTCGGTGCGGCTTCCGAGCGGCGAGGGCGGGAACGTCAGATCGGGCGGGGCGGCCTCGTCGTCGGCCAGCATGCGCCCCAGGGATTGGCGGATGCGGGCGAGATCCTCGGGGCGCTCGATCTCCTTGCCCTCGCCATCCTGGACTTGGAAGCTGTCGAGGGCCTTGCCGTTGGTAAGGGTGAAGATATCGGCCGCCGCGATGTTGGCGCCGGCCAGTGCCAAGGCGCCGGCGAGCCGCGCGAACAGGCCCGGACGGTCGGCAGTATAGACCGTCACTTCCGTGACCGCGCGCCAATGATCGATCCGTGTGTCCAGCGCCAAGGCCTCGTTTTGACGCTCGGCGCTTTCGACCAGGCGCGCATGGCGCGCGAGCGTGGCCTTGTCATAGGCGAGCCAGTAGGAGGCCGTACCGCGCGCGACATGGGCCGCGAACAGGGCGTCGTTCCAGTCGCCGAGCTCGCTGCGCAGCGCCTCGATCGCCGCCTTGACGCGCTCCTCGCGCTTCTCCGCCATGAGCCCGCCCGAGATCAGTTCCTCGGCGCGCCAGTAGAGGTCGCGCAGGAGCTGCGCCTTCCAGCCGTTCCAGGTCTTGGGCCCGACCGCGCGGATATCGGCGACGGTCAGCACCAGCAGCAGCCGCAGCCGCTCCAGCGATTGCACGACGGCGACGAAGTCCTGGATCGTCTTGGGATCGTCGATATCGCGCTTGAAGGCGGTATTGCTCATCAGCAGATGATAGCGCACCAGCCAGGAGACGGTCTCCGTCTCCTCGTCGCTGAAGCCCAGCCGCGGCCCCAGCTTCAGCGCGATCTCCGCGCCCAGCTCCGAATGATCGCCGCCGCGACCCTTGGCGATGTCGTGCAGCAGCACCGCCAGATAGAGCACGCGGCGCGACTGCACGAGATGAACCACCTCGCTCGCGATCGGAGCTTCGTCCTTGATCAGGCCCTGCTCGATCTTCCACAGGATGCCGATGGCGAAGATGGTGTGCTCGTCCACCGTGAAGTGGTGATACATGTCATATTGCATCTGCGCGACGACGCGCCCGAAATCCGGCATGAATCGCCCGAACACGCCCGCCTCGCTCAGGCGGCGCAGCGTGATCTCCGGCCCCTTCTTCGAGGTCAGCATCGCCACGAACAGGCGGTTGGCCTCGGGATCGGCGCGCAGCTTCGCATCCACCAGCTTGAGATTGCGCGTGACCAGCCTGAGGCTCGCCGGATGGA
>Ga0335070_10003370_pt1 | contig 18662 bp, 13 predicted proteins | sample Lox_Sample_13_FD_206722 | JGI IMG/M metagenome (GOLD analysis project Ga0335070, IMG submission 206722) | Soil microbial communities from Loxahatchee National Wildlife Refuge, Florida, United States - Lox_Sample_1.3 | ecosystem: Environmental > Terrestrial > Soil > Wetlands | place: USA... | reverse complement strand
TGGCTCAATTGCAGCCGGGCGTTTCTGTATCGCCGGCCAGCATTGGCGAATACAACCGCCAGTTCGATGTGAACATCCTGGGTGCGGGCTCGGAATCGGTTCGCATCACGGTCGATGGAGCCACCGTGAATGACGCGGTCACGGGCGGAACGCAGCAGAACTTCTCGCAGGAAGTGGTCCAGGAATTCCAGGTCTCTTCAAATAACTTCGATCTGTCAACCGGGATTACAGCGGGTGGCGCGGTGAACGTGGTCACACGCACCGGCACCAATGAGTTTCACGGTTCCGGATATTTCTATTTCCGCGACCACAACATGTCCGCCTATCCGTATCTCGCCCGCGACCCGCTCCAGCCCGACCCGTTCTTCGCGCGCCGCCAACCCGGTTTGTACTTCGGGGGACCCATCAAAAAAGACAAGCTCTTCTTCTTTACGAGCTACGAGCACACCAATCAGCGCGGCGTTTTCAGCACCGAGCCGTCCGATCCCTTATTCTCCGCGTTCCTAAGCAACGCCACGGAACCTTACAACAGCAACCAGTTCACCCAGCGCTTCGATTACCGCATCAGCGACAAGCACACGGCCTTCCTTCGCTACTCGCATGATGGCAACAACACATACTCGCCAACTGACTACAGCCAGCCGTCTAACTGGGGCGTCAACACCAACTACGCCGATTCGGGCGTTTTTTCCGTGATCAGCGCATTCAAACCGTCGGTGGTGAATGAATTCCGGTACTCGATGACCTTCTGGGACAACAAGAAGAACACTCCCACGGCATCCAACTGCCCGGAGCCATGCTTCGGACTGGGCGGACCGCAGTTTACCATTCACAGCGTAAACGGCTTGCAGATCGGAAATAATGCCAGCAACACGCCCCAAAGCCGCCTGCTGCGCCGCCACATTTTCGCCGACAACGTGACCCTGCAAAAGGGCACGCACAGCCTCAAGATGGGTGGCGAATGGGAGTATCAACAGGGAACCGGAACCTACGCGTACGCCGAGCCGGGCGGCGCCGTTCTCTACGCCCCCGAGGACGTCGAGCGCTACAACGCCTACATCAACTCCGTGGGCCTGGGCGCCTTCGCCATCAAGATACCTTCATCGTTCAACACTTATCAGGATCTCCTGCAGTTGCCGGTGGCCGGCTTTGAAACCGGTGTCGGCGACATCAACCAGCCGCCTTCTTACAATCGCGGCAACGCCGATCATAATCACCGCCTCCACTTCTACGCGCAGGACACGTGGAGGATGCGGCCGAACTTCACGCTGATCTACGGGCTGGGCTGGTCGTTCGAAAGTAATCTCCTGAATCACGACCTCACCAAGCCGCGGTACCTGGAACCGATCCTGGGAGCGAACGGATTGGGCCACGAACTGCACGCGAATAACAATTGGAGTCCGGTGCTCGGCTTCGCCTGGAATGTAGGCCACGACAACAAGACTGTCATTCGCGGCGGTGCGGGCATTTACTACGACACCATGAACCTTGAGGTTCGGCTGCTGGAGCGAGCCGCCATCGGACCGCTCGGCACCGGCCGCGTGCTGCTCGGGGATTCCGACTTCTTCTCCACCATCGACCAGGTCTTCGGCATCAACGCCGCCCTGCCCGGTCCTTTGCAGGTCGGTAATCTCTCGACGTTCCCCACGGTGTTCACGGGCGCGGATCTGGTGGCCGTCCTTCCCGCCTTACGTGCCGGAGCCGCGCAGGAGTTGCATCAGAATCCGACCAACACCGACCTTTCCATCCGCAACATCAACATCTTCAAGCAGGCCCCCGGTCTGGATATGTTCGTTCCCGACTTCCGGCCGCCTTATTCCCAGCAAGCGGGGCTCGGCATCCAGCGCCAGATCACGCCGGATCTTTCCGTCAGCGCCGACTTCGTTTACCGCCTCATTCTGCGCACGCGTATCCGCAACGCTGACCTGAATCACTTCTATTCCGCCCAGGGACCTGTGATCCCTGCGTGCACCAGCGCAGCGCAGGCAGGCGATCCCGCGGCGGAGTGCTCAACCGGAGAGATGACCTTCGATATCAGCGGCGGCCGGTCCACATACAAGGGCCTCCTGGTTCGCCTGGACAAGCGTTTCACGCGCCACTTCTCCTTCGTGGCATCGTATGCGTTTCAGGACCTGAGCGGATTCAACACTCTCGCCTTGGACAGCAACTGGTTCGCCAGCAACGGTCCTCAGATGGGTCGCCAGAGCCTCACATTCTCGGGCACCTATCAGCTTCCGTGGGGCTTTGAGATTTCGAACATCACCACTTTCGCGACGCGCGGCCCCGTCCAGCCGTTTATCGGCGGTGGCATCGACCTTTATGGAGATGGGAGCGGCACCGACCAGGGCGGAGTGCCGCTGCCGGGCGTCGGCTATAACCAATTCAACATCAGCAAGGGAACCAGCGATCTGATCAAGGCTGTGAACGCCTTCAACCAGCAGTACGGCGGCAAGACCACGCCCACCGGTCAGCCAATTCCCATGCTCACCGTGCCTTCGAACTTTAGCTGGGGCCGCAACAGCACCTCGGAGGATTTCCGTCTTACGAAGAAGTTCAGGCTGTGGAGCGAGCGCTGGACCCTGAAAGCGTTCGGCGAGGTGTTCAATGCCTTCAACTATGCCAACCTCGGAGGCTATAGCTTCGACCTGACGAATCCGCTCTCCTTCGGCGTGCCCACCAACCGCGCCGGACAGGTTTTTGGATCCGGCGGGCCGCGCGCCTTCCAGTTAGGCGCGCGTCTGGAATTCTAGCTATTGCGTCGCGAAGGTCACTGTATTGGAGGTGACGCCGCCGATCTCAACCTGAAGTGTGGTCTTGGCGTTTGCCGGGATGCCGGACGGCATCTTGAAGTTTACCTGATACGTACCGACGAACTGCGGCGATAGACCCGAGAACTGCAAATTGGCGGAAGGTATCGCCACGCCGCCGACCAGAATAGTCGGTGGGGTTGTCGTCTTCGGCAGAACGACTCCGGCCGGACAGCCTGACAACGGGCACGGCGCGTGTCCGTCCGAGATCGACGGCGCCACTGGACCGAGTCCGGTAATGTAGAAGTACAAATTATCACCCGCCTTCGCGGCCCGGGTCTTAATCGTTGGGAATGGCCAACCGGCTGCCGGCTGAGCCACCGTTCCGTCGTCGTTATTAATCACCCAAGCCATGCCTTTGCCGTCTTGCGTGGTGGTAAAAATGCCCGGTGAGAAAGTCGCCACGTGAAAACTATAAGCTGAGGACTTCACTCCATTGCGCGTCACAACCATCGAACCGGTTCCTGCAATCGTCTCCCATGGAAGCTGCACGCTCGCCTGGTTCGGGGTCGCATAGAACATCGGGGACGCTTTGCCATTCACCGTCACCGATATCGTTTCCGACTTGCTTTGAATCTGCGCAGTCAGCGGAGTGGAACTGGCCAACAGCGTCTCGCCGGAGAGATTGCTACCGAAAATCGCAACCAACGACCCCGGCGGGTTCGAAGTGTTATAGCTCGCGGCATTCTCAACGCCTTGATTCTGCCTGATGCTGGGCGTCTGGCCAGCGGCAATTCCAAGCGAAATCACAAGCAATACAACCAAGCCTGCGAATTTCATACCCCTATTTTTCGCCAATTGTGCCGCCCCGGCAAGGCTTCTGGGAAAGAATTTACTTTTGAAGAATGCTGGTTCGCACACCCATTTCCTGTGCGGTCCGTGCTACCAGCGGGTCTTTTCCGCCATCCAATTCCACGGCGCGTAAGGCTTCCACGCGAGCCTCTGCAAGACGGCCCGCTGCGCGCAACACCTGCGCCAGCAGCCAGTGCGGTTTGAACCAGTTTGGCGCGCTGAAAATGGCCGCGCGCAGGCTCTGCTCGGTATGTAAGAAATCGTTCCGCCGGCCGTAAAACACCGCCAGGTTCAGCCAGGCGTTTTCCGGCTCCTCAGAATTCCGCGAGGCTCGCACCGCAGCCTCCAGAGCCTCCTGCAACGCGGCGACGGACTCGGCGCCATTCCTGGCTCCCGCAGCCGCGCCTGCTATGGCGCGCGAATACCACAAGTCCGAGCGCACGCCCGGCGGCTGCCATCGCAGAACGTACGCGTATACAGCCGATGCTTCGCGCAGCTTGCCGGCACGAATGAGACGGTCAACCTGTGCCAGTCCGGCATCAGCCGCGCACAGCGCGACCGCAAAAGCCAAAAACACCGCTGCTGGCGCCGCGTTCAAGATCTTGGAAAGAACACTGATTTTCGGCGTATTAGAGCGCGCCGGTGGAAATGCCAGCGCTATCAGCAACGCAATCGTCACGTAGAAAAACAGAGCAGTCGGCAACGTAAAACTTGTAAATTCTTGACTGATCAATAGCGCTACCAGCGCCGCTCCCAAAATCGCGCCCAGTCGGCGCTGCCGTACAATCCAGATGGAATAAAGCCCCAACGCGGTCACTGCGATGAAGATCGCCAGTCCAGGCAGCCCCTGGCCTGCCAGCGCGTCGATGAAGATATTGTGCGGCGACTCCTGGTAGAAGCCTGGGTACGCTCGCGCCAAATCGGCAGACTGGTAGCGCGGGAAGTGGATCGAAAAAGTTTCCGGCCCGAATCCCACCAGCCATCGCGCCGCACACATGCGCAGGGAGTCGCGCCATAACAGCAGCCGCCCGCCGCCCGTAGGATCCTCGACGAACCAGCGCGTGCGGCTTCGCAGCATTTCGCCCGCGGGCGAAAAATAGAAACTCGCCAGCCCCAAAACCGCGATCGCACCGGCCACCAGCAGGTTCTTCCGCATTTTCGGCCGCAGCCAGAAGACGAGGAGCAGCGTGCCGGCCGCGAGCCCCAGCAGCGCCGCGCGCGTGCCGGTGAAGATCACGGCCACCGTCCCAAGCAATACCGCCGCCGTGCCCGCAATTTTCCACCAGGCAGCCTCTTCCAGCAAAATCAAACCGGCTCCAGCGAAGATCACCGATAGCAAATACGTCGCAAAGTAGCTGACGTATCCCAGCGTTCCGGGCGGACGCACAATAGTCAGCGGCGCTTTGCCGATGTGGTACAAGCTTCGATTAATGAACGGATCCCAGCCGAAATATTGCAGAATGCCGTAAGCCGCCGCCGGAATCCCCGCCATTGCCATCACACGAAGCAGAAGCCGGACACGCTCTGGATGGCCGGCTGCGTACTGCGCGGAGAACCATACAAACAGCAACATCGCTGCCTGCGTGACCAAGCCGAACCGCCGCCACGCGTTGCCTCCAAGGGAGAGTGCCGGGTCGCTCGAAAACGCTGTGGAGAGCGCCAGGGACGCGGCTTGCGCGGCGAGCAACCATCCAAACAACCGCAGCCCGTGCGACTCGGCATGCGGTTCCCGCCATGCCAGAATCAGCGCGACCGCCGTTCCCGCAAGCAGCACTACGATCTTCGGCGTGATGTCGTAGTGAAAAAGCAAACCCGGCGCCAGAGTTAACGGAAGTAACGCCAGGATGGCGGACAAGAGGATCGCCATTCCGCTACACTATCCCACAGCGGGCCGAATGCCGGAAACACTCGAAATGCTCCGCTACATCGAGCACCTGCGGCGGCGCTGGCGTGTCATCGCCGTGGCTTGCGGCGCCGCGGTGGGTCTTGCGCTGCTCGTAGCCTTGCTCACGACCCCGCGCTATACTGCCACGGCACGCATCTTCATCGAGCCGCCGGCAGGAAGCGATTCCCGCGTCGCTGTTGCAGTGAGTCCCATCTACCTCGAATCCCTGAAGAGCTACGAGTTTCTGGCCTCGGGCGACGGTCTTTTCCTTGATGCTGTCCAACATTTCAAACTCCCGCGTTCGCAGTCTATAGCTGCCTTGAAGAACTCGGTCCTGAAAGTGAGCATTCCACGGAACACCAAAGTCCTCGAGGTTTCCGCCACACTTCCCGATCCTGTCCAGGCACAGGCGCTGGCGCTTTATATCGCCAACCAGACCGTCAAGCTGGCGCTTGACATCACGCGCGACACCGAGCGCGAACTCGTCGCTGAAGCGCAAAAGCAGCTCGAAGAGGCCCGCGCCCGGGTGGAGCACGCGGAGCGCGCCTGGGTGCAAACTTCCGAGGAGCCCAAGAGTGGATCGGCGGACCGGGCTGTACAAGTGGGTACGGCCCAGGCCGAACGTGAGGCGGCACGCGCGGCCTTTGACGCCGCCGAGAAGCGTCTGGAAGATACACGATCCTCGGCAGGCCAGCGCGGCGAACAGTTAAAGGTTGTGGATCCGGGCGTGGTCCCGGAGCGCCCTTCTTGGCCCAACATTCCGCTGATGCTGCTGGCGGCTTTTCTTGTGGCGCTGGTGGCATCCCTGCTCTACGTAACCCTGGAATTGAGTTTCGGCTTCGAAAGATCCGCGCCCCAACGCTCGCTGGCCCCGCTTACGCGCGTCAAGACCGGCAATGATTGAGGCGCGGCGTTTACTGCCTCCGCACGGGATCCTGATCTCCCTGGCCATCGGCGGGTATGCCGCAGTCCTCGCGTCGTCGCAGTCTCTCTCCTCACGGGCCGCCCTGGCGGGAGTGCCTTTGCTTGCGATCGTAGCGTTCTGGACGCTCGCGGCGCCACATCGCTGGATCGCCGGATTCATGGCGTCGGCGCTATTGCTCCCCCCATTGCCCATTGCCCTGGGCAACTCCGGCCCGCACCCATCCCTGCTGTTTGCGGCGTTGGGAATTCTCGCCGGCGCACTCTATATCCGCGCTTGGCGCATCGCCGTCGGCCGGCTGCCGCTGGCTCTCGTCTGCCTGTTTTGCATTCTGCTCGGGAGTGTCGCCTTCGCAGCCCTCTACTCCGGGCCCGCGATCGCGCTTCAGACGCTAGCCCGGGTCTTGCTTTTTGGCATCGGGGTGTACGTCTTCTTCTACGTTGCCTACTTGTGCCGTGACGATCATCCTCCTGCCGTACGGCTAATGTTCTGGGCCGCCATGGCATCGGCCGCGATCGCTTGCGTGGATTTCTATTACCAGCTCCCGGCTCCGGCGGGATTCGGCCCGCAATTCATCTGGACCGCAACGGGCTACTACCGCCGCGCGCAGGGCATCTTTTACGAGGCCAGCACGCTCGGCAATCTCTGCGTCTTCTTTCTCGTGATGATTGCCGTCGCGTTCTCGCGGCGACCCAAATTAATGCCGGTTTCGCGCCCAGTTCTCGTTCTAGGAGGCGTGCTCTTCTCCGCCGCGCTGATCTTCTCTTACTCCCGCGCCTCCATCGTCAACCTTGTGGTGGCTCTTGCGGCGCTTGGCTGGCTCGATCGGCGCAGCATTCACTGGCGCCGGGCGCTTTCGCTGCTCGGCATCTCCATCACTGCGGGGGCAGCCGCAAGCTATTACTTCCTGCCTCAGATTGTGGAATCTTCCTGGCAGCGCCTGTCCGGCTCCGCCATCTACCTGTTCGATTACGGCGAGGCCGTCTTCTCCGGCCGCTTCGAGAGTTGGCGAACCCTGCTGCGATTTCTCAACGAACATCCCTGGCACGCCGTCTTCGGCATTGGGTACAAAACGCTGCCCTATTCGGACTACATCGGCCAATCCGTGATTGGCGACAACATGTATCTCAGCATGCTGATTGAAACCGGCGTCATCGGATTGGCCGCGCTCATCTGGTTCAACGTCGCGATTCTGCTTGCTTCCCGGCGAGCCGCCCGCCAGGCGAACCCCAAGGCCTCCTTTTTCGGAACCTGGATGTTCTGCTTCTGGCTCGGCCAGTGCGTGCAAATGCTCTCGGCCGACCTGCTCACTTACTGGCGCGTGCTCCCCGTGTATTTCCTGGTGCTGGCCTGGACCGTGCGAGAGTCCGCCACCGCCCCCGCACAGTGAACGTTCTCTTCCTCGACCAGTTCAGCGATCTAGGAGGGGCGCAACAATGCCTGCTCGATCTGGTCCCGGCGATCCAAGCTTCCGGCTGGAACATGACTTGCGCGGTTCCCGGCGACGGCATGCTCATCCGGAAGTTGCGCGACCGTGGCGTCCCGGTCCATTCGCTCCGCCTCGCGCCGCTTACCTCCGGCCGCAAGAAGCTGCTTGACTTCTGGCGCTTCGCCTTCGACGCACCGCGGCTGGCTCGCCGAATTTCTTCGCTCGCGGCCGAGACCCACGCCGATCTGCTTTATGTGAACGGTCCGCGCGTGTTGCCCGCGGCGGCCTGGGCGGCTCGGAAATCCGGCCGCCCGCTCGTTTTCCATTGCCACAGCCACCTGGGCGACGCGTCTGCTCGAAAACTAGCCGGGCGCTCGCTTCAACTTGCCTCCGCGCGCGTCATCGCCTGCTGCCGATACGTCGCGCGCCCGCTCTGGCCTTTCATCGACCCCGGACGCCTGCACATCATTTACAACGGCGTCGCGGCGACCGGTGCCGAAATCGTCATTAAAAAGAGCGGGCCGTCCATCGGGCTGATTGGGCGCATTTCGCCGGAGAAAGGTCAGGTAGAGTTCGTTCTTGCCGCACAGCGCCTCGCCGGGAAGTACGCGCGGTGCCAATTCATCATTTGTGGCGCTCCCCTGTTCTCTAGCCCCCAAGCCCACCGATACTTCGAGCGGGTGCGGGAAGTCGCGGCCGGATTGCCGGTCGTGTTTCGCGGCTGGCAGGATGACGTGAACGCGGTGCTGTCGGGCCTCGATGTTCTGGTAGTACCATCGCTCCACGAACCCGGAGCCCCTCGTATCATTCTCGAAGCCTTTGCCGCGCGCGTTCCGGTAGTGGCCTTCGCCTCCGGCGGCATTCCGGAAATTGTCATCCAGAACAAAACCGGATTCCTGATCGAGCCGCCCGAGCCTCAGGCGCTGGCCGCAAAACTCGATGCGCTCCTTCAAGCGCCCGGGCAGCTGCATGACATCGTCGGACACGCATATGAAACCTGGAAGGAAAAATTCACCCTGGAGCGCTATCAGCGCGAAGTGTTGGCGGTCATGGGTCTCACCCAGACCCTTTCCGCCACCGGCCGCTCAATCTGAACCACTCGGCCATCCACATCGAGCGTAAGCTTGTCGCGATGCGCCGCCGTGATGCTCATGGCCGTACCGGGCCGCACATTCAGCTTCTCCAGATGCTCCAGGAGGCGCCGGTCGCGCTCGAATACGCAGGCCACTGCCAGCCGCTCATCCGGCTCGCCCTCATCGAGCGGTTTCAAACCGCGCCGCCTCCGGTCACTGGGCGTGTCCACGCCGATGCGGTTGCCGTGCGGACAGGCTTCCCCGTTCCCTAATTTCTCGCGCAGCTTGCTTTCAAACTCTGCGGAAACCGCATGCTCGAGTTGCTCGGCCTCCTCGTGAACCTTGTACCACTCCATGCCGAAAATCTCCGTCAGCATGCGTTCGATCAGGTGATGGCGGTTCAAAAGCCGGTTGGCGATGGCGCGTCCGGAGCGGGTCAGCGTGATTTGTCCCTCGTTAGCCACCCGGATGAGATCGTCGCGCTTCAGCCGGCGAATGGCCATCGTGACTGCCGGAGCCGATACCTTCAGCCACCGCGCCAGCGTCGCCGCGATCACCGTCTCCCCCTCCGATTCAGCCTCTGCGATGGTCTTGAGATAATTCTCTTTGGAAATCGTGATCTTCAAGCTACCTAGATTTTACCCGGCTTTTATTCTCGCCACTCACCACTCAACCTCTGCGGTAACCTGAACTTCTTATGACCGATCTGCTCCGGATTCTCCGCACCGCCAAAACCTACGATCTCGCCCAGCCTTACTTCGTCGGCATGCCGCATCATCCCGTCCATCCGCCTTATTTGTTCGGCCTGGTGAAAAAACACGGCGAGTACGTCACCGCTACTGGTGGCAGCTCGGCGTCGGAGGCGCTGGCGTTCGGCGGCCACGTTGGCACGCACATTGACGCGCTCTGCCATTTCTCGCGCAACGGCAAGCTGCACGACGGCGGCGAAGTCGCGCAATCCTATTCCGGGGGGATCGAGCGCCTTTCGGTCGACACCATGGCGCCGATCCTCCGCCGCGGCGTCCTGCTCGATATCGCCGGTCATCAGGGCGCCGAAGTTCTACCCGTGGATTTCACAATCACGCCCGATCATCTGGACGCAGCTTGCCGCAACCAGCGCGTTGAGGTCCGCCCCGGCGACGTGGTTCTGTTGCGCACCGGCTGGGCGCAATATTGGGAGGACGCTGCCCGTTTCATCGCGCAGGTGCGGGGCCCCGGCCCGGGCGAGCCCGCCGCCCGCTGGATCAGCTCCCGAGGCGCGTTCGCCGCCGGTTCCGACACCGTGGCCTTCGAATTCGTCCCCGCGCCCACCATGCCCGTGCACGTGCACCTGCTGGTCGAGAACGGGATCCACATCATCGAGTGTCTGAACCTGGAACAACTAGCCCGCGATCATGTCTACGAATTCGTCTTCGTGGCCGCGCCGCTCAAAATCCGCGGCGGCACCGGATCGCCGATCCGTCCGCTTGCGCTGGTCGTGCAATAGTTACACGCGCCGTCCTAGATGCGTGACCAGAGTCACGATGAACGCAATCAGGAACAAGAAGAACAGTACCTTCGCTAACGCTGCGAATGTTATGGCCGCCATGCCGAAGCCGAAAAAACCCGCCAGGATCGCGAGCAGGAAGAATACCAGGGCGTAGTACAGCATGTTCTTCACCTCCGCTATGGTGAACAGCAGTTCAGCTTCCGTTCGTTGGGAGAAGTAAGCTTCTCATTTGCTGGGCGAACTTTTTCTCACAAAATCGCTCCGCCCACTTGCGAAGGCTGGCGGGAGATATGTGCGGCTCAACACGTTCGAACTCCTCTAAAGCCGCAGCCAGTTGCTCCGGTGCACCGTATAGCACCCCGCCCACCGGATCCGTTGCGGGAACGCTCTCCAGCACTCCGCCGCGGCCCAGTGCAATCACCGGCTTGCCGCTCGCCAGCGCTTCCACCGGCGTCATGCCAAAATCCTCCTCGCCCGGCAACAGCAGTGCGCGCGACCGCGCGTAAAGCTCCCGCAACTCCTCGTCGCTGACGCGCCCGCAGAACTCCACACTGCCCCGCGCCAGTGCCTTCAGCGCGCCGTATTCCGGCCCGTTACCAACAATCCGCAACCTTCGCCCGTTTTTCGAAAATAGCTGGACCGCCATGTCGATGCGCTTGTACGCTACCAGTTCCGAGACGATCAGATAGTAATCCTCCGGCTCTTTCCAGTAGAACGATTCCACCGCCACCGGCGGATAAATCACGCGCGCCTCGCGCCGGTACGTCTTCCAGATGCGCCGCGCCACGTTCGCGCTATTGGCGGCGAATTCATCCACGCGCGCCGCCGTGCTGAAGTCCCACAGGCGAAGATAATTCGCCGCCGGCGCCATCAGGGCCCGCTTCCACGCGCTTGTCGTGAACTCGTTTCGGTACGCCGGATAGAGATCCCACAAATACCGCATGGGCGTGTGGCAGTAGCAAACGTGTCGCGCGGTCGACGGCGCCAGCACGCCCTTCGCCGGCCCGGACTCGCTCGACACAATCAGATCGTACCCGCGCAGATCGAAACTCTCGAGCGCCATGGGCATCAGCGGCAATAGCGCCCGGTAGTGCCGCCTGAGCGGATTCAGAAACGACGCCGTCACCCTCCGCCCGCGAATCGTCTCGCTCACCCGCGCCGGATCGTAGAAAAGTGTAAAAAGATCCGCCTCCGGCAGCATCCGGCACAGCGCCTCCACCACCTTTTCCCCGCCCCGCATGTTGAGCAGCCAGTAGTGGATAATCGCCGCGCGCATAGTCAAACGCAATTCTAGCCGTGCTCATGACAACGCCGCCACCTCGCGAGCAACCCACCTCCTCAAGGCATAATGAGAGAGCGTGCTCGACCCCCTCTGTTACGGCATCGATCTGCCGTACAAGACAGTTCTCTACCCGCTCGGTTTTCGCCTGGACCTCATCACCAACTCGCAAGAAGTCACCCGCGCCGCCGAGGACGATTGGGCCGGCTTCCCATTGTTGTTCCACGATCGAACCCTCGAGCAGCGAGTCGTCGTATCCAACGATGACCAGGCGCCTTGTCCCACCAGCCTGATCTGGAGAGCGCAAGGCCACCTGGTGGCGCTCGAGTCCGACCGGCACAACTTCGCGGTCTGCGACATCGAAAAGGGATTCTCCTTCTGCTGGATCGTGCCCGCCACGGCTCGCAACCACGGCTTCCTCGGAGCTTTCTTTCTGAGAATTCTCGTGCAGCTTCCTCTCTGGCAAACGCATCTCACATGGATTCACGCAGCTTGCGTCGCCCGAAACGGCCGGGCCCTGCTGCTGTGTGGCGCCTCAGGCGCAGGCAAGACCTGCTTAGCGTACGCTTGCGCACGTCGCGGCTGGACGCTGATCACCGACGAAATCACTTCGCTGGTGCGCGACTCGAAAGAGCGCACCGTGCTGGGCAATCCGCGTTACATGCATTTTCGCGATACCGCCGCCGCCATACTCCCCGAATTGAACGGCCGGCTGCCATCGCCCAACGCCGTCGGCAAAATGTCGCTCGAGATACGCACGGCCGAACTCGGCGCGATCGGCACCGCGTTTCAAAGTAGCGCTGCTGCCGTCGTCTTCCTCGATCGTCAGGCCGGCGCGCAGGCGCGGTTGACGCCCCTTTCCGCCGCGGATGCGTTCCACGGCTTGGACAGCGACCTCCCGTTTTGCCCGCCGCCGGTCTACGACGCCCATCGCGCCGCTCTTCGCTCTCTCGTCGCCAGCGGCGCGTTCGAGCTCCGCTATCACGATCTCGACGCCGTGACCCGTTTGGAGTCTCTCGCCGGCTGACCGCTCTGTCGTATTTCGTCCATTTCCCGATAACCACCCGCAGTCCGTTAACGTCTCTTTTGTTAAGCTGGACTCTCTAATCAGATGCCCGGGAGGAAAAAGAAGGATGGTCCTGAAAAGTGCGCATAGCGTTAGGCTCCTGACTGTATTGCTCCTGTCCTCGTTGGCCCTGTTCGCTCAGAACTATCCGCCGCCGCCCGCTTACCCGCCCCCCCAATTGGATCAGCTTGTGGCGCGCATCGCTCTTTATCCCGATCCACTGCTGGCGCAGGTGCTGACAGCCTCCACCTATGCCAACGAGATCCCCGACGCTGCCGCCTGGTCGCGCGCCCACAGTTATCTGAACGGCGATCAATTGGCCCACGCCATCGATGAGGATCATCTGCCCTGGGACCCCAGCGTTCTGGGATTGCTGACCTTTCCTTCCGTGCTGAACCAGATGGCTGGCGATATGGGGTGGACCGAGCAGCTCGGCAACGCCGTGCTCGCCGACCGCGCCGCCGTGATGGACGCCGTGCAGCGCCAGCGCCAGCTTGCCATGAACTACGGCTACCTCCAGTCGAACGCGTACTATCGCGTGGTTCCGGCTCCCGGCGCCATCGAAATTGTGCCCGTAGATCCGGCATTCATCTACGTCCCGTTCTACAACCCGGCCGTGGTCTTCTTCAGGCCGCGCCCGGGATTTTTTGTCGGAGGGGCAATCACCTTTGGCCCGCGCATTTTCATCGGCGGCGCATTCGCGCCGTTTGGGTGGGGCGGCATCGGGCTCAACTGGCGGTCGCACGCGATCCTGCTGAACCATCGTCCCTGGGAACGCACGTGGGCCAATCGCGGCGCCTACGTTCACCGGTACGACTATGTGCGGCCTCGAGCCGAAGGCCCCCGCATGGAGCGCCACGAAATGCACGAGTGGCATGAACCCGAGCACCACGCTCCCGAGCGCCACGAGCGGCATTAAGTAAAGAATTTGTAAAAAAATATCACTCCTCGCCGCGAACACGGCCACTCGCTTCCTCATCCCAACGACTTGCAGACCCAGCGCCCGCAAACACGCAGCATAGTTGTAAATCTTGTGGTTAGCGGGTATTCTGGCGTACCTCGCGGATGGGATCATGAATCAAAAGCATTGGAAGCATGCATCCCGACGATCAGCTCAAGCTGCGAGCCCCGCTCCCGCACCGCGCGGAATTTTATCCGCTGGGCTTCCCCGTTCAACTCTCTACCAATTCGCCCGCCGTGCTTCAGGCTGCGCAAGCGAGCTGGGGCGCATGGGCACGCGCTTTTGATCGCGATCCGCTCGACCTGCGCGTGCTGGTTCATTTGGATGGCCCCCTCCCCCCATCCGAGCCCGTCTACCGGGCGCAGCGGCATCTGCTCACCATCACTGCCGATAACGCCAATTTCGGCATCTGCGATCTGAAGAGCGGCTACTGTTTCGCCTGCGTGACTCCTGCGGTCGCCGAGTCCGGTTACTTTCGGAATCACATGCTCGAAACCATGGTCTACCTGACTCTCGATCACTTGTACATCACCATCCTGCATGCCGGGTGTGTGGCGCGCAACGGGCGTGGAGTCCTGTTGTGTGGCGACGCGGGCGCCGGCAAGAGCTGCCTCGCCTACGCCTGCATGAAGCGCGGTTGGAGCCTGCTGTCGGATGACTTCAGCGCCATCGTGCGCGGTCGCCATGATCGCGTGATTATCGGAAAGCCCGAGCGCATTCGCCTCCGGCCCGAAGCCATGACGCTGTTCCCGGAACTCACCGGCCTGCCGCACCGGGTTCTGCAAAACGGAAAGCAGATGTTTGATTTCCAGACCGGCACACTCCCGCAAACGCACACCGCTCGCTGCTGCCGGGCTGAGAAAATCCTATTTCTCGATCGCCGCGATTCGGGTGAAGCCCAGCTCATTCCCATGGATCCCAAAGAGGCGCTGGCTCACATCGAATTCGACCGCGCTTATTGGGATCCTCCGGTTTTCGATGAGCACCGCGAGAACATCCAGGTCTTACTATCGGGCGGTGTTCACTACCTGCGATACAGCGATTTTGACGGCGCGATTCGCATCTTGGAGTCTTTGGTTTCATGAAAAAACTGCTGTTGATTGTATGCCTTCTACTGGCCTTGCGGCCCATGGCGAGCGCTCAAGTCGCTTCCGCCACCCTGCTGGGTGAAGTGCGCGACGAATCAGGCGGCCTCGCCCCCGCCGCCACCGTCACCGCGCGCCACAGCGCAACAGGCTTCGTACGCACGGCCACGGCCAATTCGCAGGGTGAATATCGCATCGATGAGCTGCTGCCCGGCGATTATACGGTCACCGCCGAAAAATCCGGCTTCCGCGCCGTCGAGGCCAAAGGCGTGCGATTGGAAGTGAACCAGAAAGCCAGGTTCGATCTGGTTCTGAAGGTTGGCGAAGAACGCGGCAGCATTACCGTAGAGGCTCAGGTGTCTCCGGTGCAGAGTGACGACGCCTCCATCGGCTACCGCCTCGAGACTTCCGCGATCGATTCGCTGCCGCTGGTCCAGCGCAACGTGGTCAACCTGGTCACTCTTGGCCCCGGCGCGATCCCGCGGCAGCTCGGAGGATTCGTCTCCGACCAGGTCAACTCGGTCCAGGCGAATCGTGGCGCCACCGCTCTCAACCCGCCCATCAACGGCGCCCGCTCGTACATGAACGCCTTCATTCTGGATGGCGCGAATGACACCGACCGCAACACCTTCGCCATTGCCGTCGAACCGCCTATGGAATCGGTGCAGGAATTCCGCATCCAAACCTCAGCGGCCTCCGCTGAGTTTTCCCAGGCAGCCGGCGGCATCATGGACGTCGTCACGAAATCCGGCTCGCTCGCCTGGCACGGCAGCGCGTTCGAATATTTCCGCAACGAGGCTCTCGACGCGCACAATTATTTCGATGATCCCGCCCTGCCGCGGCCCATCTTCCGCCAGAGCCAGTTCGGCGGCTCGCTGGGCGGCCCGGTGCCCAAGGCGAAGAAGACGTTTTTCTTCGCCACCTATGAAGGTCTGCGCGCCAAGTCTGGCAAGTCCATGCTGGCCCTGGTGCCCGATGCTACGCTTCGCACCGGCGACTTCACCGGCCGCAGTCCCATTTACAATCCATTCAGCCTCGACCCGGCCACTGGCCAGCGCCTTCCCTTTGCCGGCAACGTCATCCCGCAAACCCTCATCGATCCCATCGCCAGCAAGTTTCTCAGCACCTACGAGCCGCTGCCCAACAGGAACAATCCCAGCGATAACTTTCTCGACTCCACTCCCAGCCAGCACCACGACGATACGGTCTCAGGACGCATCGATCACGAATTCAGCAACCAGAGCCGCCTGTTTGCCCGCTACACCATCAACGACGAGCGCGGCGTTCTGGCCGGACTGTTTCCCGAACTGCCGGACAATGAAAATCTCCGCGCGCAGCAGGCAACCATCGGGCACACGCATTCCGGCGCAAACTGGCTCAACGAGGCTCGCCTGAACTTCACGCGTTTGAAAATATTCGATACGCCGCAGGCCGCGTTTAACCGGGATCTGGCCGGACAACTCGGCCTCCAGGGACTTTCCGGAAACCCCGCCAACTTCGGGCTGCCCTATTTTCTGGTGGAAGATTTCTCCACCGTCACCGATGCGCCGAATCTGCCGCAATTGCAGCGCGACAATCTCTGGCAGTTTTCCGATGGATTTTCCCTCACGCGCGGCCGCCACACGTTCAAAACCGGTTTTCAGTGGATGCACTACCAGGTGAACTACCTGCAAAGCAATCTGCCGCGCGGCCAGTACATCTTCACCGGCGCATTCACCGCAACCGGCCCCAATAACACGGCCGCATCGGGCGACGCGCTCGCGGATTTTCTCCTGGGCCTGCCGCAGGTCACCAACCGCACGGTGGGGTTTGCGCAGTCCTATCTGCGACAGAACACTTTCGCCGGCTATTTTCAGGATGATTGGCGTGTGCGGCGAGATCTCACGTTGAATTTCGGCGTGCGCTACGAGTACTTCGCGCCCTTTACCGATGCGCGCAACCAGCTCCTGAATCTGGATTATTCCACCCTGCCGGAGGCGCCGCGCCTGGTATCGGTGGGCTCCGCCAATCAGCCGAATTATAAGAACTTTGCGCCGCGCGCCGGCCTGGCCTGGACGCCGCCGGTTAGTCTCTGGCCGGGCCGCAAGATGGTGTTCCGCGCCGGATACGGCATCTACTTCGCTCCGGAAATTTCAACGGAAGCATACAACCTGGTGCTCAACAATATCCGCACCGAAACCAACCAGACCGACGGCGTGACCCCGCTGCTGACCATTCAGAATGGATTTCCACAGACCGCCAGTACCGGCTTTCCGACTCTCTATGGACTCGATCAGCACGCCCCCACGGCATACGTACAGCAGTGGAACGCCAGCATTCAGCAGGAATTGCCCGCCGGTATTTTATTTGAAGCGGCGTACATCGGCTCCAAGGGAACGGACCTCGGCCTCTACCGGCGCTTCAACACCCCCGCGCACGTCGAGATTGGACAGAATCTGCCGCCGCGCCCCGGAGATCTGCAGTCGCTGCGCACCTTCCCCGAACTCGGACCCATCCTCCAGGTCCAGCACATCGCCAACTCCTCTTACAATTCGCTCCAGCTCAAAGCCACCAAACACATGGGCAAGAGCCTCTACTTTCTGACCAGCTTTGTTTGGTCGAAATCCATCGACGATGCGGATCTGCCCATCGCCGGTCTGTACGACGCCGTGGGCGCTCAGGACGAGCGCAATCTGCGGCTCGAGCGCGGCCTTTCATTCTTCAATGTCGGCCGCCGGCTCTCGAGCGGCTATGTCTACAACCTGCCCTCCGTCGGCCCCGGCTTCTCGCGCCTTGTGACCCGCAACTGGCAGACTAGCGGCATCGTTACCATCCAGGACGGCACACCCGAGAATGTGTTCTATTTCGCAACGGATATCGCCAACTCCGGCACCTTCAACCGGCCCAACATCGTGCCGGGCCAAAGCATTTCGCTGCCGCGCGACCAGCGAACCCCCGACCACTGGTTCAACACCTCGGCCTTCAGCCAACCTGCGTCCTACACCTTCGGAAACGCCGGCCGCGATATTATCCCGGGCCCCGGCAATATCGTGTTCGATCTCGCACTCTCGCGCCGGTTTCATCCGCGCGAATCCCAGGCCATCGAGTTCCGCGCCGAGTTCTTCAACACCTTTAACTATCCGAATTTCGGCATTCCCGTCGCGAATCCCGATTTCGGCCCATTTTTCGGCAAAATCATCGCCACTGGTGACCCGCGCCGCATCCAACTCGCACTGCGGTACGATTTCTGAAGTGGAATAAGGACTCATGGCTGTCGCCGGCACCCGCGCCGCGTTGATTTCTTCACCGCTGGCGTGGGAAGACAATTCCCGCCTGCCTCGCGGCGTTGCCGCCGTTCTCGCAGCACTGCGTTTCTCTTCGCCTGCCCCGGAGCGATTGCGACAACTCTCCGACTCTGATTGGAAAGCCGCCTTGGAGTTCACCGATCGCGGCAGCCTGACGCTCTTCCTTGGTGCAATGTGCCGCGACTCTCTCCCGGCTTGGGTCCGCGAGCGGATCGATCGCAACATCGCCGGCAACACCGAGCGCGTCGGACGTCTGCGTGCCGCGCTGGTGGAGATCGCCGCACAGTTCGACGCGCGAAAGATCGACTACCTCTTACTAAAAGGTTTTTCGCAGGAAGTCGATTACGCGCCTGATCCGTACGTGCGCGTGGGTTACGACATCGATCTCTATGCTCCCGAATGCTCGCTCCCGCAGGCCCTCGATGCGCTTCACTCCCTCGCCTACCTGCCGATTGAAGGCACCGGCCAATTCCCCGCCGATCACTTCCCGCCCCTGATCCGCAAAACGGGCTGGCAATGGCGTGGTGATTTCTTCGATCCCGAGATTCCCGGCTGCATCGATCTGCACTTTCGGTTCTGGGATCCGGCCA
>Ga0335070_10003369_pt1 | contig 18664 bp, 15 predicted proteins | sample Lox_Sample_13_FD_206722 | JGI IMG/M metagenome (GOLD analysis project Ga0335070, IMG submission 206722) | Soil microbial communities from Loxahatchee National Wildlife Refuge, Florida, United States - Lox_Sample_1.3 | ecosystem: Environmental > Terrestrial > Soil > Wetlands | place: USA... | reverse complement strand
CGGGTGGGTAGCTGTTCCACCTGCTCGGCCAGGCAGGCTTCATCGGCCGCGGGACTGCCATACCCGGCATCGGTATACAAGTGCTCCTCAATGGCTGGCTTGCCCTTGATGCGAGACAGGTATTGCCCTCCCGGTGCGTCCAGATGTGCTTCTAGTCTTTGAGGAGAAGCCGATTTCTGACCTTTTTCCAGTGGAGTCACAGCTAAAAGCCCGGAAACTACCACTCAATAAACGATCTCCCTGGACGTATTTTCCGGGGAGATCGGCGCTTTTTTGGTGTTCATTTCATAAATTCTTCAAGAAGACAACTGCGCGGTTAGCAGGGGGGTGTAAATTGCCCCACCGGGCTGGAGGTCACTGCGGAACAAACGCACTGAGCGCACGTTGACGACGCCCAGCGGGCCTACTTTGTAACTGGCCAGAACTTCTCCGGTCTTTCGAACTTCATCGGGCGTGGCGTTGTGGGATACTCGCGCCAGGGTCAGATGTGCGGAGAAAGGTCTTTCCTCCGCGGCATAGCCCAGCCGGACTGTCTCACTCTCAATGGAACGCTGCAAGGCCATTAACGCTGGCGGCGCCTGGATGCCAATCCAGACCACCCGGGGGCGGCGGATCGTGGGGAAGGCGCCAATTCCTCCCACATCGATCAAAAAGCAATGATGGCGAGTAGCCTCTGCCTGGAGCAGCTTGGTGAGCAGCTCCAGGTTGGTCGATGACACTTCTCCCAGGAACTTCAAGGTCAGATGAATATTGTTCGCGGGTACCCAGCGAATTGTGTTGATGCTACATTGCTCGCGCAAATGCGATGAGATCTGATCCAGTTTCGCTTGAATTTCTGCCGGAAGGTCGATGGCGATAAAGGCGCGGATCACAGCCATAGGGGTTTGCCTGTTGGAGAAAATGAAAATGATTTACCCGAAAATCCTGGTTATTTCTTCACCAGCGGCGTGTAACGGGAGTGAACGGTGAGTGACATCGACCGGATCCATAAAATCCCACTCAGTTGCCAGACAGGGATCAGATTGAAGTGAACGCCCATTCCCTCCCCATGAGTAAGGACCAATTCTGAACCTGTTTCCGAAGGACATGTCTAGATCGCTAAAACCGGGTACAATTTCAGTATACAAAAGGGAACGCTCCGTGTCAAGCAAAACACGCGGCTAAGGGAAAAGTTCTATCTTCTACTGAACTGGTATTGAATATCACCCCGGAGGTCGCCTATACAGTTGAAAAAGATTGTGGTATAAAAGAATTACCCTGCTGTGCTCGTGATGCCGCAAAACCGGTTTTGAGCCAACAAGTTTTTTATAGGTCTCTCTATACTGGCAGGTGACGCGATAGGCTTCGGCCAAGGCGGAGCCTGTGGTGCGAGACCTCAACCTGCGTATGCAGGTTCAAAACTCTGCAGCACACGGCATGGTGGGGTCCTTTTAATTAATTATCGGCGCGCAGCATGGCGCAAAAGGCGCATTTCGTCTGGTTGGTGGTCGGCTGGCCGCACACCGGGCAGGGATGCAGATCGACCAGCCCCTCGTCCAGATCCGCTTTTCCCCACAGTCTTTCGCGGTTTTTCAAGAAATTCAGGTAAAACGCAAGCTTGGCGCCGGGGCGGGTAACCTCGAGGCGGTTAAGCGTCTCTTTATACGCGTTTGTCTGGTTCCCGCCCGCGAAAGGGCATTCCTCGTATATATATGGGATGTCGCGGAGGAGCGCGTAGGCAGCCGTCTCACGCTCGTAGAAGCGGCAAAAAGGCTTCACCTTGCGAGGCAGGTCGCTGTTTTCCGGCAGCACCGGGCGCTGGCGCGCCAGGGCGTCGACTTTCCACTCGAGGGTGTTTGCAAACAGAACCGCGGCTTCATCGTCCAGATTATGGCCCGTCGCGAGCACGGAATAGCCGTTTTCCAATGCAACCTGGTCAAGAATGTGGCGTTTGCTTAGACCGCAGACCGCGCAAGGTTTCCCGCGGCCGCGTTGCGAGCGGAAAGACAGCTCGGCGATGGTCATCCCGTACGTTTCGCGCAGGTCGAAGACGCGGAGAACCAGGCCCCTTTGCGCGGCAAACTCCACGACAAACTCTTTCGAGCGAGCGGAATACTCGACATCTCCGGCGATCCCCAGATCGATATAGAGACCATCCACGTCGTAACCCAGCCGCCAGAGCACGTCCCACAGGGCGAGGGAATCCTTGCCGCCCGATACCGCGACCAGGATTCTGTCCTGGGGGGTAAACATGGCGTATTTCTGTATGAAGCGCGCAGTCTGGGCAGGCAGCCATTCCAGAAAATGCTCTTTGCAGAGCGCCAGGCGGTGCTGGGGCATGTGCAGGCTGGCCTTCTGGCCGCAGGTGTGGCACTTCATCTTGCTCCACCCGAAATCACGGCGACCAGGGTGATCACGACGCCATCGTGGAGAACCTCGTCCTCCGTGATCAGGTCCCCATCATGCAGAGCCAGGTACATCTCCGGGTGCAGTTCCAGGCTTTGCAGGGCCTTTGCCAGGGTGATCCCGGGGCTGACCTCGAATTCTTTCTGGTGCAGGATCATTTTTACCGCCATTACCAATTCCTTTCTTGCAGGCAGGCGAGCAGGCGGCGGGCGGCGCCCTGCGGCTCCGCCGAAGCCAGGCCCACGACCGGAACGCTCAGGGAGCGGTCCAGGTTGACGGTGTGGACCTTCGCGCTCATCCAGTCTGACGGGATGAAGCCGATCGCGCCCGGCGTTTGGCTGACCGCCTGGATCATCGCGGCGGGATCCGGGGCCTGGTAGACCGCTTTCACCGGCGTTTCGCCGTTCAAGACGAGACCTTCAAAAGCGATGCGCAAATCATCGCCGGGCAGATACGTCCACGCCTGGACCGGGAGAGAAGCTCCTCCGGGCCATTCCTGCATCTTACCCGAATAGATCGCGGCGAGGTCGGCCAATGTCAGGCTGGTGAGCGAAAGGCCGGGGTGAGAGATCACCCGGATCTCGAGCTTTCCCAGATCAGCGGCGAAATCCCTGGTTCCTGGTGGAACTTCGATCCTGACAGTCAGGTCGAAGCGGGAAAGCTCCAGGGACTGGGCCGGGGTCTTTTTGACCATCAAACCAATCCCGCTGCTTTGCCCGGAGCATGCCTGGAGCTGAGCGAGGAAACCCTTTTCCAACGCCGGGGTGTACTGGACCCGGACTGGTTCCAGGGTAGCCAGGGGTGAAACAGGCGCGAGGGGCCGGCAGCCGTTGATCACGATCATCAGGGCAGCCAGTAGCGCCGCGCTACTCCTCCGGTTGGTTGGCGGCTTCTTTTTCATACGAGGAATATTGGGCCAGAAAATTTGCGGCAAAGGCGTCCAGGCTACCCGCGATCACCGCCTGGCGGAGGTCCCGGGTGAGCCGGGTGAGGGTGTGAAGATTGTGGATCGAAATCAGGGTAGCAGCCAGGATTTCTCTGGCAACGATGAGGTGGCGGAGATAGGCGCGGGTAAAGTTCTGGCAGGTGTAGCAGAGGCAGGTAGGGTCGATGGGCCGCTTATCCTGCGCATAGCCGGCATTCATCAGGTTAATCCGGCCGGTGCGGGTCATCGCCGCCTGGTGGCGCGCCAGCCGGGTGGGAAGGACGCAGTCAAAGATATCCACCCCGCGCAGAACACCGTTGACCAGGTCTTCTGGAGAGCCAACTCCCATCAGGTAGCGCGGCTTCTCTTCTGGCAGGATCGCGTTGACCACCTCGAGCATGGCGTGCATCTGGGGCTTGGTTTCGCCGACGGAGAGGCCGCCGATGGCGTGACCGGGGAAGCCCATCGCCGCGATCGTCTCCGCTGACTCGCGGCGTAGGTCGGGGAAGACCCCACCCTGGACGATGCCGAACAGGGCCTGGTCCGGGCGTTTTTTGGCTTTCAGGCAGCGCACCGCCCAGGCGTGTGTGCGGCGCATCGCCTCTTCGATATACGACCGGTCGTTGGGGTCGGCGCACTCGTCGAAAGCCATGATAATGTCGGCTCCCAGGTTTTCCTGGATGGCAATCGATTTTTCTGGCGTTAAGTGGTGCAGCGAGCCATCAATGTGGCTCTTGAACGTCACGCCGTTTTCATCGACCTTGCGGGTCTGGGCCAGCGAAAAGACCTGGAATCCACCCGAATCGGTCAGGATGGGCCCGTCCCAGCCCATGAAGCGGTGCAGCCCGCCCATCCCGGCGACGAGCTCATCCCCCGGGCGCAGGTAGAGGTGATAGGTATTCGCCAGGACCAGAGTCGCTCCCAGATCGCGCAGTTGGGCTGGGGTGACCGCCTTGACAGTCGCCTGGGTGCCGACCGGGGCGAAGACGGGCGTTTGCAGGTCGCCGTGGGGGGTGTGGAAAACACCCGCGCGGGCCATTCCCTGGCGGGCAACCAGGTCGAAGGAAAAAGGGGAATAAGAGGTCAAGAATTGGCCGCCGTTCTCATCAGGTAAGTTACAGAATTATAACGCAAGGTCAAAATGGTTTACCAACCCGCCTTGCCCTTCCCGGCAAGGCGATTTATACTACAACGATATGCAACCTTCCCAGGCCAGGCGCTGGCACATTATGGAACGAATCTCCCCCGAAGCCGATCAGGCCTTGGGCGTACTTCCTGCGTTTCTCAGGCAGATCCTGTACAACCGCGGCTGCACGACCTTCGACGAGGCAGCGCGGTTCCTCAAAGCCGAGCCGAGTGGAAACACCGATCCCATTCAAATCCTGGGGATGGGAGAGACCGTCGAGCGGATCCTGTGCGCTATCCAGCGGGACGAGCTGATCGTGGTCTATGGGGATTATGACGTCGACGGGGTAACCGCGACCGCACTATTATTCGAGGTGCTGCAGAAAATGGGTGCGCGGGTCCGTGAATATATCCCCAACCGCTTCGATGAGGGATACGGGCTGAATAACGAAGCCCTGGAAACGGTCCAGCGCTCGCTAGGAGCGAAGCTGGTCATCACTGTGGACTGCGGGATCCGTTCGCAAAAAGAGGCCGAATACGCCCGCCAGCTAGGGCTGGACCTGATCATCACCGATCACCACCACTGCAGCGACACGTTGCCCTGCGGGATCGCCGTGATCAACCCCAAGCAGCCGGGAGATCCCTACCAGGATAAGGATCTCGCCGGAGTGGGACTGGCTTACAAACTGGCTCAGGCGCTCCTGGCAACCCAGCCGGTAGCCGGGGTCGAGGCGGACCAATGGCTGGACCTGGTCGCTCTCGGTACGGTTGCGGACCTGGCTCCTCTGGTGGGAGAGAACCGCGCCCTCGTTCGCCGGGGGCTGGAGCACATTCGCCAGGGCCAGCGCCAGGGGCTGCTTTCCCTGATCGGAGCAGCGGGGCTCAACCGGGAAAAAGTTACTGCAGCGGATATCGGCTTTGCCCTGGGGCCCCGACTTAACGCTGCCGGGCGATTGGAATCAGCCCTGGCGGCCTTCCGCCTGCTGACCGCCACCGATCTCTTCGAGGCCGGGATGCTGGCCCAGCAGCTAGATAACCAGAACCACGAGCGCCAGCAGCAAACGCGAGATATTCAAGCGCGGGTTGAGGCGATGGCGCTGGCTGAGAACCAGGACCAGGCCCTGATTTTTGCCGCTGACCCTGGCTTCAGCCAGGGGATCGTCGGGCTGGCCGCCTCTCGCCTGGCGGAACTGTACTACCGCCCGGCCATCGTGGCTTATCGAAATGAGGAGATCACCCGGGGCTCGTGCCGAAGCATCCCCGGATTTCACATTACAGAGGCGTTGGATCAGTGCTCTGAGTTGCTCATCCGCCATGGAGGGCACGCGGCCGCAGCAGGGTTCACCGTGCGGAACGAAAATCTGCCCGAGCTGATCACCCGCATGCAGGCGATGGCCGCCCAACAGCTTGGCGATCTGTCCCAGCTTCGCCGCACTCTGGATGCCGACCTCGAGATTCCTCTTTCCGATCTCAATTTCAAGATGCTGAATTATCTGGACCTGATCCAACCAACCGGATACGGGAACCTTGAGCCGGTTTTCGTCAGTCGCAACCTCGAAGTCCGCAACCACAGAACCGTTGGAAAAGAGAAGCAGCACCTCAAGCTTTGGGTTTCCGATGGGAAGGCTTCGATCAATGCCATCGCATTCCGGCTGGGGCACCTGGATGGCCAGCTTCCCCACTTTGTCGACCTGATGTATACCTTCGAGCGCAACGAATACAACGGAATGATCGACTTACAGTTGAACGTCAGGGATTTACGGCCCTCCGGGATGGCGGAGTAAAAAGAATTGTCTCCCTCGAAGCCAAGGCAAAATCACATAATTGTAAGGATTTGGTGAGCACCGGAAGGGCGTGCTATAATTTGTTAGGTTTTTTTAAGGAATCTGCCAGCCATAGTGGTCAGAAACATATCGGAGGAAATGCATGAGCACCACGCCCGGAAAGTCCGCTGGCTTAGGTAATGTCGCAGCCGCCGGAGAGAACACTACCCATTTCGTACCACCTCCCATCAGCCGTATCGAAGATACTGGACTTTCACCGCTCTGGGTTCAGGATCTGGCCTTGAAGATTCTCTATTTTCAAGGCTACATGACCGGTTTTAAGATAGCTGAGGAACTGGCCTTGCCCTTCACGGGCGTTGTCGACCTGATTCTGGAGGCATTAAAACGCGAAAAACTGGTCGAAGTAAAGTCTTCGCAGATGGGCCTGGGCGAAGGAGCCTACCAGTACGCAATTACCGGCGCTGGCATTGCCCGCGCGCGGGAAGCTCTCGAGCGCAGCCAGTACGCCGGCCCGGCGCCAGTCCCATTGCATATATATTATGAAGCTTTTAAGAAACAGAGCCGGGGGCGCTTCGTAGTTACCAACCGGGTCATGCGCCAGGTCCTCTCTACACTGGTGCTCTCGGAAAAGACTTTCCAGCGGATTGGCCCGGCGGTCAATTCGGGCACATCGATCTTCCTGTATGGCCCGCCCGGGAATGGGAAGACCAGCGTGGCCAAAGCCATCGGTAATATGATCCTGACCCAATCGATGTATATCCCCTACGCCATCTACATCGATGGCCAGGTGGTCAAGCTTTATGATTCCGTGAACCACCAGCTTGCTCCAGAAAACGAGATGGGCTCAAACGGGGGTGGAACCGGGCAGTTGCGGACAGGCGCCAGGCGAGATCCACGTTGGATCAAGATCCGCCGGCCCTTCATCGTGGTGGGCGGTGAGCTGACCCTGGCCGGCCTGGACCTGGTTTTTGACGACGTGCACAAATTCTACGAAGCTCCATTTCAGGTCAAAGCCAACGGCGGGATTCTCCTGATCGATGATTTTGGCCGCCAGCAAGTCCGCCCCCGGGACCTGCTAAACCGCTGGATCGTTCCCCTGGAGAACCGGATCGACTATCTGACCCTGCACACCGGCCGGAAAATCGAGGTCCCCTTCGACGTGCTGGTTGTTTTCTCCACCAACCTGCCGCCCAAGGACCTGGTGGATGAGGCTTTCTTGCGCCGGCTGCGGCACAAAATCGAGATTGGCGATCCTTCCTATGAGGAGTACCGCGAGATTTTCAAGCGCGTCTCTGAATCCAAAGGAATCCCCTACAATGACCAGGGGCTGGCTTACCTTCTTCAGGAATGGTACATCAAGCGAAATCGAAAACTGCGCGCCTCCCATCCCCGCGATCTCTGCGATCAAATCCAGGATATTGCACGCTACCTCGCAGTGGAACCAAGTATGTCGCGCGACCTGATCGACCGGGCGGCTGAATCTTATTTTGTTGAGCTTTAACATGCTGGAACAATTTCCGCGCCCGCTGGTTTTTGCACACCGCGGCGCAAGCGCTTATGCACCTGAAAATACGCTGGCAGCTTTCGAGCTTGCGCTTCGCCAGGGCGCCCCGGCCATTGAGCTGGATGCAAAACTGAGCGCGGATGGTCAGGTCATCGTCATCCACGACCCGACCCTGGAACGGACGACAGGAGCCGCAGGGAAGGTGAGCGATTTCAGCTTGGCCCAGCTTCAAGGGCTGGATGCCGGCAGTTTTTTTTCTGTGCGGTATCAAAGAGAAAGAATCCCAACCCTGGAAGCCGTTTTTGAGACCGTCGGTAAGCAGGTGCTGGTCAACGTCGAGCTGACCAATTACACCACGCCAGGAGATCATCTGGTGGACGAGGTCGTCCACCTGGTGCAACGCATGGCAAGGGTGGAGCAAGTCCTTTTCTCCTCTTTTGATCCGCGCAACCTGATCCGCGCCCGCCGCCTTCTCCCCCAGGTTCCTACAGGCCTGCTAACTCAGGAAGGATATGCCGGCGCGCTGGCCCGAACTTTCTTGAACCGCGCCATTCCCCACGAATCGCTCCACCCTTTCCATGCCGACGTAACCCCAGCTCTGATTCAGAGCGCTCATGCAAGGGGGAAAAAAGTCTTTCCCTGGACAGTCAATGATCCTGTGGAAACACGCAGATTGCTTGCCGCTGGAGCCGATGGTATTTTCACTGACGATCCGATCAGCGCTATTCAGGTGATCCGCGAGGTGACTGAAAAGGAGCTGGCAGATTGAACCTGCTAAATGTCTTGAGGCTCGGTCTCCTTGCGGTGAGCTTACTGGCTCAGCTTGCTGGCTCCGCGCCCCGTTCAGGCGCTTCTCCATCCGCAGAACTGGCAAACCCGGATGCCCAGATCGAGGCAAAAGCCAAAGGAATTCTGCTCAAGCTTACTCCGGAAGAACGGATCGGCCAGTTATTTCTGGTGTCTTTCCGCGGAGCGGAAACAGGCGAAACGACACCGATCCACGACCTGCTCACGCGCTACCATATCGGGGGGGTCGTCCTGCGCGCTGACAACGATAACTTTACCGGAAACGGGCAAACGGTCGAAGATGCTCAAAAGCTGATCAACAACCTGCAGCAGCTCGAATGGGACCAATCGATCACGGCAGAAACCGATCCCGAAACCGGAAAACAAACCTTTCCCAATTACATCCCGCTGTTCGTCGGGATTTCTCAAGAAGGGGATGGATATCCGTACGACCAGATCTTTTCCGGGTTGACCCCCATTCCCAGCGAAATGGCGGTCGGCGCGACCTGGAAGCCTGAGATTGCCAGCCAGGTGGGGGAGGTGGAGGCTAAGGAGCTTTCCAGGATCGGCTTTAACCTGTTCCTGGGCCCATCCCTGGACGTATTTGACACACATGCCACGACCAGTGAGGCTGATCTGACCACGCGCACGTTTAGCGGCGATCCATACTGGGTTCAGGTCATGGGACAGGCCTATGTGGATGGCCTGCACAAGGGCAGTCTGGGCCGCATGGCAGTGATTGCCAAGCACTTTCCAGGTCAGGGCAGCTCCGACCGCCTGCCCGAAGTGGAAGTAGCGACCGTGCGAAAGAGCCTCGACCAGCTCAAACAGATCGAACTTCCCCCATTTTTTGGAGTCACAGGGAACGCCCAATCTCCCTCCGAAACCGCGGACGGCCTGCTGGTTTCCCACATTCGCTATCTGTTCCAGGGGAACATCCGGGCCACGACTAAGCCGGTCAGCTTTGACCAGGCCGTCCTGAGTGATTTGATGAATTTGCCAGAGTTTCAGGGCTGGCATGAAAATGGCGGCCTCCTGGTCAGCGACGACCTGGGCAGCCGGGCCGTGCGGAGGTTCGTCGATCCTTCGGGTACCAGCTTTGACGCGAAAAGCGTTGCCCGAGATGCCTTTCTCGCCGGAAACGATCTCCTCTATGCCAACAACTTTATCAGCAGCAACGACCCAGACGTGCTGACGACGATCGGAAATACACTGGACTTTTTCACGCGCAAATACAAAGACGATAATGCCTTTGCAATGCGGGTGAACGAATCGGTGCTGCGTATCCTGTCTCAAAAATTAAAGATCTATCCAGATTTCACGATCAGCTCGGTATTGTCCGATCCCTCCCAGCTTTCTGAGATAGGCAACAATGCGAACGACCAGCAGATCACTTTTAACGTCGCGCGCAATGCGGTCACACTCATCAGTCCAGCAGCGGCGGATTTGCCCAAGCCGCCGGACGTACGTGAACGAATCATGTTTATCACGGATACCCTTTCTGCCAAACAGTGCAGCCAGTGTCCAACCGAGGAACTGTTCCCCGCGGATGCGCTGCAATCTGCGGTTCTGCGGTTATATGGGCCGCAAGCCGGTGGGCAGGTCGTCCAAAGCCGGTTGAGCTCGTATTCTTTCACCGATTTGCTGAATTACCTCACCACTTCGTCGGGTAAGCAACCTACCCAGACTCCCTCCGCTCTTGAGGCGGATCTGAACCGCTCGGATTGGATCGTCTTTTCAACCCTGGATTTAAATAACTCCCGCCCTTCCTCGATTGCGCTGCGTAAGCTGCTCTCGGACCGGCCGGACCTGATCCGCAATAAAAAGGTCGTCCTGTTTACCTTCAACGCGCCATATTACCTGGATGCGACCGATATCTCCAAGCTGACGGTTTTTTACGCGTTATACAGCAAAGAGCCGGCCTTTATCGAAATCGCCGCCCGCGTTTTGTTTCAGGAATTGAACCCATCAGGGGCGGCGCCTGTTTCCATCGTGGGCGCGGGATACGACCTGATCGAGGCTACCTCGCCGGATCCGAAGATCCCAATTCCACTGCGCCTGGATGTACCTGAGCCCACGTCTTCGCCCAATCAAACCACCTCGATTCCCACCGAGGTTCCCACCTTTAAGGTAGGGGACACCCTCCCCCTGGCTGCCGGTAAAATTTATGACCACAACGGTAACATCGTTCCGGACGAGACGCAGGTAACGTTCATCTTTACCACGGATGGTGGAGCGAACGGCCTTCAGCAGATCGAAGCCAAAACGGTAAACGGCATCGCCCGAACCGGGTTCCGCATCGAAAGACCGGGATTACTTGAGATTCACGTGCAGAGCGAGCCAGCCTTGACTTCTGGCATCATCAAGCTGAACGTCACTCCTGGGGCGAGCGCCGCGATTACGGTCATTGCGCCGACTCCGCTGCCCACCGAAACCCGCCAGCCGACTTCTACCAGTACGCCGACCCCAACCGCAACTCCGACCCAGGCGCCTGTGATCATTGCTCATACACGCTTCAGCGACTGGCTACTGGCAATGTTCCTGATCCTGTTTTGTACCGTGGCCGCTTATATCGGCGGGACCTGGTGGGGCTCTATGAAGTGGGGGCTGCGCTGGGGGTTGTGCTGCGGTTTGGGTGGGTTAATTGCGTATTCATACCTGGCGCTGGAACTTCCGGGAAGCGGCGGCTTGATCAAGACCACGGGCACTACCGGGATCCTGTCGTTTACCGCTTTGGGGATTGGGCTGGGATTGTGCGGGGGGGTCATCTGGAAAGTCTGGGAGGACCAGCGTATGGTGCGCAAGACCCGCCATCCAGGCCCTAATGAGCCAGCGTAGCCAGCAAACTCAAAACGAGTAAGCCTGCGGCGATCCATAACAACGTTCGCTCTGGAATGCCATTCAGATAATCCTGGAGTTCCGGAGGCCGAGGAATAGGACGGGGGATTGGTCGGCTGGGCGGGTTTCGATCGCCGAGGAGGGCCTGGCGAAAGGCCTCGACTGTGGTGGGACGTTCGTCGGGGTGCAAGTTCATTGCCCAAACGATGGCGCGTTCGGTGTGGGGGCTGACATTGGGATTGATCTGGCGGATGGGGGTCAGGCTTTCGGGCTGAAGGAACCGCTCGCGCGCATCGGTCGGGGGCTGGTTGGTCAGGAGGTGGTACAGAGTCGATCCGAAGGCAAAAATGTCGCTGCGCACGTCTGTGTGCCCGCTGTCTCCGCCGTACTGTTCGAGGGGGGTGTACAGTGCAGTCCCCTGGCCCTGCAATACGGTGATGGTGATCTCTCCCGGAGCCAGCAGCTTGACCAGACCAAAATCGACTAATTTCAGCAAACCGCTGGGGGTGACCTTTAAATTGCTGGGCTTGATATCCCGATGGAGGATGGGCGGCTCCTGGCTGTGCAGGTAAGTTAATGCATCGGCAAGCTGGGATGCCCAACCAAGAACGTCATTCTCCTCCAGAAAGGTGTCCGCCTGGCGGGCTTCGATCATCAGGGTGCGCAGATCTTTGCCGGGGACATAGTCCATGACCAGGTAATCGCGCCCCGTGCTGGAGAAAAAATCGGAAACCTTGGGCAGGTTGGGGTGGTCCAGGCGCGCGAGGACGGTCGCTTCCCGTTGGAACTGTTCCCGGACCTGGCGGACCAGGTCGGGGGGAAGCGTCCGGTCATGCTCGACTTCTTTGAGGGCGCACAGGCGGCCTTCCAGGCGCAGATCACCCGCCAGGTAGATGCTACCCATTCCACCCTGGCCGATGATCCTGCGAATCTTATACCGGCCGCGCAGGACTTCCCCAGCTTTCAGAGACAGAACCATCGCGAAAATCCTGGCAAGAACGATTTACCAGTTCTAAGAATACCAGAAAGACAGGCCAAATAGATCGGCGTCATCAGCCTGTCTTGCAAAGAAATACTATAATCTGCTATATTATACCTCTAAGGGTATTGAACGATTCCATCCGGTTTCGGCGAGCTGTCATAAAACTACTTGTTACCGCAAATCACAGTGGGGAGGTTAAGCCCTGCCCCGACTGACTTCCAGAAGCGGAGGTACATCTTGGAGCGCGATGCAGTCGAATTTCCGGTTTTGATCGGGCAAACTGGTCCACTCAACGGCCATCGGTGGACCATCAACCAGCCCCTGGTGATCGGCAGAGATTCATCCTGTGACATCGTCATCCCCGACCGCCAGGTATCGCGCTACCATGCCCGCTTAACCCCCGCTCCTGACGGCGTCATCCTTGAAGATCTCGGCAGCAAGAACGGCACCTACTGCAATGGTTTGAAAGTCGAGGATCCGATCGTGCTAGAAGACAGCGATATGGTCCAGGTTGCGCTGGTTCAGCATTTTGTATTCCTCAGCTCGGATGCGACCATGCCGCTGGATGCAGGGGAAGCGTTTGCCGCGGAGCGGCCGGGAAAGCTGCGCCTTGAAAACCGGTCACGGCGAGTGTGGATCGGGCAGCAAGAGGTGCTGCCGCCGCTGTCGGTGCCGCAGTTCCGCCTGCTGCAAGTGCTCTACGATCAGCAGGAGCGGGTGGTTAGCCGGCAGGAATTAATCAATGCCATCTGGGGAGACCAGGAAGCGGTGGGGGTATCCGAGCAGGCGCTGGACGCGCTTGTCCGCCGGCTACGAGACCGGTTAAACGCCATAGACCCGGATAACCCCTACATCATCACCGTCCGAGGGCACGGGCTGCGCCTGGATAACCCCCCGGAATAGCCTTATTTCTTCAGGTTTTGCTCCATCGAAAAGCGCAATACCTGGCGGTTGACGTCGTTCAACTGTCTGGTTAACTCCGGATCCTGATTTTGAGCCTGAGTCTGAGCGGCCAGATTTCCCACCAGCTCTACAAACTCGGGTGAGATCTCCTGGGCATGCTCTTCGAGCATTTTCCGGCGAGCGGCATCATCGGGAGCGCTGAGGAGGGTTTCCAGCAGTTCGTACTCGGGCGGTGGAGCGCTGGCGCGCTGGATCACGCTCATCATCCGGGTTAGCCGGTTGACCCGGTCGAGGTCGCTCTTCTGGCGGGCTTCCTGGAGCATGCTGCTGGCTATGTCAACGAAGAGCTGGTTGACGGCAGGCAAATATTGGGTGGTGGTTTCCTCGATGTTGTCCGATTTCAAGATCGTTTCGATCAAATCGCGGGTCTGTTTGGCCTGCTCCTGGAGGGCTTTATCGATCTCACCGGTGAGCTGGAGAAGCTTCTCACGGAGATCGATCAGCCTGGCCTTCTCCTCCCCAGAGGCCTGGTTGATGCGGTCGCTGAGGATCTGGAAGAAGGAATAATCCATGCCCTGGCGGGCCATACTGACCAGGGTGACCAGGCGGGCTTCCGTGGGCGCTTCGACAAGAAGATCCAGCAGGCTTTCTCGGGTGAGGCCTTTCTTACTGGCTTCCTGGAGGGAGCGCATCGCAGCTTCGGCTTCTTCGGCCTGCGATTTCAGGGTTTTGCCAACGGCGGTGTTGGCGAGGAGAAGCTGCTGGATGGAAGCCAATTGGCGGGCGGTGGGCTCGTCCCCGCCGTTCAGGGCGGCTTCGATCAGGCGGTTGAGGATGCTGAAGAAGCTTTCATCGATCAACGCCTCTTCCTGTTTGACGATTTCGGCGCGCGATTCTTCAGGAGCGCTGAGCAGGCGTTGAATCAGCGACACGCGCTGTTGTTGAGCCTGGACCATTTCCCGCGTGATTCCATCCGCTTCCAGAATGCGCTCCACCAGCCCTTGCACGGTCAGCACGCTTTGCGGCCTGAGCAGGTAAGCCTTGCGTTTTTCCTGGGGCAGGTTGTTGACGACCCGATTGATCAGCGGCCCGATCATCTTTTCCTGCTCATTGAGAGGGAGACCCAGCTCGGGCGGGAAATAGGTCAGGAGCAATTCCTTATCAGGATCGTGGTAGACAATGGGGGTCGACAAATTGCCTTCATACCCGCAATTTGGGCAGTGAATGACGTTGAAATTCCCCGAAAGTAGCTGCTGCTTGGCCTGGGGGTTGGTATTAACATCATAAAGCTGTTCGACGTCTACGACGACAGGCTGGTGGCAGCGAGGACATAAGGTCTGTGTTTTTGGCATGCACTTTCTCACAATCTGAATCAAAAAAGATAGAAGATTATACCACTAGCGAGGCAAAGAGAAACAGAAGCGGGCGCCCTCTTCGGAGCGAGATTCGACCCAGATGCGGCCGCCGTGAGCCTCAACGATGGCGCGGGCCAGGTATAAGCCCAGGCCGGCTCCCTTGGTCTGGCGAGCCACATCTGGAGCGCGGTAGAAACGATCGAATATATAGGGCAGATCGTGGGGAGCTATACCGGGGCCGCTGTCTTTGACGCATACAATCACCGTATCTGACCGCACCTGGCCGGAGATGCAGATATCGCCTTCGGGCGAGTACTTCATTGCATTGGTAATCAGGTTCGAGAGTACCTGGCCGATACGGTTTTCATCGGCGAGGATGATGGGGAAATCCTCGGGGAATTCGACGGTGATCGTATGGCGGTCCGATTGGCTCCGGAAGCGCACTGCCAGGCGGTGGGCCAGGTCGGGGATGAAGACCTCCGAGCGTTTGATCGCCAGGGCGCCAGCCTGCAGGCGAGAAGCGTCCAGCAGGTTTTCGATCAGCTCGGTGAGGTGATCGGCTTCTTCTTCGATCACTTTGAGGCTGTCCTGAACGACCGCGGGGTCCCAACTGGCATCTTCGCGGCGTAGGGTGCTCACGTAGCCTTTAATCAGCGCCACCGGCGTCTTCAACTCGTGGCTGATGACGGAGATGAAGGTGCTTTTCATCTCATCGGCCTGGCGGAAACGGGTGATATCGCGGATCGTGCCAATGATGTTGAGCAGGCTGCCTTCGGAAGACAACAGGGGGGCGTAAGTGATCCCAACCGGCAGGGGTGGTTGAGAATCACTGCGGACCAGGTCCCCCTCGACATAGAGATTGGCATTCGGGTTCAAGGGCCACCCGCCGGCCTCGGCCTGTTCGAGGGTGAGACCCTGGGGTGGGCTGGCGAAGCGGAGCAGGTCTTCAATAACGCGTCCGTTGATTTTGTCCTGAGGCAAACTCAGCATGCGCGCCAGGGCGGGATTGCTGCGTTCGATGCGGTGATCTGGAGCGAGGATGAAGATACCATCCGCGATGGAATCAAGGAGCGCATCCGTGCGCTGCTTTTCCTGATTCACCTGGGTATAGAGCTGGGCGTTATAAACGGCGATGGCGGCCTGGTCAGCGAAGCTACCCAGCAGAGAGCGGTCGTTGGTAGAAAATACGTCCGGATAGCTGCGGAAAATAAAGATCACCCCGATCACCTTCTGGTGGGCGACGAGGGGCAGACCCACGCCAGTCAGCAGGCCAAGACTGGCGTTATAGATCAAGTCTTTGAGGATATGGTTGATTTTGTCCAGCTCAGTGGAGGTGGGGTCTTTGTCGGCTTCGAGTTGGGAGAGGGTTGGCTCGATGTAGCGTAGAAAATGGGCGGGAATACCCTGGGATGCGGCGACCCGCCAGCGGTGGTTTTCATCACGCAGGGCGATCAGGCCAGCCTGACCGGCGAGCATTTCCATGGAAATGTTTAAAATCCGGCCGAGGAGCTTATCGAGATCCAGCTCCTCGGTCATCGCCCGGGCTATTTCGAGCAGGTAATCTCTTTGGCGAACGCGAAAATCTGGCAGCATATTCTTCAGATTAAACCATGTTTCTTCTCGGCCAGGGTAACCGCCTCTTCGAAGATGGCCAGGGCTTCCTCGACCTCGGGGACAGATACACTGAGGGGCGGAGAGAAACGGATGGTGCTTTTTCCACAACCGAGAGTGAGCAGGCCGCGCTCAAAAGCCAGGTCGACAACGTCATCGCGCAGATCGTGGGCGGGCTCTTTGGTGATTTTATTTGTCACGAACTCGATCCCGATCATCAGGCCCATGCCGCGGACCTGGCCGATGGTGGGGTGGCGGGCGGCGATCTCGCACAAGGCGTCAAGGGTATATTCGCCCACCACAGCGGCGTTTTGCATGTACTCGTTCTCGATTAAATCGATGGTAGCCAGGGCGGCGGCGCAGGCGAGAGGATTGCCGCCGTAAGTGTTGCCGTGCGAGCCCTTGGGCCAGGTGACGATGCTTTTTCGGGCGATCATCGCCCCGAGGGGCACACCTGAGGCAATCCCTTTCGCCGCAGTGATGATATCGGGTTCGACCCCAAAATTCTGGATCGACCACCACTTGCCTGTGCGGCCCATTCCAGCCTGGACTTCATCGGCGATCAGGATGATGCCGTATTTGTCGCATAACTTGCGCAAGGCAGGAAAAAAGCCCGGCGGTGGAATGATGTAGCCGCCCTCTCCCTGGATGGGCTCGACGAGGATGGCGGCTGTCTCTTCGGGAGGGAGGATCCTGCCGAGGATCTCATCCTCGATATAGCGGATCACGGTCTCGCCGTAATCCTCCCCGGGGCGAGATTGGAGGATCGGATGGTACGTATCGGGGAAGGGGGCGTGAACGACGCCGTTCATTAAAGGAAAAAATCCCTTATGATAGCTATTTTTACTGGCAGTAAAGGAGACCGCGCCCATGGTGCGGCCATGAAAACCGCCGAGGAAACCGATAAACTGGGAACGGCCGGTGCTGTAGCGGGCCAGCTTGATGGCAGCCTCGACGCTTTCGGTACCCGAATTGGTCATGAATGAGATGGCGCGTTCCTGGAAAGGGGCAATTTCGTCTAACCTTTCGCCCAGCGCCACCCATTTCGAGTGGTAAAAATCGGATGAAATATGAATGAACTGGTCAGCCTGATCTTTGATCGCCTGGACGACTTTTGGGTGGCTGTGCCCGGTGGCCGCGACGGCGATGCCTGCCGCAAAATCCAGAAAACGATTGCCATCCACATCCCAAACTTCGGTGCCTTTCCCGTGGTCCATGACGAAGGGATATCCGCGAGGGTAGGAAGGAGAGATCACAGCCTGGTCGCGGTCAATGATGGCCTTACCCAATGGCCCAGGTAACTTTAACGGTTCCATGCTATTCCTCCTTTTGAGTTGATTCTGGATTTGAGGACGCTAGATCACTTCGCGTTCCGTGGAGCGGACGAGCGCCAGAGCGCCGAGTAAACCGGCATTGTCTCCCAACGCGGCGGTGGTGATGATGAGGTCGTTCAGGTATTCGGGCGCCATCACCGACGCACGGACGACCGCTTCCGCGGGGTCGATGAGCAGATGGCCGCTCTGGGAAACTCCGCCACCCAAAATAATCATCGAAGGGTTGAGGCTGTGCAGAAAGCTCGTTATCGCGATGCCCAGGTATTTGCCGGCGCGGGCGAACGCCTCAATCGCCAGGGGGTCACCCTGTTTGGCGGCGCGGCTGATTTCGCGCGCATTGGGGTTTAGCGTGGCGGAGAGGGAGCTTTCGCGTCCTTTCGCCAGCTCGGCGGTGACGTAGGCGGCGATTGCAGTCCCCGAGGAGAGGGCTTCGAGGTGGCCGCGCTGTCCACAACCGCAGACGGGGCCATCCGGCAGGACGGTGATGTGGCCCAACTCGCCAGCCAGGCCGTTTTCCCCCAGGAGCAGATGGCCGTCGCAGATCACCCCGGCACCGATGCCGGTGCTGATGGTCAGGTAAAGGATGTTGTGGCGGCCCTGGCCGGCGCCAAAGCGCCATTCGCCGAGAGCGGCCAGGTTGGCGTCGTTGCCCAGGCAGACGGGTACATTGAAGCGGTCCTCAAGGATCTGGCGGAGCGGAAGATCGACCCAGTCGGGGATGTTTGGGGCTTTGTAGACGATGCCCAGGCGGGGGTTGGTCGGGCCGGGGGCGGCGACGCCGATGGCAGCCACCCTGTCATCGACCGGCCAGACGCTGGCGATGAGGTCCATGAGGCGGTCGATGGTTTTTCCCTGAGCGCTTTTGGTTGGAATGCGAGCCTGCTGGCGGGGGGTGATCCCCACTTCGGTAAACGTGGCCACACGGAGCTGTGTCCCACCTACGTCAACTGCGATGTATATGCTCATAGCGCGGATTATAGCACGGATCAATTATAAAGATAGCGGGCTTCCAGTGGGATAGCGCAACAAGTCAGAAGGAGAAAATGCAACTCAAAAAAAGAGGGGAAGCAACTCAAGAAGAAAAGGGCTGTGACTATTCAGTCACAGCCCGACAGCCCCAAGAAAGGGATAC